>Ga0172374_1002650_pt1 | contig 11219 bp, 11 predicted proteins | sample LakKiv3m_FD_114536 | JGI IMG/M metagenome (GOLD analysis project Ga0172374, IMG submission 114536) | Freshwater microbial communities from Kabuno Bay, South-Kivu, Congo - kab_092012_10.3m | ecosystem: Environmental > Aquatic > Freshwater > Lake | place: Democratic Republic of the Congo... | reverse complement strand
GCAAGTAATAATTTGAGCTCGTCTTCTTTTATGTTTAACTCCGGGAACGTTACTGTTACGCTCATTCTTGCCTCCTCAAGTTTGGCTTTATTATATCATAAGTGCTTTCGCTCAAAGCACGGGATGCATAACATCTTCCCGTTCTTTATTCTCAACCGCGGCTCCATTGTCTTTTCCCCGCAACGCTCGCATCTTACACTCGGATATATCTTTGCTTCTTCAGGCAATGAGGCCTTCAGATGTTTTACTTTAAACAGGTCTTTCTCGGATGTCTTTAGAATGGACTCTATCTTCTTTGTTTTTCTCTGATGTACTGCCTGAAGAACCGGTTTTGAGCGGTCGCTTTTCATATACTTCTGCCACATCAATTTTTCTTTTTCTGTCTCAGGCGGAGGAGTCCAGTCAATAGAAATCCTTATTGCCTTGCCCGAAGGCCTTTTTATGAATGTATAAACCTGCTTGCCGTAATCTTTGAAAATCAGGTTGCCTTTTCCGAATGTGCAGCCTGTCATAACCTGAACTGCATCAACAGCGCAGGAATTGTTCTCTACAATGGCAACCATCTCTTCGTCCTTAGACCGCTTGCCGAGCTCTCTTAACGCAAATTCAGATACCCTGTATCCGAGCGCAAGCCCGGGGCATATATGACCATGGAATTTAATAACCTCATCAAGTTTTTTCATGGGTGGCTTTAGATTCTCTCCTCATAAGTAATTATGAATGTGTTATATCCCTCATCCGCAAGGGTCTTTGCAAGGGTATACGCATCGTCTTTAGTCTTAAATTTCCCTATCCTGACCCTGTAATATTTGTTTCCGTTTATATCTGTGTCCATTATATAGACTTTGCTGTATTTAAACTCAAGCGATGTTTTCAGTCGCATGGCATTGGATAATTCCCTATATGAGCCGACCTGTATGGTGAAAGGCCCGTCACCGCCTGTTGGAGAGTATTTTATGTATTTTATATATCTCATATCCCGGCCTAGATAATCAATCCTGACCTTTCCTGTGCCGGGGCCTACCAGTTCGATCTCCTTTGCGCAGGCAAACGAGAGGTCTAAATCTCTTCCGGGAATAAAGGGGCCCCTGTCTGTCACAGTGCATTCGGTTATTTTATTGTTTGAGATATTTGTTACCTTGAGTTTTGTCCCAAAAGGGTATTCCTTATGCGCGCATGTATTCGCGTACATATTGTAAGGCTCGCCTGATGAAGTCAGTTTCCCGTGAAAATCAGGGCCGTACCATGAGGCGACAATGTATTTTGTTTCAGGCTGCGAGATATCGGGTTGTTTTGCCTCCGATTTTTGTATCTCTTTCTGGCTTCCCGTTGGCTTGCTCTCGTATTTAGGATAATCTTCGTAGTAACTGTATCTCGGCGAAGCACAAGCAGCGAGAAAACAGATTGCAATGATTAGCAATAATTTCCTATTCGCCAATTTACCCATTCACCTATTCACCTACAAAATATACCTGCTTAAATCCTCATCCTTCACAATATCGGCAAGTTTGCTTCTTACATACTCCTTGTCTATAGGCAGCTTGCCGTTTTTCTTTTCAGGAGCCTCGAATGATATATCCTCAAGAAGTTTTTCAAGGACGGTATGAAGCCTTCTTGCGCCTATATTTTCCGTCTTTTCATTTACGGTTGCTGCAATGCCTGCTATCTCTTCCACCGCATCCTTTTTGAAATTTATTTCTACATCTTCTGTTGCAAGCAGGGCTGTATATTGTTTCGTCAATGCATTGTAGGGTTCCGTAAGAATCCTGACGAATTCGTCTTTTCCCAACGGCTCAAGTTCAACCCTGATAGGGAATCTTCCCTGAAGCTCCGGTATCAGGTCAGAGGGTTTTGATATATGGAATGCGCCTGCCGCAATAAAAAGTATATGTTCTGTTTTCACCGGGCCATATTTTGTCGTGACAGTTGTTCCTTCAACAACAGGAAGGAGATCCCGCTGCACGCCTTCTCTTGACACATCAGGCCCATGCGCATGCCCCCTGCTTGCGACCTTGTCAATCTCGTCAATGAATATAATCCCTGTTTGCTGCACCCTGTCAACCGCTTCTTTTGTGATCTTGTCCATGTCAATAAGCTTATTTGCCTCTTCCTGCACCAGTATCCTCAATGCCTCAGGAACCTTTGCCTTTTTCCTCTTCGCTTTCTCAGGCATAAGCCCTCCGAGCATCTCCTTTAGGTTAATTTCGAGTTCCTCAAGCCCGACATTCGAGATTACGCCGAACGGCATTACTTTCTCCCTCACTTCGATATCAACATATCTGTTGTCAAGTTTTCCTTCTTTGAACTGCTGTCTCAGCCTTTCTCTTGTTTCTTTGTGTTTTTCTTTTTCTTCTTCTTCAATGCTTATGCCCCGTGCCGGCCTTGGAGCAGGAAGCAGGAGGTCAAGCAGTTTTTCCTCTGCAAGGGATTCTGCCTTTTCCTGAACCTTCTGAATATGTTCCGACTTGACCATATTTAAAGATATCTCTGTGATATCCCTAATCATGGACTCAACGTCTCTGCCCACATAACCAACCTCTGTAAATTTAGACGCCTCTATCTTTAAAAAAGGCGCGTTTGCAAGTTTTGCAAGACGCCTTGCGATCTCTGTTTTGCCGACTCCTGTCGGCCCTATCATGATTATATTTTTAGGAAGCACCTCATCTTTCAAGTCGGGAGAAAGCTGCTGCCTTCTCCATCTGTTCCGAAGCGCAATAGCAACAGCCTTTTTAGCTTTATTCTGGCCGATAATATATCTGTCCAGTTCTTCAACAATTTTTCTTGGCGTAAGATTTTCCATCCTGACTCCTATCTATATTTTAAGCGCTAATAGGCATGATATAGTATTTGAACGGTTTTATCCCGCTCCCGAATGCTTTCCGGACGGGATACCTCGGAGGTCGAAGACCGAGAATGAGTGAAAATACTATATCATGCATAAGTTCTATTATGCTATGCCAACTCCTCTACAGTTATATTTTCATTTGTGTATATGCATATGCCAGACGCAATCTTCATTGCTTTCTCTACAATATCTTTTACCGCGAGATTACTATTTTCAAAAAGAGCCCGTGCCGCGGCCTGCGCGTAAGGGCCGCCTGAGCCTATTGCAGCAATGCCGTCTTCAGGCTCGATAACATCGCCCGTGCCTGAAATTATAAAAGTATGCTCTTTGTCGGCTATTATTAACAATGCCTCAAGCCTTCTTAAAATCTTATCGGTCCGCCAGTCTTTTGCAAGTTCCACCGCAGCCCTTTTAATATTGCCCCTGTATGATTCAATCTTCGCCTCGAACCTCTCGAAGAGCGTAAATGCGTCTGCCGTTGCTCCTGAAAAACCTGCAATGATTTTATCGTTATACATCGTCCTTATTTTTTTTGCATTATGCTTTAGGACAGTGCTGCCCATTGTAACCTGCCCGTCTCCGGCAATAGCGACCTTCCCGTCACGCCTAACACAAACTATCGTTGTCCCCTTAAACATGATGTGCTCCTCTCAAAAGTATCAGAGTATCAAAGTGTCAGAGTATCATTCGCCACAGGCGAACCCGCCGAGGCTGGGAGTCTTTTACTTTGACCCTTTGACCCTATGACACTTATTTATTTTTCTTCTCATCTTTTGCCAGCGGATGCGCCTTATCATACGTGTCCATCAGATGCGTTATATCCAGATGCGTATATTTCTGTGTTGTTGATAAAGACGAATGCCCCAAAAGCTCCTGAATCACTCTCAAATCTGCGCCGTCCTGAAGAAGATGGCTCGCAAATGTATGCCTCAGGGTATGAGGCCCTATGCGGCCGTTAACGCCGATTGCCTTTGCATATTTAATTACTATACGTCTTACGCTTCTGTCTGTCAATCTTGTGCCGTTTTTATTAAGAAAAAGCGCTCCGTCTTTTTTCTTTAGCAATACTCTTTCAATCAAATATGTTTTTATTGCCTCAATCGCCTTTGTGCCGACAGGCACTATGCGCTCCTTTTTCCCCTTGCCTTTGACCTTGACAAGCCCGTCTCGGACGTTGACATCCTCCGCATTTAAACCTGCCAACTCGCTCACGCGAAGGCCGCTCGAATAAAGAAGTTCAAGTATCGCCCGGTCTCTTGCAGGCAAAAAACCTATGCCCTCGGGTTTTTCAACAAGCGAAAAAACATCATCCACCGAAAGGAATTTTGGGAGCATCATGGGAAGTTTTGGCGTCGGGACAAGTTTTGCGGGATTTGATTTTATATATCCTTCGCGGTAAAGGAATTTTAAAAAGGACCTCGCTGCCGCAAGCCTTCTTCCTACAGTCGTTTTCCTGTGTCCCGCATTTATCTCCTCTGCCACGAATCCGCGCACATCGTTCATGTCTATGTCTTTAAGGTCTGGCTTATTTATTTGGCTGGAGAATAGCTCAAGGTCTTCCTTATATGCCCTGAGTGTATGCTGCGACGCCCCTCTTTCTACATCAAGATGGCGGAGGAATTTCTGGATGTAACTATCCATGCGTGTATTATAATAAAAAATGCCTCTTTTGGCTTCCATAGATGTCGGCTCTAACACAATCCGCCTGCTTATCGGCAGAGTTGAAGGCGGAAAGGTTATCCGTCAAAGATGCGAGATGGTGATTACAAGGCTTGCCGCTGGAATCTCAGAAACAGGATTGCTGAAAGCAGAGAACATTGAAAAATCGCTCAATGTGTTAAAGGAATTTTCGCGATACATATCCGAAAATAATGTCAGGCATATAAAGGCTGTCGGCACAAGCGCATTGAGAGAGGCAAGGAATTCAGGTGAATTCATCCAAAGGGTCTTAGCTGAGACGGGAATAAACATAGAAGTTATTTCAGGCGAAGAAGAGGCTGAACTCACTGCGCGCGGTGTTCTGTCCGATATACAAAAGACAAGCTCGTCCCTTATTATCGATATCGGAGGCGGAAGCACAGAGTGGATTTTCTGCAGGAATTCGACTCCTGTTGAGATGGGGACGATTCCAACAGGAGTGGTAAAGCTTTTTGACAGAAACATAAAATCAGACCCTCCTTCAAAAGATAACATAACTTCATTGAATAAAGAGTGCGCCGATGCGCTGGACAAACTTAAAACCCGGATAGGACATCTCATGGACAAAGAGACCGTTCTCATCGGAACGGCAGGGACTATTACAACTCTGGCATCAATTGACCTCGGACTCGAAAAATACGACCATGAAAAAATTCAGATGCATAATATCTCTCTGAAAAGGCTTTATGACATCTTAGAAAGGCTTATAAACCTACCGCTTACAGAGAGAAAACAGCTAAAAGGGCTTGAACCTGAAAGGGCGGACTTGATTATCCCCGGCATACTCTTTACAATTAATGTCATGGAATCATTTGGATTTTCAGATATTTTGGTGAGCGATGACGGATTGCTCGAAGGCGCGCTCATACAGTTATCAGGGGAGGTTTTATAATTTCAACAATGGAACAGGTATTTAAAAGACCGGAAGGGCTTAAACAAGTTTCATACAGGTTTTGCCCCGGCTGCGGCCATAGTCTTATACACAGAATAATTGCGGAGGGCATTGATAATCTGAATATCAGAGAGAAAGTCATAGGGATTGCGCCGGTAGGATGCGCTGTATTTGCATACGACTATTTTAATTTCGATGTGATTGAGGTGGCGCACGGCAGGCCTCCTGCAGCTGCAACAGGGCTAAAGCGGGTTATGCCCGACAAAATAGTATTTTCGTATCAGGGCGACGGTGACCTTGCAGCAATCGGAACCGCGGAGATAATCCATGCCGCAAACAGGGGCGAAAATATTTCGGTATTTTTTGTTAATAACGCCACTTACGGCATGACAGGCGGACAGATGGCGCCTACAACCCTCTCAGGCCAGAAGACAACTACGACCCCGAGAGGCAGGGATATTAAGACATCAGGCCATCCCCTGCGTGTTTCTGAACTGCTTGCAGTTATTGAAGGGGTTTCTTTTATCACAAGGACGTCTGTGGATTCCATAAAAAATCTAATGCTCACAAAGAAGGCTGTTGAAAAGGCATTAAGGTATCAGATGGAAAATAAGGGATTCAGCCTTGTCGAGATATTATCTCCGTGTCCCACTGACTGGGGAATGACGACAGAGGAAGCTATAGACTGGATGCGCTCCGAGATGATGTCGGTTTTTCCTCTCGGAGTGCTTAAGGATAAATTTTCTGTCAAGAATTAGATAAGGAGACGGGTTTGGAACATACGATACTGGTAGCAGGTTTTGGGGGGCAGGGAATCCTGTTTCTCGGGAAATTGCTCGCGTACAGCGGCATGATCGAAGGAAAAGAAATTACGTGGTTCCCTTCTTACGGCGCAGAAGTGAGAGGCGGAACAGCAAACTGCACTGTAATTATCTCTGACGAGATGATAGGTTCGCCTATCGTCAGAAATCCTGAAATCATGGTAATAATGAACGAGGCGTCTCTCGATAAATTTCAGCCGAGGCTTAAGAAAAACGGGCTTCTGATATTCGATTCATCTCTCGTAAAAAAACCTGAATTAAGGCCCGATATCCGCGCTATACAGGTTCCCGCAAGCGAGATAGCAGTATCAATAGGCAGCACAAAATATGCAAACATGGTGATGTTCAGCGCCTTGCTTGCAGAGACCGGGATGATCAAAGAGAAATCGGCGATTAATGCTCTCGAAGAGCTGACCCCTGCCAAGAGGAAAAAGTCGCTCGATGCGAATAAAGAGGCAATGGCAAGAGGAAGAAAATTCGTTGAAGATAAGAAAAGCAAAAATATCTGACATAAAACAGATACATAAGTTCGTTAATGACTTTGCAAAAAAAGAGGAGATGCTTCCACGCTCCCTGAATGACCTCTATGAAAGCCTCCGCGATATTTATATTTATGAAGACAGGGGGAAAATAAAAGGCGTCTGCTCCCTTCACATAATGTGGGAAGACCTCGCAGAGATAAGATCGCTTGCCGTAAGCAAAGAATCGCAGGGCAGAGGCGTCGGCAGGAGTCTCTTGAACGCGTGTATTAAAGAGGCGCGGGCGCTTGGCATCAAGAGAGTATTCGCCCTTACATACCAGCCTGATTTTTTTAGAAAAGCCGGGTTCAATGACGTTGACAAATCAAAGCTCCCTCAAAAGATATGGGGCGACTGTCTCAGGTGCCCGAAGTTTCCTGAATGCGATGAAGACGCTGTTATAATGGAGATTTAAGGCAAGAAATATTCTTCAACCGCTACTTAAAGCTACCTCACGATCTTCATGCTTATATCCGCTGCTGTGGCTGAATGCGTGAGCGCGCCTATTGATATTAAATCCACTCCTGTCTCCGCAATCTCCCTTACATTTTCAAGGCTCACATTTCCCGACGCCTCGAGGATTATGTCCTTGCTTTTTTCACGCACAATCTTAACAGCCTCTTTCATGGCCGGGACGGACATGTTATCAAGCATTATAATGTCGGCGCCTGTCTCCATTGCCTCTTGCATGTCATTAAGGTTTTCAACCTCGACCTCGACCTTTGCGAGATGACGCCCTTTTTTTGCCAATCGCATAGCCTCTGTTATGCTTCCTACAGCCTCTATGTGGTTGTCTTTAATCAATATGCCGTCAAAAAGGCCGAACCTGTGATTGCTGCCTCCGCCCATCCTCACAGCATATTTTTCCATGAACCTTAACCCCGGAGTAGTTTTTCTTGTATCCACAATCTTTGCATTCAGGCCATTCACTTTTTCCACAAATGTATTTGCCATTGTTGCAATCCCTGAAAGGCGCTGCATAATGTTGAGGCTTACCCTTTCCCCTGAAAGCAGGGTCTTAGTCCTGCCGTTAATCTCCGCAATCACATCACCCTTTGCAGCCTTCGAACCATCGCTGATAAAAACAGAAATTTTCACGCCTGCATCAAGGATTTCAAAGACCTCTTTCACAAATGGAAGGCCGGCAACAACAAAATTCCCTTTTGCCATTATTAACGCCCTTGAATCATGATCTTCGGGGATAAGAAGCGCGGTCGTAATATCGCCGTTCCCTATATCCTCTTCAAGAGCCATGCGGATTATCTCCCTGACGCTATGCGGTATTTTCATTTTTATCTTCTTCTGAAAATAGAAAACAATCCCAGCACGCCGCCTATCGCAGCGCCTAAGGCAAGAGCGCCTCTCCAATCGAATAATGTCGTCACATTCCCTTTTATCTTATTCGCAATCATAAAAACAGACGCGCTGTTTTCAGCCTTAATATTCATCGCCGCCATAACTCCAATGGCGCTCTTATTTGAGATTGATTCTCCCCTCGATACAACCAGAGGCGAGAAAGAAAGATTGAGAGTTGTTTTGTCGCCCGCGGTTACCGCGCTTATGCTCTGATTCAGGTTCACGTCATTGCCTCTTAAAATACCTGTAGCCCCCTGTGTTACTTCGATTCTCTCGCCGTCAACGCTCAGGGCTCCGACCTGCTGCATCTCTATATGCCCGCCCTCGATTGTCCGCGCAGAACTTTGTTTCATGTTCACAAATTCTGCTTCTACAGATTCCATGTCCTTTTCTTCTATCACGCCCTTGCTGCCCTTTGCCGTCATATAACCTCCTTCCGCCTTAGGCGGATTTTACCTGCTTAAGCTTCTTAATATTTTCTTCTATCCTTTCTCTTTTGGCCGCAAATTCGTCATATTTAGCTTTTTCCTTTTTAACAACATCTTGAGGCGCCCTCTGTAAAAAATCCTCGTTAAAAAGTTTCCTGTCAAGAAAGGCCATGGACTCTTCGACCTTTATCTTCTCTTTCATAAGTCTATCAATTTCCGCGTCAATATTCAAAAGCCCTTTAATAGGCACATATATTTCCATATAATCCCTTACACATGCCGCAGAGTCCGCAGGTTTTTTGACATCAGGCCCTATTTCTATTTCTGAGGCCTTTGCGAGCTTTCTGAGATAGTGCATATTCGATATCAGAACAGCAGCCGCGTCATCTGAAAAAGTCTTTATCGCTGCCTTTACTTCAGCAGAAGGAGAAAGATTAAATTCGCCTTTTATAGCGCGTATCCCCATTATTGCCTCTATCACATAAGACATCTCTGCCTCTGCCTTTTTATCTCCTGGAAGAGATCTGGGATATTCAGAAATCATAATGCTTTCCTTGTCCCTTGAACCCATTGGCAAGCTTTGCCATATTTCCTCTGTCACATAAGGCATAAACGGGTGAAGAAGCCTTAGAGATTTCTCAAGCGTATGAAGCAGGCACCATAAAACTCCATCTCTTGTTTCAGGATTGCTTATCCCTGATTTTGACATTTCAATATACCAGTCGCAGAATTCATGCCATACAAACTGATAAATGCTGTTTGCAGCGTCATTAAACCTGTAATCTTCAAGCGCAGTATTTATCTCGTCTGCAGTTGCCGCAAGTCGGCTAAGTATCCACTTGCTTGCAAGGTCAAGATCGGAAGGCGGTGAATCGGTGAATCGGTGAATCGGTGAATTTTCAAGGTTCATCATTATAAATCTTGTCGCATTCCATATCTTATTTACAAAGTGCCTGTATCCTTCAACCCTTTCTTCAGAGAATTTTATATCCCTTCCCTGAGCGGCAAAGGCGCAGAGAGTAAACCTGAACGCATCTGTGCCGTATTTATTAATCATTATCAGCGGATCAACGACATTGCCTTTAGATTTTGACATCTTCTGCCCTGACGCGTCCCTTATGATCGCATGAATATACACGTCCCTGAAAGGCGCATCTCCCATAAACTTAAGCCCCATCATTATCATTCTTGCAACCCAGAAAAACAAAATATCAAAGGCAGTCACAAGAACGTTTGTCGGATAAAAGTTTTTCAGGTCAGGCGTGTCATCCGGCCACCCGAGAGTCGAGAACGGCCAGAGCGCCGATGAAAACCATGTGTCAAGAACATCTTCATCCTGGATTAATTCCTTAGAGCCGCAATAGGGACATTCCTCAGGCGTCCCGCGGGATACAATGACTCCATTTTTCATTTTGCATTTTTCATTTTGCATTTTCTGGCAATACCATACCGGTATCCTGTGTCCCCACCATATCTGTCTGGAGACGCACCAGTCTTTTATATTTTCCATCCACCCGAAATACGCATTTTCCCATGAAGAAGGGGATATCTTTATCCTGCCTTCTCTTACACACTTCACTGCTTCGGCTGCAAGCGCCTTAACATTCACATACCACTGAAGCGTCGGCAGGGGCTCTATTATTGTCTTGCATCTGTAACAGTATCCGACTGCGTGCCGGTGTTTTTCTTCCCTGTCTACAAGGTCAAGTTCTTTAAGCCTTTTGATAACGCGCTTTCTGCATTCATACCTGTCAAGGCCCTCATATTCGGGCCCTGCATCAGGAGTCATAATCCCGTCCTTGCCTATGACAACAATAAAAGGCAATGAGGGGCTCTGCCTCTTTGCAATAGCCTCATCATTGAAGTCATGAGCAGGCGTAACCTTAACAGCTCCTGTGCCGAATTCCATATCAACTTCGCTGTCAGAAATAACCGGTATCTTTCGGTTTGTCAGAGGGAGGGAAACAGCCTTGCCTATCAAATCTTTATACCTTTCATCTTCGGGATTTACGGCAACAGCGGTATCTCCGAGCATTGTCTCAGGCCTCGTCGTAGCCACTGTGATAAATTTGCTTCCATCCGAAAACGGATACTTTATATGCGTTAATCTGCCGTCAAAATCCTCGTGTTCCACTTCGAGGTCGGACAAGGCCGTGCGGCAGCGCGGACACCAGTTTATGAGCCTGTTATCGCGGTATATCAGCCCGTCTTCATAAAGCCTGACAAAGACCTCTCTGACAGCCTTTGAAAGCCCTTCATCGAGCGTAAATCTCTCTCTCGACCAGTCACAGGATGCGCCTATCTTTTTAAGCTGGTGGATAATCTTTCCGCCGTATTCGGCCTTCCATTTCCAGACCCTTGCGATAAACTCATCCCTCCCAAGCTGCTGGCGTGTAAGTTTCTCCGCTGCGAGCTGTCTTTCCACGACATTCTGCGTTGCAATGCCCGAGTGGTCGGTGCCCGGAATCCAAAGCACCTTATAACCGCGCATCCTCATCCATCTGGCAAGAATATCCTGAAGCGTTGCATTAAGGGCGTGCCCCATGTGAAGCGAGCCTGTGACATTCGGCGGGGGAATTACAATTGAGTATGGCTCTCCCGATGCGTTTATTTCAGGCTTAAAATAGCCTTCGCGCACCCATAGCTCATACCATTTTTCTT
>Ga0172374_1002647_pt1 | contig 11228 bp, 15 predicted proteins | sample LakKiv3m_FD_114536 | JGI IMG/M metagenome (GOLD analysis project Ga0172374, IMG submission 114536) | Freshwater microbial communities from Kabuno Bay, South-Kivu, Congo - kab_092012_10.3m | ecosystem: Environmental > Aquatic > Freshwater > Lake | place: Democratic Republic of the Congo... | reverse complement strand
CTTGAAGTACTAAGCGCAACCTGCCTTGTAGCCTTGGGATATGGCAGAACCGAAATCTCAAACTCTCGCTGAGTTGATTGACTCGCTGCCGGAAGAAGAGCGGATCGTTCTTTTGCTCTATTTTGCAAAGAATCTCTCGGTAGCTGATATCGCTGCCAAGATTGGGGTACCAGAACGCTCAGTTGCTGCAGTATTAGCCTCAGGTCGCGCTCGATTGCGCTCCACCTTCGATTTCCCCTCTACCGACTGAATGGGCGATAATTCGCCCCTGGTTCTAGCTTTAAGAACTACCGGATTTAACCCGGACTAAAGCTTCTAGAAAGAGGTCGAAATGGCAGCCATGAAACCCCGCACTGGCGATGGACCTATGGAGGTAACCAAAGAGGCCCGCAGCCTTGTAATGCGGATTCCTTTGGAGGGCGGCGGTCGATTAGTTGTGGAACTCAATCAAGAGGAAGCACGCAATCTCGCGGATGTCTTGAACACAGCGGTCACGCTAATAAAGAAGTGAACCGCCCCATCCCGAAGTTGGGTACGCGCAAGACCGGCAGCCCCTCGGGAGAAACGCTAAAAGGCATAACTCATCTCGCCATTCCAGTTTTGCCATCAGGTGAAATTTCAATTACGGAAAAGTGGCGCAGCTTCCTCGAAAGTGAATTCAAACTAAATTTTCAAGATGAAATCTCAAAAGCAGGTTCAAGTTTCACATCAAAATTAGGTGAAGTGGTTGAGATTTCACTACTCACAAAGTCTAATTCGCTTTCTCGAATCTATTTGGTTGGCGTTGGGGAACGTAAGCCAAATGAGTTGAGAAAAGTAGGTTCACTTTTAGGTCGAAAAGTAAAGTCGACTACTGCAACTTTACTCTCACTTTGTGCTGATAATGAGAGTGGTGCTTTAGTTCATTTAAATGCTCTCGCCTTGTCAACCTATACTTGGAGTACAAAAGGCGTTAGAGATAAAGAACAGAAGATTGAGACGCCCGTTCTTTTGATTGGCGGAAATTTCCAAGAGGTTGTGCTTAAGAGCGAAGTCCTTGTTGGTGCAACTTGGAAGACTAGAGATCTGATACATACACCTTCAAATATAAAGTCACCTGAATGGATTGCCACAAAGGCTAAATCCGAGGCAAAGCGGATGAAATTAAAGATAAAGGTGCGCTCTGGTCGAGATCTAGCAGAGTTTGGCGGATTACGAGCAGTCGGAAATTCAAGTAAGAAAAACCCTCCAAGATTTGTAGAGATCTCTTACCAACCAACTGGCGCAGCGCGAAAGCCGCACGTTGTTTTAGTTGGCAAAGGAATCACATTTGATACCGGGGGTGTCTCACTCAAACGACCTTACGATCTGATGGCCCCGATGAAGAGCGATATGGCAGGGGCCGCTGCTGTATTGGAAACCGTCGTTGCCGCCGCTGAATTAAAATTAAAAGTAAAAGTGACTGGTCTCTTGATGCTCGCAGAGAATGCACTTTCTGCAACAGCTCAAAGACCATCCGACGTAATAAAGCATTACGGCGGGACTACAACCGAAGTTGTTAATACCGATGCTGAAGGCCGCCTGGTGCTGGCCGATGGTCTTGCATATGCTGATAAGAATTTAGATCCGGATTATTTAATTGATATTGCAACGCTAACGGGCGCTGCCACTCTCGGATTAGGGCGCCAATACGGAGCGATGTACACCAGAGATGCCAAGTTATCGAGGAAATTCAATGAACTTGGCGAATACATTGGTGATCGAATCTGGCACATGCCACTTGTTGATGACTACATAATCGCACTGGAAAGCCATGTCGCTGACTACAACCACATCGCCGATAAACAGAAGTTCCAAGCTGGCTCAGTAACAGCAGCGCTCTTCTTAGAAAAATTTGTGGGCAAACGTAAGTGGGTACATATGGATATCGCTGGACCGGCGCGTTCCGAAGCTGATGCCGGCGAGAACCCAAAAGGTGGCACAGGTTTTGGCGTAAGGCTCCTTACTGAATGGATGGCTAGCCTTTGAAATCGCCGCTCTCTGACCGTGGCGATATGAAAGCATTCGCAAATTCCTTTATTCCAGAGACTGAGATTATGCAACGCGCACGTCAGCGTGGCGCTGAGATCGGTACTTATGAAACAACCCAATCCGTTGGTTCAATGCTTCGCTATCTAACAAATTTAATTGGCGCTTCATCAATCGTAGAAGTTGGTACTGGTTCGGGCGTTAGTGGACTCTGGATCATTCCGGCGATGATTGAAAAAGGGCTATTCACATCAATAGATGATGAAGTTGAGAACGCCCGCCTAGCTAAACAGGCTTTTGAAGAAGCAACTATCCCAACTTCACGTTATCGACTGATAACTGGAAATAGCACCGAGATAGTAGGAAAACTTGCCGACAGCCTTTATGACATCTTCATATTGCGAAAGAGCAGAGATATTTTCGAGAATGTCGAAAGCGCACATAGATCACTACGCCCAGGCGGTGTGCTCGTTATAGATAGAGCACTTATGGGTGGAAAAGTGGCTGATCCCACGCAACGGGATGAGGAAACAATTGCTTTTAGGGATGCAATAAAGCTGATTCGTGAAGCCAGAGAGCGATGGCTTCCCATGCTTCTCCCAGTAGGCGATGGCGTCCTAGTTGCCACGAAGATATAGGGATTTAGGATTACTTTATGTTTGGCGTCGGAATGGGAGAGTTCTTAGGACTCGTGGTTCTTGGTCTATTCCTTGTTGGACCAGATAAATTGCCAACGGCAGCGAAAGACTTTGCCCGGATAATTCATAAGGTTCGCAACTTCACATCGGATGCATCAAGAGAGTTAAAGAAGAATCTCGGACCCGGTTTTGAGGATTTGGATGTAAAGGATCTAACCCCAAAGAATCTCGCTAAAAAGGTGATTGGCGATGCACTTGAAGATACGAAGCCAGTAATCCAAGAAGTACGCCAGCGCACCAAAGAACTTAAGGATGTCGCCAAAATAGATCCTGATTTGCTATGAGCGAAGCGATTATCTCAGCGATAAGGGCTGAGCTAGCAAAGGTATCTGATCCAGAACTTCACCGACCAATAACTGAATTGGGCATGGTCGAGCAGATTAGTTTTGATGCGGGAACAGCAGATATTTCAATACTACTTACTATAACTGGCTGTCCTATGCGGGATCGACTCAAGAAAGATGTAACTGAAGCCGCGCTAAAAGTTGATGTAGTTAAATCTGTAAATGTTGCATTCGGTGTGATGAACGATGAGCAACGCGACCGGGTCAAGAAGTTGCTCCGTGGTGGACGTGAGAAGTTCATTCCGTTCGCCCAACCAGAATCTCTAACTCGAGTTATCGGCGTTTCCTCTGGAAAAGGTGGCGTGGGCAAGAGCAGCGTGACAGTAAATCTTGCAGTCTCACTTGCACAACGTGGGTTCAAAGTAGGACTGCTTGATGCTGATGTATACGGCCACTCGATACCAAGAGCCCTTGGAATTGAAGGTAAGCGACCAACTGCGATTGATCAAACATTTATTCCACTTGAATCCTTTGGGGTAAAAACTGTTTCAATTGAAATGTTTAAACCCGATCGCGCAGATCCAGTTGCGTATCGCGGTCCGCTCTTGCATCGAGTTCTAGAGCAACTCTTGAGTGATGCTTATTGGGGCGACCTTGATTTTCTGCTTCTAGACCTCCCACCCGGTACCGGCGATATTGCTATCTCACTAGGTCAGTTAATTCCCGGTTCTGAAGTTCTAGTTGTGACAACGCCGCAAGTAGCGGCCGCTGAAGTTGCCGAACGAGCTGGCCGAATCGCGCATCAGTTGAAGCAACAGATAATCGGCGTGATTGAAAATATGTCCGCTTACATTCCCGAAGGTTCAAATGAGAAAGTAGCGCTCTTTGGTGAAGGTGGTGGCGAAGAGACTGCTCATCGCCTCTCGAATTTAGTGGGAGCAGATGTTCCTTTACTTGGAAAGATTCCCTTTGATATTGCCCTTAGAGAGGGTGGCGATACCGGTAATCCAGTTGTTGTGGCAAAGCCTGAGTCACCAGCCGCCCTTGAATTTGAGGCGGTAATAGATCAGCTAACTACTCGTAAGAAATCTTTACTTGGCGTCCGGCTCGGTCTTAGTACCTAGCTCTGTTTTTAGCTTTGCAATCTCTTCAATCAAATCCTTCCGCATGGCTGCAAGTTCGCGGACCATGTATTCGGTTACTGCAAGATTTCGCTCATCACGATTTCTATCATCTTGCGAAGTGACACGATCTCTATCGGCTTGTCGGTTTTGTGCTAACAAGATTAGGGGTGCAGCATAAGAAGCCTGTAGTGATAACAGAAGAGTCAAAAAGATAAATGGATATTCATCGAATCGATACTCACTCGGTCCTAAGAAATTCCAAATAACCCAGGTAAGAACAAAGACTGTCATGTAAACAAGGAACCGCGCGGTACCAATGAATCTTGCAAAACGCTCCGAAAGTCGCCCAAGAGTCTCTGGATCGTAATTGGGCTTGATGCTTCGCTTCGATTCACGAGGAATGGAAAGTCTTGATTTCTCTTTCATCTCTATTTCACTCCCTCTCGATTTCGCCAATTTTCAGGCAATAAGTGGTCGAGAACATCATCCACAGTAACCGCTCCTAATAGTCGATCATTTTCATCTACGACGGGTAGAGCAATTAAGTTGTAGTTCGCAAGTTGTCTTACCACTTCATTTAAAGCGCTATCCGGCGAAAGGGTTATTGGGGGAGCATCCATGATTAACCCAAGACTTAGCGTGGGTGGTTCCCTAAGAAGTTGCTGTAAGTGAACGACTCCAATAAGTCTTCCAGTCGGAGTCTCCAAAGGAGCGCGGCAGACAAAGACTTGTGATGAGATTGCGGGCGCTAACTCTTTTCGCCGAACCGCGGCAATTGCATCTGCAACTGTTGCTTCAATATCCAAAATAACGGGGTCGGTTGTCATCATTCCGCCAGCTGAGTAATCCTCGTACTTCATTAGGCGACGAATATCTTCTGCATCTGTCTCTTCCATCAAATTCAAAAGCTCTTCTGCAGTTGCGCTACCAACTTCCTTTAGAACGTCAGCTACATCATCTGGTTCCATTTCGCCCAGAACATCAGCAACCCGCTCTTCTTCCAGAGTTTTAACTAAGGCAACGCGGTCTGAATCATTCATTTCTTCTAGAACTTCAGCCAATTTGTCATCATCTAATCGCTTAGCAATCTCCTCTTGATCAGAAAGTTCTAACTCACTAAGAGTTGCTGCAACTTCTTGGGCTGTCATGTCGCCAATCTCATCTGCATCTGGCTTCGCCGGGAGAGTGGTTAGCCGAGATTCGAATTCAATGTCGGACCATCCGATTGTGGAGGTGAGGTTTTTACGAAGTCCTCTCTCGCGACGCTTTACATGTACTTGCGTCAAGCGCCAGTCTCCGGAGTCGGTCAACTCCATTCCAAGGTCTTCAACGACAACAGCTCTGCCATCACCTTTTATTTGAACTTCGCGATCAAGGAGCTCTTCTAGAAGTGATACCTCTCCATGTCCTGGTTGGTAGCGACGGATGTTGAGCGAGCCATTCATAAAGACGCCGCTCTCGTTTATTGATGTAACACGGGTAGCAGGTATGAAAATACGTCGCCGCTGGGGTATTTCAACGATGTAGCCAAGAATGCGAGGACTTGGGCTTTGGGAGGGATTTATTGCGACAGCGTCGCGGATTTTTCCTACCCGATCTCCGTTTGGATCAAATACCGGAGTGCCAGCAAGCTTTGCAAGAAAAATTAATTTGATCTGTTCTCTTAGCATCGGGCACCTCCATAAGAGAAGGCTATCGGATAGTACGGTTGAGCCGTGCGCGAGCGAGATCATGCAACCTTGCCATCAGGTCGCGATATCGGATTATTAACTCTAGTAATTATTGGAATTGGAACTTCTGGTCCCGTTATCGCGCTAAGCACAATGCCAATTCTCACTCTGATCTTCTGGCGAAATCTGGGTGGATTCTTTCTGGTGTTGCCGTGGGCCCTCCGTGGTCTGAATTGGCGCGATGCCCAGATTGCAAAGGGATTACGTTATTCATTTTTCTCTGGGATAGCCCTCGCACTTCACTTCATCGGATTTTTCGTTGCAATGCGCTTCACCACAGTTGCAGCCGGGACTGCGCTAACTGCGCTACAACCACTATTTGCTACCTACTTTGTAAAGCGGTTGGGTGGTGAAATACCGCGTCGAGCCTGGGTAGGGATAGCCCTTGCTTTCCTTGGAGTTTTGATAATTACCGGCGTTGACTCACAAATCTCAACTCGGGCCTTCATCGGAGATCTAGCTGCAATTGCATGTGCTGCCCTTTCTGCTACTTATGTCGTGCTCGGGGCAAAAGCGCGTGAGACTGTTTCTACTCCAACTTATACATCGATTGCTTACTTAACTTGTGCCTTAATTTCACTTTTCTTTGCTCTCGTCACAAAATCTGAGTTGATTAACTTTTCTACTCGGGAGTGGCTACTCCTGATTGCTTTAATTGCTGGCGCCCAGATTTTGGGTCACACGATTCTCAACTTCACACTTAAAAATCTCTCACCTGCAATAGTCTCGTTAGTGGTCTTTTTTGAAGTACCAGTTAGCGCACTTTTAGCCTTCTGGTGGCTTGATCAATTACCGCCGATAGGCACAATTCCTGGATTATTGCTGATACTCGTAGGTTGTGGCGTATTCGTCTTTAAGCGGAGGAAAGAAAGTTAATCAACCGTTAAACTTCGCAAGTGTTAATTGATCTTCATACCCACACAACCGCAAGCGATGGCACAGATTCACCGCGTGTATTGATAGATAAGGCTATTTCTCGCGGGATAGATGTATTAGCTCTGACGGATCATGACACCGTCGGTGGATGGGAAGAAGCAACCACTGCACTAAGAGAGCATCCATCCGGATCGAATATGGAGTTAGTGCTCGGTTCTGAAGTTTCGTGCCAAGATGAAGATGGCACAAGTATTCACATGCTCGGACTCTTGTTTGATCCGAATTACACCGCTCTAATTGAAGAATTTGAAAAGACTAGGGAACATCGAGTCACGAGGATGTCGCGGATAATCGCAAGGCTTAATGAGGCCGGTATTGATATAACGATTGAAGAGGTTTATGCACAAAGACGAGGAGATGCAACGCTGGGCAGGCCACACCTTGCAGATGCTTTAGTTGCAAAGGGCCATGTCGCAAGCCGTGACGAAGCATTCAATATCTTTCTTCATAACGGGTCGAAGTACTACATAAATCATTATTCACCTTCCCCTGAGTTAGCAATTCGATTGATTAAAGAGGCTGGAGGAGTCGCTGTAATTGCACACCCACTCGCTTCAAGAAGTGGTCGAACAATAAAGAGTGAGACTTTATTGAAATTGATTAATGCAGGTCTAGATGGAATTGAAGTCGATCATCGCGATCACAGCGAACAAGAACGTTCTGAATTGCTTCGCCTCGCGATTGAACATGATTTAGTTGTAACTGGAAGTAGCGATTATCATGGGACTGGAAAGTTAAATCAGTTAGCTGAGTTCACCACGAATCCGCACCATTGGGAGCGGTTAGAAGCAAAGGCGAACGCGCGAAGGGTTGTGAAGCGATGAGCGAACTAACTGCACTAACTTTCGGCCTCCAGGCATTTGTAACTCTACTTGTTATCTTGGATCCGCCTGGTGCAGCGCCGCTTTTTCTCTCACTTGTTGGCGGTAAACAAAGGCGCGAGCAAGTTCGAATGGCATGGCTTGCTGCAGCTACATCACTACTAATCATCACGATATTTGCAATTTTTGGTCAGTTCATCGTTGATTACTTGGAAATCTCAATTTCTGCGCTACAAGGAGCAGGTGGCTTGCTTCTGCTGTTAATCTCACTGGATCTTCTGAAGGGAATTGATAACGACCCCGCAAAAAGTGGCGAGAAGAATGTGGCGCTAGTTCCACTTGGAACTCCGCTGCTTGCTGGCCCTGGAGCCATCGTGACCATAATGCTCTTTGCCTCGAAAGTCGAAGGAACAGAGACTGCTCTCGGATTAGCAGGTGCCGTAATCGGTGCTCATATCGTCATCGGACTCACACTTATGTTTGCAACTCGAATTATCTCGGTAATTAAAGAGACTGGAGTTGCTCTACTTGCAAAGGTCGCTGGCTTACTTACTGCTGCTATCGCTTTTGAAATGGTGATGACTGGAATAAAGGGACTTCTCTAATGACTGGTTTTTTCGCACCAGATAGCGTGACTTGGCGGATTCACTCAGATCCCTCGATGCTAATTGGCGGTATCCGTGCGCTCTTAGAACAGGCGCTTCATCCCGGCGCGATGTCGGGCGTGGCAGCTCACTCCAATTTTCGCGAGGATGCCTGGGGAAGATTGCAACGAACTGGTGATTATGTTGGCACACTTACTTTTTCCACTAAAGAAGATGCCGAGAAGCTTGCCTCTCGGGTTCGCATGATCCACTCCAAATTGAAACTCGATGATCCACATCTCTTGTTATGGGTACATATGGCGATGGTTGATGCATTCTTAGATACTGCGATTAGATCCGGTTTGAAATTAAGCAGTGAAGAGATTGATCAGTATCTACTTGAAATGGTGAAATTTGCCGAGCTAGTCGGTATTGATCCCGCAGTAACTCCAAAAAATAAGAGCGAGCTTGATAAGTATTTTGTAAACATTCAACCCGAGTTAGCAGCAAGTGATGATGCAAAGCGAGCAGCGCTGTTTATCGCACTTCCTCCACTTCCGCCGTTATTGCGTTTTGGAACTCCGATTGCTCCACTTTGGGGCGGAATCACATCTCTCGCAGCAGCATCACTACCTAAATGGGCGCGCCGACTTTATGGCTGGCCATCTCTTCCCGGACAGCAAGTTCCTACGGACTTGGCTCTGAAAACAACACGCGCTGCGCTCTCGACTCTTCCTAGTTGGTTTAGAGAGAGCCCACAACTTCGAGAGGCTAAGACTCGAATGGGAAGAGCATCGTGAAGAAGTTTTTGATCGCCAATCTTGCTGGTGGTACCGGTAAGACAACCACAGCGCACTCTTTGGCAACTGCCATTGCAGAATATGGAAAACGCGCACTTGTTATAGATGCTGACCCCGGAGCTGCACTCACTTTCCTTTGTGGGGTAGAGAATCCAAGGTATTGCACGAGAGAGCTCTTTGATGGTGCGGAGAAGTTAGAGAACATCATTGTTAAGACCACAGATCGGTTCTCACTTGTGCCGAGTGCAAGCCGCCTCTTTCATACCGACTTTAAAGGGATAGCGAGGCTTGAAACTCAATTAGATCAATTTGATGTTGTTCTAATTGATAGCCCGACTGGCCCAAGTGCGCTTACTGCACCACTCATTGAACTCGCAGATCAAATAATCTCTCCAATAGATGCAAGTATGCTCTCAATAAGGGGCGCGCTTAACTTAAGAGATTTTCAATCTAAGAGTGAGAAGAAACCAGAAATTCGATTACTTGAGATTAAGAGCGTTGCTTGGGATGAGGAACTCCGCAAAGCCGTGCTTGAAGACTTTAAGTTATTTGATGTTTCAATTAGAAGAGATGAATCGGTTCTAGCAGCCCAGTTATCAACTCGTTCGGTCTTAAGTGAGTATCCACACTCGGATATCGCTTCTGACTTTAGAGAACTTGGTTATTCCTTACTAGAAGAAATCGGCTTGCTCTAAAGTCCCGCAAAACCAACGCGACGTTCGGCGCTCTCACCAATTTCAACTGTACTTATTTTGGCTGAGGGAATTAGATAGTTACGTCCTCTAACGTCCGAGAGAACTAGCGGCTCATTTGAAGCAATTGATTTCTTCAACAGAGCAAGAACCTCGTCGCGATCAAGGGAAACTTCAATTGTGATTTCACGAGCTTGATCACTTACTGCAATGCGAACTTCGCTCTTTGCGCCTTTTTTTGTGGTCATGTCGCGATTCTATTGAAACTTTTCGAAACTTCTACTTGGTGAGCGGGAATCCCGAGATTCCGCGCCAAAGAAGACTTGCAATCAGAGCGCTAGCTTGGGTTTTATCTATTTTCCCGCCCTTTTCTAACCAATGGCGCGCCGTTATTTGCGCGCAACCAATGAGGCCAATTGCGAGAATCATTGATTCATCTTTAGGAAGTCCGGTATCTGCTGAGATAACGGCGCTAACTGCGACGGCGCAGTCATAACTCATCCGCTCAAGTCGCTCCCGGACTTGTGGTTCAACACTCATATCGCTCTCGAAGAGAAGTCGGAATGCTTCGCCCTCTCCTTCAATAAAACCAAAGTAGGCCTCAATTGTTGCTTTAACTCGATTTCGATTATCACGAGTCGAGGCAATTGCCTTTTGAATGGCGAATACGAGTGAATCAATATGTAAATCGAGTACGGCGAGGTAAAGGTCTAATTTCGAGGGAAAGTGTTGATAGAGAACAGGCTTGCTAACACTGGCACGCTCAGCAATCTCATCCATAGAGGCGGCGTGATAACCGGAAGCTGTGAAAATCTCTAGCGCTGCGACAAGGAGTTGCGCACGCCTCTCATCTCTTGGCAGTCGAGACTTCGGTTCGCTTTTGATTTCTGTGCTACTCATCACGCGCATAGTAGAGCCTTTTTAGCCAATTAATCTAGTTGTGGTTGCGGGTACGCTTACCTCGAAATGATTGCATCAACTCAGCCAAGACTTCTTCTCGTTCACGCGCACCCGGATGATGAGTCAATTAACAATGGTGCGACTATGGCCGCATATGTTGCTCGCGGCGCCCAAGTCACCCTTGTTACCTGCACTCGTGGCGAAGAAGGAGAAATTCTGGTCCCAGAGTTATCTCATCTTGCAAGCGATAAAGAAGATGGGCTGGGCGCGCATCGAGAGATTGAATTAGCAGCAGCGATGAGTGAGCTCGGTGTTTCAGATTTTAGATTTTTAGGAGCGCCCGTCAAGAAATGGCGCGATAGCGGGATGATTGGAACCCCGCAAAACGAAGGTCCGGATGCCTTTTGGAATTCTGATTTAGATGAAGCGGCCCGTCATTTAGAGAAGATAATCCTTGAGATAAAACCACATGTGTTAATTACTTATGATGAAAATGGTGGCTATGGCCATCCAGATCACATAAAAGCCCACCAAGTTGCAATGCGGGCTGCGGAATTAGCTCGCACAAGTGGTTGGGAGATAAAGAAGATCTATTGGAACACAATTCCTATCTCAGTTATCGAAGAGGGCATTGCCGCAATGAAGGGAACAG
>Ga0172374_1002645_pt1 | contig 11237 bp, 22 predicted proteins | sample LakKiv3m_FD_114536 | JGI IMG/M metagenome (GOLD analysis project Ga0172374, IMG submission 114536) | Freshwater microbial communities from Kabuno Bay, South-Kivu, Congo - kab_092012_10.3m | ecosystem: Environmental > Aquatic > Freshwater > Lake | place: Democratic Republic of the Congo... | reverse complement strand
CGCAGAGTTGTATGAATGTAATGAGTGTGGAGAGGACTTTGCTAAATATATAGTGCCAAGAAAATAACAATCATAATCGCCTGTTTTAATGGTTATTAAAACGGGTGTTTTTACAAACATACTCATATTTTGTGTCACAGCTGAATTGAGGGCAAGAGGCGGGTGATCCGCAAGTACACCGAGATGTATATGCAGGATGTGTATGCACGAAACTTATCCCCGCATAATGATGATAAGGAGAAATAATCATGGGATTTCACACAATCATTTTTGAAGGTCGTTTAGGTCGTGATCCAGAGATGCGATACACGCCGGAAGGTAAAGCCGTCACTTCAATGTCCATTGCCGTGGACGATGGCTTCGGCGATAAAAAATCAACTATCTGGATCAAAGCATCCCTGTGGGATAAACCCGCTGAGAACGCCGCACAATATCTACAAAAGGGAGATCGTGTCTTGGTTGAGGGACACCTGGCGTACGACAAGGCCACTGGCGCACCGCGCACCTACCAGAAGCAGGATGGTGCCACCGCCACTTCGTTTGAGGTAACCGCCACCAGGGTGGACTATCTCACCATCAAAAAATCCGATCAACAACCAGAAGTACCGTTCTAATGAATCACAACCGGCGTGATGTCAACCAGAAAGAAATAGTAGATGCTTTGAGAGGAGCATCCTACCAGGTATTTATCACCGCCGATATCAAAAACGGATTTCCTGACCTGTTAGCGGTCAGTAAGTATGGGCGCGCTTGTTTGCTGGAAGTGAAAATGCCCGGAGCCAAACTGACAGAGGATGAAACTAAATTCTTTGCTGATTGCCGGATGCCACATACAATCGTTCGATCAGGTCAGGAAGCCGTGGATTATATGCGATACATAGACGAGGATGATGAATGACCGTTCTAATCAGTTGTCTGCTTGTCTTTTGGATCCTCTTATTCATCGCCAATATCCTGTGTATCGTTGTTTATTTTTACATCCGCACCAGCACAGAAAAATACATAGACGAGGAGTGAAACATGGATTTATATTTTGAAGAACCCCGCGCCGTGTTTATCCGGCAATCTGGCGTTCCTGTAAACGCTGTAAAAAACCCGATGAACGTATTTACCGTTGATCCCTGCACCCGATTGGTGCGTGAAATGGACGGCACGCTGATCCTCTACAACCGAGACGGCGTATATTCCCTGTTTCAACCAGGATCATACCTGAACTTTATCATCAAAGACCCGGAGGGAAGAACCTATGATCACATATAGGGTGATGTTCGGAGACTACATTATCTATTATGTTTATCTGAACATATCCAACCCGCTGTCTACCTGCGAGATATATAACTTCAATCAATTGGTTTCTTTTGGCGTGTCTCTGTGTCATCCAGAAGATCGGTTCAGTAAAACCATTGGCGCGGAACACGCATTGAAATCCGCGCTGAACAGGCTGAACTATCAGACCGGAAAACCTATAATTCATCCAAAGTATTACAAACGCTTTTTGAGTTTCGTTCCGAAAGTGTGTCACGATAACACGCTCATGGATGAGATCAGGGAAGAACTGTTGCGCCGCAACTATATTGATTTTCTAAAAACGATTTTCAACCTACCCGTGGATGATTAGATGACAGACGATACGACACTAGAAAGCGTCAAGGATGAGAATCGTGCGCTCAAAGACGAGGTAGCCCGCCTGACCGGAATTATCGAGGATCAGAAAACACGCATCGCAAAGCAGAAATATGAAATCCTCAAACTCAAAAACGAACTACTGGAAGCAGGACTATGATCGGAAAATATTACCCCTATTGGGAAAATACCACCGTAGAAGAAGATGCCGCCTTTACTGCATATATGGAATTGAGTGAACGCGACCAGTACCATTTAGACCGTCAGCTCAACAGACTGTGCGGGGTAAAGAACATGGGTATCCGCAGTGCCTTCACCTTATTAGTAAAGATCGCTATGCGTATCGCCAGAGATGACGCATGACAAAAGCACCATTCCCATACTTTGGTGGTAAGAGTAAAATCGCTGGCGAGGTTTGGAAAGCCTTTGGAACTGTAAAAGGGTATTACGAACCGTTTGCTGGAAGTATAGCCTGCCTGTTAGAAAAACCGTTTGACCAGAACCGATTTGAAGTCGTCAATGACATGGATCATTACATCGTAAACTTCTGGCGCTCGGTAAAGAATGACCCGGAACAAACCGCCTATTATGCAAATGATATCAACGCGGAAGCCGACTTGATGGCAAAACATATCTGGCTGGTAAATGAAGGCAGGGCACTCATTGAAAACATGGAAGCCGACCCGGCACTATATAATCCACAGGTGGCTGGATGGTGGGTGTGGGGGATGGCGAACTGGATTGGCAGTGGTTTCTGCACGGGAGAAGGGCCGTGGCAAGCAGTGGATGGTAAATTGGTAAAATCGGACGGTCAGGGTGTGAAACGCCAGCTGCTGCATTTAAGCCCCGGTCAGGGTGTGAACCGCCAGCGGCTGCATTTAAGCGACGGTCAGGGTGTGGAACGCAGGCTGCCGAATTTGGGCTGCGACGGTCTGGGTGTGAACCGCAAGCGGCTGCATTTAGGCAACAACGGTCTGGGTGTGAACAAAGGATACCCGGCTATACTGAACTATTTTGAAGAAATCGCAGAGAGATTACGCTATGTTAGAATCTGCTGCGGAGATTGGGAGCGAATCGTTACCACGGGCGCAACTTGCGCCCATCTTCCCGCGGGGGTATTTTTAGATCCACCATATAGCAACGGAATCAGATCCAAAGGATTATATTCCCATGATGACGGTGATGTAACACGGCGCGTCTATGATTGGTGTCTGAAAAACCAAGATAACTTCCGTATCGTACTTGCAGGGTACGAAGGAGAATACGACCTTCCGGGATGGAGTATCATCCGGTGGAAGGCTAGCACGACATTGCAAAGGGCGTCTGGTAATGGAAAAAATAAAGAGAACCGCTTCAAAGAAACATTATGGCTATCACCGTCCTGTATCACTGAACCAGAAAGGTTATTATGACAACCAAACTGACTGACGAAATCGAGTATTACTATAACCAGCGCAACCTGATCCCGCCCAACCTGCACGATTGCTTTCTCTTCCTCACCTCCGAACTGGGTGAGGCGGGGGATGAAATTATGCAATGGAAAGGCGGATTTACACGCAATAACCCGCTCAAAGAACAGCGCAAAAGCGATGAAGAACACATACAAGCCATCGGAGAAGAACTCGGAGACGTAATTATGATGGCTGTCATGGCTGGACGTTCCATCGGGATTGATCCTGTGCTATGCCTGAAAAACAAGATGGAACGCAAGATAAAAAACACCCTCTGACACACCGTTATACTGAATATATAAAAAAAAAAGGAGAAACAATGTCCCTCTTGCACTCACGGAAATTCTGGCTTATGGTATGCGATGTCGTTATTTCTACCGCCACCTATTTTGTCACAAAGTACGCCAGCCCGGAAATCGGGAACGATATCCTCTGGCTGATCGGCGCATGGCAGGCACCCGTTATTGCTCTCATCGGCGGTATTGCCCACGAGGACGCAGCGGAGAAGTCCGCTTTCATGTTCACGTTGCCAGACGACAAATCCGAGTAATCATGGCGGCAACAGGCTACACTCAAATCTTGGATAAACTGTCCTCCATCGACACACGCCTGACCGTTATCGAAACGTCTGTATCCAGACTGGATAAAAGCGTACACGGTAATGGAAAGCCAGGTCTGGTAGAAGATGTCCGCTATGTAGAAACAAAACTGGATAAACACCTGGAAGAATTTGAGAAAATCGAAAAGTCCAAAGCGGCGTCCAAAGATAAAATGGCCGCCCACTGGTGGGCTGTGCTTATTATTTTTATCAGTCAGGTAATTGCGTGGATATTCCAGATCGCAAAAGGTCTGTAATTCTGGAAAGCGCGCTCATTCGCGCCTGGTGGGAATTATCAGACCATGAGGTGTTATACACCTGGAAGGGACTGATTGAGCGAACAATCACCATATATCAAGCTCCCGGACGAGATAGAAAATATCCTGATCCAGGCGGCACAATCCGCAGATAATTCATACTGGAAGATCGGAGACGTTGCAAACGAACTCTGCGATGTCTTTGAAATATCATATTCAAAAATCGAAGTGCGCGCATCGGTCGCCAACCTCATCGGGTGGGATACAGAAACCATCCGCGACCAGCAGCGCATGTCAAAGCTGATTCCAGAACAGAAACGTATCTACAACCTTTCACGCCACCAGTACAGGGCTTGCCTGAACGCTGGTGGCGATTGGGAGGAATACGCCGAACGCGCCGTAGAATACGCCCACGAACATGGCGGAAAAACAGCCCCGGTCAATACGATACGCATGTGGGTAAAAGGTGAAAATCGCGAAACACCGAAATGGCGTTCCCGTTTGGATCGTCTGATTGAACTGGCAGAAAGTATTTATTCAGACCCAGAAACACCGGATCATATTCGTGACTTCGTGCAGCCCGTTACCGTACAACCTGACTGAACATCAGGCGGCGCGTATCGCGTACACGGCCATTGTGACAGCTATTCGCGATGTGCGGGTAGGTGATAAAGAAGCGGCCCGCTGGTTGCTGGAAGAAGGCTATCACTTTGCCTGCCTGTTAACCACCAAACATATCATAGAAGATGCCTGGGTACATTGGGTGAATGGCGGTTGCGCCGGGAGGATTAGTACCGTGAAACCGCTGTACATCACTAAACCGGAATTACTGAAAAAACGCGGCTATCGTTGCGAGTGCTGCGGAGAACCGCAAACCTATCTGGAAGCGCACCATGTATTTATTCACCGTTCAAAACGCTATCCAGAATTAGACGCGCCACAAAACATCTCGCTGGTTTGCGTCAAGTGCCACTCATCCGGCAGGGCAGACACCGATGAATTTTTTGATCGTTTCTGGATGGTGCAGGAAAAACGCTATGATATGCAGGCGTGGAAACAAAGTTTGCCACTTAAAGTAAAATTCAGATATAACCCATATCCAATACCCCGTTAATCCATAAAACGCGCCAGAAGCCATCCTGACGCATTACAGGGCATGTATAGAACGCATGTTCGGAGTCATCCTCCGATATTTCAACCCTTCGGAAATACCGAATAGTTCATTATTCGTTCAGGATAATAGACAAATGACGTCTATGTTCCTAAATAAATGACCCACCTCGGTGCGCGTGCAAAGCAGAGGCGTGGTGGGTACTGTTGGATTAATAATACCATGTTTAATTATACCTATAAACAAAGATACCACCTTACGGCGGTATCAGTGTAACAATGTCTATTCAATTAGGGTGGATGGAGTAGGGATATTCGCTATGAGATGATAAATTACCCTTTCTGTGTTTTGAGATTCTCCTGTAAGGGAGTAAACACCTAGATCACATCCGCGAAGAAGCGCGACCGCACGTCATGGCTGTGCTGCTTCAACTCTCCCCAGGCACAGCCCCGCGGTGTAGGCTGCATCATCCGGCTGGCCGCAAACCCGTTGAACCCGTGCTTTGCGTCCCCGTATTCGTTCTTGTACCCTGGGGTGCGGATATATGTCACCATGCCCTGCTCCACCGCGTCCTTGTTGTTGATCTCCAACGTGCTTTGATGGCTGATATACTCCTGGTGATTGTGTCCGTTCCAGACCACATCCACGCCGCGGATATACGCCGCTTGCCGGGCAGTCTGTATCATTCCCTTCGTGACCGGGGCTTCACTCCCCGCCCCGTGATTGTAGTAAATCCTGAAACTCCTTCGAGGTGTGGCTTGTGATCCAGTGAACAGCCCCAGCCGGATAAATCCACCATACCCGCCAATGACAATTGGAGACCCCAACTGGCGCATGATCGCGGCAAACCGCTGCGGCAGGTCGGTGCCGTTGTGCATCACCACAGAATACTCGTGATTGCCATATCCCAGCATAGCCAGGTTATGCGCGTAAGGTCTGAAAAACTCCACCGCCTCGTCCAGGATACGGTCGAAGTAGTCCAACCCTTTCAGCGTCTCTTTCAGTTCTCTGGCAGATCGGCGCGGATCGTTCCTGCCCTGCATCCCGTCCCACAGATCGCCAGCGATCAAAATCATGGCGTCTTTTTCCTTCGCCTCGTTCAGATGCGAAGTCAGCAGCGGCAGGTCGCAATACAAGCTATCAAGATGGATGTCGGATAAAAATAAAATCCATTTATTCCACCCCGATCCAAACCCGTCCAGATCAATGCGTGTAATCGCGTCTTGTTTTTGTGAAATGTTCATGCTTCAAGTGTAAGGGGATAAGTTTTATCAAATCCACTTATCCATCAATGTCTGCAATTCTTTCAGGAACGCCGGCAGCCGATCTTCAACCGCCGGAATAACCGGATCCGGGACTTCCGCAGTGATCCCGCAGAATTTCAATAGGTCGCTCCATTCGCCGTTGAAATAATTTAGATCCACGCCGTCATACGGATTGACGATATTCTTCCCGGCCTCGCTCCATTGCCACATCGTCCAGGTAGGCCATCCGGTCGGTAAAAGCGGAACTCCTCCGGTGGTGTAGTGTGCCACCCACAGCGGATATTCACTCGCCCATTTCGGATTATTCGTGTACTTCCAGAAGTTTTTACTGGTATAGATCATCGGTCGGCGACCGGTGCGCTGCTCGATGGTCGTCAATGCCAGCTTAATGGCCGTCTGGTAGTTTGCCCAGCCGTAGGCAGGGGATGCTTCCTCCACATCCAGCACCGGAGGTAAGTCCATCGGCATACCAGTGATCGTATCGCAGAAGCGATTGATCTGCTTCAAGGTATCGTATTTCGCCCTGAAAAAATGGTACGAGCCTACCAGTAGCCCGGCCGCCTTCGCCGCCTGAATATCTTTTTTGTAGTCCGGGTCAGAATAATATAAACCCTCTGTGGCTTTCGAGTAGTTAAACTTGAAACCCTTTGAGAGCATTCCAGTCCAATCAATTTCACCTTCCCAGTGGCTTGTGTCGCATCCCTGTATCATGCTTCCTCCTAGATGATCCCAAATTCTGATAAGAGTGTGACCCCTGTATCAGCCGTAAATAAATATTCGTAAGACGCGCCCACAAAAATAAAGCGGTATCTATCGTCCACACTGGTTGCGCTGGTGGTGTAGTTGGTCTGTGGGGTTCCTCCCGTGTACCTGCCGAGAATATACGAGTGTGCCCCGTAAGATTGCACGTCATAATCTTGCGTGTAGGCCGCCTGTGTTATGTTCAGGTTGTCGTTGTAATAATCGTTGGCCGCCACGAACGTCAGGTTATCCCCGCGTATATCTATGGTAAACGAACGGGTGGTATCTCCCTGAACAACATCGGATCCAATATCTGCCACCACTCCGTTTGAATCTCTGACCGCCCACCAGTATGCCGCGTAGCTGAACGTTACCGCTCCGGTTGGAGGATTTACCAGATGCTGAATGGAAATAACCGTTTCGGTGTCCCCTGCGATGATATCCATCGTCATGCTAATGCCGTTAACAGTAATTGCGCTGGTTAGCTGTGGAACGGCCACCACCAGAAGTTTTGTTCCTCCCGGAATGGTTCCACTGGTATTAAAAGCGGTTGCCTTGCCGAGTAATAATGCGTTTCCGTTTGCCATTACGCCACCGGATACCAGATCAAAACACCGATAAAATACGCATCCACGGCCAGCGTGTCATTGGTGGCATCATCCGCTTTTCGTAATAGCTTAATCTGGCACAGCTCTCCCGCCGCGGGAGTTCCAGCTATCGTGATTGCGGAAGTCAGTGGAGAAATATATAGATCAGAAGTTGTCCCACCCTCATCGTTTGAATACACTGCCGTTCCAGATGCAACATCCATCGTGTCATCATTCGCCATACTCACACCCTGAACACCCCACGATACTTTGAAATTGGTGGTTGTTGCAGGGTGCATCCAGTAAAACTGCACATAAATATCCGTGGCACTGGGTTTGAAATCCTGTGGAAGCGCAAAGTTTACATACGCATACTCTACGTTGTCTTTGTCAAAAGGCAGGTAATCATATACATTCTTGTTGGTTCCCATCTCAATCTGTGTAGATGCACCGCACCCACTGGTAATTGTTGGCTTCGCGCCCAAAACAAGAATTTGTTTATGCGGAATACTGTTAATCAGCGGAACGGTAACCAACCCTGTGGTAGATAGCAGGGAAGAAACCGTTGCTTTTTTGGTGATCGCCGTACCACCAGGATCAGAAACAAACGGCACAACGTCCGCGAGCGCTGGCGTTCCACTGGTCAATTCTGTAATTTTTGTTGCCATTCAACCTCCCGTTACATTGCGGCTGTGCGCGATATTTCTGCTAAATTCGTACCATTCCAAACAAAATTCATCACAAATACCTTTCCACTGATGGATCCAGTGGCCAGTGTGCCGGTTGTCTTTGCCGGACTGGCAAACGTCAAGGTGCGGCTGGTGGTGCCACTGGTAGTTATCACCAGCGTGTAAATCTGTCCCGCATTACCCCCGCTGGGTGTGATCGTCTCATTCTCACCAGGTGTCAGGGTAAAACAACTCCCGCTGTTCAAATTCCAGGATACAGAGGCACCTGGTGTCAACGCCACCACCTTCGGCATAGCAAGTGTTCCGGTGTATGGGATGGTCGCTGTGGCTGTTGCGCTGGCGGTCAGCGTCAGAACATTACTTCCCGTCACGCGCAGGTTACTATCCGTGATCGTATTGGCATCAGATAATTGCGGAATAGCATTGGCAGTTCCAGTACCCATTACCAGGGTGCCAGTCTTTACAACCGTTACTGTGTAATTCCCGCCAAATGCAAACTGCAACGTATTTCCACCAGAAGTCAATGCTCCGAGAGAAGTTGCTACCTGCTGATATACGTCATTCTGATAAGCCGGAGGGGTAGCGTTGGCCGCGTCCGATGGGATGATCGGTTTCGGCTTCGGCTTGACCGGATTGGTCGTAACCGGCTTGACGATGCGGTCAATCAGGGTAGGCATTACCGTTCCTCACCATTGGGTCGGGTGTAGATCATAAATGGGCGTATTTCAGTATTCCCGTCAACGGTCGCCGTAATCTCCACCACATACCGCGCCGCCGGATTGCTGGGCATTACAATCGGTTTGGTCGTGACTACATTTCCAGAAACAGTAATCGAACCAGAAGGGCAGATCGTAGAGGTTACATCTGTTTTATTCGCAAACACCTTCATGGTAGGGCTGGCAACGCTCGACCCCGGAATAACGCAAGAAAAGGTCAGCGTCTCGCCGGCTGTCATTACAGGTACATCGGGTGGCCAAATATCATTATTCATTTTTATCTCTCCATCGTGAGCGTGTAATCTCTGGTATGGAAGTACAGAAAGATCGGTTTTGTCAGTACGTCCAGATAATAGTCCACCTCAATATCTTCCGGTGTTTCTGTGGTCAGCACGCTTTCTGTTTCCGTGCATAACTCATCCGTGTACCACTGGTTGATTGTGTAATCTTCCTTGCCTCTCCCGCTGTAATACAACATCGTATCCCGTACAGGGAATACAAGGGTGGGAAATACCTGAATATAGGCATACAGCGCAATGTTGGCATCATCCACCAGAAGGATGAAATGCTGTACCAGCACCACGTTTTCAGACGATAAAGCATGCGCCGCATCTGCAACGACCATCGAGCCTCGTTAGTTTAAGTCGGGTCAGCGATCGAGATTTTATATGCAGGAACGTCCACCGTTCCACCCGCTGTCAAGGCTTGTGAAGTACAGGTCGTTACAAACCGCAACGTGGTGTCGCTTGTCTTGACCAGTGCAATATGAGTCGCTGTGCCAGAATTGGTGATACTCATTCCGGTCTGCGCTCCAACCGTAATCTTTCGTCCCGATGTGTCATCCGCTTTGGTGAAATCTCCTGAATCAACCGCTACCTTCGCTAACATATAGGTGGTGTAAGCTCCGGTATAAGTCGTTGGCGTGTCTGAACAGACACATAAGTAATCTGCCCCGCCTGCATAGTCCAGCGCGGCATCCAAAAAAGCGTCAGGTGCTAGTTTTCCCATTTTTGATTTCCTTTCGTGATCGTTATTTCAGCGTCTTGTACTTCCAGTTCAACCGTTTCCATAGTCCTCCTAACCGAACAATTCCATGACGGTCTGATCGGCTATTTCCTGTGTGTCTAGTTTTGTGTAATCCAGCCGTTCTACGGGCTGGTATTCACCCTGTTTAGCGGAGTTCAGTATCATATCTTTCAGGTGATCTTTCGACCGCTGCGCTTCCGACTTGTGCGCATACTCCCCGTCAACAGCCACCGGATAGAGCCTCCCGTCTTTCGGGTTGTAGATAAGAAAATCCAGCTTATAATTCCCCGGCATGTTCGCGGGAGCCAGTAAACTTTTTTGAAATTCATACGGTATTCCCATCCTGTCCAGTGATCTGGATAATCTTTCCTCAATATCTGACGCAGGTATCCCGTGTACATACCCTGTCAACCCTTCATCATTTCCACGAATAGGCTGTATCCGGTTCAGCGGGTAAGCATCCACCGGAGGGCGTGTCGCTTTGAAACGGAATATCTTTGCCTTGTACACTATGCCTCCCGAATGGTGAACAGAATATAACTTCCCCACTTGCTATTCAGCGTGTTCAACCAGGTTCTTGTAATCGTTGGAGGTTCTATCACTACATACAAGTTATTGACACTTTCCAAACGGGTGTTCATCAGCACGCCTTTGGTGCTTTGCGAAATATCCCACAGCCATTTATAAAACTGGTCGGCATCCTTATCCGGTCTGCCCTGAACCTGCGCCAGATCATTGACATCTGCGCGCACATTCCACTGTCTTTTCACAGGCGTTCTGGCAAAACATTTGATAATCGGACATACCACCACAGGGGATATCAGCACATTGTTTGTGTTGATCCGCATTCGGTAGCGTAACTTGTACTTATTTCCATAATTGATCGCAGATACCCCTTTCTGCGAAGAAACCACTGATTGAATAGGTGTCCAGTTATCCGTATTTATATCTTCGTCAAACTGAATATCAATTCCAATCTCCATGCCGGTGGTTAGTTTTTCGGTGGTAAGCGTCAATTCCTTGTAGAACTTCGGCAAGTCAATCAGTCCAGCATCAATCGTAGAAGATACAAAAACCCCTTCATGCTGATACTGGTGGGCAGTATCCCGTAAAGGCTGGCTGGTCATGGCAGGGTAATCCTGATAATACAAGTCCCCGCCACAGTCAATCCAT
>Ga0172374_1002642_pt1 | contig 11240 bp, 7 predicted proteins | sample LakKiv3m_FD_114536 | JGI IMG/M metagenome (GOLD analysis project Ga0172374, IMG submission 114536) | Freshwater microbial communities from Kabuno Bay, South-Kivu, Congo - kab_092012_10.3m | ecosystem: Environmental > Aquatic > Freshwater > Lake | place: Democratic Republic of the Congo... | reverse complement strand
CTTGGCAGTTTTATATCCATTCTCAATAATTTTTTTCCTGAGTTCATCATCTTCAATAAGCTTTCGTACTGCATTTTTTGCGCTTTGGATATCTTCCACAATCAAACAATTCTCACCGTCAACTGCATATTCTTCTATTCCGGTAACTTTTTTTATTACTGAAACTCCACCACAGGCCATCATTTCTAATGGCGGATAACAAAAGCTTTCCACCTGACTCATTTTTAGCAAAATATCACAGCTGGAATATATTTTTGGCATTTCACCAAATGGAACATTCTTAAAAAATTGATCGAACTTCCATTCTTTTTTCGGTTTGCCGTTATTGCTTACAATCCAAAGCTCGCAATCAAAATCTTTAACTGCGGCATACGCTTCATTCATACCTTTGAATGGCACGTTAATTGCGCCTTCGATTAAAACTCTGGGTCGGCTGGATTTTGGCTTTAATGGTTCAGTTTTGTGGAAAATATTCAAATCAAGACCATTCGGAACAAGGCTTGCCTCCTTGTTAAATTCATTTTTCAGCCATTTTTTTAGCCAGGAAACTGCCACGATTTGTCTCAAGGGAAGTTCATATGTTTTTCTGATGATTGCTGTAAGTTTTTTATCTTCTGGAAAAAAACGGCTCTCATCTGATTGGATAAAATAAAATTTACTTTTCGCTTGAGCCATATCAACAGTAAAAGCTGTGCTATAGGCAGTTGCAATCAATATATCGACTTTGCCGCTCTTTAAAATTTTTTTTGTTTGGTCAAAAGGTATAATTTCGACTTTTTGATTAGGAAACCAACTTCCATCATTATATTTATTTAGAGACAAAATTGTAACTTTGTATCCCCTCTCCGTTAATCTGTTGGCATATTGAAAAATAACCGCAATTCCTCCTGAAGTCTTTACTCCTGGAACTAAAAAATGGACGTTTTGCCTCTTCGCCGATTCCCCTACTGCAGATTTATTGACCACCTCTCTTTTTCCATTAACCCTTTTCCACCTGGCATATTCTCCATCAAAAAAGAAACGGCTTTTGACCGTTTTATCATTCAGATATAAATAGCTTTTTTTTAGAAATAATCGCAGAGTTGAATTCATAGTCAATTATCCTAAATACTTTTTCAAAAACTTTTTTGGTGAAAAAATCGCAAATCTTATTTTATTTTTAAGTTTGTTTTTACCTGGAAAAATAAATTTTTTTGTAAAATCAACTGCCGGCTTACTATTTTTTGCCAGTATTTCATTAGACTTTTTATCAGCAAACATCATAGCTTCTTTATAGGGAGTTTCCTTCAAAAAAAACGTCATTTGCTTGAAAAACTCCAGCTCGCTACCTTCTAGCCGTTCTTTGGTCTCGGGCGGAAGATCTCTCATCATTTTAATCCACAGCTCATTGCCTTCAGCAACAACATTTGGATTATTAACTGTTTCCTGCGCTTGATGAAACCTATGCTTGGCAAGGACAATCGGCATGTGGACAAATTTATATGTTTTCATCATTTCAAACCACTTGGCATAATCCTGAGTACATTTTAACTTTTCATCAAAATGTCCATAATCATCAAACGCCTTTTTGGGAATTAATAGGGTTATCCCGTTTATACCTCCTCGAAGTACAGCGTATTCCATTTTATCTTCTAGTAATTTATGATTCCTAATAATCGTATCAATAATTTTTGAATTTTCGTTTATAATATTGTAATTTGAATACAAAATGACATTTTTGTCTTCAAATTTTCTCAAAAAATCCACTTGTTTTTCAATTTTTTCAGGGAAATAAACATCGTCGTGGGAGAGCCAGGAAAAATATTCTCCCTTCATTTCCCGAAGAGCTAAGTTTAATGCGGAAGAAACTCCCCCATTTTCTTTGGAAAAATATCGAATTTTATCACCATACGATTTGGCAATTTCTTCGGTATTGTCAGTTGAACCATCGTTTACGACAATTATTTCAATATTTTTATATGTTTGCGCTAACGCGCTATCAATCGCTTCTTTTAGATAATTAGAGCCGTTATAAACTGGGATAACTATTGATACTGGCAAAGTGTTTAATTTTTCAAAATCTCTACTCAATATTTCAATCATTCTAGAATAATTGTTGGAAAATCTATTAACTAAACTATCCTTTATTTCATCTGGCAAAAGATCTATGGATTTAGAAACAGGAATTGTATTATTTAAAAAATTTTTAATAGCCCAAAAGGCTCCAAACGGCTTCTTAAGTTCTTGCCCAATATTGTTTTCCCTGTGGTAGTCCTTGCAGGCATATATATTCCATGTTTCATTGAAATCTTCCGGCATCCATCCTGATTTATGCTCTTGGTATTCTGCGCCACTCAATCCCCAAGCATCTTTTCCTCCTTCGAGGGTCTCTTGTTTGGTAAACCCAAGGGGAGTAAAAATGATGATTTGTTGCCTAACAATTCTTTCGGTCATTTCAAGGAGTTTTATACCTTCTTCCTTCGGAAGATGTTCAATAACATCTATTAAATAAACTGAATCAATTGACTTATCTTTAAAACCAGATATACTTTCTAGCCAGTCTTTTTGTTGAATTATATAGACTTTATTTTTTTTGGAATAAATTTTTTTCTTGAGAACATCGACATATTCTTCGTAGGGTTCGGCGCAAATGTAAATAACATTTTTTAAATAATCATGTGGGACAATTCCAACGCCAATATCTAAGCCAGTAAAAACCGGATTGATGCCTTTGAAAGCCGTGGGCATCAATTTTTCTTTCTCTAGCCATTGGGTTTTGGCCATATTTTTGCAATGTACAAGCATATTCGACTTATTCTTTAGCTTAATCTTTGATAAGAAATCTTTACTTTTTTTTGAAAAGAAGAGATAAATAATACGTAATCAATCTAGCCATGTCCTCTTTTAAGCTTCTTCCCCCAGATGTTCTAATAATAGTTACTTCGGTCTCTATATTAATGTTTATTTTCATTAAAATTTTTCTTAACACTGACCTTAATATATTGGGCAAAATATTTTTGTGTCTCCAAAAAAATAAAATCAAATAACCCTTAATAATTAATAAAATTCCCCTTGTTTTTTTGATTTTTATGACTTGGGTTGAGTTGCTATTTGATTTTAAATTAACATTTTTTCTTAATTGGGATAAGAGCAATTCGCTTTCTCTGGATACCCTGTAATTGGCTTTAGCGTTCCCATAGACATCTATAATTTTTTTAACAAAAACATTTTTGCTATAATTTTTTCTGGCAAAACCTAAGCATCTATTTGATTTTTTAGTTCTTTCATTTTCATTTTCAATATAGTACTGTACGGTTTTTAGATACTCTTTTTTATCTCTTTTAACAGCTACTCCGCATTCTGGCGCATTAATAACCTCGGGAAGAGAAGTTCCCTCTAAAACAATAGGGAGTGTTCCGCAACTCATAGATTCGATTGCCATCATGCCAAATGATTCTACGGCAGAAGGCATTAAAAATAAATCTGAAGCGGAATAAATTTTTGCTAAAAAATTATCATCCTTTATCCAGCCGAACTCTCTTAGGTCAAGTTCCTTGAATTCTCCTCTCAATTTTTCCTTTAGTATCAATACTACAATCTTCTTATCTGAGCGTATTCTTTTTAAAATATATTCGATGAAATCCATTCCCTTAAAACCAGAATAATCGCATCTTATCAGTATGACAAGCGCATTTTCTGGTATTTTCAACGTCTCTCTTGCCTTAGCTTTATTGATTGGCTTAAAAATTTCCTGATTTATGCCAAACGGAATTACGTGAACACTTTTTCCTTTAAAAATCGGAGACTGAATTACTTTTTTTTCCATCCACCTAGAGGCTACAATGACTTCGAATTTTGAATTAGTTATGGCATCTTTTTTTAGTGCATAATTCAAAGCAGAATTGTCCAACTGTAAACCAAATGGGACTCTTAAATTTGAACAATCTTGACAATGAGTCTTCCATTTCTCGCATTCAAAGTGATGGATACAATGTCCGCCCAGCGACCAAGGATCATGCAATGTCCAAACAACAGGCTTTAGTCTTGTTATTAAGGGCAATAATTGTATATCAAAAATATAATTATTAATAAGATGCAAATGAACAATGCCGGCGTTAATAAATAGTGGGTCTTGTAGTATATCATATCCAATCGGGTTCAAAACGCCGTTAAGTGAATATTTATTCTGTATTGATTGAGCTCTTTCGTAAATTTCGAGCCTATCTGATTTATCTCTAGCAATCAAAAATGTATTGTCATCTTTTGATTCCTTGTTCCAGACTAACTGTTTGGAGTCAATATTTTTTTCTCTTAAATAGAAATGTAGGTCGTGTCCATTAAATTTATTTCCAATTAAATCATTGTCGCTTATCTGAAGATTATCACACTTAAATTCTTTCAAAAGTTTATACTCAAAAACTTTTTTATCGATACCTCCTATTTTTATAAACGCGTTATTTAAATTATTTACGTGTACGAATGTCTCATCGTTAAGATAATTCTCCATTAAATAATCTAGAATATTTCCTAGGCCTTGAATTTGTTTTGAATTATCATATGCGGCATTGTTTCCGTGCTTTCTGACTTTTGTTAATACAATATCCAATCCTTTTGACGGACTGATTCTAGAAATTTTTATCCATAAACAAGTATCCTCGCCAATTGAATAATGTTCTATGAATCTATTAGCGCTATTTTTAAAAATATCGGAGTGAATCATGATCGTTGGCGTAGTAGCAAAACAATTCACTATGATAGTTGGATAGGTTATATCCGCTTTGCCAGAATTTATTATACTTTCCTTCATGAAATTGTTTGAAAACAGAGAATATGATGTATGACTAAACAAAAATCCTTCTCTGACCATAAATTCTAACTGCTTCTTAATTTTTTCAGGGAAAAACAAATCATCAGAATCTAAAAAAGCTATATATTCTCCAGTTGCAAAATCAATTCCTGTGTTTCTGGCTCCAGAAACTCCTTTTTTCCTTTTATTGTCAACCAATTTAATTCTTTTATCATTTTTTGCAATATTTTTGATGAGATCTATGCTGTCAGATGATAAATCGTTAATGAGAATGATTTCCAAATTTTTATGAGTTTGGCTGATAACACTCTTTATTGCTTCAATAGTCCATTCTATGCGATTATAAAATGGAATGATGACACTTACTTTTATTTTTTCAATATCCCTTTGCTTAAACTTATCAATAAGTTCAAGCAAATATTTTTCCGCAGAAACATAGCCTGCCGCCTTCATAATTGCATGGGTATTTTCATAAAAAGACAGCACGCCTCCATTTAACCTTATTTTTTGTTCATCACTCAATCCATTAACCATTCTAATCCATAACTGATCAGCTTCCTGAATAACAGTTTTGATTGTTTTTGTTGCCTGCTCTGCATGCCATCGGGATTTCACAAGTACGTCAACCATAAAATCAACCTCATATTTGGGAAACATCCGGAACCACAAATCATAATCTTGGGTTGTTTTTAACTGCGGATTAAAATATCCTATTTCTTCAAAACATTTCTTTGGAATTAATAACGAACAACCGTGAACCAATCCATTTAGAAGAGGATATAAAGGATAGTTTAATTTTTCTAAAGGGTGCGTCTTATGAAAATTTAAAATTGAGGTTATTTCTGTTTTCTCGTTTATTAAGCAATAATTAGAAATTAATATGGTGCTGTCTCTTCTGTCTTCCTTAAGTTTTTCGAGTCTGTTAATTTGCTTTTCAATCTTTTCCAAATAATAAACATCGTCGTGGGAAAGCCATGAAATATATTCACCCTTTGCGTTTTGAATTGCCAAATTCAAAGCTGACGCCGCTCCTCCATTTTCTTTGGAAAAGTATCTAATTTTATTTCTGTACGACTTGGCTATTTTTTCGGTATTATCCTTAGAGCCGTCGTTAACGACAATTATTTCAATATTTTTATAAGTTTGGTCCAAGGCACTGTCAATAGCCTCCCGCATATAATTAGACCCGTTGTACACGGGAATAACTATCGAAACCAGAGGATTAAATTTTTTTTCTACTTCCTCCATGTTCTTTGATTTATAATATCGGTATAGCTTTGAATTATTTTAATTACCTTGTCTGAAACATCTAAATCCTGATAATCCCTTACTGGATTGCCTCTGTTTTCAGAATGAGTTTTAACAGCGATTTCTATTGCACTAAGTATATTATCTTTGTCGATGCCGCCAAGGATAATGCTTCCTGCATCCAACGCCTCTGGTCTTTCTTGACTCATTCTTATCGAGACCGCAGGAAAATTGAGTATTGACGCCTCTTCTGAAATAGTTCCACTGTCAGACAAGACACAGTATGCGCTGGTTTGTAGTTTAATATAATCAATGAAGCCTAACGGCTCAATATTTCTGATTAATTTGTTGAACTTGATCCCCTGCTCCTTTATCTTTTTGGCAGTTCTCGGATGCGTTGAAAAAATAAGCGGAATTTTATATCTTTCTGCTACCTTGTTTAAAGAATCTGCCAACATTTCAAAATTATCAGCGACATCCAGATTTTCTTCTCGGTGCGAGCTAACAACAAAATATTTGTTTTTTTTCAGTTTCAGCCGTTTTAGAACATCCGATTTTTCTATTTTTTCTTTGTTTGCATCCAGCACCTCTGCCATCGGCGAACCAGTCACAAATACAAAATCATTTTTCATTCCTTCATTGATCAGATACTGTCTGGCATTTTCGGTATATGCCAAATTAACGTCACTAACATGATCAATTATTCTTCGGTTAATTTCTTCCGGAACATTAAAGTCAAAGCACCGGTTGCCAGCTTCCATATGAAAAATTGGGATTTTCAGTCTTTTGGCGGATATGGCCGCTAAGTCGCTATTGGTGTCTCCCAAAATCAAAAGCGCATCCGGTTTTTCTTTTAGCATCACTTCATAGGATTTGGCAATGACATTACCGATCGTTTCTCCAAGATTTTTTCCGGGTGATTCTAGATAATGATCTGGTTTTCGCAAATTTAGATCCTTGAAAAATATCTCATTGAGCGTATAGTCATAATTTTGCCCGGTGTGCACAAAAACAACATTGAAAAAATTTTCCATTTTTTGAATCGTTACAGCCAGTCGGATTATTTCCGGCCTTGTCCCTAAAATAACCATTACCTTTTTTTTCATATGTTTAACCATAGCTTTAAATTGATTTAATGTTATAAATTACCCTCCTCGATCTTCCCATTTGTAATTGACTCGTTCAGTAGCTTTGTCATTTCGACATTGCTATACATTTTGTCTTTATACGATCCTTTATATAAATTATTGACAAATACTTGATGCATTTCCTTGATGCCTTCTTCTAGGCTGGTTTCTGCCCTGAAGTCCAAAACTTTTTTGATCTTATCAAAAGAAACGAAGTAGTTTCGCTTGTCAGTGCTTCCATCATCTATTGTTATGATAACTTCTTTTCCGTTTTTATCATTTTTTACGATCTTTTTGACTAGTTTTGCAAGATCACCGATTGTTAAGTTAAGATCATCGTCACCTACATTGAATATTTGCCGCTCCACTTTTGAGAGCGGAGCTTCAATCACAGTAACAATTGCTCTTGCCAAATCACCAACATAAACAAAGGGGCGCCATTGACTGCTTCCCTTCACAGTTATTAAACTGTCGTTGTAAGCCTGCGCAGTGAAAAAATTTGTGACCAGATCGAACCGAGGCCTTCTGGAATGTCCGAATACCGTTGCGAATCTAAGAACTACTGGGTGCAAGTCTTCTGACATATCGTTTAATATTTCATTCTCTGAGTCAATCTTTGTCTGTGCATACAAAGATACGGGATTAAGTGCGCTTTCTTCATCCACCCTTTCTTCTGAAGATCCATATACAGAACACGATGATGCAAAAATAAATTTTTTAACTTTATTATGCTTAGCAAGTTCTTTAACTGTATTAGCTGTCATAATATTATTCTTTATAGTAAGATCGCGGTTGACCGAACAAGCCGGATCTCCAACAAGTCCGGCCAGATGTACTACGTGATCAACACCCTCAAAGGCCGGTATAAGTTTTGAGAGCTCTCCAATGTCGCCCCTTATGACTTCTACTCCCTTGTGCGTAATGAGATCTTTCATCGGCTCAGTCCCAAACATAAAACTGTCAAATATTCTTACTCGGTAATTTTTTTCAATTAAATGTTCGACAACATGAGTCCCGATATAACCGGCTCCTCCCGTGACCAATATTAATTGACTATTTGTTTTTTCTGAGTTTTGCATATTTTAAAATACAAATTATTTCAGCGCGTTTTTATCCATGAAGAGAGCCAATCCCTTCAAAGCATCCTTCATTATAACGGTCTGACAATTATTGGAAAGTACCTTTAATTTTGTCTTTAGTGTACGATCAACAGCCAATGGAGCTTTTCCTTTAGTAATTTTTACGTTTTTTTTAAAAACATCCTTAAATATGTTTAACAATTCATACTTATTTACTGTTGAATTTGGAGTATAGTGATGAACTTTACTCTCTCTAATTAATTTCTCAAATATTTTTTTAGCAATAATTGTTTCGGAAAGCTGTGCGAATTGCAATGTAGTGACTCCGTTCCATAAATGATTTTCAAAACCCGTAAGCTCTGCTTCCTCCGCTTGAGACAGGAACCATTCCAAAAGACTCAGTTTTCCTTTGATTTCTGGACCAATTATCGAGCAGCGAATATTCAATAAATTGTTCGCTTGCACCTCTCCCAGGCTCTTTGTTTTTCCATATACGTCCAATGCGTCATGAGGAGCATCTTCTAAATATGACCCGATTGAGCCTGAATAAACACAATCTGTAGCTATTTGAATAATTTTGGGTTTGCTTCTTTCCAAAAATTTCGAAAGTATGTGTGGAAATAGTGCATTTACCCAAATTGCTTTAATCACTCCTTCCGGATCATTATCCTTGCAGTAGGGTTTAATAATTCCAATACAATTAATGATATAATCCGCTTCTTTAAGAAAATTAAATTTGTCTTGATCAGCAATAAACTCAAGCACATCAAAAAACTTTATATTAACATCCTTACTTTCATTTCGCTGCGTTCCAATGACTTTGAAATTCTTATTCTTTTTAAGATATGCACATACCACAGAGCCCAACATTCCAGTTTTTCCAAGAACAATTATTGAAGTTTTTTTTGTCATTTTAATAACTTAAATGTATTAACGATTTTCAACTTCCCAAATTTTTTTGCCCCAATAGTCATAAGAAAATCTGTAATCATCTCCTTTTGATTCCTCAAGGGAAGACGTTGAAAAAAATATTACGCTTGTATTTTGTTCCAAAGACTTAAATCCATTGGCATAACCCGATGGAACATGAAGTATTTGGGGATTTCGCGCCGATATGACAAATCTTTCTACCTGTTCGTCTTTAGACGGTTTCTCTTTGTCTGTTAATTTGACAAGACAAACTAAAACGCTTCCACTTGAAACATAAGCGAATTTTTCTTCTTTCATGTGACCATGGAATGCTCTAACCGTATTTAAATCAAAGTTATCAACCTGGTAAAAGCGCTTGATTTTGGACATGTCAAAATTATTGACATATCTTAAAAAACCGCGATCGTCCACAGAAATTCCTCCTTGAATTTTCTCCATAAAATTAAATAAATTTAATAATTAACCGTTTTAAGTTTATAATTTTCAATATTTTTCGTCAAATTTAATTCTATTAATCCTTGGCGATTATACGGCTTGGAATTCCAAGAATTGCATGATGTCTTTAGATTACTAAATTTATTTCCCCAGAGGCTATGCTTTTACCGGTTTCCAAAATAACTGCTTTATCACAAAACTTTCTTATATTTAACATGTCGTGAGAAACAAAATTTAATTACTTACCACTAACTCCAACTGTATTTTAATTGAACAATGCCTTCGTTTTTATTTTTAGAAACGATCTTAAAATATTGCGATTTAAGCAAACGATCATAGGGAAGATTAAAGTCACTATCAACTAAACTGGTAGCTATATAATAAGAGTTAGTATTAAGTTGAATATCTTTATAGTCTACCTGATAATATCCTTTTTCAATGTTTTTTTGAGTATCTATTTTGTCAAAAATAGTGTTTATTCCTGAAATATAATTGCCTTCTTGATTAAATATAGCAACACCAAAATTTATTTTTTCCAAATCTTTATTCAGTCTGCAATAAACCCTCACCGATAAATCTTCCCCCGTTTCAAAAACATTTTTCCTGCTGCCATTTTTGTCCAAAAATTCCACCTTGATTATTTTGGCAACTTTGTTTCTTTCAATTTCCTCTTGTTTTTTCTTTTTTTCCTCGATTATTTTCTTTTCTTCCGCTGTCGCTTTGTTGATTCTCTTTTCTTCTTCAACTATTTTTTTCTTTTCCTCTTCCATCAAGCGTATTTCTTCATCAGACATATTCTGATACATATATTCATTGCCAACATCTTCCGATTTTCCTATCTTCACAATTTTTCCATTTCTTACCAGCATCGCACGATCGCAATATCTCTGCACGGTTGCAATGTCATGCGTCACCAAAATAACGGTTTTTCCAGCTTCCTTGTATTTATTAAATTCATACAAACATTTTGATTGAAAATTTAAATCCCCCACCGCCAAGACTTCATCCATAAGAAGGATTTCCCGGTTGGCATGGATCGCTACTGAAAAAGCCAGCCTCACTTGCATGCCGGATGAGTATTTATTGAGCTTTTGATCAATGAATTTTTCCAGTTCCGAAAAGTCCACAATTTTCTGGAATTTAGCGTCTATTTCTTTCCGACTCATACCCAAAATCGTGGCATTGAGATAGACATTATCTCGCCCCGAAAGCTCAGGATTAAAGCCTATTCCTAGCTCCAAAAATGGCGATATAAGGCCATTTACATGCACTTTGCCCTTGTCAGCCTGATATATGCCCGCCAGGATCTTGAGAAGCGTGGATTTGCCGCTGCCGTTCCTCCCGATTATACCAAAAAATTCTCCTTTTTTCACCTCAAAGGATACGTTGTCCAACGCCTGGAATTCTTCAAAACTATTTTTCCGGAACATGCCCACAAATGCTCCCCGCAACGAGCTGATTTTTTCGTGAGGGATCCGGAAAGTTTTGGAAACATTTTCAACTTTTATGGCTATATCGGAGTTCATAAAGTTCGTAAAGCTAGAAAGTTTATAAAGTAAAAAATTATTTTTGTCTTATGCTTTTGATAAATGCCGAGAGCATTTTCGAAATTTCTACTGTTTGATTAGCTAATTT
>Ga0172374_1002641_pt1 | contig 11242 bp, 11 predicted proteins | sample LakKiv3m_FD_114536 | JGI IMG/M metagenome (GOLD analysis project Ga0172374, IMG submission 114536) | Freshwater microbial communities from Kabuno Bay, South-Kivu, Congo - kab_092012_10.3m | ecosystem: Environmental > Aquatic > Freshwater > Lake | place: Democratic Republic of the Congo... | reverse complement strand
TTTAATTTGAGTATCCATATCAACTGAAACCAGTTTCTTATTAGCGTCTGTCATCAATGCTTGTGAAGCAGTAAGCCAATTTAAAATAGGTGAGGCGGTAATTGTCTGCGGAGTGGTTTGGTCAAGTTTAAGATAGTTTGTTGCAATGTCAGGAATCTCCGCTTGTGAGGCGACTATTACATCAAACTTACCAGTAGTGGGGTTTAAGGTTAATTTTGGCATTAAAGTGTCTTAACAATAGTGGTTATAACTGTCTTGGCTGCTGAAGAATAATTTATCGTAATGGTGGCGACTGGATTTCCAGCTAAAGTAAAAGCCCAAACATCGGAAGTTGCATTTTGAGTTTGAGTAGCGGTATCCCAATTACCAGTAATCAGATTATTAGCAACTGTGTCATAAGTATTTAATCCCCTGGAATCTACCGCCGCCCTTGTATCGTCATTTCCATTCTTGATTTCCACGGCTCCGATTTCAATATCAGAAGCATTTATAGTAACATCTAAAGTGTCCAGTATTGTTTTTATTTCTTGTAATACAGTATTGGTTGGTGTCATATCTAACCCAAAACCACCGCCACTACTCCCAAAAGCATTATAAAAGTCTTTACCATCTGCAGTTACTAGTTTAACCGCTAAAGCATTATTCTTTTTAGTATACTTCTCAAGCGTTTCAGCTTTGGGTGCTTTAATAGATAATACATCTTTCCTTAGCCCATCTAGTTCATTTAAAACAGGCTCAAAAGAAAACCAAATTGGTTTGGTTACTTTAATTTCTGTAGGATAATCAGGTATCTTAATTTCAGGAAAAGGCGGAATACTTGGAATATTTATCTCCTGTAAATTATCTACTGTTACTGTCTTGACTATATCGGGTAGGTTCTTAACTATAATTTCTTTAGGCGGTTTTTCTATGGCATCAATTCTGAAAGCTAAAACTTCCAGCTTTTCAATTATCTTAGATAACAAATCTGATTGCTTCTTTTTGTATTTTTCTTCGGCAATCTCTTTTTTAAGTTCATCTACTTTAGCCATTTATTTCTTTTTTAAATTTTTCTATCTCGCCTATCTCTTTTTCTACTTTCTTTTCCAGCTTATCAAGTTCTTCTTCTTTTTTGATAACTTTAATTCCTTCGTCTATGGCTTGGAGTTCCAATTCATTTACCCGCTTTTCTTTTTCTTTCAATTGTTTTTCTTTTTCTTCAAGTTCTAAGATTTTCATAGCCCTTTTTCCATTGTTGATTTTGTATTCACCATAACTTCGGATATTCTCGGTAATATCTTCCTCAAAGACAGGCACAATATCACATCTGCAATTCGGGTGTAGTGGTGGATATTCTACGCTTTCATCAAAGTTAAATATACCGCCATCTCTGCCAACAATAGATTCTCCATTATCCCAAAAGTTATCATTGATATTGATTATCTTCCCATCCATTTCAGAACAAAATTCACATACCCTTTCGTCAATAGCTGTGAACCAACGCTCTCCAACTGCTCCAACTTCCTTGTAAGATTCCTTTTCAGCAAAACTGGTAGCCCTGTTTAGTTCAGTTCGGGCAATCATTTCGGCTCGGTATTTTTCCGCCTTATCAAAATATCCCGATAAACTTTGCCTCAAGTCAGTCCAGCTACCTTCCTTCTCAGTCCATTGGCTGACTATCCTTTCAATTTCATTTTTACTGGTTTCTGAAGTCTGTTTGCCTAATTTCAATGGTCTTTTGTCCAAGTAATCTTTGACTACTTTATCTTGGGTAGTCAGCTGGTCGTGTATTCCAATTAAGGCAAAAGCCAATTTGCTTTCTTTTTCAATGGCTTGACGCATAAACGGAATGCTTACCTTAGCCATTAGCTTGGCTTCGGCTTCTTCGTCAAAGTTAAATTCAAAAGCTTTTTTATTCAGCATCTTGCCTTGTAGTTGTTCTCTCAAGCGGTTATGCTGACCTCTGAAAAACTTTTCTAGCTTATCTTTGTAGTCCGCTTCAATGGTATCAATGAACATAATCTTATCATCGTGGAATTTCTGCATTTCATTTTCAGTATAAAATCTTTTCGGTGCATTTTCTTTGATTGTGTCATTGCACACTTCTACAAAAATATCTTCCTTATATTCCGTTTTCTTTTCTTCTTTGACTTCAGTTTTCCTGGCTCGGCTTACCCTGCCTAACTTAGAAAGCCTTTTAACAAACTTCTTTGGTTCTTCCTTTTTTTCTTCTTTCTTTTCTTCCTTGGGTGTCATATCAGGCATTTCAGGTATCACTCCGTCATAGCGTTCATCATCTAATCTTTCCAATCCTATTTCTTCTCTAACTTCATTGACAGTCAGCCAACCTGTATCTATAGCGGTCTGCCAAATCCTAGCCTTTTGTTCCATATCTTCCTTAACTGGATTTTCAAACTCAAACCATAAATTCATTCCTTCGCTAAACTTGGGTAGATAGAACTGATTAAGCTGGGCTTCAATAAGTTTTAATTTAGGCAAAATACATCTCCGAGAAAAAGTATAATCAGAAGCTTCGGCATTAGCTCGGTTAACATCCAATACAATTCCTAATACTGACTTGGGAACTTTAAAAGTAGCTAATATCTTATCCCGCATAGCATCTATCATTAAAGGGATTTGCATTTCATTCATCTTGCTACTAATTTCTTGCCACTTCAAACCTGCTTCCAATATAGCCATCTTGCTTGAGTTCTTAACTCCTTTGTGTCTATTTTCAAATTGAACCCTTAATCTTTTAATAATCGGGTCGCTTAATATCTGGTCAGTCTGCAATACTGCACCTGGCGTAGCATCATTATAGAAAAAGTATTTAAGATAATCTTCAATAAATTTATCCAAGTCAAGAGTAGTAGTCACATAACTCATAATACCAGCACCACGGAAAGGCGTCTGATAATTGGGAAACTTAAAAAATACTATATTCCCAGCTTCTATTATTTTCTCTTTTCCATTAGTCTGCTGGTATCTGTATTGGCTGATTAAGTTATCCTCGCTATAAATCGCTTTTAATCTTTGCGGGTTCAATAAAACTATTTCAGTCGGGTTCTTATCGTTATTTAAAAGCCAAGGTGCTTCGCCCTCGGCTAAAAGAAACATCATAGTCAGCCACAGTAATTCTTCTTTGGTTTGAAATTGATTAGGTTTTTCAATAACGCTTAAGGCTTGATTTTCTTCCACTTCTATCCAGTCATTTCCTTGTTTCCTGTAAATTTCAAGGTCTGAGGTTGAAACTTCATCAGCAATAGCACTCATAGCGATATACGCCCAGCTTCGCATACCTTCGCTTAAATACTTTCCAGCATTAGTATCGGGCGGTATTTCACGAAAAATAGGAGCAATAATGCTTCCAAGTGTTTCAACAGCCTTTTTGCCTTCCTCTTTTTTGACACCAAATAAACCTCTCATCCTTTGCAAAATTCCCATAATTTTATTTTTAAAATATTTACTTAATTATAGCATATTTTCGGGTTTTAGTAAAATTCGCTATATAAACCTTATCTTTGGTGCAGTATCTTCAACGCTTAAGTTAAAGGTCAAGGCTAAAGCATCAGCAATATTCGGGCTTTTAATGCCTTCTTTACGCATTTCTTCCTTGGTTTTAATCTTTATCCTGTCGCCTGTGTCCTTTTTCCAACGGATTATGCTCAATTCGTTCCAGTTATCATCAGGTTTTAATGTTCCACCTGCTGTCCTTATCCACTCTTGCATCCGCATAAAGTTCTCGGACTTAAGGTTTAGGTATATGTCTTGATGAGCCTTTTCCGCCCATTTAACCCCTGTAATTCCTTTGCCTAACTCTTTTACCCGACTGGCTACTCCAGCTCCAATTCCTGTGGCATCTATAAAAACATTTTCAGGCTTAACTTTATACTTATCAATTAAATCCAGTATAACCCTGGTCGTTGCCATTAAATCCTTAATCTTACTGAAATGGACTATCTCGGCATAAGTTTTACTTCGGATAACTCCAACATTTTCATCTCCACCCTCGCCTACATCAAAACCCAACCTTAAATCGCCTTCGTGTTTATTTTCAACAATTGAGTTTTTAATCTCAAGGTCTGAAAGCAATCTGTAATATCCGCTCACATCAATCGTTTCTTCGTCGGGATATTTGCATTCATATAACACTCCAAATTCCTGCGGTGTCATATCTTCTTTCACTTCATCTATAAATTCTTGGGTATATCTTCCTTCTTGCAAAGCCTGTATATAATCTATATGTATTTTCTTATATCTTGAACTTAATGAGCTTTTATAAAAATGATTTCTGTTAAAAGTATTTCCTACTTTAATCAGCGTATTGTCTTTATGACCGCCCAGCATCCTCAATATCATTGTCTGAAAGTTGTCGGGTATCAAAGCACTTTCATCTTCAACTATATTTGGACTGCCAAATCCAGTTAAAGAATCGTTGACATTCTTAGCACTTTTAGTCTGGGCTGAATAAATCCTTATCTCTCCACCGCCTCGCCAAGTCATCTTATCCTTGCTTCTTTCCCTTTTTAATCTTTCCAGTGGCTCGTTTTTATCTATATCCAGTTTCTTGACTGTTTCTGGATTGTCAAAGGTATGCTGGATAACCTTTTCCATTATGATTCTGGCTTTATCCTGTCTACCCGCCACTATCGCCCACAATTCTTTCCACTTGATTGTCCTAAGTATCAAGGCACAGGCGATTATGGTTGATTTACCATATTGGGTGCAAGCTTCTATATGCACCCTATTATTTCTTTTAAAATAAATACTATTAAATATCTCTACCTGACCGTCTGAAATTTCTAATGGCTTCTGGTAGTCATCCTTAAAAAATGTCCTGCATAAAAACTTTGCGTATTCTCTTTCATTCATTTTTTATTTGTTTCTCTAATTCTCCTAACTTATCCCATACCTTATCATCCGTATTAACATCAATGGGTTGGGTAGCCTTGCCGTGAACACGGTCTATTATATCCCTAATCATTTGGGTATCTCCGTCATTTATAGCTTTTAACAACATTCTATTTACCAATAAAACAAGTTTAGTCCTTTTTTGTGGGTCTTCATTAGCAATTTCATCTAGTTGTTTTTTTAATTCGGCAATAATAGAAACGCTGCCAACTGGTCTACCATTTGGATTAGCCGTATTACCAGGTAATAATCTTCCTCTTTCATCTCTTACTGGCTTGTTTTCGCTTGTTGTTTCTTGTTCCATATAATTAACTTGAGCGTCAGGGTCGGTTTGATACGCCACCTATATCTTGGAAAGATACCGTGCTAACTTACACTACTGACGCATAATTTTACTTTTTAATTTTACTAATGGTATATGTTTGGCTTGTTCTATTGGCACTAGTTCACCATTATCCCACCAAATTTTAACGTCGGCTTTATTTGGATATTTATCTAATATCTTAAATTTAGCTGTTTTCATAAGTTTAACCTGTTCCTCATTACTGCAAATGAACTTTAAATAACAAAAATTTAAACCGCTTAAATACCTAAGTTTATCACCAAATATCGCTCTTATATATTTGGGGCTTATTTTTTTAAACCTATGATACAAACTTATTGGGTGAACGAGTCCTATTCCATCAATATAAGGAAAGGTGCATTTAATTGTTCCAATATACTTGTATCCAGCCGCTTGGTATATTGTTCCTATTAAACCCTGAAACCCTGCTGCATAAGTATATAAATATTTAACACTTTTATCATATTTTTTTATTATCTTTGCGGTTAAATTTAGAAATTGGCTTGCTGTATTTTTTTCTTGTCCATCTATAACAAAAAATCTACTTAACTCTAAATAATCCTTGGTGTTTCCAGTCCCAAATAATTTTTTTGGTGTTTGTGCTGGAACTATACCCCATCCCCACACAGCTAACCCAATAAATTTATTATTTTTAAATCCTGCCATATAATACTTGCTGCTATTAGGGACGCTTGGTGCGTGTGGGTGAAATTTACAATATTTTATAGCCTGTTTCTTACTTATGGGCTTAACTATTATCATATTGCATTATTATTTCATATAAAGCCCTGTTTTTATCCTCATTAACAATTTTTAATTTTTCTAATATTTCTTCTATTTCCGTGTCCTTTAATATAAAAGTTATTTGTTTTAAACCGTCTAATTCCTTTGGCAGTGTATCTTTGCTAAATGCATCAGCCCAGTCTTCATCGCTTGGAATTTTAATTTTTTCCAACCCACTATACTGAATTATATTATCTCCAAAATCTTCTAGTTTTACATAATCAAACCCGCCTGAAATAGTGCTTTGATTAGCCAGCAATAAATATTTTTCTTTTTCTTCTTCCGCCCAGCCAGTAATCCTTATAACCTCTACTTCTGTTTCGCCTTTTTTCTTCAATGCCTTAATTCTGCCGTGTCCTGCCAGTATAGTATTATTCTCATCAATTACCATATTCTCGGCATAACCTAAATCATTGATGCTTTTTTCTATCAGCTCGTCGTTATGCAGTTTGGGATTCTTAGGATGCGGTTTTAAGTCATTGATATTTACTTTGACTGTTTCTTTTTTGCTATACATTGATTTATTATATCCATTAATTGTTTAGCACTATTTTTTACATCGCAATTTTCTTTTACCCATTTATACTTTTCTTCGGCTTCCTTATTCCTTTCATTAGCATCCATAAAGCGTTCCAAGTCTTTGGCTGTTTTGGCTACTGGCATACCTAAAGACCACGCTTGATATGTTTTATTCTGGCTTTTATATAATCCCCTACCGCTTAAATATTCAGGCATTATAACTATATCACATTCCTGTATATCTTGGTTGACTGTTTCAATTTTCCACTTGACATTTTCAACAGAACATTCGCTGGTATTATAATTACCTTCGCTTATTACTCTTAAAGTTAATCCTAGATTTCTTAGCTTCATCAAGGTTGGGTCTAAAATACTAGAATTATGGATATAGCCGAACCAACAAACCTTTTTAGCCTTTCCTATATGTTTTTTAGGTTCAGGTAAACTTTCAAAATCCACTCCATCGGGTATAAAATATACTGGAGTTTTAGTCATTTTTCTTATATCTTCGGCTAATTTTTCTGTGCTAGTTGTAATAGCATTAACATTATTAAATATTTCTACTACTTCCATTCCGTCCAGCCAGTCTGGGTCGCAGATATCTAAAATCTTAATTCCTTTAAATTCCCTAATCATTTCTTTCCAGTAAACTTTTTGGAAGTAAATTACATCATACTTTCCTCCTTGTTTATAAATCTCGGCTTCTGGGATATGCTTTAAAAGCCAATGTCCTCGGATTCTAGAACTGCCTATATTCTTTCTCTGCCAATAATTTTCAAAAAGTAAAAATGAAATTTTCATTTAAGTATATTTAATTTAGTTAGAAGTGAAATCCAATCCTTGCGGTATCTATCCCTATTAAATAACTTAATTGCTGTTTCCCTACCTTTCTTTCCTACATTTTTGGCTATCTCATAATCAAATAAAAGCTTGGCAATCAGTTTAGTGGCGTATTCTATGTTGTTGTGCGGAACTAAAAATCCATTTACTCCATCCTCAATAAACATATCAGCTCCGTGTTGTGGTGTCGTAACTATACAACATCCGCTTAACATAGCTTCCGTCCTAGCTCTTGGCATCGGACTGGCAAATGTCGGATTAAAGTATATCAAACTCTTACTTAAAAATTCTTTATAATCCTTAATCCCCTTGGCGGTAAAACAACCAGGCGTATTTATCCATTGTAAAGCAATTCCGTATTGCTCTTTTAATTCGTCCATTACTGCAGTTAAAAAACTTCTGTTATAATATTTATCTCCTATTCCACCAGCACTTATGAAAGTGCAAATTCTTGGTTCTTTATTTTCATTATACATCCACTCATCAGCTTCCATTCCGTGAATTATAGTTGTGCTGTTATTATAACCCCATTCTTCTTGGGCTTGGTGGGAATTGCATACCATATAATCTCCCTCCACAATATCCATTATTTCTTTTTTAAGCTGTTCGCTGACAAAATTGTTCTGTTTATTGCCGTCAGGATATTTTTCAGGATAAATCGGAGTGGCGTGGTTTATCCAAATCCTCGGAACTTCAGGTATTTCCTTTCGGCAAATTTCTTTCATATGTTGCATCAGCATAGCCTTATTCAAATCATAATTGGTGCATTGCTGGTCTATGTTAAGAATAACTAAATCGTATTTTCCCTTTTCAATATGGTCAACCCACTTGGCGTTTGGCGGAAATTCCCTGTTTTTTTCATCCCAGCGTCTAGTATAATTTATCAGCAAATCAAAATCGGCTACATCCTTTAAAGCCATCATTAGGTCATAATCGTGTGCGATAAGAAACTAATGCCAACAAGATTTTAATATTCTTAATTTTTTTCTTGTTAGCATTTACATCCCCCCTTTTCAATATGCAATTTTCTATGTTTACTATGAGTAGTAATCATAAGATTGCTTAATTTATTATTTTTCTCATTGCCATCAATGTGATGGACTACTTCACTTGGCAATAATCTTCTTTTTAAATGTTTTTCCATTATAACTCTATATAATCTTCCTGTTCTACCATTATATGTTAACTTAATATATTTCATTATCTTTTTAATTTCCATATAATATTTTTACTAATTAAAACTTCATATCTTTTTTTATTTTTGTTGTGCGTTCCGAATATGGTTGAAGCTTTGGCTTGCGGTTCATATTCTAATTTATATTTTAAGCCTCTTAGCCTTTCCCTTATTTCCTGCGATTGAAAACCATAAGTCTGAACAGCAGTATTAAACATTCCAGCATTTACAATATCTTTTTTCCTAATGCAAAAAAAGTTCTCAATAAAATCCCTTTTACCAGCACCCTTATCACCCCAAATTGCACTTGGTTCTTTTATTTTTTTAATGTTATTAACAAAAGCCTCAACCGCAAAAGGTTCGGGTTGGTAGCGGTCATCACTGAAAATAATATAATTACCACTGGCATTTAAAATACCCAGATTTCTAGCCCTAGCTAATCCATATCCCCTGTGTTCCTGCTTCAAATATTTTACTGGAACACAATAATTATCCAATTTATATTCTTTATCGCTACCATCATCAACTACAATAATTTCTACTGGCTGATAAGTTTGTGCCTCGTAAGCTTCAATAATTTTATTGATAGTATCTGGTCGGTTATAAGTAGGAATTATCACGCTGACTAAATTTTTCTGATATAAAACCTTGTAATACAACATTTCATAATTTCCTGCCATCCTGAATTTATCCATTGTCTTAACTGTCTGCCAGGCTTCTTCTCTTATCTTGTTTCTTTCTTCCTTTTTATTCAGCATTACTTGTATTCCATTTTTCAAGCTTTCGTAATTTTCAAAGTCTACCAGTATTCCATTGACATTGTCTTTAATAATATCTTTGGCTTCTCCGCTCGGCGTAGTCACTACTGGTATTCCGCAAGCCATCGCCTCTAATAGTGGTAAAGTTCCTTCTTCAATATTATCGCAACTGTTACCTACATATACTCCCATTTCGTGATAAACCTTGACTTGTTCTTCGTCAGGAGTTTGAAATCTTACATCCATATTTTCACTAAACTCCAAGCATTTGTTCCAGTAATCTGGTTTATCTATCCTGCCCATAATCATTACATCTGTATCTAGTTCTTTGGCAACTTTTAAAATATCATAAAGACCTTTCCAGGGAACTATCCTGCCGACATATCCGATAACTCTATTATTTACATCATAATTATCATTAAATTTAAACTTGGCTACATCAATTCCGTGCTGTATTACCATAACATTCCAATAACCTGCACTCTCTAAAATGTCTTTGGCTTTTTGGGTATGCACCACTAGCATATCAAAAAGTTTCCAGTCGTGGGTTAAAAGGTTTTTTTGGTTATGGTGGGTTAAAATAAGCTTTTTATTCCTACAACAGTTTAGCTTGGATAAAGTATTTGCCGTGTCCCAATAGTGAAAGTGTATTATATCAGGCTGAAATTCTTTGACCTTATCCTCAAATTTTTTAATATTTTCTTCAGGCTGGTTTCTTAATTCCTTTGGTGGTATGGCTAAAATCTCAATCTGCAAGTGCGGATTGCCTTCCTTAATAACTTTGGCTAATTGACCAATAGCCCAAAATTCTACATCAATTACATTGAGAACACGCATTTAGATATTTAAGTTAATATTTAATTTACAGTGAGGACAAGTTAATCCTACCACCTCTCTGTTTTTATGTTCCTTGTGATTTTTAACTAGATATAAATTATCTGGTCTATTATCATCTTTGATTTTATTTATGTGATGCACTTGTTCATTTTTGGTTATGTATCTTCCTAGTTTTTTTTCCATTACCAACCTGTGTTCAAATACCCTGCTCCCACTATTTTTGTTTGGATGTGTTGGCTCAAAACATAGAATATAACCATACTTATTTTTCTTTTTATATTCACTGCCTTGTCTTTTAAAATGACTTAGTGACATTTTTAATTTACTCTCTTTGCTTGCTACTCTACCAGTTAAACATTCTACTATTTTTCTTCTATGTTCATCTGATAATTTCCTTCCCAAATGTGCCTTTCTTATTTTTTCTTTTGTTTCCTCGCTGTGCTTCCAGCCTCTTCTTGATAAACTTTTCCAACTCTCCCTTTTTCTATTAGCACAGCTTTTACACTTTTTAATTATTTCCTTACCACATTTTTTACACTTCATTTGCGTATATTACTTATTATAAGTATATTATACACGCTATTTGTAAATTAGTCAAATCCACTAATTGAAGTATTTTCATTTTGTTGATTTTACTTTTATTTTCCAGCCTCTTTTATCCTGTTTAATTGTATTCTTAAAAAACCCAGCATCCAATAAATTATTTTCCAGTATTTCAGGCGTAAATATATTCCTATGAAAATCGTATTCGTGCTTTTGAGCTCCAAGAAAAGAATATAACCACCTATTCGGATGCACTCTCCCATAACCCTGGCACTTGGGACAATTTAATTTTCCATAACCCTCATTGTCATTTTTTGGCTTATGCTCAACACATTCGCAAACCTGTTCGTTCCAATAATCAAACATCATCTCACGAATATCGGGAACTTGTATTCTTAAAATTCCGCCTGGCTTTAATATGCGGTGGATTTCTTTTAAAACATTTACAGTATATCTAAAGCCTATATGTTCTAATACTTCTTCCATTAAAATCTCATCCACGCTTTCATTTTCAAAGGGATATGGAAATTCTGTAAGGTCGTGTTGGATATCTAC
>Ga0172374_1002638_pt1 | contig 11247 bp, 10 predicted proteins | sample LakKiv3m_FD_114536 | JGI IMG/M metagenome (GOLD analysis project Ga0172374, IMG submission 114536) | Freshwater microbial communities from Kabuno Bay, South-Kivu, Congo - kab_092012_10.3m | ecosystem: Environmental > Aquatic > Freshwater > Lake | place: Democratic Republic of the Congo... | reverse complement strand
TGGTGCCGAGCAGGTTGAGGTTCGGGCCGTTGACCAGCAGGATGCGGCGGGTCACTCCCCCACCTCCTGATACGCGGCGAACAGCAGCGACTCGTCGGGGGCACGGAGCACCGTGGGCTTGGCGATGTCGTCGAGCAGGACGAAGCGGAGCATCCCTCCGCGGCTCTTCTTGTCGCGCTGCATCGTCGCGAGCAGCTGCGGCCACGCCCCGGCGCGGTAGGAGGTGGGAAGGCCGAGCGACTCCAGGATCGTGCGGTGGCGTTCCGCTGCGGTGTCGGACAGCCGTCCCGCCAGCCGGGACAGCTCGGCCGCGTAGAGCATCCCGACCGAGATGGCAGCGCCATGCCGCCATCGGTACCGCTCCGCGTGCTCGATGGCGTGGCCGAGCGTGTGGCCGTAGTTGAGGATCTCGCGGAGCCCCGCCTCGCGGAAGTCGTCCGATACGACCTTCGCCTTCATGTCCACGGCCAGCTCGACGGCACGACGGAACTCCTCCGTCGTCGTGTCGACAGCGCGTGCCGGATCCGCCTCGATGATGTCGAGGATCTCCGGCGCCCAGATGAAACCGGCCTTCACCACCTCGGCGAAGCCGGCGGTGGCCTCGTTCGGGCTGAGGCTGGACAGCTCGTCCAAGTCGCCGATCACCGCGCTCGGAGCCCAGAACGCGCCCACCAGGTTCTTGCCCTCGGCGGTGTTCACGCCGGTCTTCCCTCCGACGGACGCGTCGACGAGGCCGAGGACCGTGGTGGGCACCTGCACCAGCTGGACGCCCCGGAGCCACGTGGCCGCCACGAAGCCGGCGAGGTCGGTCACCGCTCCCCCGCCGTACCCCACGACCGCATCGCTGCGCGTGAAGTCCGCCTGCCCCATGACCTGCCAGCAGAACGCCGCCACCTCGATGCGCTTGCCCTGCTCCGCGTCGGGGATCTCCGCGAGGAGCACCTCGCGCTGGCCGTTCGCCGTGTCGGCGAGCAGCCGGTCGCGGAGCTCGGCCGCCCGTGCGGCGAGCGTCGGCGGATGCACCACGAGGATCTTCCGCACCCCGGGAGCCAGCGCCTCGGAGACCCGATCGAGGACGCCACGTCCGATCGTGATGTCGTATGCGTCGTTCCCGGTGACGCTGATGGTGGTCGTGCTCATCGCTGTTCCCTCTTCCATGCCACGATCTCGTCGGCGATCCGCTGCATCGGCCGCCGTGAAGTGTCGAATGTCGTCGAGGCCACTTCCGTGTACCACGGACGCCGCTCTTCGTAGATCCTCTTCCAGCGCTCGATCGGATCCTCTCCGGCGAGGAGCGGCCGGTTGCCGCCGCGGATCCGATCGGCCACGGCCTCCGCGCTCACCGTGAGGAACACGACCGAGTGCGCCTTGAGGAGCTCGCGGGTCTCGGCATCCGTCACGGCACCCCCGCCAAGCGAGATGACGCCGCCGTCGGCGACGGCGTCGGCGACGGCCTGCCGCTCGAGTTCCCGGAAGTACGCCTCGCCGTGCTCGGCGAAGAGGGCGGGGATCGGCCCGTGCGCGGCGACGATCCGCTTGTCGGTGTCGACGAAGTCGACCCCGAGTCGACGGGCGACCCGGCGTCCGACGCTGGTCTTGCCGGCCGCCATCGGACCGACGAGCACCAGCGTCAGCGGCTCAGTCTCGCTCGTCATGCGCGATGAGCGCCGCCTCGGACACCGGCGTCGTGCGCAGCTCGGCGGGGATCCCGTCCAGGTACCCATCGAGGTTGCGGCGCGTCTCGCGGATGCTGTCGCCGCCGAACTTCTCCAGCACGGCGTTCGCGAGTTCGATCGCGACCATCGCCTCGGCGACCACGCCCGCGGCGGGGACCGCACAGACGTCCGACCGCTGGTGATGCGCCGTCGCGTCGTCTCCGGTCGCGACGTCGATCGTGCGCAGTGCGTGCGGCACGGTCGCGATGGGCTTCATCCCGGCGCGGACCCGGAGCACGGTGCCCGTGGACATCCCGCCCTCGGTGCCTCCGGCACGGTCGGACCCGCGGGTGATGCCGTCGGCGGTGGCGAAGAGCTCGTCGTGCGCGGCCGAGCCGCGGCGCCGCGTGGTCTCGAAGCCGTCGCCGACCTCGACGCCCTTGATCGCCTGGATGCTCATGAGCGCCTGGGCGAGCCGGCCGTCGAGGCGGCGGTCCCAGTGCACGTGGGATCCGAGTCCCGGCGGAAGGCCGTACGCGAGGACCTCCACGATGCCGCCGAGCGTGTCGCCGTCCTTCTTGGCGTCGTCGACCTCCGCGACCATGAGCGCCGAGGTCGCGGGGTCGAAGCACCGGAGCGGGTCGGCGTCGAGGGCGTCCACATCGTCCGGCGTCGGCAGCGGCGATCCGTCGGGCACGCGGACGGGGCCGATCGACAGCGTGTGGCTGACGAGCCGGATGCCCAGCTCCGCCAGGAACGATCGCGCGATCGCCCCCAGCGCGACGCGGGCGGCGGTCTCCCGAGCGCTCGCGCGCTCCAGGATGGGCCGCGCCTCGTCGAAGTCGTACTTCTGCATGCCGACGAGGTCGGCGTGCCCGGGGCGGGGCCGCGTCAAGGGGGCGCCGCGTCCGCGGGACCGGTCCGTGAGCTCGACGGGCTCCGGGTTCATGACCTCGACCCACTTCGGCCACTCCGTGTTGCCGATGCGCAGCGCGATGGGGCTGCCGAGACTGCGGCCGTGCCGCACGCCGCCGGAGATCGTCAGCTCGTCCTGTTCGAACTTCATGCGCGAGCCGCGGCCGTAGCCGAGCTTGCGACGGGCGAGGTCGGTCTGGATCGCCTCGGAGGACACAGGGACGCCGGAGGGCAGACCCTCCATGACGGCGATGAGTTCTGGGCCGTGCGATTCGCCGGCCGTGAGCACGCGGAGCATTGCTCCAGTCTCCCATGCGTCGGACCCCGTGCCGCGCCGCGTTTCGCGTCCGGTCGCGTCAGAGCGCGTCGCGCATCGCCGAGAGCACGCGCTCCTCCTGCGGAAGCACCGCCCCCGGGTCTCCGTGCGCGAAGACGCGGATCTGTCGCACGGCCTGGTGCAGCAGCATCCCGAGTCCGGAGATCACGGGGGCGTCCCCCCACGATGCGGCGAGAGCGGACGGCCACGGGGCGTACGCGGCGTCGAAGAGAGCGCCTCCGGTCGCGGCGAGCTGCGCGGCGGTCGCGGGCGGAAGCGCCGAGCCGCTGGGGAGCGTCGCGATCGTGAGATCGACGGGCGGATGCGGAGCATCGAAGGGAGCGACGTCGACGCCCACCCCGAGCCGGTCTCCCAGGCCGACGAGAACCGCGGCCCGCTCCGGCCGCCGTGCCGCGACCATCGCTCGGTCGGCCCCGATCTCCGCAGCCGCGACGAGTGCGGAGGCGGCCGTCGCGCCCGCGCCGAGGATGCGCACCCGCTCGACCGTCTCGATCCCGCCCTCGGACAGCGCGTCGACGATCCCGCCGACGTCGGTGTTGAAACCCGCAGGCCGCGGGCCGAGCAGAAGGGTGTTCACGGCGCCGGTCAGCTCCGCATGGCGATCGTGCGTGGACGCGGCGCGGAACGCCGGCTCCTTGAGCGGCATGGTCAACGAGAGGCCGCGCCAGCTCGCGTCCAGCTCCCCCATCGCCGCCGAGAACCCGTCGGCCGGGACCTGACGGCGCTCGTAGGTCCAATCGAGCCCGAGCACCGCGTACGCCGCCGCGTGCAGCTGCGGAGACCGGGAGTGCGCGATCGGATCCCCCCAGACCGCCAGCCGGGACCGCGTCACCGGCTCAGCAGCCGCCATCGGGGTTCGCCCGGCACCATTCGCGCCACTTCTCGATGCCCTGCTCATGTTCGGCGAGGGTCTCCGAGAACTGCGTCTCGCCCGTCGCGAGGTTGATCGTGACGAAGTAGAGCCACGGACCGTCCGCCGGCTGCATGGCCGCCTTGATCGCGGCATCGCTGGAGGCGGCGATCGGCGTGACCGGCAGGCCCGTGTGCACGTACGTGTTCCACGGATTGTCGCTCTCGAGCGCTTCCTTGGAGCTGGATACGACCCCTTCGTGCAGCGAGCCGTACCCGTACTGCGCCGTCGAGTCCATCTGCAGCTTCATGTCGATGTCGAGACGGTTCTGGATGACGCGCGACACCTTCGGGAAGTCGTCCAGCCGGCCCTCGCGCTGGATGATCGATGCGATCGTGAGCACCCGCTCCTCATCACCCGCGGGGACCCCTGCTGCCGCGAGCGACTCCCGCGTGCGGTCCACCATCCGCTGGATCACCTGCGGTGCGGTCACGCCCGGGTCGAACTCGTACACCGCGGGGAACAGCCAGCCCTCGAGACTCGGCGCGTCGACGCCGTAGGCCGACGGGTCCTTCACGGCGGCCTCGAAGTCCTCGAGCGGGATCCCGAGGATCTCCGCCATCCCGGGCAGGGACGACACGATCGTGCTGCCCTCGGAGACGGACACGGTGTTGGCCATCTTGTTCTCGGGATTCTCGAGCGCGGCCAGGGCGGCTTCCGCGGTCATCTTCTTCTGCAGTCGGTACACGCCCGGATAGAACGTGACCGCGAGTCCTTCGTTGACGATGTAGTCGTAGACCACGTCCTCGGTCTTCGTGACCCCTGCCTCGTAGAGGGCGGTGGAGACCGGCTGACCCGTGTCGCCCGACTTGATCGTGACCAGGGCCTCTCCGTTCGCCTGGCCCGGTTCCCAATCCTTCGGCTCGCCCCAGCCGAGCGCCTCGCTGACCTTGTCGCCGTACGTGTTCCAGACCCAGACGCCCCCGGCGGCGAGACCGCCGACGATGGCGAGCACGATGATCAGCGCGATCAGACAGCCCTTGCGGCGCTTCTTCTTCGGGTGCGCGTCGACATGCTCGTCCTGCGGCGCGAAGAGGTCGTCCAGGCCTCCGCCGAGGACCGGCTCCGCGTCCGCGGGAGCCCACTCGACGCGCGGATTGGCCCGGGTCGGGGTGTCGGCGGCGTCCGCCGAGGAACGGACCGGGGTCGGCGACGGCTGTCCTGCCGGTGCGGCATCCGCATCGTCGGCCGACGCACGGACGGGCACGGGCGACGGCGCGCTCGGATCGGCAGCCGGACGCGGCATCGCTCCGCCGTCGCCTGCCGCGGCTTCCCTGGCCGCCCGGCGCGTTCCCGGTGCGGGTGCGCTGGTGTCGGGGGTCGGCACCTGCCCTGAGGGCGCTGGCAGATTCTCGAACAGGTCGCCCAGGCGCGAATCGGGATCGTGCCGGGGTGTGGCGCTGTCGCGGTCAGACATCGTCAGGCGTCCTCCTCGTCGGGCGAGATGGCGGCTCCGGCCGGGTTTCCGGTGCTCTTCTCCATGTCGATCGCCTGCTGCAGAAGCACCACGGCGGCGACCTGATCCACAATGCTACGAGACTTCTTCTGAGATCGCCCGGAACTGCGCAGAGCGGCGTGCGCCGTCACGGTGCTGAGACGCTCGTCGACGAGCCGCACCGGGATGCCGCCGCGCTGCGCCAGAGCCGCAGCGAACTCGCGCGCGTCGGTCGTGGACGGCGTGTCGGCGCCCTGCATGTTCACGGGGAGCCCGACGACGAACTCCAGGGGCTCGTACTCGCCGGCCAGCTGGACGATGCGCTCGATCGACCCCTCGTCTCGCGGCACGGTCTCGACCGGGACGGCGAGCATGCCGTCGGGATCGCAGCGGGCGACGCCCACGCGCGCCCGCCCGACGTCGATGCCGAGCCGCACACCGCGACGGAAGCCGCTCACGCGACGTGCAGCTCCTGCGCGATGGCGTCGAGCGCAGCAGGAAGCGCTGCGACATCCGCACCGCCGCCCTGGGCGAGGTCGTCGCGACCTCCGCCGCCCCCGCCGAGCACACCGGCGGCGCGCTTCGCGAGCGCACCGGCCTTGGCGCCGGCCGAGCGCGCGGCGTCGTTGGTGGCGACGACCACGACAGGGCGCCCGTTCACCACAGCGCCGAGTGCCACGACGGCGGCCTCCGTGCCGAGGCGCTCGCGGACGCCGTTCACCAGGTCGCGCACGTCATCCGCGGATGCGACCTCGCCGAGATTCTGCGCGGCGAGACGGAATCCGCCGACGCGGGAGGCGGCCTCGACGATCGCGGGGACCTGACCTGCGCGCTCCTTCGCCTCGAACTGCGCGATCCGCTTCTCCGCGGCCTTCAGGCTGGCGGTGAGATCCGCGATCCGCTCCGGCAGCTGCTCGCGCGGGGTCTTGAGCGCGCTCGTGAGCTGCGACACGATGGTGCGCTCCGCAGCCAGTTCGCGGAACGCGTCCGCGCCGACGAGGGCTTCGATGCGACGGTTCGACGCACCGACCGAGGACTCGCCGACGAGACTGACCAGCCCGATCTCGGCGCTCGTGCTCACGTGCGTTCCGGCGCACAGCTCGCGCGACCAGGGTCCGCCGATGTCGACCATGCGCACCACGTCGCCGTACTTCTCGCCGAAGAGCGCCATCGCGCCCGCTTCCTTCGCCTCGTCGAGCGACACGATCCGCGTGGTCACCTCGAGGGCTTCCTGCACGGCGCGGTTGGTGATCTCCTCGATCTCGCTGCGCGTGTCGGTGGAGAGGGGCTGCGACCAGGAGAAGTCGAACCGCATGTACCCGGCGCGGTTCAGCGAGCCGGCCTGGGTCGCCGTCGGGCCGAGCGTGTCCCGGAGTGCGGCGTGCACGAGGTGCGTGGCCGAGTGCGCCTGGCGCGCGGCGCGGCGGTTGGCGGCGTCCACGACGGTGGTCGCGATGTCGTCCACCGCGACGCTGCCGCGGCTGACCTCGACCGTGTGGCTGATCAGGCCGGGGACCGGCTTCTGGACATCCAGCACCTCGAGCGTGTAGCCGGGGCCGACGATGGTGCCCTTGTCGGCGACCTGTCCGCCGGACTCCGCGTACAGCGTGGTCTCGGCGAGGACGACCTCGGCGATCTGCCCTTCGGTCGCGGTGCGCACGGGCACGCCGTCGACGAGCAGGCCCAGGACGCGGGACTCCACCTCGAGGGCGGTGTAGCCGTCGAACCCGGTCTCGCCGAGAGCGCGCAGATCGCGGTAGACCGACACATCGGCGAGCTGCCGCTTGCGGTTCCTCGCATCGTCCTTGGCGCGCTGGCGCTGCTCCTGCATGAGCGCGTCGAACGCGGTGCGGTCGACGTCGAGACCCGCCTCCTCGGCGACCTCGAGAGTGAGATCGATCGGGAAGCCGTAGGTGTCGTGCAGCAGGAAGGCCTCGGGACCGCTGAGGGTCTTCCCTCCGCCCTTCTTCGTCTCATCCAGGGCCAGGTCGAGGATCGTGGACCCGGCGACGAGGGTGCGTCGGAAGGTCTCCTCCTCGGCGAAGGCGGAGGAGGACAGGACCGACCAGTCCTTCTCGAGCTCCGGGTAGGTCGCCTTCATGGCGTCGCGCGAGGCGGCGAACAGCTCGGGGAAGGTGGGGGCGTCGACTCCGAGGAGGCGCATGGCGCGCACCGTGCGACGCATCAGGCGGCGCAGGATGTAACCGCGACCCTCGTTCGACGGGCGGACGCCATCGGAGAGGAGCATGAGCGAGGAGCGCACGTGGTCGGCGACCACACGGAAGCGCACGTCGTCCTCGTGCACGGCGCCGTACTTGCGGCCGGAGAGCTCGACGGCGCGGTCGAGGACCGGACGCACCTGGTCGGTCTCGTACATGTTCTCGACGCCCTGCTTCAGGAAGGCGACGCGCTCCAGGCCCATGCCGGTGTCGATGTTCTTCTGCGGAAGCTCGCCGACGATGTCGAACTCGGTCTTGCCGCGGATGTTCTCGATGAAGTCCTGCATGAACACGAGATTCCAGATCTCGAGGAACCGCGAGTCGTCGACCGCCGGACCGGCGTCCCTGCCGTAGGCCGGGCCGCGATCGAAGAAGATCTCGGAGTCGGGGCCGCCGGGACCGGGCTGGCCGGTGTTCCAGTAGTTGTCCGCGCGGCCGAGGCGCTGAATGCGCTCCGGCTTCAGACCGATGATGTCGCGCCAGATCGACTCGGCCTCGTCGTCGGTCTCGTAGACCGTGACCCAGAGGTCCTTCTCGTCGAAGCCCATGCCGCCGTCGGCCTCGGAACTGGTGAGCAGCTCCCAGGCGTAGCGGATGGCGCCCTCCTTGAAGTAGTCGCCGAACGACCAGTTGCCCAGCATCTGGAAGAACGTGCCGTGGCGCGCGGTCCTGCCGACCTCTTCGATGTCGTTGGTGCGGATGCACTTCTGCAGATCCGCGATGCGGGGATGCGGCGCGGGGACGACTCCCGTGAGGTACGGGATCATCGGGACCATTCCGGCGACCGTGAACAGCAGCGACGGGTCGTCGCTCACCAGGGAGGCCGAGGGGACGATGAGGTGGTCGTTCTTCTCGAAGTAGTCGAGATAACGCTGCGCGATCTCCGCAGTTTTCATAGAGTGCCGGGTGTCCTTGCGTGAAGATGCCGCGCGGCTGCGCTGCGGCGGTGGATCAGTTGTCGCCCGGCTCCGTGAGCCGTGCCTCCTGCTCGCGGTAGGCGTCGCCGAGGATCGCGGTGAACCCGTTGATCCTGGCGTCGACCTCGGCGAGGATGTCGTGACCGCGCGGGTCCTTGTTCATGAAGTGAGCCGCGACGAAGCCGCCGATCACACCGATCAGGAACCACAGCACGTTCTTCATGTCGCCATCCTTGCCCTCGACCCGCGTAGGCGCGGTGTCTCCATCGTATGCGGAAACGACAGGAGGCGTCGGGAATCCCCGACGCCTCCTGCCTGACGCTCGTTCGCTGGATCAGCGAGCCGCGTAGTACTCGACGACGAGCTGCACTTCGCAGGTCACGGGGACCTCGGCGCGCTTCGGACGACGGACCAGACGGGCCTGGAGCTTGTCGAGCTCGACCTCGAGGTAGCCGGGAACGGGGGGAAGCACCTCGGCGTGACCGCCGGCTGCCGCCACCTGGAAGGGCTCGGTGCCCTCGCTCTTGGCCTTGACGTGGATGAGCTGGCCCGGCTTCACGCGGAACGACGGGCGGTCGACGAGCTGGCCGTCGACGAGGATGTGACGGTGCACGACGAGCTGGCGAGCCTGCGCGGTGGTGCGGGCGAAGCCCGAACGCAGCACGAGCGCGTCGAGACGCATCTCGAGCAGCTCGACCAGGTTCTCACCGGTCAGACCGTCGTGACGACGGGCCTCGTTGAACGTGTTGCGCATCTGCTTCTCGCGGATGCCGTACTGCTCGCGCAGACGCTGCTTCTCACGCAGACGAACCGCGTAGTCGCTGTCGGCCTTGCGCTTGGTGCGGCCGTGCTCGCCGGGAGCGTAGGGACGCTTCTCGAGGTAGCGGGCGGCCTTCGGGGTGAGAGCGACGCCGAGGGCGCGGCTGAGACGCACCTTGCGGCGGTCCTGGGACTTCGTGGTCACGAAGTTATCCTTCCGATGACGTGGTCGCGTCTTTCACGACTCACGGACGTATCGTCCGCGTTCTGCCTTGGAGCGCACGCCGGGGCGCCAGCAAGGTGTGGTGTGAACGAGGAGATGCCCGAAAACTCGGTTTCGAGCCGCTCAAGTCTAACAGATCGCGATTCCCGCCCCGGCCGAGGGCTCAGCGGTCGCCGAGGATCCGGCGGATGCGTTCCAGCCGCGCCGCGATGTCGCGCTCGGCGCCGAGGTTCTTGGGTTCGTAGTAGTGCTTGCCGTCGAGCTCGTCCGGCAGGTACTGCTGCGGGACGATGCCGTACTCGCTGTCGTGCGAGTAGCGGTACCCGCGACCGTGTCCGAGCCGCTTCGCGCCCGGGTAGTGCGCGTCGCGCAGATGCAGCGGCACGCGGCCGAAGCCGCCGGCGCGGATGTCGGCGATCGCCGCGTCGATGCCGACGTATGCGGCATTGGACTTCGCCGTCGTCGCGAGGTAGACCGTGGCCTCGGCGAGCGGGATCCGCCCCTCGGGCATCCCGATGAAAGCGACGGCGTCGGCGGCGGCGACCGCGATGCCGAGCGCCTGGGGGTCGGCGAGGCCGACGTCCTCGGATGCGGAGATCACCAGGCGCCGGGCGATGAAGCGCGGATCCTCCCCCGCCTCGATCATGCGGGCGAGGTAGTGCAGTGCAGCGTCCGGATCCGAGCCCCGGATGGACTTGATGAACGCGCTGATGACGTCGTAGTGCTCGTCGCCCTGCCGGTCGTAGCGCAGCAGCGCCTTGTCGACGGCCTGTGCCACATCATCGGCGGACACCTCGGGTATCGCCCCCGGCGCGGCGGCCTCGTCGGTCTCGGCCGCCGCGTGCGACAGGGCGACGGCGGCGCCCGCCTCGAGACCGGTGAGCGCACGTCTGGCGTCGCCCGACGCGAGCCGGATGAGGGCCGACCGTGCCTCGTCGCTGAGCGTGACCGCTCCCCCGAGTCCGCGCGCGTCGACGACGGCCCGGTCCACGAGCACCCCGATGTCGTCGTCGGTGAGCGGCTGGAGGGTCAGCAGCAGCGAGCGCGACAGCAGCGGCGAGATGACCGAGAACGACGGGTTCTCCGTGGTCGCGGCGATCAGGATGACCCACCCGTTCTCGACCCCGGGCAGCAGCGCGTCCTGCTGAGCCTTCGTGAACCGGTGGATCTCGTCGAGGAAGAGGATCGTGGTCTGCCCGTACAGATCGCGCTGGGTGATCGCCTCCTGCATGACCTCCCTGACGTCCTTGACGCCGGCGGTGATCGCGGAGAGCTCGACGAAACGTCGGCCGGAGGACCGGGCGATCGCTTGCGCGAGAGTCGTCTTGCCGGTGCCGGGAGGACCCCACAGGATGATCGAGACGGCACCGGGAGAGCTGGCCTCCGGGTCGGCGAGGGCGACGATCGGCGATCCGGCTCGGAGCAGATGCCGCTGGCCGGCCACCTCGTCGAGAGACACCGGGCGCATGCGCACGGCGAGGGGCGTCTGCCCGGAGAGCAGCGCAGCAGGGGACGTCATCCCTCCAGGCTAACGGCGGGCGCTGACACTTCGGCGGACAACGCGGGCCGGTAGGCTCTCAGGCGACGTCGAGGCGCGACGTCGGACGGGAGATCCAGGGATGGCCGCACGCGGTTCGAGAAACGCACAGGCGCGCACGTCGGCGGAGCGCGCACGACTGCACACTGCTCGCACCCGTTGGCATGAAGGCCAGATCCGCCGTCGCGCGCGCGACAACACGATCGCCGCCGTCGTCGGCGGCCTGATCGTCGTCGCGGCGATCGGCAGCCAGGTCGTCCACGCCCAGGTCACCGCACCGGAACCGACGCCGACGCCGTCCGTCACGCCGACGAGCACTCCTTCGGATGCTCCGAGCGAG
>Ga0172374_1002637_pt1 | contig 11249 bp, 10 predicted proteins | sample LakKiv3m_FD_114536 | JGI IMG/M metagenome (GOLD analysis project Ga0172374, IMG submission 114536) | Freshwater microbial communities from Kabuno Bay, South-Kivu, Congo - kab_092012_10.3m | ecosystem: Environmental > Aquatic > Freshwater > Lake | place: Democratic Republic of the Congo... | reverse complement strand
TGATGTCTGAAGCGGTATCCGTCAATGGGCAGGTGCTCGCCGGTGACTATTATTTCTTTTTGCCGACAAGTTGGCCATTGCCCGCTGTCAGGACCCTCGATGAGCAGACTGTTATCGAAGTCGCGATTTCACAGGGAGACAAGGAGAACCATCTGGCAGATGGCAAGGTGTCGGTGAGATGCACCGTGAGAGTGCATATGGCGTTGTTACCATACACCGCCACTCGGAACCGGCTTTTTGCTGAGAAGAGACCATCATCGGCGACGACGAAACTGACGGTGCAGACGACAGGTAACGCGGTCTATGCCTATGCCCAAAGCCATGATGCTGGAAACTTTTTCACCGAAGATATGGCAAAGGCCGTAAAGGATGCACTGCGGGAGCCGATTAGGCAGCGCGGTTACTCGGTTGAGAAGGTTGAGGCGCCGGACTTGGTTCTTCTACCGGGGCGCAAATAGAATGGCGTTGTTCCAATCCGGGGCGGATTGCACAAGAGGTGTGCGGTCCGCCTCTTGTGTTTAAAGAGAAATAATATTTTCAATATATTCTTTGATTTTAAGCTGTGTCGCGACGTCGTTGCCGAGCTCGATGGCGATATATTCGCCAAAGTATTCTTGGGGGAACTCCTTGAGATAGTCAAGTTGGCTCAGATCGGTCAGATAGTGATAGTCATAGCGGTCGCTATTGCCAACACGGTGAGCGGGGCCGAGAGCACTGACATGATTGAAACCGATCTTGTACTTAGGGATGAGCTCAAGCATCTTTTTGTAAGTCTCGGGCTCAGCCATTTGAGAGTGTTTTAGATGGGTAAGATCAAGGCAGATGCCGGCAAAACCGTCCAAATCACTCTCGTCGATCCACCGACCGGAGTTTTCAATATATATTTTATCTTTGTATTTATCCAAATTGTGCTCAATTTTCATCTCACGTGGGGCATGAATGTTAAACATTTTTGTGCCATAATGCTCGATCATATAATCGAGCTCTTCAGGCAGGATGTCTGTGCGAGCGTGGCAGCAGGGGATGCTGATGCCGGGCATTTGGTCTAATTCCAAAAATAGCCTTTGTCTTTGAGGAAAAGGCATTGTGGAAAGAAATATGGCAAAATCATTAATTCCTGCCTCTTTGATTGCCTGCAGGTGCTTCTTGGGGTCAGGGTTTTTATATGTAGTGTAGCTGAGTAAGACTTTTTTCATTGGTTTTAATATAGCTTTATTTTGCTCAAAAATAAATCTTTGCCGGTGCATACAGCTGTAGCTGCCCACCAGGGCAGCTACAGGACACGGACGATCCGATCTGATTACAGGATAGCATACAGGTAATCGAGATGGATCCATTGCGGGTTGTTATCGGTGATGAGGACCTCGACATACCCCGCCCACTTGGGGAGGTCTTTTGCGTCGGGGACCAGGCCGATGACGCCCCGCTGTCCGGCGAATTCGCCGGAGAGGACGGCAACCGACTGGGTGCGGCGGAGTCGCCCGCCGATTAACTCGTCGCAGGACGGGAGACGCCCCGCTGGTAAATCTTTCGGAATCGCAGCCATAAATGCTCCTTGAAATTGGGATCCGAGTATTTTTTTACCATAAAAATCAAAAAAAGTCAATATCACTCTTCCTTTATTTATATTGTTTTGCCTGATAAAATGACTAGGCAATGACGATCAAATTATTGGAAAATCTAAATAAAGAGCAAGAAGAGGCAGTATTATGCACGGAGGGCCCGGTCTTGGTTCTTGCGGGAGCAGGGAGCGGCAAGACAAAGGCGCTGACTCATCGTCTGGCATATCTGATCAAAGAGAAAAAGGTGTCGCCCTACAATATCCTGGCGGTCACATTTACGAATAAAGCGGCAAAAGAAATGGAAACTCGGGTCGCGGGGCTACTGGGGCACCCGGAGAATTACCGTTTGCCGTGGATGGGGACTTTTCATAGCATATGTGTCCGGATTTTGCGCCGTGAGGCCGACTACGTGGGCTTCTCCCGCAGTTTTACGATCTATGATGAGAATGACAGGTCTTCGATTATAAAACGCTTGATGAGGGATCTCAGCATCGATCCCAAGCACTACAACCCCAATTCGATCTCCTACTTTATCTCAGGTGCTAAAAATGAGCTCATTGATGCGGCCGGCTACAAGAAATATATTAATTCACCATTTGAGAAGATGACCTCCATGGTATATGAGCGTTATGAGAAATACCTGCATGAAGCGAACGCACTGGATTTTGATGATCTGATCATGCAGTGCGTATTTTTATTTCAAAAGAATCCGGCGATTTTAGAAAAATATCAGGATTTGTTTAGATATATTTTAATCGACGAGTATCAGGACACCAATCAGGCACAGTACGTCTGGGTGAAGATGTTGGCTGAGAAGCACAAAAATATCATGGTTGTCGGCGACGATTACCAATCGATCTATTCATGGCGGGGAGCGAATTTTCGCAATATCCTCAACTTCGAGCGCGATTACAAAAATGCCAAAGTCGTCAAACTAGAGCAAAATTACCGCTCAACGAAGACAATACTGGCGGCGGCAAACGACGTTATCAAGTTTAATGAAAACAAGACCGACAAAAAGCTTTGGACGCAAAATGCAGAGGGAGCACCGATAACAATTTATGAAGCACTGAATGAGAAGGACGAGGCCGAATTTACCGCGATGGAGATCAGATCCATGACTTCTCGAGGGAAATGCGATTATTCCGACTGTGCAGTCTTGTATCGCACCAATGCCCAGTCTCGTGCGGTGGAAGAAGTTTTACTGCGATTCAATATTCCATACCGCGTAGTTGGCGGCGTGCGTTTCTATGAGCGTAAGGAAATCAAAGATATCGTTGCCTACCTGCGCTTGATAGCCAATCCCAAGGATATGGAGGCGATGGAGCGGGCGATCCAAGTACCGGGAAGAGGGATCGGAGACAAAACGGTAGGAAAAATAAGAGGATTTGTTTCAAATCTTGTCATTCCCGACCTGAGAGTTCCTCCCCTGCCTGAGGGGAGGTTAGGTGGGGTGGGAGATGGCAACTCAGAAAATAAGGAACTGGATCCTCGGGTCAAGCCCGAGGATGACAAACTATTTACAAGATTAGCTGAGAGCGATGAGCTCCCGGTCAAAGTCGTCAATTTTTTCAAATTGATAAAAGAGCTAGCTGACATGTCGGCCACAAAGCCGCTTGATCAGCTAATTTACAATATTGCCGTCAGAACCGGCTTCAAGGATTATTTGCTTGACGGCACACCGGAGGGGGAGGGGCGGTGGGAAAATGTCGAGGAGTTGATGACTGTAGCCGAGCAGGTACAGGGCAATTATGACAGCCAACATGCTACCTCCCCTTCTTCCCCTCCTAATTTAGGAGGGGCTAGGGGTGGTATTGACGACGACGATGACGAAACAGTTCTCGAAATGTTTCTCGAGCAGGTTGCCCTTGTCCAAGATCACGATCAGGCGGAGAGCGATGAGGGTGTCGTGACACTGATGACGCTTCACTCGGCAAAGGGACTTGAGTTTCAAAATGTCTTTATTATCGGGGCAGAGGAGGGGCTTTTCCCTCATTCACGAGCGTTGATGGATCCTTCGGAAATGGAAGAAGAGCGCCGGCTCTGCTACGTCGGCATCACCCGTGCTAAGGAGCGCTTGTATATGATCTATGCTTCCGAGCGCAATCTCTACGGCCGCTTCCAGTGCAACCAAAAGTCAAGATTTATCGAGAACATACCAGAACATCTCTTAGATATAATTTAACAGATGAGATCCCTCCGTAGCCTTGCGCGAAGGGGGATCGTGAACATTCCAGAGCATTTATTGGATGTAATATAACAAAAGAGCGAACCGCCAGAGTCCTTATTGGCTCACTCTTTTGCGCGATCCGCTCACGAAACGTTTGGACTTCTCATCCTGAAGCTAGTTGAAGGCAACGGCATTGGCGAAGAATTCCGATGCGGTATTCTCATGCCGTCCCACTATTAGGTCGGCCTTGCCTGCTGCCCCCCTGAAGCAGCAAATCGCCAGAGACCACGGAGTCTCATCGCCAAGATCAACGCAGTCGGCGATCGAGGTTGTGCCAAGAGTATCGGCGGTGATGTCGCAGAGCGTCAAGATAGGTAGCAGCTGTGCGAGGCCCAGCGCCATGATCTGGCCTTTGCACTCCCAGCGCGCTGCCCGGGGTGACCAGCCGCCTAGCTGTGCGGTCAGGGATACGTGTAATGCACACACATCCTTGCCCGATGCCAATTCATTCCAGGTCTTCTCCTGGTCCGGATCTACGAGCCTAATTGACTCCAGTGCTGCTTTTGTTTCGTCTGAATAATCGACGACTTTCGGGAGACAGGTCAACATGTGCCTGATCAGGATTTTGTAGCAATCCTGACGCGACCGATCGATCTCGAAGTGCCGGTAGAGGAAGCTCGGGGTGGGAATGAGAATGGGCTTGCAGCTATCGTTTGCGAAGAGGCAGCCCTTGCCGTTGATGAGTTTTCCCATGCCCGACAGATTGATCCTCGGAAAGATGTCGGCCATGCGGGCGATCTGCTGCTCGGCGGGTCCGATGCCCAAGTTCGGAGCGGGCTTTTTCTTTGGGTTGACCTGCTCGTCTCTGTGGGGGTTGAGTCCGAACTCTTGCTCCAGGAACGCGACAAAGTGTTGCTGGAACGAGGTAAGCCTGGGTGGTTCCTCGATCAAGCCTTGTGCTGTCTCCAAGGGGAGATTGTTGATAATCTCCTGCCGAAAGACTTTCCTCAACAGGTGTTCAGCCTGGTTGTGAGTGGATTTCTCGCCAATAATTTTAGGCATAGAAATCTTCCTCTCTTTCCAATCCAAGCGAGGTGCCGGTGTCCGGCTTATTGGATACCTTCGCAAGGTTGGGTAGCGTGCGCTACTTAATTTATGTATCAGAAAAGAGATATCCACACAACTTGGCGCTTGCTTACTTGCCCAAAGAGGGGACAATAGCTATCATATTGTTGATAGCATCTAGGAGGGCAAAGGACTATTCCTATCGATGGTATGGCCAAAAGACATGACATGCAGTTGTATTGCATGCGTTGAGCAGTTTTATTGATGGCTGATCGAAAACTTTAAAAAGCAGGCTGTTTTTGCCAAGCAGTTTGTTGGTTTTTGAAGTAATTTAGAGGTCGTCAATATCTCTTGCAAGGTTGAGTCAGCTTCAGAATCGACGTGGGGATTACTTTGGCAAGCGCCAATTCATGAGACAATCCCGGCGGACAAATGGAGCATATCTCAAGCTTCTGTTTTGGTTTATACTGTCTTCCGGAGAGTACTTATTTTGTGATCGATAAGGATTATCAATCCGGCAAATAACAAATGTACCAATTTTTACTAATTTCTGACTTATTGATATAATGAAAATATAGAACTAGGGAGGGGATTTGTCCTGATGCAGGTCGATCCATTATTTGGCTTTCTTGCAATAGGATAAGTGCTTATTTTGCGTTTGCATAGCAATTTATCCCCAGTTGACGAATTTTTCTGATTATCGTAACTTAGCTCTATCTCCCGCATCATAAGGAGTGCCTATGAACGCTATCGCCTCCCTGATAGAGTTCTGTGGCGGCTCGCCATTGGCGACGGCCGTCTGGGCGGTCTGCGTGATTATCGCCGCTATCCTAGTGGTCAAACTAATCGTGCAGATGGTCCGAAATGGATAGCCTCATCATGCCTGCTGTGTACTCCCGCAAGTGCACAGCAGGCTATTTTTTTGGTTGACTATCGCTTGGTATGCGGTAAAATATAACTAGTCATTTGGGCGCAGAGAGATTCTTCGCTAAACGCTCAGAATGACACATAATTATGAAATCACACGTAAAATTTTTGCTTGCGGGGGTGCTTTTGCCGGCAAGCTTTATAACTTTCTCCTCGACCGCCAAAGTTGAGAACAAAAGCCAGCCGGTGGATCTGGCTAAGCCCTATATTGTCGAGGTCAATTCGGCGAAGGGAGAAAAGACCGGTCAATTTAGCGGCACAAGTATGAAGACCGATCCTTTTCTAATTTCTGACGAGCTAGGTGCCGGGCCTTACGCCCAAGACAAATTTTCCGCATTCCCTGATATCAGGATGGGGATTGGCAGTAAAATTACTATCTATCGGGCGCCTGATTACTTGGTCAAAGACGGCAAAAAGAAAATAACTCTACGGAGCTGGGCGGAAAGTGTCGGCGAGCTGCTGTCAGAAAATAAGATTGATCTTGGCGATGACGATAAGATCAATTTTTCGACCGATACCAAGCTAGAGCTAGGAATGGAGATTAATATCATCCGAGTGGCGATCACAAACGTCAAGAAAAACGAGCCGATTGATTACAAAGTTATCAAGAAAGAAGATAAAACGCTCGACCAAGGCAAGACAAAAATACAGCAAAAAGGCCAAGCGGGGACAAGGGTCCTCACCTATCAGGTCAGGCGTGAAGACGGTATCGAAATATCAAGAATACTTATAGGGACTGAAGTGAGCGTAGCGCCGATCGATGAGATACAGATCATCGGGACAAAGCCGGTGATCACCGGCTGGTGCAAATACAATGACTGGGTATTGGATGCGTCGATCAAAAATAATCTCGATCCCAATCGACTATGCCGATTGATGAGGATAGAAAGCAACGGAAATCCGGATTCTATCGGTACACATGACGGTACGATGTATTATGGGCTGTTTCAATATACCCAGAGTTTTTGGGGCAAGGCCAGCAAGAAAGCTGGATATTCTGGTGCTGATTGGAATGATCCGAAGGCGCAAATTTATACCACGGCTTGGGCTGTCACTCACGATTATGCCAGTGCATGGTTAGGTACCTTCAAATAAATCTTTAATATTGCTTAAGAGGACATGGGAACTCATTTCGATGTCGTCCCCCTATCCTCTTAACTCCAACCCTCTACGCGAGGAACGCCGCCTCTTTTCATAAAAAACCGAACTCCTTCGTCGCCCTGCGGGTAAGCGGTTTTTTATGAGAAGAGGCACTATTCTTATGAAGAAAAAGCATAGTATAATAAGAACAATGAATTTGACTGACAAATCACAACTTATTTCTTATCTTAAATCTCACAGCTTATATGCCAAAAAAGGCTTAGGGCAGAATTTTTTGATTGATAAGGATGCCTTAGCAAAGATTATCGAGGCCGCAGAGCTAGGACCGGACGATTTTGTGATCGAAATCGGTCCGGGGCTTGGAGTCCTGACACAAGAATTGGTAAAAAAGGCCGGACAGGTAGTCGCCGTTGAGCTGGATGAGAAGCTGGCGGAAATGTTGGCGAGCTCTTTTCAAACTGTCATTTCGAACGATAGTGAGAAATCCCATGAGATTTCTCGCCTTGATAAGTCAATGGCTCGAAATGACAAGCCAGAGATAATCAATGCCGATATTCTCGAGCTCAGCATTTCTGAAATCGTCGCCGAGAAGAAATACAAGGTTGTCGCCAACATTCCTTATTACATCACGTCAAAAATCCTCCAGTTTTTTCTAACCCTGAAAAATAAGCCCGAATCTATCGTTTTGCTCGTGCAAAAAGAGGTAGCTGAGAGGATAACGGCGAAGCCGGGGGAGATGTCGATACTAGCCCTCTCGGTGCAGGCGTACGGCGAGCCGGAGATTGTCGATGATGTACCGAAGGAATCCTTCTTCCCGGCGCCTAAAGTTGATTCGGCGATACTAAGAATTAAAAATGTGCATGCTTTTGGGTGTCATTTCGAACGCAGTGAGAAATCCCATGAGATTTCTCGCCTTGAAAAATCAATGGCTCGAAATGACGATAGTTGCAGAAAATCCGAGAAAGACTTTTTTCGGATTATTCATATCGGTTTTGCTTCCAAGAGAAAAACATTGCTTAACAACTTTTCAGCCGGCTTGCGGATAGACAAAGCGCTGGCAAATAGTATAATTACCTCAAGCAATATCAATCCAAACGCCCGAGCACAAGATTTGGGATTGGACGACTGGGTGCAACTAACAAAGGCGTTTTCTAAATACTAAGGAGATCGTATGGAGGGTCAAAATAGCGGGGCAGAAAACAGCTTTGATCACAGAGCTGTTGCGGGCACTATTATCACAAAGCTCAAGGAAGTTGATTCTCCTATTTCGGCCGATCCGAAGAATCTATTGACACTGTCTGAATTTAGGCATGAATTGGGGATTCCGCTGATTTTGGCCAAAAAGCTGGTGATCTGGGGTCTAGTCCAAGCAGTTGTTGTGGCGGATGGCTCCATCAGGATCACCGAGACAGAGGTTATAGTGGCGCGGAAGTTTGTCAAAAATCCCTGGAAACGATCTTATCTTTATCTCAAAGCTTTGGGCCCCGGATTGATTACCGGTGCTTCTGACGATGATCCGGGCGGAATCGGCACGTACTCTTCTGTGGGCGCTAAGTATGGCTACGGCTTGCTCTGGATGGCGGCTTGGCTCTTGCCGATGATGCTGGCAGTACAGGAAACCTGTGCTCGTATCGGGATCGTCACCAATCGAGGTCTTGCTTCGGTGCTGAGAAGGCATTATAACAAGAAAATTGTCTTCGGGATTGTGCTTGCGCTGATTGTCGCCAACGTTGTAAATATCGGCGCCGACATTGGTGCTATGGCAGCTTCGCTTCAACTGCTGCTTCCCGTTAACTTTATTCTCGCTTCGGTAATCTTCACATGTGCAATAATTTTGATCGAGGTCTTTGTTCCTTATAAAGTCTATGCCCAGGTATTAAAATGGCTGACTATCTCAGTATTTGCATATATTGCAGCCGGCCTGATGGCTCATCTTGATTGGGGGATGGTGATGTCCAATGCGGTTATCCCTCATATCACTTTCTCAAAAGAATATATTTTTGCTCTGATTGCCGTCTTTGGCACCTCGATCACGCCCTATCTGTTTTTTTGGCAGACATCGGAGGAGGTAGAGGAAAGCAAAGCGGTGGGCGAGGATACGACCAAACTTACTCCGTACAAACTTCATCATCGTATCGCCAGGATGAGGACGGATGTAAATACCGGAATGATATTGGCCAATGTTGTCTTTTTCTTCATCATCATAACCTGTGCGAAGGTGTTATTCCAAAACGGCATCACCAATATCGATTCGGCCGAGCAGGCGGCTCTCGCATTGAAGCCGTTTGCAGGGAACTTTGCCTTTTTGTTCTTTGCGCTTGGCATCATCGGGACAGGCCTTTTGGCAGTACCGATCTTGGCCGGATCGGGAGCATACGCTTTGGCAGAACTCTTAAATTGGCGTGAGGGATTGGATAACAAGCTGTCGCGGGCAAAAGGTTTTTATTTTATCATCACTATCTCTATTATGGTCGGCCTTCTGCTTAATTTCATCGGTGTAAACCCGATCAAAGCGCTTTTCTATTCTGCTTGGCTCAACGGTGTGATCGCCATTCCTTTGCTTTTTGTGATCATGATCGCCGGTAATGACCCGAAGATCATGGGCAAGGAGACTCATCCAAAATGGGTCAAATTTTTCGGCTGGATTTCTGTAATATTTGCGACTGCGGCAATATTAGCAAGCATCTATCTTATCTTCGTTAAATAATTACAAAATCAACTAAAGCTGGTATAGTGCAGGCATGAACACCGTAAAACATGGTACATTATTTATCGTAGCGACTCCGATTGGTAATCTACAGGACATTACCCTGCGGGCGCTTGAGACATTGAAAGGCGTTGATCTGATTGCATGCGAAGATACGAGAGTGACCGGCAATCTCCTGAAGCATTTTGAAATTACGAAGCCGATGGTCTCCTATTTTCAGCACTCTCAATTGAGCAAGATCGACTATATTATCGAGCAGCTTTTGAGCGGCAAAAATATTGCATTGGTGACAGATGCGGGAACGCCGGGAATAAGCGATCCGGGGCAGGAGCTAATTGATACGATCGGAAAATACCACCCCTATGCCCCTCCTAAATTAGGAGGGGGACGGGAAGGTATCAGGGTAATTCCGATCCCGGGAGCGTCAGCGCTGGCAGGAGCAGCGAGCGTCTCAGGGATGATTGAGAAGGAGTTTTACTTTGCCGGGTTCCTGCCAAAGAAGAAAGGCCGCCAGACCCAATTTAAGCGCTTGTCTACCCTCGGGGTGCCAATTATTGTATATGAATCGGCAAATCGGCTAGAGAGGACTCTGGGGGATATTAGGACCTATTTTGGAGATGATGCCAAGGTATTTATTGCCCGCGAGATGACGAAGCTGTTTGAGGAGTACTGGGGCGGGAGCATCGGCGAGGTTGCTAAAGACATTAAAAATCACCAATTGAAAGGGGAGCTTGTGCTGGTAGTGAAGAAGGACAAAAATGCGTGACGGCGATCAATCGCAATTCGTTCCGTACGACGACCGCATCGACCAGGATCCGGTAAATTATAACTCTCCACCCGATAGAGAGCCTTCCTTGCCGAATGGTTCTCATCATGGTTGGCATAAAGTCAGCACTGAAGATGAGGACAGAAGAGGTCTCTTTCGCTATAACCTGATTCATGATGAAGCGGTTTTAAACGGAGTGATACCTTTTGTCAGGAAAAATCGGAATGGCTGGGAAGCAGGCGCCAAGATCGCAGGAAAAGTTCGGGCCGATCTTACAATTGAACGTAAAGAATTTGTTGAGGCGATTAGGGCGGCAGAGAAATTGTTACCCCGGATATGAGCGATAGACTACATATTTCTTTATTGAGATACCACCGGCAACCTGATATATTCTGATTATGGTGTCCCACTTCGCTAAAGCTTCGCGGGATTTATTTTTAAGGAAACAATGAGTAAAAAATACTACATCACTACTCCTATTTATTATATCAACGATGTTCCTCATATCGGACACGCTTATACGACGATTGCGGCTGATGTGTTAGCCAGATATCACCGCAAAAAGGGCGACGAAGTATTTTTTCTCACGGGTACCGACGAGCATGGTGCCAAGATTGCTGAAGCTGCCGAAAAAGCCGGTAAAAAGCCGGAGGATTTTGTGAGGGAGCTGCGGCCGAAGTTTGAGGTGGCGTGGAAGAACTTAAATATTGGCTATGACGAGTTTTTCTATACAACTAATCCCGAGCACGAGAAATTGGTCTCAGAGTTTATCGAGAAGATAAAAGATAATGGCTATGTTGAAAAGCGTAAGTACGAAGGACTTTACTGCGTTGGCTGTGAAAGATTTCTGAAAGAATCGGAGCTGGTCGACGGGCTTTGCCCCGATCATAAAAAAGCGCCGGTCAAGCAGTCGGAGGAAAATTATTTCTTCAAACTGTCGGCTTTTGAGGA
>Ga0172374_1002635_pt1 | contig 11259 bp, 12 predicted proteins | sample LakKiv3m_FD_114536 | JGI IMG/M metagenome (GOLD analysis project Ga0172374, IMG submission 114536) | Freshwater microbial communities from Kabuno Bay, South-Kivu, Congo - kab_092012_10.3m | ecosystem: Environmental > Aquatic > Freshwater > Lake | place: Democratic Republic of the Congo... | reverse complement strand
CGCCGGCCTGCAAAAATCCGATTTAATTATCTTAGCGGCCCGGCCGTCAGTAGGAAAAACCGCGCTCGCCTTAGATATCGCCCGCCAAGCCGCGATTAAAAGCAAAGAAGGAATCGGTATTTTCTCTCTGGAAATGAGTAAAGAACAATTAGTTGATCGCATGCTCTGCGCCCAAGCGAATGTCAGTTTATGGAAAATGCGCACCGGGAATTTATCAGACAAAGAAGAAGACAATGATTTTGCGCGCATTGGCGAAGCCATGGGTAAATTGGCCGAAGCGGCGATTTATATTGATGATTCCGGAACTTTATCAATTATGGAAATCCGGGCGAAGTGCCGACGTTTGCAAATGGAAAAAGGCTTGGGCTTGATCGTGATTGACTATTTACAATTAATGGAAGGCCGGGGAAAATACGGCGATAACCGCGTCCAGGAAATTGCGGAAATTACCCGCGGTCTAAAATCAATCGCTCGCGAATTAAATATTCCAATCTTAGCTCTGGCGCAATTGTCCCGCGCCGTCGAACAAACACACCCCGCCATTCCGAAATTATCGCATCTGCGTGATTCCGGTTCAATTGAACAAGATGCCGACGTGGTCATGTTTATTTACCGTAAAGCCGCTGATCGCGGTTATAATCCGGCGGATTTGCCTATGGACGAACGTTATAAAGCGGAAATCCATGTCGCTAAGCACCGCAACGGACCGACCGGGAAAATTGATTTATACTTTGATGAAAATACGGTCAACTTTAAGAGTTTAAGCAAAAAACCAGTTGATAACTCGCCAATCGAATTCTAATAATTAATTCTAAATTCCCGCTTCAGGGATAACTATTTTTTATGTTCAGCAAACTAAAACAATTCCGCGATTTACGCAGCCAGGCAAAAACCATGCAAGATGCTTTAGCTCAAGAAACAATTACCGAAGAAAGAAACGGCGTCAAAATCGTTTTGAATGGCAACTTGGAACTGATTAATTTAACGCTCAATGAAAATCTTAATAAAACCTCTCAGGAAGAAACTCTAAAAACCTGTTTTAATGACGCGATTAAACGGGCCCAAAGACTGATGGCTAAAAAATTACAGGACCTGGGCGGACTGCCAGGGATGAATTAATAATTATTTCATGCGTTACCCAAAAGCGATCCAAATTTTAATCGACAAATTTTCCGAACTGCCCAGCGTTGGCCCGAAAACCGCCGAACGCTATGTTTTTTATTTGTTGAATCAAGCCGAAGACAAAATCCAGGCGCTCGCCACTGCCCTCTCTGAATTAAAAAGCCAAACAACTGTCTGCGGCGTCTGCCAGGCTATTACGGAAAATAATCCCTGCACGATTTGCCGCGATCAAACTCGCGCTAATTCGGTTTTATGTATTGTCGAAAATACCCAAGATTTTTTAAGTATTGAAGCGACTAAACAATTCAGCGGCCAGTATTTTATTTTAGGCGGATTAATTAATACTCTTAATGATATCAAACCCGATGATTTGAATATCGCCAAGCTAGTTAAAAGATTAAAAACCGGACAAATCAAAGAAATAATTTTAGCCTTGAATTTTACCTTAGAAGGCGAAACAACCGCCTTGTATCTTAATAAAATTCTTAAAGATCATTTAAAAATAACTCGACTCGCCAAAGGTTTGCCGGCTGGTTCCGATTTGGAATACGCCGACGAAACAACCTTAGCGAGCGCCTTAAAATACCGTAGTGAAATAAAATAAATTAAAAAGAAAGGAGTTAATCGATGTTAAGCGGCCCTATCCTGATCATTCTCTCGGCTTTAATTTTCGGTTCGCTGGGCCTGGGGATTGGCTACCTGATCGGCCTTTTCAATAAGCAAGTAGCCCGTGATGTCCGGATTATGTTTCATTTTGTCCGCCACTTGAAAATAACGTGGAAAAATTTCCGACGCTTGCCTCGCCAGCTGAAAAGTCTCCGAAAAATTATTTTCCGAAAAAGAAAACTATTCTGGCGTTTATTCGCCAAAACTCGGCAAGTACCGAGTACTTAAAAAGTCCGTTCCTAAAATAATAGCGAACGGACTTTTCAATTGGACTATATTTTGATGAGTTTAGGCAATTTTCAAAACTTTCAAAGCCGTAAATAATTGACGATGACCAACCGTTTTTTTGTAACGAGTTTTATTCTTATATTTAACCACCGTCACTTTTTCTCCTTTAGCGGTTTCTAAAACTTCCGCTTCAACTTTTTCTCCTAAAGACGGCTGGCCTAATTCTAAATCAGCGCCGGTCGCGATTAATAAAGTTTCTAATTTAACTTTTTCTCCTTTGGCGGCCAGCAGTTTTTCAACCTTAAGAGTCTCCCCTTCTTGAACTTTATACTGTTTTCCACCGGTTTTAATAATTGCAATTTTTGCCATATATATTATAGCTTGATAAATAAAAAATCAGATTTAACTCTGAATAAATTAATGATAACAGATATTTGAAAAATGTCAATAAATAGGTTATAGTTATGGCAGAAATAAAGTTTTTAAACTATTTACTAATATGCCAAAATTCATCATTACCGGCGGTCAAACCTTAAGCGGCGAGATTGCGGTTCAAGGAGCGAAAAATTCGGCCTTAAAAATTATTCCGGCGGCGATCTTGTCCGAAGAAACGATCACGATTAATAATTTGCCGGCGATTGAAGATGTTGATAAATCTTTTGATTTGCTAACTGATTTGGGCGCGGAAATAAAAATTAACGGATCCAGCGCGATTATCAATCCTAAAAATATCAATAAAACTGAGTTGCCGGCTAAACTGGCTGATAAATTCCGAACCTCCGTGATGTTTGTCGGTCCGCTGCTCGCTCGTTTCGGTGAAGTAAAATTTCCTCATCCCGGCGGTTGCGTGATTGGCGCGGGCAGCCGACCAATCGATCTTTTCTTAGCCGGCTTCAAAGCTTTTGGCGCCACAATCGTCGAAGAACCTGGTAAATTTTACCAGGTAAAGGCTCAAAAACTTAAAGCGGCTGATTTCTTTTTCCCGCTGGTTAGCGTCACCGTTACCGAAAGCTTAATGATGACCGCCAGTCTTATCCCAGGAAAAACAATTTTACGTAATTGCGCCATGGAACCAGAAATTGAAGCCTTAGCTGAATATTTAAACCAGCAAGGCGCTAAAATTTCCGGAGCGGGCACACCGACGATTATCATTGAAGGTGTCGCTAAACTAAGGGCCGGAAATTTTACGGTCATCCCGGATCGAATCGAAACCGGGTCTTTCGCGATTATGGCCGCGGCGACTAAGTCGGAAATAAAAATAACTAATTGTAATCCTGATCATATTTTAAGTTTACTGAGTGTCTTTGATAAAATCGGCGTTACTTATGAAAAAGGCGAAAACTGGCTATTAATAAAAAAAACTGAAAATATCAGACCCTACGATATCAGAACCCATGAATACCCCGGCTTCCCGACTGATCTCCAATCGCCTTATGTCGTTTTGATGACTCAAGCCGGCGGCACTTCTTTAATCCAAGAAACAATTTATGATCGGCGTCTGATTTGGACGGATATGCTTTCGCAAATGGGCGCCAATATTGTGATGTGCGATCCGCATCGAATTGTCATCAACGGGCCAACTAAATTACACGGCAAAAAACTAATCAGCCCGGATATCAGAGCCGGGATCGCCCTGCTAATCGCCGCCTTGATTGCGGCCGGGACAACTGAAATCGATAATATCTATCAAATTGATCGCGGTTACGAAAAATTAGACGAGCGTTTAATAAAGCTCGGCGCTAAAATTCTGCGCAGCGAATAAATTAAAATATGTCCAAAAAAATCCGCGATTACCTTCTTTTAGCCTTTGTTGTTTCGTTTGTTTTTTTAACGGTAATTTTTTCTCTTTACGCTTCCGGCTATAAATTTAATCTGAGCTGGCCGCTGAAATTCAATAAATTATTACAAAAGACCGGCATGCTAATCGTGGCTAGCCAGCCGGCGGGGGCCACGATTTATTTAAATAACAAACCGCAAAAAGACTCTTCTTTCAAGCCTTGGAAGAAAAACTATTTAACCACGAGCGCTAAAATTAAGAACATCCTGCCGGGCGAATATCTTTTACGTCTAGAATTGGCTGGCTATTGGCCGTTTGAAAAAAAAATAAGCGTCAACTCTGGTGAAACAACTTTTGCCGAAGACATCAACTTATTTTTAGCTGCTGAACCGCTGCTCATTACCCCGACGGTTAAAAGCGAATTAACGATCAGTCAAAACAAAAAATACCTTTACCTGGCCGCTTTAAAACAAATTTGGAACCTAAAATCTAGCCAAGCTAAGGAGTTGCCGGGCGCCGAAACAAGCAGCCAGTGGCTCGCGGGTGATAAATTACTCAGCGCCGGAATAATTTTTTCCGCCGAGAAAACCACTGAGCTTAATTATCGAAAAATGATCGGATCGGAAGCGAAACAGTGGTTTTATGAAGAAAACACCGGACGACTGTATTATCAACATCAGAATTCCCTCAATCGTTTAGAGTCTGACGGCCGCACTAATACTTTGATCCTTAACAACCGTTCAGACGCGACCTTTGAACCGCGGAATGATCATCTTTATCTAGTCAACGAAAATCAAGGCCAAATCGTTCTCCAAGATTATAATTTAAAAAATAAAAAGATTGACCAAGAATTAGTTCTGCCGACTGTTGGCCAATACCGTTTTATTTTTGACGGTCAAGCAACCCTCAGTTTATATGATGAAAAAAATAAAACTCTTTATCTGATCAATCCGAATAATTTAGGCGCTAACCCGACGACTTTAAAAAACGTCATCAGTTGGCAGTGGCTAGGCAACGGCCGATTACTTTATAATAACCCCTGGGAAATATATCTGTTTGATTTAAAAACCAATCAAACCAGTTTAGTTACCCGCGTCAGTGAAGCTATCACTAAAATTATTTGGCACCCCGATAATAATTATCTAATCTTCTCGAGTGCCCAAAGCCTAAAAGCCGTTGATTTAAAAAACGGTACAACTATTAATCTGCTTAGCGCCGCGCAAATCGCTAATCCGGTTTTAGATGAGAAAAATGACTATTTATATTTCTGGGCGGATATCAATCAGCAACAAGGAATTTATAAGATTTTGCTGCAATAAATACGCTTCTAATTTTCTGGCATTTCCCTGTTTGATTAGACCAAGATAAGAAGCTAGTGATTCCTGATTAAAATTAACTTTGATTCGTTTTAACATTCTCCTTTTAGTCACCGTTCTTAAAACGCGATGATCCGGAAAATGCACCCAACCTAAGAAATCAATTCCCGAAGAAACTGTTTTTAAAAATAATTTATTCGGATGTAATTCTAACTTTAAATTCGCGGCCAAAAAATTACTAATCGGCTGAATCAACTTTTCCAGCCATTCTTTATTGTCCGATAAAATAACAAAATCGTCGGCATAACGAATATAATATTTAACCTTAAGCCGATGTTTTATAAACTGATCAAATTTATTCAAATAAATATTGGCTAAAAGTTGGGAAGTCAGATTACCTAAGGGTAATCCTTTATTTTTTAAACCCGAATCAAAACTGGCGATAATCCGAGATAACAACCAAATAATATTTTTATCGGCGATATATTCTTTTAGAATATTCTGCAAAACTTCCTGGTCAATGCTCGCGAAAAATTTCCGAATATCACCTTTAAGCACCCAGCAACTTTTCGTATTATTCCGGCTGACTTTTGAAAAATAATTATGAAAACATTTTAAGGCTTTGTGCGTCCCTTTATTTAAGCGGCAGGAATAACTTTCAGAAATGAATGTCCGATCAAAAAAAGGATATAGTTTCCGATAAACCGCGCGATGGAGCAAACGATCGCGAACACTGGCCTTATGAATGTGCCGCGGTTTCGGATCGGAAACACGGAAAGATTGATAACCGCCATGTTCATAACTACGAGCCACCAAATCATCACGCAAAGAAAAAATATTATCCATTAGGCGACTAGTAAACTCTTGGACATCGCGTCGTTTTCTCTTGCCGCGTAAAAATTCTGTCCAAGCGAGTAATAAATTTTCTAAACTAATAATATCTTCAAATTTATGAGTCAATTGAGCCTTCATGCCTTTAAGTCTACCCCCCCCCCAGCCTAATCTGCAACTAATACCACTTTTGCAAAAAAGCAAAGATCTTTACCTGCTCTGGTACAATGCCTATAAATCACTACCCAAAGAACACCGTTACACCTTAGGCATAAAAATAGACAATCTATTGACCGAATTAATTGAGGCGACGGCTTGCGCCTCTTTTTTAGTCGGTCTGGAAAAATTAAACTATATAAAAATGGCTATCCGCAAAGTAGATGCCGTTAAAATTTTTCTTTTAATTCTCTGGGAAACAAAATCATTAGATAATAAAAGATATCTGACCCTATCGGAAAAAATTCAGGAAATCGGTCGTATGCTCGGCGGCTGGAGTGGACAGGTTATAAAACAAAACTCCTCTACCGGGAGATAGGGGAGAAAAGAGAGACTGGCGAGAGCGGCGGGATTATTGGCATTGAAGTCATTGTCGAGCCAGTTGTAGTTCCGGTTCCACTGTGAACCATTCCAGTTGAGATAACGGACATAGAGGTTGCCATCAGAGTTGCGGAGAGTTCGGGACACTGTCCGAATCACTGCTTCTTAAGTACTCTCAAAGCTGTATCTTATTCGGCATAATAATGCCTTAATGTTCCGAACCAAGTTTCTTTATTTTTTAAAGCCTGACCGGCGTCACTCTATCCTAAGCCTTGACCAAGGATACTCTCGACACCGGAGACTGACCTCGGCAGCGGGAAACCGTGATCGCCCGTCTATTCGCCTCGGCTTTATTTATTTTACCACGGATTTTTTGGTTTTAAAAATGGCCTTGGTCTATCCGAGATAAATCGGACAAACCAAGGCCAAAGAATCAAGTTCTAAAACTCAGAATTCAAAGATCTAAGTTCAACTTGCGAGAGCGGCGGGACTAAAGGCAGAGAAGCCACCGTCGAGCCAGCTGTAGTACCGGCGCCACCGTGAACCATTCCAGTAGAGATAACGGACAAAGAGGTAGCCATCAGAGTCGCGGTAAATGGTTCCCCAGAAAAAGACGGCTTTCCCCTTCCAGTTTTCCGGGATCAACTCGGGATGCTCCCAGAGGTAATCCAGGACATTAGCGTTTAAGACCGGGAGGTCGGCCAGCTCTTTCCGTAAGTCATGACCAGTGATCAATCCTTTCTTCTGTTTTCTGGAAAGGTGAAGAGTAATTCGCGAATTCCATTTCCAGAGTCCGCCTTTCTTATGTTCCACTACGGTCCAACCTGGCGGGATAAAAGGATCGGCATCAAGATTGATGATGTGTTCAATCGGCTTGATCTCGTGCGTCCCTTTTATGACGCTCAAGTGGATTGGGGCTTTCCCTTCGATGATTATGTTTTGCATAACACCAATCGTTTCTTCATAGTCGATCGTGCCACTTTTTATCTGGCGAATAGTTTCGTTAAGTTTCCGCTGGAGCTTACCGATTTGTTCATCAGTAAGACTGATTTTTCCGTCGATAACAGAATCTTTTTCCGTTTCCATGACAGTAATTTTTTGGTTATTGCCGGGACTAATCTTTGTGATTTCGCCATAGCGGAAAATAGTTTTTTTTCAAAACTGCTTTCCGCTATGGCTAATTTAAGCCTATTTTTAAAGTTCAATTTATTGAACAATTATACAATATAAATTAAAAACTGTCAACTACCTCATTATTTCATTATTTCGCTAATTCATTGATTAATTTCTGCAAATCTTGACCAATTTCTTTATTTTTTAAAGCAATCTTTAAAGTCGCTTTTATAAAATTAAATTTATTACCAGTGTCTAGCCATTCACCGACAATTTTTTTACCATAAAGCGGTTTATTCTGCTTAAGCATCTCGTCATAAGCATCAGCCAAACGGATTTCCCCGGATTTACCGTGTTTCATTTTGCTTAAAATTTTAATCACCTCCGGAGTAATCACATTAATACCAACTTGTACTAAATTAGAGGGCGCTTCGCTAGCTTTGGGCTTTTCAATAAATTGTTTAACTTCATAAACGCCGGCCCCCAAATCAATTCCGCCCATTACCCCGAACAAGTTAACTTCTTCCGGTTTCACTTCTGATAAACCAATGACTGTATCACCATATTTTTCATAAGCTTCAATGACTTGCTTCACCGGAGAAATTTCTGCGTCATATAAAGTATCGCCGAACATTACTAAAACGGCCTCATCTTCGTCAATTAAATGCGCGGCGCATAAAACCGCCTGCCCGTCGCCGAGCGGAATCGGCTGACGAACATAGGAAAATTTTGCTAAGTTCTCAATTTCCTGCACTTTCTTAACTAAATCCAATTTATTTTTTTCCACGAGGGTTTTTTCTAGTTCAAAAGAATAATCAAAATGATCTTCAATTGCCCGTTTACCGCGACCGGTGACAAAAATAATTTCTTCAATACCGGCGGCCACGGCTTGTTCTACTAAATATTGAATAACCGGCTTGTCCACGACCGTCAGCATCTCTTTCGGTTGAGCTTTAGTCGCCGGTAAAAATCGCGTGCCGAAACCGGCCACCGGAAAAATTGCTTTTTTAATTTTTTGCATATTTTTTTGGAGAAGCTAATCCCCATTTAATAAAATATTTAAACCAGGAACCAATGTGGATCCAAGTGATTTTGTCTCTAAATAAAGCGATATACCAAGGATTCTTAGCGCTATCGCGCTGATGGTCGTGAATCACCACCGCCTCAGGATTATAAACCACCCGAAAACCCTTTGTCCAGAGTTGGCGGCAAAGATCAATATCTTCAAAATACATAAAATAACGTTCATCAAACTGCGGCTTGAATATTTGGCCAGCCGGGAGCGTTAATTGCTTTTTAAACATCAAGCATGAACCCATTAACCAATCAACTGATTTAATTGAATTATGGTCAAAATCATTCATCGTAAAACTATCACGTAAACCAGCGAAATAATTACCCAAAAAAGTCCGGCGTAAAATAGGCATAAAAAAAGTCGGGAAACGCGCGCAAGAAGATTGCAAAGAATTATCGGGGTATAAAAGTTTCGGCCCAACCAAGCCAACAGATAAATTATTACTCAGATAACGCCATAGAATATTAATCGCCTGATCCTTAATAATGGTATCCGGATTTAAAATTAAAATATATTCACCTTGGGCCGCGGCGATGCCTAAATTATTACCACCGCCCATACCGAGATTGCGCGGGCTCATGATTAATTTTATTTTAGGAAATTTGCCGGCCAAATCTTTTAAATCATCGCCAGAAGCATTATCAACCACGATAATTTCGTAATTTAAAGAGACGATTAATTGTAAAGAATTTAAACAATTAATTAATTTTTCCCGATTATTATAATTAACGATAATAATTGATAAATCCATATTAAATAAATATTTTAATCAGTCGCCAATATAAATTAAACAACGGATTAACAAGATAACGTAAAAGCGGATTGGCGATTTCCTGAAATTCTATTTTACCGGAAAAATCTTGGGCTAACTTGCCAAAAGAAATTTTTCTAAATTTTTTAATCCGCTCTCGCTCCCGGCGAATCGCCTCATAATTCTTTAGCTTGAAAAGATAAGCATAAATTTTCATTTCCTCTTTAAACCAACCATTAATTAGAGAATAAAAAAACATGCCAATATCCATTATGGTTCCCGGCAAAGCGATCAAAAAGAAAAAGTAGCCGGGATAAAAAGTCAAAAGCGTCAGATAACGATTGCGCTCCATATAGTAGATCATCTGTTTACTTCTTTTAAACTCATACTTATGATAAATAACCGATCGTGGCGCTAAAATGATTTTATAACCAGCTAATTTTACTTTTAAGCTTAGTTCTAAATCGTCATGGTACATGTAATATTCTTCATTATAACCGCCGATTTCCTGAAAAACGCTGGCGCGGATAATTAAAGAACAACCGCTGGCGTAACCTTTAATTTCCGGGCAACCACTGATCTCTCGATCCGGCTTTAGGTAGCCGTCCGTAAAACCAAAACCCAAAAAATGAATAATATTGCCTAAGCTATTAATACGCGGCTGAATTTTATCCGTTTCATTTTTAGGATAAAGAAGAATTTTTGATTGCGCGATGGCCGCGGCCGGATTATTATCCAGAGCTTGAACCAATTCTTTCAACCAATCGGTTTTCGCTTCCGTATCCATATTAACGCTAACCAGATATTCGCAGCCGTCTTTAATGGCCGTTTGCAAACCCAAATTATTGGCGGCCGTGTAATTGCCGTCCGTTCTCGTTAAAATAGTCGCTTCCGGATAATTGGCTTGCAAATAATTATATGATTCGGTAGTTGAAGCGTTATCAATAATATAAATTTTTATCAAATCGGCCGGATAGTCTTGGGCGCGCAAAGAATCGCGGCAAGCGGTTAAAAACCGCGCCGCGTAATCTTGGTAATTGATTAAAATTATCCCAATCTTCCTATTCATAAAATTTTATTTTCTCTTTAACAATATTTATACGTTTCTTAACCGATACTTTGCTATAATGTCTAAGCTGTGGGCCCGGTCTTGGTGACGATTCTGATTTTGACAATCTGATTTCCGGGGTTCGATTCCCCGCGGGTCCACAGTGGTTGACCAAAAAATAAGTTATTGCTATAATATAACCATGTCAAAATCGGAATCAAAATAAGTCACCAAGGTCAAACCGTAAAATTCCTCCCTCAGGGAGGTTTTTTATTTATAAAAAATTCTCAGCGCTCCCCAAACAATTTTTAAAATCTGATATTCCCATTTCTTACCCCATTTCTGAAAATATTTTAGCATGGATTCGCTGAAATATTTTTGCGCTTGACCGCGTTTAACTTGTTTAAAGCTGGCGCCAACATAATCGCGGCATTGAGCGACAGGCGTATACCAGACTTCCCCGCCTAATTTATAGACTTGCTGGCAGAAATCAACTTCTTCAAACCAAATAAAATATCTTTCGTCTAAAAGTGGTAAACTAGAACCGCTAATTTTTTGCCAACTGGCGACATTAATCAGAAAAAAAGCGCCGCGTAGAGAATCAACCCGGCTAGCAGTCTCATAATTAAAATTACTGACCAAATATTTATTAACCACCGCTGGAAAAACATGCGGGACTTTCAAAGTAATCATCAACTGATCAAAGAATCTAGGAAAACGCCGAACTTGCTTAATAGTTTTATTATTCTCAGTAACTAGCTTACAGCCGCTAACCGTGGCGTGTGGATTTTGCTG
>Ga0172374_1002634_pt1 | contig 11263 bp, 11 predicted proteins | sample LakKiv3m_FD_114536 | JGI IMG/M metagenome (GOLD analysis project Ga0172374, IMG submission 114536) | Freshwater microbial communities from Kabuno Bay, South-Kivu, Congo - kab_092012_10.3m | ecosystem: Environmental > Aquatic > Freshwater > Lake | place: Democratic Republic of the Congo... | reverse complement strand
CCAAATAAAAATATCAGTCTGAAAAATGATATAATCTTGCTTTCTTTTGTTGTTTTATATTATATTGCCCGCAATTTCCTGCAAAGCAGAAAAGATTTGCTCGAAACATCCGCATTTTTTCTCGGATCAAACTTAGTTGTGCTGTTTTATGGATTTTATCAGGTTTTCGCGGACAAATTCGGCGGGAGATCGTTTGAAGTGATGTTTGGCCGGCCGAATTCAACATTCGCGGAAGCGGACTGGCTGGGAATCTTTTTGTGCTTCGCACTGGCAATCAACCTCACCCTGGCCCTCTCCTTATTAAGGAGAGGGGACTCGTTCAGATGGGGAAATTATATTCTTATCTTTCTCAATCTCACGCTCCTCATCCTCACTCTTTCTCGTTCCGCCTGGATCGGAGCAGCGACAGTCATTTTCTTCTATCTGATTTTCAATTTGTATCGAAAAAGCGAGATCAGGACAAGCTTCACTCCGCGGAAGTTCACAAACCAACTTTTGGCCATTTTTCTGATTTCACTCATTTCACTTGCTGCTATATATTTCGGAAAACTTTCCAAATTCAACATCTTTGACCGCGCGCGATCGGCCGCGACCAGCGAGCAGAAAATCACCATTGCCTGCGAGCCGGGCGCAAATATCCCGCCAACAATCACCGACACCGACGAACTGGCGCAATATGGCTGCAAATTCATCAACCTCGAAGAGATTACTTCTTATAAATCGCAGGGAAAAATCGTCACTGAAATTTTTCGGAAAGATCCGAATGTGATGACTCGCAGCCAAATCTACAAAAAAAGTTTTGAAATTATCCGTGAACACCCGATCCTCGGCGTCGGATTCGGTTCGATCACGCAAGCTCTCGGCACCGACGAAAGAGGAGCAGGGCTCAATGAAAGCAATATTTTCCTCCAGGTCTGGGCGGGATGCGGAATTTTGGGGCTGATTGCATTTGTGACAATTTTGGGGTATCTGTTTATCTTTGCTTTTCGCCGCGTTTCACCGGTTTGTCCGCTCAACCGAATCATAGGCTGTCCGATTGTGAAAGACGATTTCGAAAAATCAAAAAATATATTTCTGATACTGGGAATATTCGCATTGATAATTCCCAATTTGTTCAACGCCGGCCTTCTGATGGGACTTTTCTGGCTGGGATTGGGAATCATAGTGAGTTGCGTTTATGTGAAACAATAATAGCAAGTGAAAAAATGGATTTTGAGAGTATTGCGTGCATCCGTCCGGCTTTGCCGGCGGATAGCCTACTCGCAAAATCATTTTTTCGCGAGCGTAGAAATTATGCGCATTGGCATCGACATCAGATTGATTGGCAAGAAGCAAACCGGCAGTGAAGCGGTATTTTTCAATTTAGTGAAAAACTTGGCAGGGACGGACGGCAAGAATCAATACCTGCTTTTCACTGACCACAATCCCGAAAAAGATGGGGATCTGAAAGATGAAATCAATAAATTAAATCTTAGAAACAATTTCAAAATAGTCTTTATCAACGCTCCCAATCGTTTTTGGTGGAATTTGTGGGCATTGCCGGCTTATGTCCGGAAAAATCCAGTGGATGTCTTTCACACGCAATATATCGCCCCATTTTGGCTACCAAAAAATGTGAAACTGGTTTTGACCATCCACGACATTTCTTTCATTTTTTTCCCCCAGTTTATCAAAAAAAGTGATTTGTTTTTTCTAAAGACGCTCATTCCGCGCAGCTTGCGCATGGCCGCCAAAATCATTGCGGTTTCACAGTTCACCAAAGACGAAATCGAAAGATATTATCAAATTCCAACCGAAAAAGTCGCCGTCATCCCCAACGGAGTTGATTTTGAACTGTTCAACAAAAATATTGCTCAAAATAAATTGGGAGAAATAAAGAAAAAATATAATCTTCCGGAAAAATTTCTTCTCTATATAGGAACCCTCCAGCCCAGAAAGAATATCCCTGTTTTGATTGAGGCAATGAAAAGCTTGAACATACCGCTGATCATCGCCGGAAATCGAAAGGCGCACAATTTTGATCAGAAAATCGACGAAGCGATTGAAAAATTCGATTTCGCTGGCAAAATCATTTTCCCCGGCTGGATCGACGAGGAGGACAAGCCGGCTTTGTATAAGCTGGCCGATTGCTTCGTTTTTCCATCACTATACGAAGGTTTTGGCATCCCCATCGTCGAAGCAATGGCTGCCGGAACGCCGGTTGTTTCATCAAGCAGTTCATGTCTGCCAGAGATAGGCGGCGATGGAGCGCTTTTCGCTGATCCGAAAAAACCGGAAGAATTCGCGCAAAAAATCCAACAAATTTTGTTGGATGAAAATTTGCGAGACAGTTTGATCAAAAAGGGGGTTGAAGTCACCAAAAAATATACCTGGCAAAAAAACGCAAAAAAAACATTGGCCATTTATGAGAGCCTCACGCGCTGACTTTCTTTGTATTGCCAATCGTAAAATGGTATACTATACTCATTGAGGCCTTTGATCGCTACGCCATGGCTTTGGCGGAGATGGATGTATTTGTTTTTATTTATAAACAATATCTATGGGGTTTTTTTCAAAATCGAAATCGCCAGTTGAATCAAAAAGCAAAAAGAGGTTCTTCGGAAAAGTTTGGTTCAAAATGTTGCTTGTCATCCTTCTTCTTGGAGTGGCAGCCGGCGGATGGGCAATGTACAGAGCCGGAACGACTCTCGGAAAAATATCGACCAAGGACGGTTTCTTCTCAAGTCTTTGGAAAAGCATTCCGGGTGTCGCGTCGGGCCAACTGCAAGGCCAAAATCAGGGACAAATAAACGTTCTTCTTCTTGGTATGCGGGGAAACGATATGCCCGGGGGAGGACTCTTGGCCGACTCGATCATCGTCGCAGCCATCCGGCCGCAAGAAAACAAAGTGGCGCTGATTTCAGTGCCGCGCGATCTCTATGTCCAAGATCCGGGATCATCCAGCCAGAGCAAGATAAACGCAATCAACGCATTGTATGAAGAAAAGGGGGATGGGAAAGGAATGGAGATGATGAAGCAGGTTGTTGGCGATGTGACGGGGCTCCCGATACACTACGTCGTGAGAATCGACTTCCGAGGTTTCACGGAGCTTGTTGACAAAATAGGAGGCGTGGATGTATATCTTGACAAACCCTTTTCCGAGCCGACTCAATTTGAAGGTGAAGAGGCGGCAAATTTTTCGCTTCCAGCCGGAAAAAATCACTTGGACGGAGAAAAAACGCTTTTCTTCACCCGAGCCCGCTACGCCTCTTCCGATTTTGAGCGGGCCAAGCGCCAGCAACAAGTTTTGATCGCGCTCAAAGACAAAATGCTTAGCCTTGGAACGCTTTCCGATTTTGCGAAATTGAATGACATCTTGAATATTTTGGGAAATGACGTCCGGGCTGATATGGATGCTTCCGAAATGAAAAAATTTTTCGATTTGGCGAACAATTTGCGCGATCCCAAAATAATTCAGAAAGTTTTTGATACAACTCCGGAGGGACTGCTGAATGCTTCCAAAGCCGACACGCCCGAAGGAAAAACATACATATTGCTGCCAGCCGGAGGAAATTATGACAAAATCCACGAAGCCTGCCGAAATATATTTCAATAATTCATGAATATTGGAAATCCAGAATTATCAATAATAATAACAAGCTACAAAAATCCCGCTGTCCTTCGGCTCTGTCTCGAATCGCTCAAAAAAAACGTTCTTTGTGAAAATTATGAAGTCCTGGTTCTTGACAGCGCCACAGAGGAAGACACAGAAATAATGATGAGGGAGGAATTTCCGGAAACAATCTTCTTTTCGCACGCGAAGAATATCGGTTTTGCAAAATTAGTGAACCGGGGATTGAAGAAAGCCAAGGGAACATACAAATTGATTCTCAATGCTGACATTGTAATGGATAAAAGATCCGTGGACACATTGTTGGATTATCTTAAGCACAATTCTGATATCGGCGTCATTGGTCCAAAGCTGATCAATTTTGACGGACAAACCCAGCCATCCTGCTTTCGTTTTTATACCCCGCTTATCATTCTCTATCGCCGAACACCACTCGGGAAAATGAAGTTTGCCCGAAAGAAAATAAATCAATTTTTATATAAAGAAAAAGATCTGGAAAAACCGCAAGATGTTGATTGGATCATGGGCTCCGCAATGATGACTTCTGAAAAAGCTTTGGAGAAAATCGGCCTTATGGAGGAAAATTTCGGCTTCCTATATTTTGAGGATGTTGACTGGTGCCGCAGATTTTGGGAAAACGGGTACAAAGTTGTTTACTATCCTTATGCAAAAATGTATCACTATCATGGGAAGGGATCTGCAAGTAAAAATCCCCTAAGGGCTGTTTTTCTCAACAAGCTGACAAGGGAACATATCAAAAGCGGTTTGAAATATTTCTGGAAATATTTCGGAAAACCAAACCCGCATAAAGTTTAAAAAATATAAATCGAATGGAAACTGAAATTTCAAATGGCAAACCGCCAAAAAATCGCCGACACTTCAAAACATTCATAGTGATCATTCTTGTTTGTGCCAGTTTTTTCGCGGGTGCTTTTTATGACAAACATCTGTCATCAAAATCGGCCAGTTCGAACACCATCGAAAGTCTGCTGGTGAACGGCCCCAACAAAGATCAACCCAAAAATGTCGACTTCAGCCTTTTTTGGGAAGCCTGGAATCTCATCAATGACAAATACGTTGACACGACAAAAATCGACCAGCAAAAAATGATTTATGGCGCAATTTCCGGTATGGTGAAATCGATCGGCGATCCTTTTTCGAGCTTCATGGATCCCGAAGAGAGCAAACAATTTTCTCAAGAACTCGAAGGGACATTCGAGGGGATCGGCGTGGAAATTGGCATGAAGAGCGATATTTTGACTGTCATATCTCCTCTCGCCGGTTCGCCCGCGGAAAAAGCCGGGCTCAAGGCGGGTGATAAGATTTTGAAAGTAGGCGACAAACTCACGTCCGATATGACCGTCGATGAAGCCGTCAGTCTGATCCGCGGACCAAAGGGAACTGACATATCTCTGACTATTCTTCATGAAAAGAGCAGTGCGCCGGTCGAAGTGAAAATCACTCGTGATCAAATCAACGTGAAAAGTGTCACTCTGGATTGGAAAAACAACAATATTGCCGTCATCAAGATTTCAAAGTTTGGAGACGATACTGTGTCCGGGATGAATCAAGCGGCCAGCCAAGTCGTGTCGCAAAAAGCAAAGGGCGTGATACTTGACCTCAGAAACAACCCCGGGGGCTATCTGGAAGCGGCCGTTGAGGTTTCCTCGGAATTCATTCCCAAAGGAAAAGTAGTCGTTTCAGAAGAGGAACGTGGCGGAGGCAAGAAAGAATATGATGCCCGCGGCGGCGATATCTTGGGCGGAATTCCCGTGGTGGTCCTGGTGAACAGCGGAAGCGCGAGCGCATCCGAAATCACCGCTGGCGCCTTGCGAGACGATCTGGGAGCGCAGCTGATCGGCAAAAAGACATTCGGAAAAGGATCTGTCCAGGAACTCGAAAAACTCTCTGGGGGATCGAATTTGCGTGTCACGGTTGCCCGCTGGCTCACCCCGAACGGCGACTATATAATGGAAAAGGGTATCGATCCGACCATCGATGTCGACCTCACTGATGCGGATTATAACAACAATCGCGACCCGCAAATGGACAAGGCGCTGGAAGTGCTCCAGGGAACCGCCAAATAGGGTATAGACATAAAAAACATATTAAATTATAATGAGGCTATGAAAGTAGTATTGCTTAAGGACGTCGAAAAACTCGGCCGGGAGGGAGAAATAAAAGAAGTGGCGGAAGGATACGCGCGAAATTTTTTGATTCCGCAAAATTTTGTCAAACCCGCAACGGAGCAGGCTGTCCAGGAAGTCGAATTGAAGAAAGCAAAGAAAGCAAAATCTGATCAAATGGAACTGGCGGAAGCCCAAAAGATTGCTGAACAGCTTGACGGAAGAGAACTGTTCGTCAAAGTCAAAGAAAAAGACGGAACTCTTTTTGGCTCAGTCAATGAAAAAACGATCGCCAAAAATTTTTCCGACGAAGGGATGAAAATCGAGCCGAAGAATGTGAAGCTGGAAGAACCGATCAAGGAAGTCGGCGACTATGACGTGAAGCTGGAGCTGGATCACGGATTGGAAGCGAACATAAAAGTAATTTTGATTCCCGAAGAAACATAGTTTTCAGATTCTTAATAATTCAAGTATAGGGGTGATATTTTTTCACCTCTATTTTCTTTAAATAAATCTCAGAAATAAACTTATGAAACCAAAATACATTTTCGTCGTTGGGGGAGTGATGAGCGGAGTCGGAAAGGGGATTGCCACTTCTTCGATTGGAAATATTCTCCAATCAAAGGGTTTTCGCGTTTCGGCGATGAAAATTGACCCCTATTTGAATGTGGACGCCGGAACAATGAATCCGACTGAACACGGGGAAGTTTTTGTTTTGGACAGCGGGATGGAAACGGACCAAGATATGGGAAATTATGAGCGCTTTATGAATATAACTCTCCCGGCGGAAAACTATATGACCAATGGCTTGGTTTATAAGTCCATCATTGATCGGGAACGAGCCATGGGATATGGAGGCCGCTGCGTGGATGTCGTTCCGGATGTGCCGAAAGAAATCATCCGACGCATCAAACTCGCCCAAAAGAAAGCAAATACTGAAATTATGCTGGTCGAAATAGGCGGAACACTGGGTGAATACCAAGGACTCTTGTTTTTGGAAGCCGGGAGAATGATGCGACTTGAAAACAAAGGCGATGTCCTTTTTGTTCTGGTGAGCTATCTTCCTGTCCCATCAACGGTCGGGGAAATGAAAACCAAACCGACGCAATACGCCGTCCGCTCGCTGAACGCCGCCGGAATTCAACCCGACATTATCATTGCTCGCAGCGCCGTCGCGCTCGACAAAAAAAGAAAAGAAAAATTGGCGGACCACTGCAACCTTCGCGAGCAGGACGTCATCAGCGCGCCGGACATCGAATCCGTCTATGAAGTGCCGGTCAATTTCGAAAAGGACGATATGAGCGGTACTCTCATGGAAAAACTCGGCCTCAAATCGAAAAAGAAAGATATGCTGAAATGGAAAGTGATGGTAAGAAATATTCAAAACTCCAAAAAGCCGCTCAGAATAGGCATCGTCGGCAAATATTTTGGAACGGGTGAATTTGTGCTCTCTGATGCCTATATTTCCGTCATCGAAGCCATCAAACACGCCTGCTATTCCTTCAAGCGAAAACCCCAGATTGATTGGATCAACTCTGAAGAATTGGAAAGAAAACCGTCCAAAGTCCGAGAGCTCAAAAAATACGCGGGTATACTTGTTCCGGGTGGCTTTGGCGAACGGGGAGTGGAAGGAAAAATAAAAGCCATTGAATTTTGCCGCAAAAACAAAATTCCTTATTTTGGATTGTGCTACGGTATGCAGCTCCTCGTCATCGAATATGCTCGAAACGTTCTTGAATTGAAAGGCGCAAACACGACCGAAATCAACCGCAACACAAAATTCCCGGTGATCGACATTATGCCTGAGCAAAAAAAGAACCTTGAGGACAAAAACTTTGGCGCGACGATGCGCTTGGGCGCCTATCCGGCAAAGCTCAAGAAAAATACGGTTGCCTACAGCGCCTACAAAATTCCTTCAATATCTGAGCGCCATCGCCATCGCTGGGAAGTGAACCCGGAATATATCGAACGTCTTGAAAATGCGGGTCTTGTTTTTTCCGGCACCTCACCCGACGGCCGCCTGATGGAAATCGCCGAACTCCCGAAAAAATCCCATCCTTTTCATTTGGGAACCCAGTTCCACCCCGAATTCAAATCCTCACCCCTCCACCCGCATCCGCTTTTCGTGGAGTTCATCAAGAGTGCGATAAAATAAAGGCATGAAAAAATAGAAGCATAGTGCTTCTATTTTCAAAGGATTGTTTTCTGAAATTTACACCACGCTCACAAATTTTGATTTCTCCAGTCGTCCTGTGAATTTGATGATCTTTTTGGAAGCAAATTTAACCGATCCGGATTTCATTGCGAAAAGAGTGTCATCGCCGCCGCGTTTCACGTTTTCACCGGCTCGAAATTTGGTTCCGCGCTGACGAACGATGATATTCCCGGCTTCCACCTTCTGTCCGCCATATTTTTTGACCCCAAGCCGCTTTGATTGCGAATCTCGGCCAAGTTGTGTGGAGCCACCTGCTTTTCTGTGTGCCATAACAAAAGTATTAGATTTACTATAAAATAATAAGCTAATCGCGATAAAATGTCAATTACTGACAAACTGAAAAATACAAAAATAGCTGAATTTTGGCTTAAGTATGAGCAAAAAATCATATTATTCGTCGGCGTAGTTCTGATTGCCGCTATTTCGTTTGAAGCCGGATTTTTGCATGGACAAAAGAGCCAATCGGAGTCGGTTATCGTGAATAAAGTCGCCTCTGCCGAGACTGCGAGAGCATCCAAAGAAGAAATCCAAACTGATTCGAACACCGCCAAAACATCCGCTGCAAGTCCAAAATCCGCCTCGTCTGAGACTACCGCCTCATCCGAGAGCCAGAAATGCGCCTATGTCGCCAGCAAGAATTCCAACAAATATCATCTCCCGACTTGCCGCTACGCCCAAAATATCAAACCGGAAAACAAAGTCTGTTTTTCCTCAAAAGAAGACGCCGAGAGCAAAGGATTTCAAGGCGCGAAGTGTTGTATCAAATAGGATATTGTTCTAAAATAAACAAAGGGCGGGAACTATCCGCCTTTTAATCAGGAAAAAATAATAGCTATGAAAAACAAACTCATCGTAATTTCTCTGGGCGGGTCGCTGATTTTTCCGCCGGAAGGAATTGATTGGAAATTCTTGAAAAAGTTCAAAGAGTTGATTTTGAAATTTGTAAAAAACAACCATCGCTTTGTGATTATCTCCGGAGGCGGGAATATCTGCCGGCAATACCAGAATGCCGTACTGAAAACGGGCGTCATCGACAAAGAGGATCGCGACTGGATCGGCATTCACTCTACAAGACTCAATGGCCATCTATTGCGGACGATCTTTCGTAAATACGCCCATCCGCGCATCAACAAGAATCCGTACCAAAAATTCGATTTTCGGGAAAAAATTCTGATTGGCGCCGGTTGGAAACCGGGATTTTCGACTGACCTCGACGCCGTGATCCTTGCCAAAGAGTACGGAGCAAGGACTCTGATCAACCTTTCCAATATCGACTATGTTCACACAAAAGATCCAAAGAAATTCAAAGATGCGAAAAAAATAAAAGAAATTGCCTGGCCGAACTTCCGAAAAATCGTAGGGGACAAGTGGGATCCGGGACTGAACGCGCCTTTCGATCCCGTCGCTTCCAAAATGGCCGAGGAGCTCAAGATGGAAGTCACGATTATGAACGGAAAAAAGCTGAAAAATTTTGAAAGCTATCTGATCGGGAACAAATTCCAGGGAACAATCATTCACCCCGACACCTATCCCAAAAACAAATATTGAATATCCACGAAAGAAAGGCGAAGCCGCTTCGCTTTGTTTATATTGAAATACACCAGATTTGACCGGATAGGTGTGTGGGTAAAATAAATCACAACTTCATCCCATTTTTCGACAAAAGATGCTCCTTTTCTTTGATTTTTTTTCGCCTGATCAAGATATAAAGAAGTCCGAAATATACGACCGCTGCAATTGCCCCGGCAGAAACCGCGTATCCGACCAAAAGAGGAACAACTGTTTCGCGAAGAATATTCCAACTGAACAGATACTGCCAACCGATACTCAAGGACTCGTGAAAACTGCTTGAAAGGGTCTGCGGATCAACCCGAAACATCAAACCGCCAATCGCCGCGGCGACCGGCAAAACCAGGACTGTTGTCCACATATTGACCGCGAGAACCCCGGCCAGTGCCGCCAAACGATTCAAACGGAAAATATAGGCAAAAAAAAGCGTAATAAGCACGCCTTCCCCAGGCGTAATTCCCATGAAAACCCCCAAAGCCGCCCCACCGGCCACCTTGTGAGGCGTGTCGTCAATGAGAAAAAATTGCTTTATATAGTCCCGGATTCTTTTTTTCATCCTTTTTTGACGATAAAACTTTTGCTCTCTTTGTCCACTTCTCTTGCTTTTTCAACTTCTCTTTTCGCCTCGACCGGCAAGATGCCAAGAATATTCTTGAGCGCGATGCCGTCGACTTTCAAAACATCTTCCCACCTGTCAAGCGGCTCAAGAACCGCCCGAAGCCGGTCCTTGTCGTATTTGTACGTTTTTCTAAGCGTTTGATATATCTTGCCAGCCTCTGAAAAAACTTGATTCATGTCCTCCCGACTCATATACTCGCCGATAATTTGCTGCAACTCTCCAATCCGGTCTGATTTCGATTTCATTTCATCTTTGATCGCGATATATTCGGAAATTATTTTGTCCATATCGACATCTTGCTGGTTTTTCTCCTTGAATTTGTGCTTCCACATCGGACAAATATTCTGATAGCCGCACCAGTCGCAGAGGCCGGAAAGCGTCGGCTCGAATTTCGATGTGCCGATCTGATCGACGAGATCCAATACAAACTCTTCACTCTGTTTGACTTGTTCGAGCGTTCGTTGGGAACTCAATTTCACGCCATGCTTGAGATAATATAGACTAACTTTTATTTTGTCTAAATTTTCAACTTCCTTCGGATAACGCTTGAGAAAAGCCGCCAGATAGATCGAAAGCTGGAGATCATTGTCCACTTTTTCCTGCGATGGAAGCTTGCGGGTTGTTTTATAATCAATGATTTCATATCCGTCTTCTGTTTTGTCGATCCGGTCGATGATACCGGTGATGATGTGTTTGTCTCCCTCTTTGCCCATTTCAACCTGAAAGCGCGATTCAAGGTCAACAATATTCGCCTTTGCCGGGTCATTTTTTTTGTAATAGTCTTGGATCATTCCCACGCCCTGCGCGAAAGCCGCCCGCTCCTCAAATTCATCCGCGAAAACTTCCGCGTTCCAATTTTTGGAAAAAAAATCAAGAGCCTGCTCGGGAGTAGGGGAAAGTATCCCGGGCGTATGAATCAGTTTCAAAGTATTGTGCAAAAGCGTCCCAAAAACCATCTCTTTGGATTTGGGAGTTTTGACCCGGTCAATTTGGGAATATTTGTATTTGAGCGGACACGTCAGAAAAGTGTCGAGCGCGGAATAAGATGTATTCATATGGATTTTATTACGTCAGTTACTTCATCTTACTTTTCTTCGGCATATTTCGCAAGAGATGCCGTTTGT
>Ga0172374_1002632_pt1 | contig 11270 bp, 13 predicted proteins | sample LakKiv3m_FD_114536 | JGI IMG/M metagenome (GOLD analysis project Ga0172374, IMG submission 114536) | Freshwater microbial communities from Kabuno Bay, South-Kivu, Congo - kab_092012_10.3m | ecosystem: Environmental > Aquatic > Freshwater > Lake | place: Democratic Republic of the Congo... | reverse complement strand
GAGCAAGACCACAATTTGTTGAAATACTCAAAGAGATTAGAGAAGAAAAATATAACGCCATCTTAACTTGGGCACCTGATCGCTTGAGTCGTAATGCCGGTGATCTTGGATCACTTGTTGACCTCATGGATCAAGGCAAGTTACTAAAAATCCAAACCTACTCTCAAAGTTTTACCAACAGTCCGAATGAGAAGTTCCTGCTGATGATTTTATGTAGTCAGGCAAAACTTGAAAACGATAATCGTGGAGTCAATGTCAGGCGAGGGCTCAGAGCAAAATGTGCGATGGGTATCAGACCAGGGCTAGCACCTGTTGGATATTTAAACGTACTCAACAATAATCGTATAAGCGAAGTAGTGCCTGATCCAGAACGAGCTTGGGTAGTTAAAGAAATGTATAAGCGAGTAGCTGAACAAGGTCATAGTGGCAGAACCATTCGCAAATGGCTAATTGAGATTGGATTTAAAACAAAAGGTGGACATCAACTAGCACTGAGTAAAATCTATGCCACTTTGAAAAATCCCTTTTACTATGGTGAGTTCGAATTTGGAGACGAATGGTATAGGGGCAAACATGAACCACTGGTGAATAAAGAGCTGTGGGATAAGGTGCAAAAGCAGTTAACTGTTCCACCAAAGAAATGGCACAAAAACAAATTTCCATTTAAGACACTCTGCATCTGCGGATCATGTGGAGGTAGTGTTACTGCTGAGGAACGGTATAAGAAGCTTAAGTATGGTGGTTACAATAAACATATTTATTATCACTGTGCGAGGTCAGTCGACTATGACTGTGATGAGCCATACATCACTGAGAGTGATCTGATTAAACAACTCCTAGCTCACATTAATGCTGGCAATGTCAAAATCGATAAAGCAAAAATTGCCAAAAGACTGAAGTCAGATATTGAGCGATTCCATCGACTAAGATCAGAAGTACTTCATCAGGAGTATTTATCTGGAAATATTGGAGAAATTGAAAATGACGCCGTCAAAAACAATGATGATGAAATGGCTATTAATTATCTAAAACACATTCTCAAAACAGGTAGCCCTGATGATCGAAGAGAAGCGTTGGGGATGATTAAGACCAAGTTCTCTCTAATAAAAAAACAAATTAAAATTAACTAGCTTTTAATTACAGCAATTACTTTGCCACTTATCATAAAGTAATCGTTTTCATCGATGATAATCGGAAGAAAATTCTCTGTAGATTCTGATAACAAACGAATCTGTTTTGATTTTTTATCGAAACTAAATTTTTTTATATTTGCACAGTTCTCAATTACAGATACTACATAATCATTGTCTTTTGGAACTTTATATTTATAGTCAACAATAACAAAATCATCTGTTTCAATATTTTTCCCACTAATATTCGCGAGATTCATTGAATTGCCCACTGCTCTTAAAGCAAAAATGCCTTCAGTCTTTGGTAGAAGACTACTAGAAACTTTTAAATAGCCTTCTATTTTATCCTCGGCCAGCAGAGTTGCTGGTCCACAATTGGCAGATCCAACTAAGGGAACAGAAATTATTTTTGGCTGAAGGTTTTTGGCACTTCTAAGCAAATCTAGATAATTTAAATCCCGATCGTTATCAAGATATCCATTTTTTATAAGTTGCTGAATATGATGTTTAACCTGTTGGGCATACTTCACTCCGACTAGATCTCCAATTTGGCGATAACTCAACTTTGACAAGTCTTCTTTTTTTGACAGGTCCAAGATTTTATCCTGAATTTTATGCATATGTAAAATTGTACCACACCTAGTTTAAAAATGTAAACTTGACACTCTTTACACAGCGACCGAGTGGTGGTATGCTTTCAGAAAATTGCGTTACAAATTAGATCAGAAAGGAAATCATGAACGCAAACCCCATACTACTAATTCAAGTTTGGACCAAGGGTAGAATTCACCCGGACTGGGACTCGGCTACCTGGCGTCAGGATGACTTCGGTCTGTGGATTAAACTCCAAGACTATGGCAATAGAGATTCTGATTATGGCTGGGAAATTGACCACATTATTCCTGTTGCTTCTGGTGGTGGCGACGACATCAGAAATCTGCGCCCGCTTCATTGGAGATCGAACACTGGTAGAAATGCTAATTACAGGCTGTAGGGCAAGAAAATCTTTAAATTGAGTCAATTTTGCAAGCACCATCAACCCATTCAGCGTTATTAGACGGGTCTATCAGAACTTTTCGGTTGATGCGGGGGCGAAGGGATTTGTACCGCAACACATTTACCTCAAGTAGTTATAGGTCTAAGAGCCATTTTAACTTACATTTAGGAGATTGCGAAGCTTATCTTTGACAACCTTATTCGACTTCCCAAGCTCAATAATGAATATCAATTCGCACAACGCTCAAAGGCAGGTAAATGCATTTCTTTAGAAGCTCTAGCAAGTGAAGTAAAGACTGTTTTAATATCTTCTTGTTGTAGCTCTGGAATCATTCTTTGATACAAGGCATCATTGTCAATTTCTGCTGTAACTCCAACTTGGCAAACCTCTTGGAGAGTAGCTGGCAATGCACCAACCTTGGTCGTGTCTTGTGGAATTACTACTCCATATTTATCAAATAAAGCTAAAAGCATAGAAATATGTTGTTCTTCTGCTCTAGCAATATTGATAAATGGTTTAACTGAACCAAATTTTGCTATAGTGGCCTGATAAGTAGCGAGAGCTTTGCGCTCGTCAGCTAAAGCAAGATTGAGATATCCAACCGTTTTTTCATCTAATGTGGCGACTGGATAATCCGCATCTTCAGCCAGTAAACAACCATCCATGAGACAGTTCTCCTTATTTATTCCTTGCACTGATTGGCTGTTGTCTATGCGTCCCTGACCACCACCTTGACCTCGACCATAGCCAAGAGGACCATAGTTCTCTGTAGTTTGGTTTGGTTTAGATGATGATCGACCAAAGCTCATTTGCTGAAAAGCAATAACTGCAACAGTGACAATCACTAGAATTGACAGAATTGAGATAATGGGAAGTGATGACTTTGAAGGTTGGACAGATTTTTTCATGATTCCTTTTCATTATTTAGCAAAATACTTGAATAACCAGCCTAGCATGCTCTTGGTTTGAGTTTCGCTTGTAACCGTGTCTTGCAGTTGGGTGTTTTGTTCTAGCATTGCTTGGATTGTTTCCTCAAGCATGGTGATCTCACTTTGATTGGTCAGTTGTGTTTTTAACTGCGTAAGCTGCTCGATCCTCAGCTGATTTTCCTCAATTTGTTTTTCCATAGCTTTTAAGGCTTTGTAATCTGGTCCGATGAAGGACTTGAGAAGACCCTTTCGATTTTCCACCTGATCGAGTTGAGCCTTGACCTGTTCTTGTGCTTGCTTTTGCTTGGTAGCTACTTGTTTCACTTGCTCACCAATACCGCCTTTCATGGTTTTATTGCCAAGTAATTCTTCAACTTGATCAGCTACCCCACTCATTTTTTCCTGAGCCATTTCATTGCGCGGAGAATCTTTTTTTGAAGCATCACTGGCTGCTCCAGCGTTCGTTTCTTCCTTTGTTTCAATCATGAGCTGCGAATCTTCGCCTTGGTTTTTAGTTTCAACTCGATTTTCAACTTGAACTGCAGGTTTGGATAGAGAGGATGGTGAGACCTGTTGACCAGTAGAACCTTGACCTGCTGATCCAGGATTGACGGCACTACCAGCTCCGCTGGTACCGCCACTTCCACTTCCAGAGTCACTATTCTTCGCAGCCTGTGTAAGCGTCACAAAAGATAAAAGAATCGCGGTAGCTAAAAAGATTGACAAGGATTTGTTTTTCATAATTTTTGTTCCTTAAACTAATATTGCACTAACTTAATAGTAACCCTTTTTATTTAGTAAGTAAAATTATTGCTCATTCATATCTCAAGGCATCAATCGGATTAAGAGCTGCAGCTTGTTTTGCTGGTGCATAGCCGAAAAACATCCCCACGGCGAATGTAATCACAAAAGACAAAGGCAAGCTCCACCAGACAAATACAATCTTTAAATCAAAAGAAAGCAACAGATAATAGAAGCCAAGAGCGATGATTGTCCCCAAAACAAAACCAACTGCAGTCAGAATAAAGGCTTCAAACAAAAATTGCGTCAAGATGTAGACATCCTTAGCACCAATTGCTTTTCTAACCCCAATCTCTTTTGTTCTTTCCGAAACGGTCACATACATGATATTCATAATGCCAATTCCTCCAACTAAAAGCACAATAAATCCAACACTCCCTAAAAGAAAGGCCATCGTGGCAGAAGAACTCTGAGCAGAAGCCACCGTTGCTCCCATGTCTCGCAAACGAAAATCTTCTGTATCAGATGGTCCGATGTTGTGAGCGTCTCTAAGCACCACTGCTAAAGCATCCATGGTAGCTGGCAAGGTCTCGACACTACTAGCATTTACATTAAAAGAAAATTTGCCATTTTTACCCAAAACATAGCGATAAGCTGAGGAATAAGGAGTAAAAACACTTTCATCAATGGTCACTGGCCCAAATGCTCCGCCTCTGTACTTTGCTATTCCAATAATTTCAAATTCTCTTTTACCTAAAATCACTGTCTCACCAATTACATCAGGTGTTTTGCTGCCATACAATTCTTCGGCAACGGTTGCTCCCAAAATTGCTTGTTTATTGTGGCCATCTTCATCTTCTTGAGTAAAAAATGTTCCGCTGACAAATTCCAGGTTAGCAACTTCTGCAAAATCTGCATAAGTACCAACTACTGAAAAATTGGTGGTATTGTCACCAGCTGCAATATTCACCTTGCCTGTTAGCATCGGCACTGCCTCAGCAACTGTGGGAATTTCTTTTACTAGAGGAATGTCATTAATTGATAACTTGGAAGGTGAGCCGCCGGTGGCGGGAGCATTGACCAGAATAGTCGTTACTGACATGTTGGAATACTGTGCCTCAATGTCGCGTTTAGCTCCTTCACCTAGGGCAACTACAATGATAATTGTGGTTGTACCAATAATGATTCCTAGAGTTGTTAAAAAAGAGCGAAAAAGATTGGCTCTTAATGATTGCCAGGATAAAATAAATAGCTGAAATAAAAAATTAACTGTCATACACTTTTTTTATTAGTAATCTTGCCATCTTTGAGATAAATTACTCGATCAGTGATTTTGCTTAAATGTTGGTCATGGGTAACCATTAAAATGGTTTTGCCATGCTTATTTTTGAGAGATGAGATTAAATCCATAATTTCTCGACCAGTTTTGGAGTCAAGATTGCCGGTTGGTTCGTCTGCCAAAATAAATTCAGGATCATTGATGAGTGCTCTAGCGATGGCAACTCTTTGGCGCTGCCCGCCAGACAATTCGTTGGGACGATTATTGAATCTACCACTAAGACCAACCATGTTTAACAATTCCTTTGCACGTTCATAAGCTAATTTTCCAGCATAAAAACTAGGCAAAGCCACATTGTCTAACGCGCTAAGAGTGGGAATTAAATTAAAATTTTGAAAAATGAAACCAATGTAGCGGTTGCGAATGTCAGCTAGTTGATCAGAAAGCAAAGTGGAAACCAATTTTTCTTGAATAAAATACTTACCACTAGTTGGTTTGTCTAAAGCACCGATGATATTTAGCAAAGTTGATTTGCCTGAGCCAGACGGTCCCATTAAAGACACAAATTCTCCCTTTTCAATATCAAAATTGATGCCTTTGAGAATTGAAAATTCTTCACTTTTAATGAAATAGCTTTTTTTGACATCTTCAAGTGAAATTATTTTTGTTGCCATTTTAATTGCCTACAACTACTTCCTGTCCCAATTCCAAACCGCTGGTCACTTCCACATTTTTGCCATCAGTAAAAGCTGTTTGAATCGCAGTTTTGACAAGCTCAGCATTTTCTTTCTTGACCAAGACATAAGTTTGGTTGTTTTCTCTAATGATTGATTTATTCGGAATAGCTAAAACATTTTTAACCTCTTTGGCAACAAAGCTAAGGCTTCCTTCCATTCCATCGATTAGCTTTAAGTTTTTTTGGTTCTCAATGTCCGCTGCAACCTTGTATGAAGCAATTCCATTAGTATCAAGGGTCGCTCGTGGCGACACAAAAACTACTTTGGCTGGAAATTGATCTTTAGGGTAAGCTTGCAAAACTATATTCGTGCTTTGCTCTTCAGTAATTCTAAGCACATCATCCTCTTCAGCATAAGCAATAAATTGCAAACTATCAGGCTGAACAATAGTAATGGCTGGAGTTTGGTTTTGAGTGCTAGCATAACCGCCAGCCTTAATATTGATCGCTGCCACAACACCCTCAATTGGCGCAACCAATTTAGATTGCTGTATAGCCAAATTACTTAGTTCTACATCTAAAACTGCTCTACTGAGATCCCATTGGTTTTTTTCAAGAATGCGCTTGAAAGTGTCGGTGATCACTTTATCTGCATAGGTCACTTGAGTATCTTGGTCAAAATCATTACGCTCTTTAGAATAATCTAATAAACTTTTTTCCAAGTCTTTTTGTGCCTCTTGAGTATCTAGCAAGGCCAACCATTGTCCTTTTTTAACCACGTCACCTTCTTTGACCAAAACTTTGGCAATTTTGCCACTAACGGAAAAGTTTGGTTCATAACTATCTATTACCAATTTCCCATCTATGGAAAACGCAATCTTTAAATCAGTTTTAATTACCTTAGCAGTTTTTTGAGCAGCGGCATCCTTTGCCGAGGCGGCATTTCTTTGGTAAAAAAATAAACCAAAGCCACCAATCACCATGAGAAAAACCACTAGAAATATAAGAGATTTCTTTTTATGCAAAAACATTTTTAGCTACCTTTAATTTTAATATATTCAATTTCATTATTCTCATTGGTCCAAATCGAAACATAGATCCCTTTTTGCAATTCAGCGATCTCGGCGTTAACTGTATTTCCACTTGCATCACCAGCACCCTTGCTAATAACAACGCCCACTGGCACAAACAAAGAAATCTCTTCAGTTTTTAAATTAGCTGATTCCTCAGCTTTGGCAGCAGCTCTCTCTTCTGGAGACATTTTCTGCATCGCAACTTTTTTAGCCGCTTGCTCTTCTTCGGTTAAGATTGGCTTCCCAACTTCTTTGGCAACTTTAATTTCGTTGCCTAGAGCTGATAAAATAAAACCATTGATTTCGGCTGGCCTGCTAGGAGCAACAATATTTTCCTGAAGAATTGCTGAAGGAGTTGTCTGCTTATTACTTTGATAAAAATAATAAACTCCACCTGCTATGACAACTACCAATGCGACTAAAAAGAGATTTTTTTTGTTCATAATTTAACCTATTTTTATAATAAACTTTTACTATTAATAAGTAAAACGAGCTCTTCTTCCTTGTTGTTTTGATTGGCTTTGTTGGCCCGACCAATCATTTTGATTGAATTGATTGAGATCTTTGATACGTCCCTGGCCAAACCAAACATCATTGATACCTGTTAGATCAATGATAAAAGCAGCTAAAACAATTGCTGCTACAAAAGTAGCAATAATTAGCGAAAAATTTTTCTTGTAAGAAAAGTCAAACTTTTTGAGAAAAAATATTCCTGCGACAATTCCCAAAATCGCTAGAGTTGGAATCCACCACGGAAAAGAATCTAACATCAGCTGCAATCTCCATTCGCCCATTGGCCCATGTTGGCGCAAGAAAAAAAAGCTTAGATTGGTTAAGAATATTGCCCCAATACTCAAGCCAATTAATCCAAAACTCATCAGCAATGAACCCAAAACGAAATACCAACGTGGCTTCATTGTTATTTGACCAGATTTAACCTTGGCCATAATGTTTTTTTCTAGGTTTTTTGACATATTTTTTTGACCATAGCTTTGGCTCGATTAATACGAGTGCCAACTGTGCCAGTTGGAATTCTTAAAATATCGCTAATCTCTTCATATGATTTTTCCTCAAGAAAATATAAAGTAAGGGGAACCTTATATAAGAGATCCATTTTGTTGAGACAATCATGCAAATTATTTTTAATTTCTTTTTTAATTAATTCGTCTTCCAAATTTATACCGCTATCCATTTCTAGAACTTCATCCGTTGAAATATGGCTTTTGCTTCTACTGACTAAGTTCATGGCTTGATTATGGACAATGCGATAAAGCCAACTGGAGAATTTAAGTTTGGAATTAAAACTATTAAGATTAATATATGCTTTGATAAAACCCTCTTGAACAGCATCGGTTGCAAGATCTTCATCATTGATTAAATAAGTGGCATAACGAAGTAGTTTTTTCTGATAGCGATGGATTAACTCGGCATAAGCGCCATTGTCTCTAGTGCGAACAATCTCTGCGAGCTCTTCATCGCTCAATTTATTTACTGTTTGCATGTATATTGTCTTATTGTAGAACATCCTCTAGCTGTTAATAAAGCAACTAGAGGATGTTCTGTATTGTATGACTTTAGCGATTTGCTCTACCTTGACCATTACTCTGACCCATACCTGAGCCATTGTGCTGACCAAGCCCCAATTCTGCTCTAATAGTAGCAGCCTCAGCAGTTTTACCTTCCAAAGATAATTGGTGTGCTTCTGCAAATTTGGCAAAATTATCTGCAGTAATTCGACGAGTAACCCCTTTGCCATCCATCAATGCTTTCCAAGCACTGTAATCTTTGCTGGCAAAGGCTTGAGTCATAGCATCATGACGCTCTTGTGTATAGTTTGGACCCTGAACAGATGTATCGCCTTTATAAGCGAGTACTGTTTGAGGAAGTAAGGCTACTGCGCCTAGCACTAGGGCAGTTGCACCCAAAAGCATAGTTTTTTTATTCATGATTATTCTCCTTTCAAAGAAATAATTTTTACTATCTACCTGTAATACTGGTAAATTAGGAATTTTCTTTCAGGCAATTTTTGTCTTAAAAATATTTAAGGATATAAGCTGTACTTTTGTAATTTTAGCTTATAGAAAATCAGCCGCGTTACAATAACGAACAAATCTGCAATATTACGGGCTGTTAAAACAAAATATCTTCAAATCAAGGAAATTTGGCAAGACCCATCAACCAATTCGGAGGTATTAGACGGGTCTATCAGAACTTTTCAACTGTTGCGGAGACGGTGGGATTTGAACCCACGAACCGATAAATCGGTACGGGTTAGCAACCCGTTGCAATTGGCCACTATGCGACGTCTCCTTATTGTTTGTTAACTTTGGGTATTGTAGCGCAAAAATAACTAGTTTGGATATTTGATTGGGTATCAATGTATGAACTAGGCTAATTCATTTGTTGGCTGATGTAGTTGTGTACCTCTGTCCAGTTGTTGATACCGGCTTTGGGCATGATAGTGGAGGATGGTCCAGAGGTGAGGACATTGGAAGTGTTAAGGTTAATGTTGGTGACTGGCCAACTGGCTAAAGAGGGGAGCGCGGCGGCTAGCCGCCGCGCTCCTTCTAGGTCCAAATCAGAGCTGACATTTTTTACCACTTTTATGTAGATCTTATCCAAGTTTTTCAAAGCCTCAAGCGAGATTAACTTTTTACTTATGGCAATCAAGACCTCTTGCTGGCGTTGACCTCTGGAAAAGTCTCCACTGCCAGAGCCGTGACGCGAGCGTACGTACTTGAGCGCATCGCCACCTTGCATTTTATTTATCCCGGGTTTAAACAGTAGATGCTCATACCTGCAAACAAACTCTTTTTCTAGCTCAAAACCAGACTTGGTAGCAGTTAGCTGCGCAATTTCTTCTGGAGTGTGACCACAAGGATTAAGTTCCTCGCCTCTTATGGGATACCAAGCATCTTCTAAAGTTTCCGCTACATTGACCTCAATGCCACCTAGGTCTTGGCCAATCAGACGCTCAAAGCCTACAAAGTTGACCGCGATAAAGTACTGCACTGGTAGACCACTCAACTGTGTGGCCAGAGACTTGCCAATTTTGCCCCCACTAATCATGCTTGTTTTGTCGCCTGACATGGGAATAGCGGAGTTGATCTTAACAGTTTTACCACTGGGTAGTTGTACGGCTAAATCTCTAGGAATGGAGATCAGTGCAATTTTTTGTTTAGTTTTGTCAATGTAAAGCAGTTGTATGGCGTCGCTTAACGCTCCACCCTGATGTCCCGGTCCGCCTTGCCCAAGTAGCAAGATGCCTATTTTATCTTGAGACTCAATGTTGGGTTGGCTTTCTACTTGATTGGACCATTCGTCAAGGTCAACTGGCTGATCATCTGCCGTTTCCGCAAATTCATATGGTGAGGCGGTTTGAATCACAGGAGTCGTGCTCATTTGACCAAATCTGGGTGCTAGTGCCATTGTCAAAGCGGTGGTGGCTATGAGTAATAGACCAAGCCAAACAAATAGATATTTTTTAATAAAGATTTTAATTTTTGTCATCGTTAAATATCATACTTTAATAATAGTTCTTGCTTGTTCAGGTGTTAGAACTTTTTTGTTTGAGCTTTTTTTCTTTCTTCTTCAAACAATTGGTTTAGTCTACTAAGATAAGATGAAGCTTGCCTTCTGCGTTTTAGATCAGCAATCATTTCAATTGCTGATTTTAGTTTTTCTTCATCGTAAATTTTTTGCATGTGAGCAAAAGCAAGCTCAGTGTCTAAATTCACTAACGTGTTGTTATTCTTGCGAGCCCAATTTGAAAAGTGTAAGTCAATCCAGAATATTCCGGCTTTTTCAAATAAAGCAACAACTCTTTTTATTTCTGCTTTTGTAGTTTCAGAAGTCATTTGAACTACAAAGTCTGTGGCTTGCTTAAGCTCGTCAGCTGTTAATTGTCTGCCCAATTTTTTCTTTGAGTAGGCTTGATGATATGGATCATCAATTCTCTCTGAAATCAGATAAACATCTTTTCCATTTACCGCAGCATGGATATTTGGGAAATTATCAGGAAACAAGTAGTGTTTAATTTTTTGAAAATAATAAATTGCTCTTACTTGTTCTGCAGTATATGGTTTGTTGATACTTTCTGGATTGTATACAACAATCACCCTATCTTTAAATGTTGGATCTGCGTAAGCTTTTTTATCTTTACCTATGGCAATTAGTTTTTCTAATTCGTTCATTTCATTATTTTTTTTATTTCGTTTATTAAATTATTGTCATTAAAATAGCCAAAAAGTTGTTTTTCCCAGTTTGTTGTGTTAATATCTACATCAGGAATAATGCCATTTTCCTCAATTGGTTTGCCGGTATCGTCCAAAGTCAAGCTATGGACCAGAAACAGAGAGAATTTTTTGTCAGCCGACAGAGTGTTTTTAAGGGGAAAAACTTTTTCTACCGTGCCCCAACCCTTGGTTTTACTACCTACCAATACT
>Ga0172374_1002628_pt1 | contig 11287 bp, 13 predicted proteins | sample LakKiv3m_FD_114536 | JGI IMG/M metagenome (GOLD analysis project Ga0172374, IMG submission 114536) | Freshwater microbial communities from Kabuno Bay, South-Kivu, Congo - kab_092012_10.3m | ecosystem: Environmental > Aquatic > Freshwater > Lake | place: Democratic Republic of the Congo... | reverse complement strand
GGTGGTGGGCGTTCCGGGCACCGTGGTGCCGGGCGTGGGCGTGGTCGTGGTGGGCACCGTGTTCGAGACCACCACCGAACCCATGTAGGCGTCGATGTCCTTGTTCTCGATGTCGCCGTAGTTGACGGTGCCGACCGTGTTGAACGTGAACGAGTAGCTGCCGCCCGCGGCGAGACCGCCCGAGTCGAACGACACGGGCCCGGAGAGCGAACGGATGCGGTGCTTGTCGGCGTCACTGAGCTGCCAGGTCACCGTTGTGCCCACCTGCACGTTGATGACCTTGGGGCTCAGGCCCCCGTCGATGGTGACCGTGGCGGTGCCGACGGCCTCGGTGTGGGAGGCAAGTCCGAGCGGGATGAGCAGCAACGTCAGGGTCACGACCGCCATCAGACCCCGGCGCAGGTGCTTGCCGGCCACTTCGTTGTGGGTGCAAGATTCCATGCCTCCATCGTGCGCTCCCGCCGCACGGATCAGCAGGGCCACCCGTCAGCGGCCGATGGGTCGGATGGGGCAGTCCGGCTACGACCCCGGTCGTACGACCATTTCGGGTCCTCAGCCGAACTGACCGGGCGCGCGGCCACCGCCGGGCTCGCCGGCGAACGCCTGGGCGATGCCGATCCAGTCACGCGCCACATCACCCGTGACCTGCAGCGCGGTGTCGGCGACATGTCGCCGCTGGGTGACCACCAGGCAGAAGTCGAGGGCATCGCCCTCGACACGATCGGCCGCGGGCTCGCCCCACTCCCACGTGTCGCCCGCCGGACCGCGAAGCGCCACGTACACCGGCGACTCCGGCATCTCGCGACCGTTGATCATGTAGCTGAACGGCCGAGCGCGGACACCGATGTGCGCCACGTGACGAAGCCGATCGGTGGGAGTGCGAGATGCGCCGAGCGCATCGCACACGTCCTGCCCGTGCGCCCAGGTCTCCATCAGCCGCGCCGTGATGGCCGATCGCGCCGCCATCGCCGGCCCGTACCACGGCACGCGAGTGGCAGGGTCGACGGTGCGAGCGATGTCGACCAGGCGAGCGCGGTCCTCCCGCCACCGCTGCAACAGGGCCGCACCCGACATCGAACGCCCAGGAGCGATCGACGCCTCCGTGCCGCCGGCGGCGAACAACTCGCGCATGTCGGCGGCGAAGGCGTCGGGGTCGGTGAGCGCCATCACCTCGCGCACGTCGAAGAACCACAGGTGGCTGATCTGATCGCGCACGGACCACCCCGCTGCGGGCGTCGGCGAGTCCCACTGCTCCTCACTGATCGACGCGACCACCGCATCGAGGGCGTCGCACTCGGCGAGGAGGTCGTCACAGATCTGATCCATCGCGACATCGTCGCGGAGCGGTCCCGAAAACGACGAACGGGGGGCCGAGGCCCCCCGTTCGCTGACACCTCGAGAGGGTCACTTCTTCTTGGCGGCTGCCTTCTTGGCCGGAGCCTTCTTGGCGGGTGCGGCCTTCTTGGCCGGAGCCTTCTTGGCCGGAGCTGCCTTCTTGGCCGGAGCGGCCTTCTTCGCCGGAGCGGCCTTCTTGGCGGGCGCGGCCTTCTTGGCCGGAGCGGCCTTCTTGGCGGGCGCCGCCTTCTTGGCCGGAGCGGCCTTCTTCGCCGGAGCCGCCTTCTTGGCCGGAGCGGCCTTCTTGGCGGGCGCGGCCTTCTTCGCCGGAGCCTTCTTCGCGGGCGCGGCCTTCTTGGCCGGAGCCTTCTTCGCCGGAGCTGCCTTCTTGGCCGGAGCCTTCTTCGCTGCCACTGATCTTCCTTCCTGGTTGGTGTTGGGGTTGCTTACTTCTTCTTCGGGTTGAGCACAGCCTTCAGCGTGGAGCTGGAGGTGAACTTCATGCGGGTCGAGGCCGCGATCTTCACCGCTTCACCCGTCTGCGGGTTCCGGCCGGTGCGGGCCTTCGACTTCGACGTGCTGAACGAGCCGAAGCCCGGCCACGCGACCTTGTCGCCCTTCTTCGCGGCCTTGGTCACGATGTCGAAGAACGCGCCAACGGTCTTCTCGGCGTCAGCCTTGCTGACTCCAGCTTCCTTGGCCACTGCGTCGATGAGCTCTGCTTTGGTCATTTTGACTTGATACCTCCGGGTATCGGATCGGTTGTGTAACTGCGTGTTACGCCCGCGTATCGAACCCGTTTCGCGCGCCAATTACAAGCATTCTCGTCGTTGCAAATGCAACGAGTGCCGCGCGACACTCGCGCGTCGCTCAGGCTCGATCGAGCGCTTCATGCACGCGGGTCGCGTACCACTGCACCTCTGCATCGTCGGCGTACTTCTGGCGCGGCCAGAAGAAGCCGCGCAACCCGTCCTTGCGACGACGCGGCACGACGTGCGCGTGCAGGTGCGGCACGCTCTGACTGACGACGTTGTTCATCGCCACGAACGTCCCGTGCGCCTCGAGCGCGTCCGGCAGCGCCACCGTCGCCGCGTCGCGCCACTCGACGTGCGCGTCGACCGAGCCCTCGATCACGCCGCAGACCACGCAGGCCGACATGGCGCCAGTCTGCTCGCCGTGCGACGGGGGCATGAACACTTCGTGCCATCCACCATCGGGCCGACGGCCTGCGCTACAACTGCATCGTCCGCCCGATCGGACGGATCAACCTCACCGGAACTGGAGTCGCATTGACCGACCTCGTGCCCACCCGTGCTGATCTCGATCCGACGGAGGGAGGTGTGCGTACGAGGGTGGTGCTCGACACCTCGGTACTGGTCGGCGATCCCGGCTGCCTCGACGGGTTCGCCAGCTGCGACGTGGTCATTCCCTTCACGGTGATCGAGGAGCTCGACAGCCTCAAGACGCGCCCCGACGACGTCGGTCGAGCAGCTCGAACCGCGCTGCGCACCATCGAGGAGCACCGCGTGCGCGCTGGCGGCTCGCTGGCGACGCCCTTCTCGATCGGCGACCCGGCAGCGGCCGGCACGCTGCAGGTGGAGATCAACGGAGTCCAGAAGCATCTGCTCATCGAGCACGGCCTCGACCCGGTCGTGCCCGACAACCGCATCATCGGCGCCGCACTGGGCCAGGCGATGCATGCGCCGACACGGATGGTGTCGAACGACGCTGCGCTCCGCATCAAGGCGGCCCACCTCGGGCTCGAGGCGACCGAGCACCACCCGGCAGGTCGCCGCGCCGCCACCCGGCACGCGGGTTGGATGACACTCGAGACCGACCACGACACCATCGACACGCTGTACACCGCGGGCGGCATCGACACGGCTCGCCTCCCCGACGCCGTCGGGCTGCACGAGAACGGTTTCGCCGTACTGCGCAGCGGCTCACAGTCGGCCCTCGCCCGGTGCGTCGACAGCGAGCTGCAACTGTTGCCGCACGCCGCACCCGAGGCATGGGGCCTGCGGGCCCGCTCGAAGGAGCAGCGGTTCGCGCTCGAGCTGTTGCTCGACCCCGACGTGAGCGTGGTCGCACTCGATGGCCGCGCAGGCACCGGCAAGACCCTGCTCGCCATCGCCGCCGGCCTCGAGCAGGTGGTCGAGCAGCGTCGCTACGAGCGCCTCGCGGTGTATCGCCCACTCGTCCCGGTGGGTCGCGCCGATGTCGGGTTCCTGCCAGGCGGGCTCGACGAGAAGCTCGATCCGTGGATGTCGGCCATCCACGACGCCATCGTCGCACTCACCGATCAGCGCAGCGCCCAGGATGCGCATCGCCTGGTCGACGAACTGGTCGGCCGCAACCAGCTGTCGCTGGAGTCGGTCACCTTCCTGCGTGGCCGCAGCCTGCATCGTCAGATCGTGGTCGTCGACGAGGCGCAGAACCTCGAGCCGACCACGCTCAAGACCGTGCTCACTCGCGTGGGCGAGGGCACGAAGGTGGTGTTCACGGGCGACACCAGCCAGATCGATGCGCCGTACCTCGGCGAGTCGAACAACGCGCTCGCCGTGCTCATCCAGGCGTTCGGCGGACAGTCGTGCTTCGGGCATGTCACGCTCACCGCGTGCGAGCGCAGCAACGTCGCGAGCCTCGCGGCCGAACTGCTCTGACCGACGTACCTACGTCGCACCCATCCAACGCGGCATCGGCCACGAACTGCTTGACAACGGCGCATTCGGCTTTAGTATGAAAATCGTATTTAGTGCTAAACACTGATACGCCGCCCCGCCACCATCGATCAGCCCGGAGGTCACCCCATGGCTGCAGTGCACACGCTGCCCCTCTCCCTCACGCCCGTCCCCGAGGTCGACTGGATGGAGCAGGCTGCGTGCAAGGGGCACACCAACCTGTTCTTCCCGCCGAAGGCAGAGCGTCCGCAGGCCAGGGCCCGCCGCGAGGCACGAGCCCGCCGCCTGTGCCTGGCGTGCCCGGTGCTCGACACGTGTCGCACCTTCGCCCGCGAGCACCACGAGTACGGGTTCTGGGCCGGAGAGAGCGAAGAGGATCGTCACCTCGCCGGCTACACGGTGTCGGCTCCGATCGGCGTGCGAGCCCGCGCCCACCAGGGCTGACCGCGACTACGGTGGGCGCATGCCCACCGACGTCGTCAACAGCTTCATCCGCGCCGTCGAGCAACTCGACCTCGACCACGCGCTGAGCCACCTCACCGACGACATCGAGTACGACAACGTGCCGATGGGAACCGTGCACGGCCGCGACGCCGTGCGCGCCACGCTCGCTCCGTTCATCGCCATGTTCGACTCGGTCGAATGGGTGGTGCACCACGAGGTCGCCTCCGGCAACCTCGACCAGGGTCTCGTGATGAACGAGCGCCTCGATCGGTTCCACAAGGGCGACCGGACGCTCGACCTCCCCGTGGCAGGCCTGTTCGTGGTGCGCCACGGACAGATCGCCCTCTGGCGCGACTACTTCGACAAGGAGACGCTCCTCACGGGCATGGCCGCCATCGGCTGAGTTGTCACACCCCCGATCTAGGGTGAGCACCATGTCCAGCCCGGTCAGCAGCCAGCGGTTCGCGGTCGTCGACGTCGAGACCTCGGGGCTCTCACTTCGCCGCGATCACGTGCTGCAGGTCGGCATCGTGGTGGTCGATGGCGACGGTGTGGTGCTCGACCGGTGGAGCAGCCTCCTCGCCCCTCGATCGCGCTGGTTCTTCCGCGTCGGCCCCACCGAACTGCACGGCATCCGTCGCCGCGACGTGCGCCACGCACCTCCTGCGCCCGTGGTGCTCACCGAACTCGTCCGCCGCATGGAGGGCGCCCGGTTCGTGGCACACAATGCGTCGTTCGACACCCGCTTCCTGCAGAAGGCGGGCGCCGAGCACGGCGTCGACATCCACATCGATCAGCCGCTGTGCACCCTCCGCATGTCGCGAGCGCTCGACCCACAGCGCACGCAGTCGCACCGTCTGGCCGACCTGTGCACCCGCTACGGCATCGAGCTCGTCCGGCCACACGATGCGCTCGCCGACGCCGACGCCACCGCGGCAGTGTTGCCACACCTGCTACGGGCGCACGGCGTCACCACCGTCGATCAGCTGGCGTCGCTACCGGCGCCCTCGTAACGGGCCAGCAGGCCTGCGGCCGCTTCCGCGCCGAGATGGCGCCACTCGTCGGGCGCGAGCACGGTGGCACCGCTGCCCAGCCGGAGCAACAACTCGCGGAGCCAGCGTTCATCGGTGACGGCCAACTCCACCACGAGCCGCTCACCCCGCTGCTCCACCGTGCGGACCGGATAGCGCTCGACCACCCATCCCGCAGCGGCCGGCAACTCCAGGCGTGCGGTGCGCAGGTCGTCGTCGAGGAACCATTCGTCGGCCGTCGGCGCGGCCACCGCGCGCGGCGGGTCGACCTCACCAGTGGGCGCCCACTGCTCGATGCGGTCGACTCGGAACGTGCGCTCCTGGCCGCTGCGATGGTCGTCGGCGATGACGTACCAACGCCCTCTGTCGAGGAACACACGTCGAGGGGTGATGACCCGCTCGCTCGCCCCGTCGGCGGTGGCCGACCAGTACGTCACCCGCAGCCGGGCACCGCGCTCGGCGGCATCGGTGATGTCGGCCGTCGCGGGTGGCTGCGGCTGATCGACCACCACCACGTCGCCGAGGGCGGCCGCCAGCTTCTCGAGGGCACGCGCCAGCGCGCCGTCGGGCTCGGCGCCCGGCAGTTGCAGCGCGACTCGCGCCGCCGCGAGCAACGCGAAACCCTCCGGCGCCGTGAGGCGCAGCGGTTTGGTGAAGACCCGCGGGATGCCGGTCGACACCACGCCGTCGTCGATCCACACGTCGATCAACTCGTCGAGGTACGGCGGCAGGCCGCACATCGACACCAACTCGATGTCGCTCACCAGTTGCGCCTCGGTGAGACCGAACCGTTCGGCCATCTCGGCCACCGGCACCTCGCCGCGTTCCATCAGCCACGGCAGCATCACCAGCAGGCGGCGCAGGCGCTCGGCGGTGGGACGAGGACCGCGACGGGCGATCACCGCGCACCCACCATCTCGCGCAACCACGCCACCACCGCAGCACGCACCTCCGGTGGCGACACCACCTCGGCATGTTCACCGAGACCGAACAACCACGAGCGGAACGCGTCGATGTTGGCACACGGCACCTCCACCTCCACCCCGCCGTCAGCATGGGTGTGCTGGACGGCGCCCTCACCCATCGCCGCGACCACCCATGCGGCACGCGGCGCATCGACCCGCACCACGGCCCTGGAGGCCGGTTCGTCGCCGAGCAGCTTCGGGTCGGTGGGGAACACCGAGCGAACGTCGAAGTCGGCGGGCCGTTCGAACGTCGCGTCGTCGCCGACGGTGACACCATCCTCGATGCGATCGACGCGGTACGTGCGGACGGCGTCGTACTCGACGTCGTGCCCGATCACATACCAGGTGCCATCGCGCAGCAGCACCGCGTACGGCTGCAGTCGGCGAGCACGACCGCGGTATCCGAAGGCCACCTCGGCGTGCTGCGCGGCGGCTTCGCGCAACGCAGGGAGTGCCGGATCGTCGGGAACGTTCGCGACCACGATGCTCGACGCACCGCCGTCGGCCCCCAGCTTCAACAGACCGAAGTCGCCGTCGCTGAGGCGGGCTGCGGCCACGGCCATCTGCAGCGCCCGACGCTCGTCGTCGGCGAGCTCGAGTTCGGCGAGCTCGTAGCGCCGCCGATCGATGCGGTACGCGGTCTTGCCTGCGTCGGAGCCGGCGAGCACCTCACTGTCGATGGGGACGCCGATCTCACGCAGCATCGCCTTGTCGCGTTCGAACGCGCCGCGCAACGCCGCCTCGCCGGGCGGGTACTGGCCGCGCAGTTCGTTCGCGATCTGCTCGAGCGTGAGCGGCGCCCGCGTCTCCAGCAGGAGCGCCACGAGGTTGGTGATGCGTTCCAACGCGTCGGCCACGGCTCAGCCCTTCGGTGCGTAGTCGTAGAAGCCACGACCGGACTTGCGGCCGAGCAGCCCGGCCTCCACCATCCGCGACAGCAACGGCGGTGCGGCGTAGAGCGGTTCCTTGAACTCGGCGTAGAGGCTCTCCGCAACCGCCTGCGTGGTGTCGAGCCCGATGAGGTCGGCCAGGCGGAGCGGTCCCATCGGATGGTTGCAGCCCTCCACCATGCCGGTGTCGATGTCGTCGGCCGTGGCGAACCCGGACTCCATCATCCGAATCGCAGAGAGGATGTACGGGATGAGCAGCGCGTTCACCACGAAGCCGGCACGGTCCTGGCTACGGATGACGCGCTTGTGCAACGCGTCGGCGGCGAACGTCTGCGCACGGGCGGCCGTGTCGGGTGAGGTGAGCAACGACGTCACCAACTCGACCAGCTTCAGCACGGGCACCGGATTGAAGAAGTGGATGCCGATCACCTGCTCGGGTCGCTCGGTGGCGATGCCCAACTTCATGATCGGGATGGAGCTGGTGTTGCTGGCAAGGATGGCGCCGGGGTCGGCCACGTGACGGTCGAGCGCGCGGAACACCTCGGTCTTGAGCGCTTCCTCCTCGATCACAGCCTCCACCACCAACTGGCGGTCGGCGAGCTCGGCGAAGTCGGTGGTGAACGCCAGACGGGCGATGGCCGAGTCGCGGTCGGCCTCTGCCAGCTTGCCCGAGCGCACGCCGCGGTCGAGGCTGCCGACGATGCGGGCCCTGCCGCGCTCGCACGCCTCGGCGTCGACCTCGCGCACCACCACATCGAGACCCGCCCGAGCGCACACCTCGGCGATCCCCGAGCCCATCAGGCCTGCTCCCACCACTCCGATCCGTTCGATGGTCGATGCGTCGTGCGTCATGCCAGGCAGTCTGCCGCAACCGACGAGCACCGCGGTCACACCGGAGAAGGCAATACCCTGCAGGCGTGGCTTCCGTCGATCGACTCCCCCGCCCCAACCCGAAGCGGCTCGCGGTGCGCGTCACGCCCGACGCGCTGCGCCACATCCGCAGTGGGCATCCTTGGGTCTACGACCACTCCATCGTGTCCACCGGACACGATGGCGCGATGGGCGACCTGGCCGTCGTCTTCGACAGCGAACGCAAGTTCGCGGCCATCGGCCTGTGGGATCCGTCGAGCCCGATCCGCCTGAAGGTGCTCCATCACGGTCGGCCCGTCACGGTCGATCGAGCGTTCTGGTCGGCGCGCCTCGCAGCGGCGATGGCCGTGCGTGCGCCGCTGGTCGAGCGCGGCGACACCGACGGCTACCGCGTCGTCAACGGCGAGAACGACGGCATGCCGGGTCTGGTGCTCGACCGCTACGACCGCACGCTGGTGCTGAAGCTGTACACGGCGGCGTGGGTGCCGCATCTCGCCGACATCCTCGCGGTCATCGACGAGGCGCTGCATCCGGAGGCGCTGGTGCTGCGGCTCGCACGCAACGTCCCGGCCGATGCCCTTCACGGGCTGGAGGAAGGCGACGCACTGCTCGGCGTGTGCCCCACCGATCCGGTGCTGTTCCGCGAGAACGGCCTCACGTTCGAGGCCGACGTCGTGCGCGGTCAGAAGACGGGACACTTCCTCGACCAGCGCGACAACCGCATGCTGGTCGGTCGCGAGTCGGCGGGCGCCACGGTGCTCGACGTGTTCGCCAGCACCGGCGGGTTCACGGTGCATGCAGCCGCCGGGGGGGCCGCCGCTGTCACCGCGGTCGACCTGAGCGCGCCCACCCTCGAGGTGGCGGCTCGCAACCTGGCGCACAACGCCCACCTTCCTGCGGTCGCGGCCTGCAAGTACACGGCCGTCATCGGCGACGCGTTCCGCGAGATGGAGACGTTCGTGAAGCAGGGTCGCAAGTACGACATCGTCGTCATCGACCCACCGTCGTTCGCGCAGCGAGCGCACGAGACACCGCGTGCACTCGCCGCCTACGCCAAGCTCACCGACCTCGGTGTCCGCCTCGTACAGCGCGGCGGGCTCTTCGTGCAGTGCTCGTGCAGCAGCCGAGTCACGGCGAACGACTTCCAGGTCACGGTTGCGCACGCCGCGGCGCGCACCGACCGTCCGCTGGAGATCATCCGTACGACGGCACACGCGATCGACCACCCCGTGACGTTCCCCGAGGGCAGCTACCTGAAGGCCGTGTTCGCACGCCTCGCCGGCACCTGATCAGTCGCTCGCTCGGTTCGCCCGATACCAGCGCACGAGCGCGTTGGTGCCCGAGTCGTGCCGCGGCTCGTCGTCGCCGGTGAGCTCGGGCGTGATGCGGTTGGCCAACGCCTTGCCCAACTCCACACCCCATTGGTCGAAGCTGTTCACCCCCCACACGCAGCCCTGTACGAACACGATGTGCTCGTACAACGCGATCAACTGCCCCAACACCTTCGGAGTGAGCTGCGGTGCCAGCACCGTGGTGCTCGGACGGTTGCCGGGGAACACGCGATGTGCCTGTTGATGCGGTGCGATGCCCTCGGCGATCACCTCGTCGAGCGTCTTCCCGAACGCCAGTGCCTCTCCCTGGGCGAACAGGTTGGCCATCAGCAGGTCGTGCTGCTCGAGGAAGGGATGGTTGGGTCGGGCGAAACCGATGAAGTCGACCGGCACCAGCCGCGTGCCCTGGTGCAGCAGTTGGTAGAACGCGTGCTGCCCGTTCGTGCCGGGTTCGCCCCACACGATGGGGCCGGTGGTGGTGGCCACCTCGCCGCCGTCGAGCCGCACTCGCTTGCCGTTGCTCTCCATGTCGAGTTGTTGGAGGTAGGCGGGGAAACGGCGCAGCTCGTGCGCATAGGGCAGCACGGCCTTCGTCTCTGCTTCGAGCACGTTGTGGTACCAGATGCCGAGCATGCCCATGATGACAGGCACGTTCTCCTCGAACGGGGCCGCGCGGAAGTGCTCGTCGACCGCTCGGAAGCCGGCGAGGAAGTTCCGGAAGCCGTCGGGGCCGATGGCGATCATCAGCGACAGTCCGATGGCCGAGTCGACCGAGTAGCGACCGCCCACCCAGTCCCAGAAGCCGAACATGTTCGCCGTGTCGATGCCGAACTCCGCCACCTTCTCGGCGTTCGTGCTCACCGCGACGAAGTGCTGCGCCACGGCATCGTCACCGAGCGCCGCCGTGAGCCAGTCTCGGGCCGCGGTGGCGTTGGTGATGGTCTCGACGGTGGTGAACGTCTTGCTGCTCACCACCACCAGCGTGGAGGCGGGGTCGAGATCGATGAGGTTGCTGTGGATGTCGGCACCATCGACGTTGCTGACGAACCGGCACTCGAGATCGCGCTGGCCGAATGCAGCAGTTGCCAGGTAGGCCATCGCCGGCCCGAGGTCGCTGCCGCCGATGCCGATGTTCACCACGGTACGGATGCGCTGGCCGGTGGCGCCGTGCCAGTGGCCGTTGCGCACCCGGCCGGCGAACGTCGCCATACGGCTGAGCACCTCGTGCACGTCGGGCACGACGTCGTGTCCGTCCACCAACACCGTCGCGGCCACGGGCGCACGCAGTGCCGTGTGCAGCACGGCGCGCTGCTCGGTGGTGTTCACGATCTCACCGGCGAACATCGCATCGCGGCGCTCGGCCACGCCGGCGGCCCTGGCCACCGCCATCAGATTCGCGACCACTCGGTCGTCGACGAGGTGCTTCGACCAGTCGACTCGGAGGTCGGCGACGGTGGAGACGTACCGCTCGGCGCGCCCGGGATCGTCGGCGAACAGGTCGCGGAGGTGGGCCGGACTGGGTGTCGCGAGCAGTTCGGCCCACTCGGGGGTGGTGGTGATGTCCATCGTGCGTTCGACGCTAGCCACCGACGCCGGGAAGGCGCGCCGCCGCCGCGACGTCGACCACCACGACCGTGCCGGACGATCGCACGCGCCGCACCGGCAGGTCGGCGGCGTCGAGCAGCCAACCTTCCAACGGCGCGGCCTTGTCGGCACCGGCGGCGAGCACCACTCGGTGCC
>Ga0172374_1002624_pt1 | contig 11291 bp, 9 predicted proteins | sample LakKiv3m_FD_114536 | JGI IMG/M metagenome (GOLD analysis project Ga0172374, IMG submission 114536) | Freshwater microbial communities from Kabuno Bay, South-Kivu, Congo - kab_092012_10.3m | ecosystem: Environmental > Aquatic > Freshwater > Lake | place: Democratic Republic of the Congo... | reverse complement strand
TTGTCGGCGGAATCGAGGCGCCGCCTGGCGTCCGCCGGATCCAGATCGAGGAGAACGGTGAGGTCGGGCAGTGCGCCCTCCGTCGCCCACAGCGACAGGTTGCGGACTTCGGTGCCGTCGAGCACGCGCCCCGCTCCCTGGTAGGCGACCGACGAGTCGAGGTAGCGGTCCTGCAGCACGATCTCGCCGCGCTCGAGGGCCGGGCGGACGACCGTTTCGACGTGGTGGGCGCGGTCGGCCGCGTAGAGCAGCGCCTCTGCCCGCGGCGCGATGTCGCCGCGGTGATGCAGCACGATGTCCCGGATCAGCTGCCCGACCTCGCTGCCGCCCGGCTCGCGGGTGCGCACGACGGTGCGTCCTTCTTCGATGAGCCAGTGCTCGAGGCGCTCCGCCTGCGTCGTCTTGCCCGAGCCGTCGCCGCCCTCGAGGGTGATCCAGAGGCCGGAGCGCCTCGTCACGCCTTCGCCTTCGCGGCGTTGGCCGCGCGCGTCGCGGCGGCCTTCTTCGCCGCGGCGGATCGGGCAGCGGCCTTCTCGGCATCCGTCTTCGCCGGAGCCTTCTTGGCCGCCGGCTTCTTGGCGGGCGCCTTCTTGGCAGGCGCCTTCTTCGCCGGAGCCTTCTTGGCACCGCGCTTCGGTGCCGGGCCCTTGGCGCGCTTGTCGGCGAGCATCTGGACGGCGATCTCGAAGGTGATGTCCTCGGGCTTCTGGCCGCGCGGGATGGTCACGTTCGTCTCGCCGTCGGTCACGTACGGTCCGAAGCGCCCGTCGCGCACGCGGATCGGCTTGCCGCTGACCGGGTCGGCGTCGAACTCAGCGAGCGCGCTGGAGGCCCGACGGGAACCGGCACCGTACTTCGGCTGCGCGTAGATCGCGAGCGCCTCATCCAGCGTCACATCGAAGATCTGCTGCTCGCTCTCGAGCGACCGAGAATCCGTGCCCTTCTTCAGATACGGACCGTACCGGCCGTTCTGCGCAGTGATCTCATCGCCCGACTCGGGGTCGGTTCCGACGGTGCGCGGGAGGCTCAAGAGCTTCAGAGCGGTGTCGAGATCGACCGTGTCGACAGACATCGAGCGGAACAGCGACCCGGTGCGGGGCTTGGGCGCGTCCTTCTTCGGGGTCTTCTTCTTAGGGGCCTCGACGACCTCGCCGGTGGCCTCATCGATCTGCGGGTCCTCCTCGGGCAGGTTCTCCTGCACGTAGGGTCCGTAGCGGCCGTCCTTGACGACGATGATGCGCCCGTTCTCGGGGTTCTCGCCGAGAACGCGGTCGCCGGCGACCGGTGCGTCGATGAGCTCCTGCGCCTTCTCGGCGGTGAGCTCGTCGGGCGCGAGGTCTTCGGGGACGTTCACGATGCGTCCGCGCTCATCGGGCTTGGCCGGGTCGATCACTTCGAGGTACGGGCCGTACTTGCCGAAGCGGAGCGTGGCGTTGTCGGTGATGCGCGTCGAGTTCAGTGCGCGCGCGTCGATCTCGCCGAGGTTGTCGACCACCTGACGCAGACCCACGTGGGCGTCCGAGCCGAAGTAGAACGAGTGCAGCCACTCGACGCGCTTCTGCTCGCCGCGGGCGATCGCGTCGAGGTCGTCCTCGAGGGCGGCGGTGAAGTCGTAGTCGATGAGGTCGGAGAAGTGCTCCTCGAGCAGCCGGACGACGCTGAACGCCATCCAGGTCGGCACGAGGGCCTGGCCGCGCTTGGTGGCGTATCCGCGGTCGATGACCGTGCCGATGATGCTGGCGAACGTCGACGGGCGGCCGATGCCGTGGTCTTCGAGGGCCTTCACGAGCGAAGCCTCGGTGTAGCGCGGCTTCGGCGTGGTCCTGTGACCCTTCGCCTCGGCATCCGACATCGCGAGCTCGTCGCCGACGGCGACGGCGGGGAGGGACTGGTTCGAGTCCGCGTCGGCGTCGCCGCGCTTCTCGTCCTTGCCCTCCTCGTACGCCTCGAGGAAGCCCTTGAACGTGTACACGGTTCCGGATGCCGTGAACTCGGCGTTGCGGCCGTCGGCATCGACCGCGATCGTGACGGTCGTGGTCTCGTACTTGGCGTCGGCCATCTGGCTGGCGACCGTGCGCTTCCAGATCAGGTCGTACAGGCGCAGCTCTTCGCGGTCGAGCTCGCCGGACACGGAAGCCGGCTTGCGGAAGTTCTCACCCGACGGGCGGATCGCCTCGTGCGCCTCCTGCGCGTTCTTGCTCTTGGACTTGTACACCCGGGGCTTCAGCGGCACGGCAGAGTCGCCGTAGAGGGCGACCGCCTGGCTGCGCGCCGCCTGCACCGCCTGGGTGCTCAGCGCCACAGAGTCGGTTCGCATATAGGTGATGAATCCCTTCTCGTACAGGCGCTGGGCGACGCTCATCGCCTGCTTGGCGCTCATCGAGAGCTTGCGGCCGGCCTCCTGCTGAAGGGTGGAGGTCGTGAACGGTGCGTACGGGCTGCGCGTGCCCGGCTTGGCCTCGACCTTGGTGACCGTGCCGGCGCCTGCGGCGTCGACGGCGTGTGCGAGCGCTGCGGCGTCCTTCTCGGAGAGGACGACGACGGCCTTCTTGAGCTTTCCGGTGTCGTCGAAGTCGGTGCCGCGGGCGAGCTGCCCGCCGTCGACGCGCACGAGGCGCACGCGGAACGAGCTGCCGCTCGAGGCGGATGCCTCGACGTCCCAGTAGTCGGCCGAGACGAAGGCCATGCGCTCGCGCTCCCGCTCGACGATCATGCGCGTCGCCGCCGACTGCACGCGTCCGGCAGAGAGACCGGTCTTGACCTTGTACCAGAGCACGGGCGAGACGTCCCAGCCGTAGAGGCGGTCGAGGATGCGCCGGGTCTCCTGGGCGTCGACGAGCGCGAGGTCGAGCTCGCGGGTGTTCCCGACGGCCGCCTGGATCGCGTCCTTCGTGATCTCGTGGAACACCATGCGCTTGACCGGAACCTTGGGCTTGAGCGTCTCGAGGAGGTGCCACGCGATGGCCTCGCCCTCGCGGTCCTCATCCGTGGCGAGCAGGAGCTCGTCGGCGCTCTTGAGCGCGCGCCTGAGCTCGGCGACGGTCTTCGTCTTGCGGTCGGAGACGACGTAGTAGGGGTCGAAGCCGTTCTCGATGTCGATCGAGTACTTGCCGTAGGCCTTCTTGTCGGCGGCCGGGATGTCCTTCTTGTCAGCGAGGTCGCGGATGTGGCCGACGGAGCTGAGCACCTCGTAGTCGTCGCCCAGGTATCCCTGAATCGACCGCATCTTCGTCGGGGACTCGACGATGACGAGCTTCTTGCCTTCAGCCAAGGGTGCGTCCTTTCTACGAAGCACACCATACACACCACTGTCGTGGCGTGTTCACAGCAGAACTGTGAGCGGGTCTCGGGTCGATGCCGTCAGAATCCCTCGGGCGGCCCGGCGCGGGCTCGGGAGACGGCAGCAAGACCAGCGTACGCCGCTTCCACGCGCACGGTCGCCATGAGTCCGTCGAGCGTGCACTCGACGAGCACCGCTCCGGATGCTGCGGCGACGCGCGCGGCGAGCGCGCACGGCTCGGCATGCGTGATCACGGCTCCGGAGGCGGCATCCGCTGCGGCGAGCGCTGCCGCGTCGGCCGCCCCGGCCGTGCGCTGCGCGGTCACCGCCGCACCGCCGACCGCGGCGAGCCCGACCGCGAGCGCTGCCGACACCGCGAGCACGGAGGCCGACAGCGCAGTGCCCGCCATCACAGTCCCCCGGCGAGCGCGCAGCTCGAGGCCGACAGGGGGATGCTGATGATCCGCCCGAGCCGGGCATCGATCCGTGCACTGACGCAGACGAACTCGTCGCGCGTGTGACTGCTGACGCGCGCGCCGTCGACGGATGCCGCCACCGCGGCTTCCGCAGCCGCTGCACTCTCGCCGCGGCCGAGGAGGCGAGCGGCATCGGCCACGGCGTCCTGCACGGCGACGAGCTGCGCTGCGGCGCCGAGCGCGCCGGCACCGAGCAGCAGCGTCAGCGCGACGGCGGGCAGAGCGAGGGCGAGCTCGGCAGCCACGGAGCCACGGTCGTCATCGGGACCGGACCCGCGGTCCGCATCGGGATCTGCGTCGCGCATGCGCTCACGAGACGGTCAGGGCTCGGCGCACGAGGTCGGTGAGGATGCCGCGCACCTCGTCCGAGCGCATGATCACGACGAGCAGCCCCGCGAACGCGACGGCGGCCATCGTCGTGATCGCGTACTCGGCGGTCGCAGCTCCCGACTCGTCGGTGAACAGCGACGCCGCACGGCGTCTGGTGAGGGTGGGCACGGTGTTCATGTGTTCCTTCTTTCTGGGTGTGCCGCCGTCAGATCGGCAGCGGGGTGGATGAGAGGACGGAGAGGATGAGGGGTGCGACGCCCAGCAGGAGGAATGCGGGCAGAGTGCACACGCCCAGCGGGATCAGCAGTTGCGACGAGAGTCTGGCCGCTCGCAACCGGCCCTGCACCCGGGCGTCGTGGCGCTCCTGCGCGGCGGCGGCGCGCAGGAGTTCGCCCGCGGGGACACCGGCGGCACGCGAGAGGTCGAGCACCGCGGCCGTGCGATCGCCCTGCAGGTGGTCTCGGGCGGGGGTGTCGTCGACGAGCTGCAGCGACCTGGAGATCGACGCTCCACCGGACAGCGCGACGGCGACGAGCTCGGCGTGCATCCCGGGGCTCCCCGGATCCGGCTGCGCCCGCCGCAGGAGGCGGCGCGTCCAGAGCCTGGCCGCGAGCACGAGCAGGAGCCCGGCGACCAGGCACGCGTTGCCGATCGGATGCGCGAACAGGACGCCGAGGGTGTCGAACCCGAGAGCAAATCCGAGCAGCAGCCCCGCCAGCGGCATCCACAGCAGCAGACGCGCGGTTCCCGCCGGCTCCGCGAGGGCGATCCGCACGTCGTCGGCAGCGGAGGCCGCATCCCGCATGCTCTCGGCGAGGGAGCGCAGCACCTCTGCGAGCGGTGCGCCGACCGTCGTCGCGACCTCCCACGCCGCGGCAGCGTCGCGCCACGCCCCGCCCTCGGCCTCGATCGCCGCCGGGAGCGGGAGCCCCTCGGCGCAGCGATCGACGACCCGGCGTGCACTCGCGTCGCCGGAGTCGGCGAGGTGGCGCCAGGCGTTCAGCGGCACCGATCCCGCCTGCAGCAGCACGGCGAGCGTCCGGACGGCGACGGCGGCCGCCTCGGCGGTGTCGACGGCTGCGGACCCGCGGTGTCCGATCACCATGGCTGCACGACCTCGATGTCGAGCCGCTCGCCACGGAGCAGGAATCGCCCCGCCTGTTCGAGACGACGGATGCCGCCGGCATCGCGATCGAGGTGCAGGACGACGGTGAACGCGCTGACGACCTGACGGGCCAGAGCCGTGGCATCCATCCCGGCGAGCGCGCCGAGCGCCTCGAGACGGGCCGGCACGTCGGCGATGCCGCTGGCGTGCATGGTGCCCGCACCGCCGTCGTGCCCAGTGTTGAGCGCCGAGAGCAGCTCGCGCACCTCTTCGCCGCGGCATTCGCCCACCACGAGACGATCCGGGCGCATACGCAGCGATTCCCGCACGAGGCGCGCGAGCGTGATGGCGCCGGCGCCCTCGAGATTCGACTGCCGTGCTTCGAGGGCGACATGGTGCGGATGCTCCGGGCGCAGCTCGGCGACGTCCTCGATGGTCACGATCCGCTCGCGGGCGGGCACCGCACGCAGCATCGCGGACAGCAGCGTCGTCTTGCCCGTGCCCGTGCCGCCTGTGATCAGGACATTCGCCCTGGCCGCCACGAGCGACTCGAGCCACGCCCGCTGCGGCGCGTCGAAGGCGCCGAGCGCGGCCAGCGCGTCGAGATCACTCGCCCCGACGCGCGGGATGCGGACGGACACCGCCGTCCCTGACGCCGACACCGGCGACAGCACGGCGTGCACGCGGATGCCGGAGGCGAGCCGTACATCGACGCAGGGAGACTGGTCGTCGAGGTGCCTCCCGCCCGCCCCGATCAGCGCAACGGCCAGGTCGCGCACCTCGCGCTCGGACGCCGCCCAGTCGCGCACGCGCTCGGCTCCTGACCCGCGATCGACGAAGAGTCCGTCGGTGCCGTTGACGAACAGGTCTGTGACGAGGGGGTCGGCGCAGTGCTCCGCGAGCGGGCCGAGCGCGGCATCCAGCTCGGGAGGCAGCGGTGCACGCTCGCCAGGTGCGTGCGCTGCGGCGGATGCGCGGGGTCGGATGATGAACGGCTGCGGCATGCCCCGACGTTAGGTGCGACGGCATCCGCACCGGGGCCGGAAACCCGCGGCCTGTGCGCAATCGGTGCGGCGCATCGCCCGGTGCAGAACGACTGCGCTGAGCGCGTCTACCCACTTTCGGAGGTACTGGCGCGAGATGCGCGAGACTAGATTCACCTCACGGTCGTGACCCGTGCACGACCTCGTCCACCGCAAAGGAGCGCGTCCATGAGCAGCCAGATCGATCACCTCCTCGACGAGAGCCGGCAGTTCCCGCCGTCCGACGAGTTCGCCGCGTCCGCGGTCGCGAAGGCTGACCTGTACGAGCGCGCTGCGGCGGACCGCGAGGGCTTCTGGGGCGATCAGGCACGGGGTCTGCTGCATTGGCACACGCCCTTCACCCGCGTCATGGACTGGTCGACGCCGCCGTTCGCCAAGTGGTTCGACGACGGCGAACTCAACGTCGCGTACAACTGTCTCGATCGACATGTCGAAGCGGGCAACGGCGACCGCGTCGCCCTGCTCTGGGAGGGCGAGCCGGGCGACGAACGGCGCATCACGTACGCCGAGCTGACCGATGAGGTCAAGCGCGTCGCCAACGTCCTCGAAGGGCTGGGCGTCGGAGCAGGCGACCGGGTCGCGATCTATCTGCCGATGATCCCCGAGGCCGTGGCGTCCATGCTCGCGGTCGCCAGGCTCGGCGCGATCCACTCGGTCGTCTTCGGCGGTTTCAGCGCCGAGAGCCTGCGCTCGCGGATCGACGACGCCGGGGCCAAGCTCGTCATCACCGCCGACGGCGGATACCGCAAGGGCAAGGTCTCTCCCCTCAAGCCCGCCGTCGACCAGGCGCTCAGCGACGACCGCTTCGGCGAGCAGCAGACCGTCGAGCACGTGCTCGTCGTCAAGCGCGGCGAGAACGAGGTGGACTGGGTGGAGGGACGTGACGTGTGGTGGCACGACGTCGTGCCTGCGGCATCCGCCGAGCACGTAGCGGAGCCGTTCCCCGCCGAGAACCCGCTGTTCATCCTCTACACATCCGGCACCACCGGGAAGCCGAAGGGCATCCTGCACACCTCCGGCGGGTACCTGACCCAGGCCGCCTACACGCACCGGAACGTCTTCGACCTGAAGCCCGAGAGCGACGTCTACTGGTGCACGGCCGACATCGGATGGATCACCGGGCACAGCTACGTCACCTATGGGCCTCTTGCGAACGGTGCCACACAGGTGCTGTACGAGGGAACGCCCGACGCCCCGCATCCTGGTCGCTGGTGGGAGATCATCCAGAAGTACGGAGTGAGCATCTTCTACACCGCGCCCACAGCGATCCGCTCGTTCATGAAGACCGGCCGCGCGATCCCGCAGAAGTTCGACCTGTCGTCGATCCGCGTGCTCGGTTCGGTCGGAGAGCCCATCAACCCCGAGGCGTGGATGTGGTACCGCGAGGTCATCGGCGGCGGCAGCGCCCCCCTCGTGGACACGTGGTGGCAGACCGAGACCGGCGCGATCATGGTCTCGCCCCTCCCCGGCGTCACGGCGACCAAGCCCGGTTCGGCGCAGGTGCCGCTCCCGGGCATCTCGATCGATGTCGTCGACGAGACGGGCAGCGAGGTGGGCAACGGCAACGGCGGTCTGCTCGTGATCACCGAACCGTGGCCGAGCATGCTGCGCGGCATCTGGGGCGACCCCGAGCGCTACAAGGAGACCTACTGGGAGAAGTTCGAGAAGCAGGGCTACTACTTCGCCGGCGATGGCGCCCGCCTCGACGCCGACGGCGACCTGTGGCTGCTCGGGCGCGTCGATGACGTCATGAACGTCTCCGGGCATCGGCTCTCGACCGCCGAGATCGAATCGTCGCTCGTCGCGCACGAGGCCACGGCCGAGGCCGCGGTGGTCGGAGCGTCGGATGAGACCACAGGGCAGGCCGTGGTCGCCTTCGTGATCATCAAGGAGAGCTACCTCGCGGCCCACGACCCGGCCGGTCTCGCCACGCAGCTGCGCAGCTGGGTCGGCGAGCAGATCGGCGCGATCGCCCGCCCCCGCGACGTCTACATCGTGGGCGAGCTGCCCAAGACCCGCTCGGGCAAGATCATGCGGCGCCTGCTGCGCGACGTCGCGGAGGGCCGCGAGGTCGGCGACACCACGACGCTGGCCGACACGGCCGTGATGAGCATCATCTCCGCTCAGGTGAAGTGAGTAAGGCGGAGGTCACCGCGACGAGACCTCCTATCCACGACGAGACCCCGTCCTGCTGACGTCAGCAGGACGGGGTCTCGTCGGTAGGACGGGGTCTGTGCAGAGCTCAGACGAGGGTGAAGGTGACCTCGACCTCGACGGGGCTGTCCAGAGGCAGTACGGCGACGCCGACGGCGGCGCGGACATGGCGGCCGGCATCGCCGAAGATCTCGCCGAGCACCTCGCTCGCGCCGTTGATGACGCCGGGCTGCCCGGAGAACGACGGGGCGGATGCCACGAATCCCCCGACGCGCAGCACGCCGCCGATGCGGTCGAGACCTCCGGCCGCGGATGCCGCCGCGGCGAGCGCGTTCAGGGCGCAGGTGCGGGCGTAGCGCTGGGCGTCCTCCGCCGAAACCTCGGCGCCGACCTTGCCGGTCGCCGGCAGTGCGCCTGCGGTGAACGGCAGCTGACCCGAGGTGTAAACGAGTCCGCCGTGGACGGCTGCCGGGACGTACGCGGCGACGGGTGCTGCGACCTCCGGCAGCTCGATTCCGAGCTCTGCGAGGCGTGCGGCGACGCTCATGCGGCACCTCCGTCGAACTGGCGGGCGGCCTGCTCTGCCGCGGCGAGGCCGGCGGTGTTCGAGCCGTCAGCCGTCACCGGGCGCTTGAAGTAGGCGACGAGCCCGCCTTCAGGGCCCTGCACGACCTGTACGAGCTCCCACCCCTGCTTGCCCCAGTTGTTGAGGATCGCGGCGGTGTTGTGGATCAGCAGCGGGGTGGTGAGGTACTCCCACGTTGTCATGGCACTCCTGGCGTCGGTGACGCCCGGCATCCGTGCGTCAAGGGCGGTTATTCAGGGAACTCCCTTACCATCAAGCGTATGCCCCAGAAGAATCGCACGGCATCAGGCGTGCTCGGCGGACTGCTCGGCCTCGTCGGCCTGAGCGTCGTCGCCGGCATCCTGGTCACAGCCACCGTCACCCCGGCTCTCGCGGTGGCGGGCGCCGCCGGATCCAGCGCCCTCGATCTGTTCGAGAAGCTGCCGTCCTACCTCAAGCCGGACGAGCCGATGGAGCCGAGCACGATCTACGCGGTCGGCACCAACGGAAAGCCGGTCAAGCTCGCGACGTTCTTCGATCAGAACCGCGAGCAGGTGGACTTCGATCAGATCAGTCCCGTCATGTACGACGCGATCCTCTCCAGCGAGGACAAGAGCTACTACGAGCACGGCGGCGTCAACATCGGTGCGACGGTGAAGGCACTGGTCGACAACGTCCGCGGAACCTCGTCGCGCGGCGCCTCGACGATCAGTCAGCAGTACGTCAAGAACGTGCTCGTGCAGCAGTGCGAGCAGAAGGTCCTGCCCGGTTCCGAGAACTATGCCGATGAGACCGCGCAGTGCTGGCTGGATGCCACGAACGCGACGGGAACGGACGGCATCGAGCGCAAGCTCCAGGAGATGCGATACGCCATCCAGATCGAGAAGGACTACTCCAAGAACGAGATCCTGCTCGGCTACCTGAACATCGCGAGCTTCGGCGGCACGGTCTACGGCGTCGAAGCCGCTGCGAACTACTACTTCAGCACCAGCGCGGCGAAGCTCACCGTGGCACAGGCTGCGACTCTGGCCGGCATCGTGCAGAACCCGAACACGTACCGCATCGACCTGAAGGACGGCACGACGACCAATGACGCCGGCGAGGCCATCAACGGCGAGGCGGATGGCTGGTCTCTGACCAAGGACCGCCGCAATTACGTGCTGACGCGCATGCTCGCCGACGGCAAGATCACGCAGAAGCAGTTCGACGAGGCCGATGCGTCGGACATCGCTCCCGACATCAACGCCCCCACTCAGGGCTGCGGAGCGGCAGGGAGCAACGCCTACTTCTGCCAGTACGTCAAGTCGCTCCTGCTCGAGGACGAGACGCTCGGCGCCAACCTTGCGGAGCGCACCCGCGCACTGCAGCGTGACGGACTGCAGATCTACACGTCGCTGGACATGCGGATCCAGAAGCCCGCTGTCGCCGCGATGAAGAACTACGTCCCGGCCAGCTTCCAGAACCTGAGTCTCGGCGGTGCCGGAGTGACGATCGAGCCCTCCACCGGTCGCGTGCTGGCGATGACGCAGAACACGAAGTTCCGCGAGACGGCGAGCAAGGACCCCGCGTACTCGAGTCTCGTCTACGCCTCCGACCGTGACCACGGCGGTTCGGGTGGCTTCCCGGTCGGGTCGACCTACAAGCTGTTCACGCTCATCGACTGGCTCGAGAAGGGCCACTCGGTGAACGAGAATCTGAACGGCCGCTATCAGACGCTGACGATGAACGCCGCGTGCGACAACGCGACCATGCCGGTCGACACCTCCGAGGTCAGGAACTTCGGCAACAACCCCGGATACTACGGCAGCCCGATGAGGTTCACGCGCGAGTCGCTGAACTCCGGCTATTTCGCCATGGCCGCCAAGCTCGACCTCTGCGACATCAACGGGGTCGCCGACCGCATGGGCGTGGTGACGGCCACCGGCGAGAAGACGACCTCGAAGAACGTTCCGTTCGACGTGCTGGGGTCGAAGAACATCTCGCCGCTCGCCATGGCGGGCGCCTACGCGACCGTCGCCAACAAGGGCGTCTACTGCGAGCCCCGCGCGGTCGACAAGATCGTCGACCAGAACGGCGAGGAGCTGCCCGTCCCCGAGGCGGACTGCTCGCAGGTGATCTCCCCTGAGGTCGCGGCCACCGCAGCGTACGCCCTGCAGGGCGTCATGGCCGCCGGCGGCACCGGCAGCAACGCGAACCCGTGGGACGGCACTCCGCTCATCGGCAAGACGGGTTCGCACAACGTCGCGACCACCATGATGATCGAGGCCAGCACGAAGGCGGCCACGGCGGTGTTCATCGGCCGCACGGACGGCAAGGAAGACAACATCTGGGGCTACTG
>Ga0172374_1002621_pt1 | contig 11297 bp, 14 predicted proteins | sample LakKiv3m_FD_114536 | JGI IMG/M metagenome (GOLD analysis project Ga0172374, IMG submission 114536) | Freshwater microbial communities from Kabuno Bay, South-Kivu, Congo - kab_092012_10.3m | ecosystem: Environmental > Aquatic > Freshwater > Lake | place: Democratic Republic of the Congo... | reverse complement strand
ATTTGGATGGTTTTATTATTTTTATCATTGGTACTCTTGCTTTCCAAAGGTCTACATTATGGTGTGGATTTAAGTGGAGGAACTGTTTTTCAGATTATGCTTGAGCAACCTGTTTCTCAAGAGGATTTGGCCAGGGCCGCATCTGTTGTTGCCAAAAGAATTGACTGGTCAGGGTCTATGGATGTAAAGGTAACTCCATCTGGTGATCAATACTTGATTGCACAGTTGGCAGAATCAGATCCTGGAAAGATTGAAGAAATCAAAAGCACTTTGCTTAGGCAAGGAAAGTTTGAGGCTGTGATGGATGGAAATATTTTATTTTATGGCGATGACATTAAAAGTATATTTAAAGATTCTTCAAAAGGATATGGAATACAGGTGGTTGACAAGAAAAATGGTGTGTATAATTGGACATTGCCATTTTTGCTTTCGCCAGAGGCAGCAGCTAACTTTGCTGAAATGACCTTCCATAAATGCACTGCAACAGGATTTAGTTCAAGTGGTAATTCAAATGATGATTATGATTGTGAAAAAACATATTTCTTTGTTGATAGACCAATAGATACTATAATTGTAATGGATAAAGAATTATATCTTGAAGAAAAGGATGTGCCTGTTTCTCCAGAGGTTCTTAATGCAGAAACAATGTCAATTGATGAAATCATTGCACAGATCAGCACAAACTATTATGTTGTTGATAATAATCTCACAGATGATCAATTTGAAAAAATAAAGCAGGACTTAAATAAATACACTAAGGCAATAGTTGCATCAACTGTGTCTGATGCTGTAAGGTCAGACCTTGAAAAAATGGGATTTAAGATAATTATAAAGGAAAAGCCAGATTATCAGCCATGGATCTGGGAGGCAACAGGACTTAAATCAATTATTTCTTTGACTCCGGGCGTTGCAAACATGGATGCTCCAACAATAAACTCTCCAAGATTTAAAAAATATTCTGAGTTAACAATTACAGGCAGTGTTCAGTCGCAACAGTTTGCAAACAAGAGATTGAATGATTTGCTTTTAGTTTTAGAGTCAGGATCATTGCCAATACCTATTGACAATATTAGCACAGAATCAATATCACCTTATTTAGGCAGTGAATTTTTAAATAATTCTTTGCTTATTGGGATCTTGGCATTGATTACAGTTGCAATTGTTTTGTTTGTAAGATATAGGGTGTTTTTGTTGTCATTTCCTATATTTCTTACAGGATTCTCAGAAATAATTATTTTGCTGGGATTTATTTCTTTACTAAATTTTAGAATGGACCTTGCTGCAGTTGCAGGTATTCTTGCAACAATTGGAACAGGTGTTGATCATCAGGTTATAATCACAGATGAGTTAGTTAAGGGTAAAGGCCACGAAGATCATCAAGAAAGCTTTATCAATAAGATTAAGAGGGCTTTCTTTATTGTGTTTACATCTGCCGCAACAGTTATGGCAACAATGTTGCCAATCATATTCTTTAGTGGTGGGCTTAGCAAGCTTGTTGGGTTTGCTGTTACAATTGTGGCTGGATCTATAATTGGGATATTGATTACTAGACCAACCTATGCAGAAGTTGCTAAGCAAATAATTACAACAAGACAGGATCATCACAGAGTAACAGAGTCAAATAATCTAGAGCAAGAGCAAAAGTAATTGCTCTTTTGCTTAATTGGAAAAATCAGGTGATTTGATCTATCTTCAGCTTGATATCTTCAGTAAGCTTTTTATTAAGTACAATCTCTATTTCTGCAGGAGCTATCATTGGCTTCTTAAAAAGCGAGGTATCATCATAAGTTATTCTTGGGCATGCTGTATTGATGTAACAATCAACATTAATACCATATAAATAATCCTGTTTGATATAATCAGAAACAAGAAGGTATGCTTTCTTTTTGTTTTTTTCAAGTATTTTCTTTATTGTCATTGCCAATTTAATTCTGTTTTGTCCTTTTTTGGTTGAGACAAGTATTCCAAAAGAAGTTGCTTTTCTTGCAAGTGCAATCATTCCAAATCTTTTTCTTATGAAATCTTCGTTTATCCTTATATGCGACACCTGCTTGGTCAATGGACTTATTGCAATGATTTCTTGATCAGGGTGCATGATTGCAATGTTATTTGCATGAAAAGCTCCATCCCCAATAAATACAATTTGGTGTAACTGATCAGAGATTGTAGAACAATCACAACCAAGAATCATATTTGGCTTAGTTCTGTTAGTTTGTTTGCATTCTATTGTTTCAATTCCTTTATTAGCAAGTTCTTTTTTAATGCTATTGACATTTTCCAAATATTGTATTGTTGTTACAAGATTGATTTTATTTAAATTTTGTTTTTTAATTACATTTGCAATAAATTCAATATTCTCTTTTTTAAGTAGATAATTAAGTGGCACAAAGATTGTTTTAATTTCAGGGGTATCCATCTTATAATGCCCAAAATGAATTAGAAGCTTACATCCAAGTTTTTTAGCTTCGGAATCTTTAAGATCACAAGCCCCAAAGCAAGGATCTACAAAAAGAACAGGTTTATAATCCTTTAAGTGCTCAAGTATTTCTGTGCTGTATTGCTTAAGTCCTTCAGGTATTTGTATTGCAATTGGCGTGTCATTTGTCTTTATTTTACTTTTTATATTTTTAATTTCTTTCATCAAGCTTTCTTCAATCATAGATATCAAATTTAACTTTTTCTAATTAACATATTTTCTTTTAATTAAATTTATAATATGTATGTTCATAATAAATAGTATGACGCAGATTGGAATAGATAAAACAAAATTAGATGTTTACAAAGCCACAAAGAAAGACGTCTTATTGCATATTGTGCCAACGGCTCAGCAACTGTCAAAAGAAACAAAATTTGTTGATTCGCTTATTAAGAAAATCGAAAAAATGAAAGGAAAACACGTTTCTGCAGTGGTTGCTGGATCATTTGGAAAAGGCACAAATCTAAATAAATCTAAGGACTTTGATATATTTGTATTATATCCTCCAGAAATGCCAAGAGAAGATTTTGTTGAAGAAGGTTTGTCTTTAGGAAAACAGGTGTTTAAAGGGTATTTCTGTGAAAAAGCGTATTCTGAGCACCCTTATATGAGAGGGGTTATTGATGGTTTTAATGTTGAAATTGTCCCTGCATATAATGTCCCATCTGCAGAAGACATGATTTCTTCAGTTGATAGAACTGTCTTCCATTTGGCATTTATCAACAAGAATATGAAGATAAGCCAGAAGGATGAAGTCAGGTTGTTAAAATATTTTATGCAAGTGATTGGCTGTTATGGGTCTGATTCTGAAATATCTGGATTTTCTGGATATCTTTGTGAATTGCTTATTTTGTATTATGGTGATTTTCTGACATTGTTAAGGCACAGTGCAAATTGGGAGCCATCAGTTAAGTTTACTCTTGTTAAGGAGCAGGATGCTAATTTGGCAAGGTTTGATGATTCATTAGTTGTGATTGATCCTGTTGATTCAAACAGGAATGTTGCTGCTGCAGTAAGTGACAGACAATTAAGCGTATTTATTGCTGCATCAAGAGTTTTCTTGCAGAACCCTGTTGTTGAATTTTTCCGTAAACGATCTATTAAGCAGATACTTTATACCCAACTGGTTGGTTTATTAGAACATTTTCCAATGGCAATTGTTGAGTTTTCTTCAAAAGAACCGCTTAAAGAAATTGTGTGGTCAAAGTTAAAGAAACACGCTAAAAAGCTAACTTCTCATTTAGAGTTTCTTGGTTTTGAAATACTTAAGAGTGAGTTATATTATAGCGAATCTGATGACAAGACATATATTTTTATGATGCTTGATTCATTAAAGCTTTCAAAGCTCAAGCTAAGCACAGGCCCTCTTGTTTCAGATATGAAAAATTCACAGAATTACTTGGACAATACAAAAGCAATACTTGGCCCATATATTAAAGAGAACAGATGGTATTCAGTTAGGCTAAGAGATAAGATAGATTTGGCTCCAATTATCACAGAATTTGCGATGGAACACATTGAATTTCCTATGACTGTCTATGTAGGTGATGAAGTGAGAGATTTATATCTTCAGAGGTCTCAACTGGTGGATTTTTTCTCAGATTTCTTTGTGCCAAAGGAGAAGTTTTTGCTGTAATTCTTTTTTTAACTTTTTGTTATATTAATGGGCCTGGAGGGATTTGAACCCCCGACCTGCTGGTCCGAAGCCAGCTGCCCTATCCTGACTAGGCCACAGACCCATTTAAATAATTTATGCAATATAATATTTATAAGTAATAGCTTTTTGTTAAAAATAGGAGAATTTATATGGAAACATGTACAAGTTGCAATAAAGAATTAACATCTGATTTCACTACATTTAAATGTCCAAGTTGTGGCAAAGGCAAGATCTATAGATGCAACAGATGTAAATCTATTTCAAAGGCATATAAATGCCCAGAATGTGGGTTTATAGGCCCATAAATTAACAATTATACAGGAGCTGACCAAATGGGCAACATTTATTCTATTTATAAAATATATCCGGAAGATGCAGAAAACATAGATTTTATAGAATCTGAACTTAAGAAGGGCTTTGGAGAGCCATTTGAGGTCAGGGAAATAAAGATTGAGCCAATTGCCTTTGGACTTAAGCTTATTAAAGTTGCTTTTGTCTTTCCTGATAAGATTGACGGCTTGCTGGACAAGCTTGAAAATTCATTGAAGGCAATATCTGGCGTAAGAGAAATAGAGTGTGAAATGTCCACTCTTTTGTAATTTTCTTTTTTTTATTCAATGCGCAATGATTTATAAATAGTTTATTTTTCTATTTATTTAGATATTGATGTTTTTAAATATTAAAAATCGCAGTTTTACTATTAAACGAAAAGCTCAGATATCAATAGAGGCAGCAATAGCAATATTGTTTGTGATTGTCTTTATTGCTGTATTCAGCAATCTTTCAAATAATGCAGTTGAATCTTTAGAAATTGCAAAAATTAAGGAGCAGGAAAATACAATAGTGCTTTCTATTGATGAATTCTTAAGAATACAAGGTGGTCTTTTAGGAAATTCTCCTGATCAGAATATTATAGATTATAGTTCATCATTTAAGATCCCTGATCTAAAAATTGCAAGCCACAAATTGTCTTGCAGAATTGTTGTGAGTGATTCAAACATATCTATTATTTCAGAATATTATGATCAAAATATATCTTCAGAATTGCTAACTGGATTTTTAGTATCTGACTATAATATTCCTGCAGTTTTCTATTGTGGAAGCACAGTGAATTGTATGGTTGCCTCTGGCAAATTAAGCTGTTCATGATTAAAGACGGATGATTCTATGAAAATAAATTTAATTGGAGAGCAAGGGCAAATTGTCATTTTAGACGTGTTGTTTGCTGTTGTTCTTGTAACTCTGTTATTTTTTCTTCTTTCAAGATGGATAGAAATGGATATATATACTAGTAATACCAACAAAGTTATCTATGAAGTGGATAAAGTTGGACACATTGCCTTGAATCGTCTAACAAGCAACCCTGAGATTAATTGTTATGCCAGCGACAACAATAATTCATTCTTGATACCTGCCTGTATTTCATCAACATCAGCGATTACAAAGCAAGGTCTTGGAATTCCATCTAACTTCAATTGCAGTTTTTCTGTAAATGGTCTTGCAATTTTAAACAATCAATGCACACAATCGTTGCCTGCAGATGAAGTTAATTATTTCAAATATGACTTTAATGTCATAGTGTCTTCATCAAGAGTTATTTCAAAGAAGGAATATATGAGCAACATCCTTGGGAAATCATCAACAATTAATACAGCAGAAGCTACTTTGGTGGTGTGGAAATGAAGTCTGGATTTATATTTTCAATAACTGCAATGTATTATGCATTGTTGTTTGTTGTATTTATAGGATTATTTATTGTGGCAATAAATATTCCTAGGTTACCATTGGCGCAGGAAACATTAAATATTAGAACAATTGATAAGTTAGTGTCTGCAACACCTTCGTCTTCTGGATTTTCTAATGATCAATGGTGTGCTGTGCACATTATAGCATATGATGCAAACACAGATTTGACTGTGCAAACAAATGTAGCATCAGCTATTAAAAAATATTGTGAGGATTACAATGGAAAAAGGATTATTTGATTCACTGTTTGTTTTTATTATGCTTGTGCTTCTTGCACCGGTAGCTTCTTATCAAGACAGCCATGTGATTAATGAAGTATCAATTCATTTAAATGAATTGTCTTTGACAGTAGATGCAATAATTGCAGATGCCTTGTCAGATCAGACAAAAAGTAATGGTTGTTCATTGGATTCAAAGGTAGACTATGATTCTAAATTGCAGATGTACTTAGATAACTTCGAAGTCGAGCGTGCTAAATACACCAGCATAACTTGTTTGTATTTAAACTTGTCCTCAACCCTGGCAAGCGGAGTTTATCAAGGGTATATTGATATCAACTGTTCTGGCGAAACACAAGCCACTTCCGTTAATATTACAAAAAGATTATATTTCAAGAAAACAATTACTGCAAATCTTAGTGGGTTGTGCGATGTCAATGTTATGGACAACTATTCTACAGAGTATTATCAAGTTTCTAGACAACAATAAATTTGTGCTATTTGGCAATTGTTTTTATAAGCAAATATATTGCAAGAGCGCCCATATAAAACCAAGAAACAATATGAACTATTTCAGCAAGCCATATTGCTAATGTTCCTGCATATATGATTGTAATTATTCTGAATATATTGATTATTAAAATACTAATTAGGCTAATGGCAAACCAATGCAATCTGATTTTTTTGATGAATTTGCAAGCTATTAATGAAAAAAGCATAGCAAGATATGCAGATATTGTGACAATCCCGCTACAATAAACAACAAACACAAAATAATCAGTTCCTGCTGAATCGCCAATTACTTCTTTTATAACCAATTCTTCTATTTCTGACAATTGCCCAAAGATATTAATCCCCAAAAATATAAACAGCCCATAGCATACAGCAAAAGTAATGACAAACAGCAATATTTTTTTTATATTGAAATAATTGTCCATAATTATAAGTTATAAGATTCTTTTTATAAAACATATACTAAGAGAATTGCAATAATTCCAACAACCAATGTTGCAAGGAAATTTGTCTGATTGTTATCAAGATAACCCTTTCTTTGCAATGTTGCACCAATAATGCTGTCTATTATAGTTCCAAGAAGACCACACACCACAATAATTAGCAATGCAGTACTGTTATAATTGAATATCCAGAAAAACACAAGTGTTATTATTGCCCCAAGGATCGCACCCGCAAATCCAACAAGAGTAACCCCTCCGTCTACCCCAACATCCACAGTCTTTAGTGTTGTGATCAAGACAGGCTTCTTTTTTGACAAGCTTCCAATCTCTGATGACAAAGTATCGCAAAATGCTGCACAAAGTGTTGCAAGTGCAACTGTAGTTTCGCCAAACATTATTGCAATAGTTCCAACAATGCAGTTTCCCAAAAGGTTTTTGTAGTTTCTTTTACTATGTCCTTTGTCTAAAATCATTGTGATTAATTCTGCAATTCCGAAAAAGAGAATCAAATATATAACTATTTCTATTTTGTTTCTTAATAAAAATATTGTGCATACCACATAGATTATTGATATTGTTATTAAGTCGTATTTTTTAGTAACCCATAACAATAATCCAAAAACATAAAACAAAACAAAATAATATAAAAGAAGCATATCTTACTCAACTAATTTTGCTTTTGTTACAACAACTTTGTTGACAAAGCCAAGCTTTGTAAGTTGCTTCTTTGCATTTTCTGACATCTTTTGAAAGATTATATCTGACCATAGTTCTTTGATTGTCTTTTCTTTCGCATCATTTGTAAAATAGTCAATCATTGTCTTTCTAGCCTGTGCTCTAAGGGTAGTTGGATATTTAGTTCCACTTATGAAGAGAACCTTAATCTTTAGTTTGTGATGATCCTTACTGTTAACATAAAACACACATTCTATTTTGGACTTTTGTCTTCTGATAATTCTTCTTAGAAATCCGTGCTTTGTGTCAAAAGAAAAAACTTCTGATTCAGCTTTTGTTGCTGTAACCTTGTTTATTTTAAATATGATATAGTGAGAAGAATCTCTTATATTGTTGGTAAGTTCATCAAGTCCTTTCTTGATTGTTCTTCCCATAAGTTCCTTCCCTTCTATTGCGATAGTTTTTCCAATTTCTTTACCATCGAAAGAGTCATCTGCTGTTATATCGTACCATTTTTTCTTTTTCCATGTATCAACGTTTCTTTTGTTAGCCATTTTCACACCTTTACTTCACAAGTAGTTTTGCTGTTTCATCAGAATATCTCCAGCTTTTTGGAATTTTTCCTTCTTTTATATAATATTTTCTTAATCTATTTATCTTTGATATTGTCATTTGATAGCCTTTCTTTGAAGTCATATCTTTCTTATTATCTTCTTTATGCTTGATCAATCTTACACTTTTCTTAATAAGTGCCATCAAATCATCAGGAAGTTTATTTTCCCTTAACTTAAGTTCTTCTTGGATCTTTAGGATATTGTTTCCTGCAACAGCCTTTGCGCTGGTGACATTCATATTTTCCTTTAGATAAACCCCAATTTCAGCATTTGTCTTGCCTTTTTTGGTAAGTTCTTCTATCTTGTCATAAATCTCTTTCTTGCTTACCTGCTTGATTTCTTTTTCTGTCTCTGTCATTACAATCACATTAAAGTTTAATTGTTAAATTAGTGTATAAATATAATATGAGCCGATTTATTTATATATATTATAGGTACCTTCCTCGTTTCTCAATAATACCAATTTGTCCAATAATTGACTTATTATTTGTACTTTTTGTGTAACCCTCTAATATATCCTTCCAATATTCTTCAGTTTCTTTGCGACTTAATAAGGTTTTTTTGAATACAAGCAAATCTGTTGCTTTATCTTCCACTTTGTTAGACATAAATCCCAGTCCGAAATCAATGAAATATATCTTGTTACCGCTGCTGGTTATTATATTGATTAAATTAAGATCTCCATGAATAATAGAATGGTTATGCATCTGGGCTATGTTATTTCCAATTTCTTTTAAGCACAAGGCGTGTGTTTTTGTATCAGCAAGCTTTTCCATAATAATTTTGTCATGACCAATATAGAACATATGGGGGGCATTCAGTTTTATTGCAGTTATTTTTTTAAGAAGTATTGCCTCTTCTTTGTTTCTTGCCTTTCTGATCTTAGAATCCAATGTTTTGTTTCTATATTCTTTTATTGTGCGTTTCTTTATAATAACAGGCATTCCAAAAATCTTATCTTCATAGATTATTGCCTCTGCACCTGTTGCAATTTTATTTTTAACCATCAGTATTCCGCCTATATACAGGTTGGCAATGTTTCAAGCTCAATTTGCGCAGTTTGGTAATCCTTTGTTTCTTCTAGTATATTCAGATAACTGTTCCATTGTATATTCTCTAACTTTTTATCAGATATCTTTTCTTCAAACTGCTTTTTAATAATTTCTTGCTTTGCAAGGAATGCGTTAATTCTTGTTTTTAGTGATTCTGGAGCGCATTGGTTTCCTGTAGCAATAGCATATCTTATAGTTTCATTTATTCTTTCAGAGTCTTGTCTCAGTTTCATGACATCTATAATTGGTGTAGCTACATCTTGGTTGTTAGCCTTGCTCATATCAGATATATAACTATCCAGATCATCAGGAAACAGATGATTTTCAGTGATATTATATTTTTTGTTTATATCAATAATTTGTGAAAGGGTATTGCTTTGCATTCTGACAATAAACAAATATATAAACACAATTATAACAACACCGATAAGCAAGTCCCCAATAAATGAAACCTTTTTTTGTACTGGCAACATATCATCACCTAATTAATATATCTTCTTTATCATGATATTTAATATCTTTTATGTTATGTGTTGAAATTATATCTTTTTCAATTGTTTTATATATGTGTGGCAAGGTTGCTTGATCAATTGTATCCTTTAAGGATTTATTTGCATCTTTCTTGAATTTCCATAATGTATTGTTAAGTTTTTCAAGATCCTCTATCTTAAGCTCTGATTTATAATTTTCTGGTTTGGGATATTTTGTAGAATATACATCTTCAGAATACATTTCTTGCAATAATATTTTGGTAATAAATGGAGTTACAGGATATAGACAATAAAGCATATGCTTGAAGCAATAGTTAAGCGTGCCTATTGCCGCGTTTTGTTCTTCTTCGGAGAATAAATTATCTTGGTTATAACATCTGCTTTTGACAAGCTCAAGATAATGTGAGGACAATGTATCCCATAAAAAATGTTTTAGTTTAACAACAGGATTGTGAAAGTCATAATTAGCATAGCATTTGTCAGCATATTCTATAATTTTATTGATATCTTCTCTAATTAAGTAATCAATTTCTGTAAGCTTTATCTTTTTTAATTTCTTGTTGAATTGAGATATAAATTTTGCCACATTCCAAAGTTTGTTTAATGTTTTTTGCTCTGGTGCAATTCTTTCTTTTGAACATTTGAAGTCCTTTTGGTCAAGATTACCTTCATATGCAACCCATAGCCTGAAGCATTCTGCACCATACAAATTAATTATTTCTTGTGGATCAACAACATTATTCTTGGATTTAGACATTTTGTATCCATTTTCATCAAGTATGTGCTGGTGGATATAAACGTCATCAAATGCTCTTGTTCCATTGACAAGATATGTTTTTAGCAAAGTATAATACAACCAGGTTCTTACAATTTCTTTGCCTTGTGGTCTTAATGAACATACAGGATGTTTCTTGAAAAAATCTTGTTCATATTTATGAATATACATTGCAGAATTGGAAGAATCAAACCACGTGTCTAAAACTCTTGTTTCTCCAATAAATCTATTGTTACCACATTTTGGGCATTTATCAATTGGTGGACTTTCACACCATGGTTGTTGGTATTTCCCTGGTTTGCCAAGTATAACTTCTTGGCATTTTTCACAATACCAGATAGGTATTTCTGTAGCATAATATCTTCTTCTTGAAATTGGCCAGTCAGTTGCTATTGCATCAAGCCAATCAAGTAGGATTTTCTTGCTTGCCGGGTTTGAGAAGTTTATTTCATCTGCAATCTTTCTAATTTTTTCAATATAATCCATCTGCTTAAGATAGAATTCCTTAAGTGCAATAAATTCAATTTCATGACCTGATCTTTCACATACAGGAACACTGTGTTTTATTGTTCTTTCTGCAGTTATAAGGTCATTTGCCTTTAGTTCTTCAACAACCTTCTTTCTTGCAGCCTTTACT
>Ga0172374_1002617_pt1 | contig 11300 bp, 8 predicted proteins | sample LakKiv3m_FD_114536 | JGI IMG/M metagenome (GOLD analysis project Ga0172374, IMG submission 114536) | Freshwater microbial communities from Kabuno Bay, South-Kivu, Congo - kab_092012_10.3m | ecosystem: Environmental > Aquatic > Freshwater > Lake | place: Democratic Republic of the Congo... | reverse complement strand
TCTCGATGGCATGCCCAAAGGTATGGCCAAGATTGAGAGTGGCACGCACTCCCGACTCACGCTCGTCCGCAGCGACGACACGCGCCTTGGCCGCACAGGATCGCTCGATAGCTTCGGTAAGCGCCTGCTGATCAAGCGCACGCAAGGCCGGCATATTCTGCTCCAGCCATACCAGGAAGGGCTCATCGCAGATCAGGCCATACTTGATGACCTCGGCAAGGCCAGCCGACAGTTCGCGAACGGGCAAAGTGTTCAGACTGCTTGTATCGATCAGAACGGCCTTGGGCTGATAGAAGGCACCCACCATGTTCTTGCCCAGCGGATGATTGATGCCAGTCTTGCCGCCTACCGACGAATCGACCTGAGATAGCAGGGTCGTCGGGACCTGGATGAAGTCGACACCTCGCTGATAACAGGCCGCAGCAAAGCCCGCCATATCACCGATCACACCGCCACCAAGCGCCACGACAGTGGTACGGCGATCATGTCGAGCGCTCAGCAGACCATCGAAGATCAGCTGCAAGGTTTCCCAGTTCTTGAACGCCTCACCATCGGGCAGCACCACGGAGGTAACGCTGTAGCCCTCGAGCACCTGCAGCAGTGTTTGCAGATACAGCGGCGCGACGGTGTCATTGGTCACGATCGCTACCTGCCGACCAGCTATGTGCTGCGCCAGCAGATCACGGCGGGACAACAGCCCCTGACCGATATAAATGGGATAGCTGCGTTCAGCGAGATCGACGTGAAGAGTCTGCATGAGGCCCCCAGGATAAAAAGGCCACTAGGATAGCGCAGTTCGCCCCGCGCTTTAACGGGGCGACAAGGCTTCCAGACGCGACAGAATTTCCTGAACCACCATACGCGGCGGACGCTCATCCGTCTCGATGATGATATCGGCGACCTCTCGATACAAAGGATCACGCGTGGCCATCAGATCCCTGAGCACCTGAGCCGGGTTGGCCGTGCGCAACAACGGACGATTACGATCACGCGACGTGCGGTCGATCTGCTGCTCCACCGAAGTATGCAGGTAGACGACCCGGCCACCAGCATGCAGCGCCTGGCGATTCTCCGGACGCATAACCGCCCCACCACCAGTGGCCAGAACAAGACCGTCCTGCATCGAGAGCTCGGCGATCACCGCCCGCTCCCGCTCACGAAAGCCCTGCTCACCCTCGACATCGAAGATCCAGGGTATATCGGCACCGGTGCGCTGCTCGATCTCCTTGTCGGAGTCCTTGAAAGACAAACGCAGCTCTTTGGCAAGCAAACGCCCGATGGTGCTCTTTCCAGCTCCCATCGGGCCCACGAGGATTACATTCCGCACTTAGGTCATCGGTTCACGGCAATGGCTTGGTTGTTCATGATGCGCGGAGTGAGGAAAACCAGCAACTCGGTCTTGTTGTCCTGCACGATGTCGCGGCGGAACAGGCGACCAAGGTAAGGCAAATCGCCTAAGAACGGGACCTTTTCAACAGCCTTGGTTTGCGTGTTCTCGAACACACCACCAATCACAATCGTTTCACCATCGGAGACCAACACCTTGGCGTTGACCTCGTTCTTGTTGATCGGCGGGACCCCATTGATTGCAGCCTGAAAGTTTGGCGCATCCTTGGTGACCTTCACTTCCATGATGATTCGGTTATCCGGAGTGATCTGGGGTGTCACCTCAAGAGACAATGCAGCCTCCTTGAAGGATGTGGAGGTAGCACCACTGGAGCTAGCCTCTTGATACGGTACCTCTTGCCCCTTGAGGATCTTTGCCGTCTCTTTATCTGAAGTAACCACTTTGGGTTGAGAGACGACCTCGCCATTGCCGGAACTTTCCATAGCTGAAAGCTGGAGATCGAGCACCACACTATCAGTCAAGAAACCTATACCGATACCTGATGTACTATTTGCAATCCCCATATCTACGAATGGCACTGGCGCAACGCCCTCGTCGAGAGTGAAACTGCCAACCCTGTCAGTTCCTGGCAGAAGGGCTCGCCCGTCGTCATCGAATGAAGTAGCGCCGTCCTTACCGTAGACACTCCAATTGCCCCGACGACTCGCGCCCCCCCAACGAACCCCCAACGCCTTGTCGTAATTCACGTTCGCCTCAACGATGCGAGCCTCGATCATCACCTGGCGCACAGGAATGTCCAGCTGAGCGATGATGCGGCGCAGCTCGTCCAGACGCTCCTGAGTCTGATAGGCAATGATACTGTTGGTGCGATCATCGACGGTTACGGAGCCACGCACATCCGCGGAGCCATCAGCACTGGTGACCGACTGGAACAACTTGGCCATATCGGCCGCCTTGGCGTAGTTCACCTGAATCAGCTCACGACGCAGCGGGGCGAGTTCGGCGATCTGCTTCTGTGACTCCAGCTCCTGGCGCTCACGAGCGGCAATCTCGTCCGCCGGCGCCACCAGCAAAACATTGCCGACCTGACGCTTGTCGAGCCCCTTGGTCTTCAGCACCAGGTCCAACGCCTGATCCCATGGCACGTTCTGCAAACGCAGAGTGATATTGCCGGCGACAGTATCGCTTGCAACCAGGTTCAGATCGGTGAAGTCCGCAATCAGCTGCAGCACCGAACGCACGTCGATATCCTGAAAGTTGAGCGACAATTTCTCCCCGGTATAAGCAAAGCGCTCAGCCTTACGGCGTTCGACGTCATCCTGAGTGAGAGGTTTGACACTCAACGTCAACTTGTTTTCGGTCTGGTAAGCCAGGTAATCATACAAACCGACCGGCTCAATCACGATACTGGTTTTATCTGCACTACCCGTGGCACTAACGAACTGCACCGGCGTCGCGAAATCCTTCACATCCAGGCGCACACGCAGGGATTCAGGCAGCTCAGTTTTGGCAAAGTCCAGACGAATCTTCCCGCCCTGCTCCTGGATATCAGGGCTTACCGATGCATCGGAAAGGGTAATGACGATATTACCCTCCCCCTGCTCCCCACGCTGAAAGTCGATATTGCTGATTGCTTTCGGTTGCGGCCCATAGGTTTTCTTCGGCGGAACAGCCGCTACCGAAGCAGGCGCCGAGGCAGAGGGCCGCGACGCGACGGCAGAAGAATCACCAACCAGAACATACAGATCATTACCCTCAACTCGGGTGCTGTATGGCGCCAGACTGGTGAGATTGACGATCAGACGGGTACGGTCCTTGGCCTCGACAATGGTAACGCTACGCGCATTGCCGACGCCCAGTTCACGATTCTTGGAGCCGAGCTTGTTCGACACTCCCGGCAGATCCAGAGCGATACGCGCAGGCTGCTCGATGGTATAGCCGCGAGGAGCCGTCACCGGCTCATCGAAGGAAAGCTTCAGCTCAACTCGATCACCAGGCAAACTGGCGACATTCAAATCCTGAAGATTGGCCGCCAATACCGCGGGCGACAGCAGCGCCGCCAGCAGAGCGACGCTAAGACGCGAAAGAGAGCTGTTCATTTTCGTATCCCGTGTGGCAGACAGATTATTTATATTCATTTCTCACCCCGCCCCGTCAGGAGCGCTCCTTCAAGGAAAGGCTGCGTGGTCGCTCAAGCCAGCCACCTTCGCCATCTGGAACAATTTCCATAACATCGATCTTGGAGTCATCGATCACGAGAATCTTGCCGTGGTTACGCCCAAGAAAGTCGCCTACTTTTACACGATGAACACCACCCGCACCGTTAACCAGAGCGAATAACTGGTGATCGTTTCTCAGCGTGCCAACCATCTCGAATGTTTCGATGTTGAACCCTTCGAGGAATTGCTTGACACGGCTTTCATCCGGCTTGATCTCTGGCGCCCCTTTTTGTCGGGTGACGACATCGATTTTAACCGGCGGCTGGAACGGGCTACGCAAAGACGCAGCACGATAGGTGAAACTTTCATACGGCTGAAAAGTCGGCAGCGGCTCGATAGCGCCTTTAGGTTTTGCGCGCACCTCATCCATATAGATACGCAAATCGGAGAAATCACCACCGACGCCGCACCCTGTCAGAAGAGAGAACCCCGCCACCAGAACAAAACGAGAGAAACTCATTATTGAGCCCCCTTATCATTGTAGCGATAGGTCTTGGCCATAATTTGCATGTTCAGGCGACTGGAGTTTCCAGCACCGGCTGGCGCCAACTGGAAATCATGCAGGGTGACGATACGCGGCAGACTGGCAACGCCGCTTACGAAAGTCGCAAGGTCGTGATAACCACCGGTGACTTTGATCTGAATCGGCAATTCGATATAGAACTGCTGAGTCACTTCCGGCAACAGCTTGATCTCTTCGAACTCCAAGCCACTGCCCAAACCGGTACGGGTAATATCCTCCAGCAACCCTGGAACCTCGGTATCGCTTGGCAGCTGACGCAGAAGAGCGCCAAAGGACACCTCCATCTCCTGCATCTGCTCTTTGTAGGCCTCAAGGTTCGCCGCCTGAAAAGCCTTGCTGGAGAACTGCTCCTTCAGCGTCACCTCTTCTCGCTGACGCTGCTCCAGAATGCTTTGCAGATCCTTGAGGTGAAAGTTGTAGCCCAACGCCAGAACGACAATAAGCAGTAGCAGACCGGCAATGAATTTGACCGCACCAGGCCACGACCCAACATTGTTCAAATCAAGGTCATTGATATCAATACTGCGCAGACTGTCCAAGGAATCTTTAATACTCATTGCACCGCCTCCGCCTTTTCTTGATCAGGCTGTGTCTGCTGGACCGTCAACTGAAACACATTCGCCTGATCCAAAGCCCCCGCAGTAACGGCTTTGACTTCGGTCAGATTAGGAGCGGTTAACCACTCAGAACCATCCAAGTTACGCATCAGATTCGAGACGCGATTATTCGATTCAGCCGCACCCACAATGGCAATGCTCTTACCCGCCATTTTCACATTGGTGAAATACACACCGTCCGGCAGCGTTCTCACCAACTGGTCGAACACACGACCGATAATTGGCCGGTTACCCTGCAAGTCTTGAATAATCTTCATGCGCTCCAACAATTGCTGGCGACGCGTTCTCAACTCACTGATTTCCTTGATACGCGCATCGAGAACTGCGATCTCCTTCTTGATGAAGTCATTTCGCGCATTCTGGTTGCTGATCGCCGCACTGAGAAATTGATCCCCCAGAAACACCAAACCAGCAGCCACAACGAGGACACCGACAAGGCTTACCAGAAACCGCTGCTTGCGCTCCTCGCGCAGCTGTTCACGCCAGGGAAGTAGGTTAATCCGCGCCATCAGTCGAAACTCCTCATCGCCAGACCACAGGCAATCATCAGTGCCGGCGCATCACTGGCCAGCGCACCGGCGTTGACCTTGCTGCTCAGCGCCATATCGGCAAAGGGATTGGCCACTAGCGTCTGCGTACCAATCTTCTGCTGGATCAACCGATCGAGATCAGGAATGGACGCGGTGCCGCCGGCCAGGAGGATGTAGTCGACATCATTGAATTGCCCGGCGGCGAAGAAGAACTGCAGCGAGCGCGAAACCTGCTGAACGACAGCTTCTTTGAACGGTTGCAAAACCTCACTGTCGTAGTCATCTGGAAGACCACCTTGCTTCTTGGCAAGCCCAGCCTCCTCAACCGACAGGCCGTAGCGGCGCTGGATTTCCTCGGTCAGTTGCTTGCCGCCGAAAAGCTGCTCGCGGGTGTAGATCGTGCGGCCATTGTGCAGAACACTGAGCGTGGTCATCGTCGCGCCAATATCCACCACCGCGACGGTCAACTCATCGTGACCGCCGCCCAGTTGCGCCTCCAGCAGACCGTAAGCGCGTTCGAGGGCATAGGCCTCGACATCGACCACTTTCGCGGTAAGTCCTGCGAGCGCAAGGGCAGCCTCGCGGACCTCCACATTCTCCTTACGGCATGCAGCCAGCAGCACCTCGACCCGCTCGGGGTTGCGCGGCGCCGGCCCCTGCACTTCGAAATCGATGGCGACTTCTTCCAGCGGGTAGGGAATGTATTGATCGGCCTCGATCTTCAGCTGGTTTTCCAAGTCGTCCTCGGAAAGACCTGCTTCCATTTCGATGGTCTTGGTGATGACAGCCGAACCCGCCACAGCAACTGCAGCCGTCTTGACGCCGCTCTTGGCCTTGGCCAATACGCGAGAGAGCGCCTGACCGACCCCCTCCAGCTCGGCGATGTTCTTCTCTACCACTGCGTTAGGTGGAAGCGGCTCGACTGAATAAGCCTCTACCTTGTAGCGGCTTCCCGAGCGACTCAGTTCGAGGAGCTTGACCGAAGTCGAGCTGATATCGATCCCCAGCAGCGTATTCGCTTTCTTAGTGAAGAGCCCTAGCACGACCGTTTTCCTATTGGCATCCGCGACTTACGGACTATTTATGTTTTTCCACATTAAATATCAGTCTTGACAGAAGCGCAAATGGCTCCCCGGGAAAAAAAACGCTTATAATGTGATCAGCTTTTCCCTTTTAGCCTCGACTCCTGCTTAACTCATTCTTTTACTTGGAATTCCGAACATTTTGATACGCCTGCTGAAGTTCATCTGGTGGTCTTGCGTTGCCGTTTTTTGTGGGCTGTTGCTCAGTTTCAGCGGCGCGTTTCTTTATCTTAGCCCGACCCTTCCGTCCGTCGAGTCGCTGCGCCAGGTACAGCTGCAGATTCCTCTGCGCGTCTACAGCAGCGATGCCAAGCTGATCGCCGAGTTCGGCGAGATGCGTCGTTCGCCCATTCGCTTCGACGAGATCCCCAAGGAATTCATCAGCGCTCTGCTGGCTGCCGAAGACGATAATTTCGCCAATCATTATGGCGTCGATGTGACCAGCCTGATGCGCGCTGCCACGCAATTATTGAAAAGCGGGCAGATTCAGAGCGGTGGCAGCACCATCACCATGCAGGTGGCGAAGAACTTCTTCCTCACCAGCGAACGCAGTTTCTCGCGCAAGGCCACCGAAATTCTCCTGGCCTTGCAGATCGAGCGCGAACTGAGCAAGGACGAAATCCTTGAGCTCTACGTCAACAAGATCTACCTCGGCCACCGCGCCTACGGCATCGAAGCTGCCGCACAGGTGTACTACGGCAAATCGATCCGCGAGCTCAACCTGGCACAGATGGCGATGATCGCCGGCCTGCCGAAGGCCCCGTCACGCTACAACCCTCTGGTCAATCCGACCCGTGCCAAGGAACGTCGCGACTGGATTCTCGGCCGCCTCTACCGCCTCGGACGCATCGACCAGGCCAGCTACGAAACCGCCCTGGCCCAGGAAGTCGATGCCCGCTACCACGTCCCGGCGCCAGAGCTGAGCGCACCTTATATAGCCGAGATGGCACGTGCGGAAATGGTCGGACGCTATGGCAGCGAGGCTTATACAGAAGGCTTCAATGTCACCACCACCGTCCCCAGCCATCTGCAGGAAGCGGCCAATACCGCCCTGCGTGACGGACTGATCGCCTATGACCAGCGTCATGGCTATCGCGGCCCCGAAAGTCGCCTGCCGGGCATGACCCGCGAAACCTGGCTGGCCGAACTGGCCAAGTTCCGCAGCATCGGCGGCCTGGAGCCAGCAGTGGTTACCCAGGTCGAGAAAAGCGGCATTCTGGTACTGACCCGTAACGGCGAAGAACAAGCGGTGTCGTGGGACAGCATGAAATGGGCACGCCCCTACCTCAACACCAACAGCCTCGGCCCGCGCCCGCAGCAACCTACCGATGTCGTCCAACCCGGCGATATCGTGCGCGTGCAACGCCAGGAGGATGGCAGCCTGCGCTTTACCCAGGTGCCTGCAGCGCAGAGTGCGCTGGTTTCCCTCGATCCCTACAGCGGCGCCATTCAGGCCCTGGTCGGCGGGTTCTCCTTCGATCAGAGCAACTACAACCGCGCCGTGCAGGCCAAACGTCAGCCCGGCTCGAGCTTCAAGCCCTTCATCTATAGCGCGGCACTGGATAGTGGCTACACCGCCGCGACGCTGGTCAACGATGCGCCGATCATCCTCTCCGACGATTACCTGTCGCAGAAGTGGCGCCCGAAGAACGATAACAACACCTTCCTCGGCCCGATTCGCATGCGCGAAGCGTTGTACAAGTCGCGCAACCTGGTTTCCATCCGCCTGCTGCAGGACATGGGCATCGACCGCAGCCTGCGCTATATCGAACGCTTCGGCTTCGCCCCGCAGGATCTGCCACGCAACCTGTCACTGGCCCTCGGCACTGCCAGCCTGACCCCCATGGAAATCGCTGAGGGCTGGGCCACCTTCGCCAATGGTGGTTACAAGATCGAGCCCTACCTGATCGAACGCATCGACGACCGTAACGGCAAGCTGCTTTTCCGCGCCAACCCGGCCCGCGTGCCAGGCAGCGCACCGACCGAGGAGAACGCCAACCTCACCGTCAACGCAACTGATGAGTTGCCGTTGGAGGAGCCCAAGGTCGCCGAGCAGATCATCGACGAGCGCACCGCCTACATCATGACCAGCATGCTGCAGGATGTGATCAAGCGCGGCACCGGCCGCCGCGCCCTGGCTCTCGGACGTAACGACCTGGCGGGCAAGACCGGCACCACCAACGAGTCCAAGGACAGCTGGTTCTCCGGCTACAACGCCGACTACGTCACCACCGTCTGGGCCGGCTTCGACCAACCGGAAAGCCTGGGCCGACATGAGTACGGTGGCACTGTCGCGCTGCCGATCTGGATGAATTACATGGGCACGGTACTCAAGGATCACCCCAACCATCTGCCCAAGGAACCCAAGGGGCTGCTGACGCTGCGCGTCGACCCGATCAGTGGCCGCGCTGCTGTACCTGGCACGCCGGATGCCTACTTCGAGCTGTTCAAAAGCGAAGACTCGCCCCCTCCGATGAGCGAGTTCGAACCTGGCATGGGTGTTCCTGGCAGCCCGCTACCGGCCGACGAGATGGCGCCGATCGACTTGTTCTAGGATAAGGCTCAGGCGACAGCAAGCGTCGCCTAGAGCCGAATCACAGACAATAAAAAACCCGCCGAGGCGGGTTTTTTATTGCTCAGCCGATCAGCCGTTGAACACTTCATCCACCGACTTCAGCGGATAGTGCTTCGGATAGGGCAGAGTCGCCACGCCGGACTCGATGGCAGCCTTGGCCACGGCATCGCAAACCACGGTGATCAGACGCTGATCCATTGGTTTCGGAATGATGTACTCGCGACCGAACGACAGCTCGATACCGCCGTAGGCGTCGCAGACTTCCTGCGGTACCGGCAGCTTGGCCAGGTCACGCAGCGCCAGCGCTGCGGCGATCTTCATCTCTTCGTTGATGCGAGTGGCACGCACGTCCAGAGCACCGCGGAAGATGAAGGGGAAACCCAGCACATTGTTGACCTGGTTCGGGTAGTCGGAACGACCGGTGGCCATGATCACGTCGTTGCGCGTCTCGTGCGCCAGCTCCGGTTTGATTTCCGGATCCGGGTTGGAGCAGGCGAAGACGATCGGGTTGGCCGCCATGCGCTGGAGATCTTCCGGGCTCAGCAGGTTGGCGCCGGACAGGCCGACGAACACATCCGCACCGTCTAGCGCATCAGACAGGGTGCGACGATCGGTCTCGTGGGCGAACACCGCCTTGTACTGGTTCAGATCATCGCGCCCAGCGTGAATCACGCCCTTGCGATCGATCATGAAGATGTTCTCGACCTTGGCACCCATGCTCACCAGCAGCTTCATGCAGGAGATGGCGGCAGCACCGGCACCCAGGCAAACGATCTTCGCCTCTTCCAGGGTCTTGCCGGCGATTTCCAGGGCGTTGAGCATGCCGGCAGCGGTGACGATCGCAGTGCCGTGCTGGTCATCGTGGAATACCGGAATGTCGCACTGCTCGATCAGCGCGCGCTCGATCTCGAAGCACTCGGGGGCCTTGATATCTTCCAAGTTGATGCCGCCGAAGGTGATGGAGATGCGCTTGACGGTGTCGATGAAGGCCTGAGGGCTTTCCGAATCGACTTCGATATCGAACACATCGATACCGGCGAAACGCTTGAACAGCACGCCCTTACCTTCCATCACTGGCTTGGACGCCAGCGGCCCGAGGTTACCCAGACCGAGGATGGCGGTGCCATCGGAAATAACGGCTACCAGGTTGCCTTTACCGGTGTAACGGTAGGCCAGCTCGGCATCACGAGCGATTTCGCGAACCGGCTCAGCGACACCCGGGCTGTAGGCCAGCGACAGGTCGCGGGCAGTAGCAGTGGCTTTGGTCAACTCGACGCTCAGCTTACCGGGGCGGGGCTGGGCGTGATATTCGAGAGCGGCAGTTTTTAGATCTGACATAGTGGCATTTCCGCTTTTGTTGGCTGTTGAACGGGCAGGCGGCCGAGGATACGCAAGTTGTATACACCTGCACAAGACCGTTCGGTCGCGATTGAAGCGCCGCGCTAGCGCAGCGTTTTCAACCACTCGCCAGGCCGCGGCTCACCGCTTGGGTAGAGCCCGTTGAGCAGACGCAACTGCGCCTCGCCATCGACTGGCAGCGGCGAATTCTTGGCCAAAGCGGAGATACTCTGCCCTGCCTTCGCCCTTACCAGGTGCAGGCGCACTGGCTCGGCCAGCTTGCGTTCGGCCGCCTTGAGCGGCCGGTAACTGCGGATAACCTCAAGGAAACGTTGATCCTCGGTTTCCAGCGAGGCACGTCCTTTCACCGCTGCCACGAAAAGGTAAGCGTTGTCGCCGCGATAGATCACCGCCACGCGACGCGCCGACTGCCCCTGCAACACCGCCGTATAGCCCTGCAACGCACCAAGGCGCAGCTCCTCGCCGGCCACCAGACGCTGGTTGCCGACGCGCTGACGGAGGAATTCGGCAGGCGACAGACGCTTGTCCGCCGTCTCCAGGGTCATGGCGATGAAAGCCTGCTCATCCAGGGTGTGGCCGATCAGCACATCGGGGCGATTGACCAGTTGCCAGCCCTGCGGGTAGGTCAGGGTGAAGTCCAGCTCGCTGTGATAGAAATTGCGCCCACGGCGAATACCGCTGGCGGCCGAATCGCCGAACACCAGGCCGTCGAGCATCTGCAGGAAATTGTCGCGGCCCACTTCCTGATTGCCGCCCACCAGCGCACGCGCAGGACCGATCACCTCCTGCAGACGACGATCATTGTCCGGGTGGGTGTCGAACAAGCCGTGGTAGCCACCCGCCGCGGGCGCTTCGCCGCGCTTGGCTGCCTGCTCGCGGGCGAAATCTTCCTGCGCCTTGAGCACCTTGACCACTTCGATCATCGCCTGCGGATCGTAGCCACCACGCGCCAGGTATTGCGCGCCCAGACCATCGGCCTCCAACTCCATGTCGCGCCCGTAGCCGCGCACGAAAGCATTGCCCATGGCACTGGTCAGATCCCCTACC
>Ga0172374_1002616_pt1 | contig 11305 bp, 7 predicted proteins | sample LakKiv3m_FD_114536 | JGI IMG/M metagenome (GOLD analysis project Ga0172374, IMG submission 114536) | Freshwater microbial communities from Kabuno Bay, South-Kivu, Congo - kab_092012_10.3m | ecosystem: Environmental > Aquatic > Freshwater > Lake | place: Democratic Republic of the Congo... | reverse complement strand
TCAAACGCAGTTTTATGTTTTAAAATCACTTCGTTTAATTCGGTTTCTAGATTGTAGCAATTGCGTAAATTAACCGATTCCTCGACGCGCTCGTTGAGTAAATATGCCTGTGCTGAAATGCTATCTAGATTTTTCTCTTCACTGGTGTAAGTTTCAATTTCAACCAGGGTTTTAGCGTTGTAGCCATCGGACATGACAAAGGTGGGAAAACGATAGTGCCAGGCGGTCAAAAAGGCTTTGAGCGCGTAGTCATACATCTCTTGGACCGATGAGACAGAGTAAACAATCCGGAGGCCTTCGCCGTTGCCGCCAAAACAAGTTAAATTTAATTCTTGTTGTGAATAAATTACCGTGCCGGTTGAGGGGCCGCCACGTTGGTTAATAAAGGCGACGGTCGGAAGTCGCAAGCTTTCGGCCATCGAGAAAGCGTCCTGCATAAGGACATTGCCGGGTCCGGCTGTGGCCGTAAAGGCCATGCGTCCCGCTAATACAGCGCCGATCATAGCAAAACCGGCTGACATTTCGTCCTCGGTTTGTAAAAACCTTAGTTTCTCGTTTTTTTCTTGAGTTTCTGACCAATAATGAATAATTTCCGTAGTTGGCGTAATGGGGTAGCCGGTCATAATCTCTGCTCCGGCTGCCAACGCCCCTTTCAATATGGCTTCGTTACCAGTTAAAAATTCTTTTTGCATAGTTACAATTATTCTCCGTATTCTTCTTCCATTTTACTATAAAACATTTGCAATATCTTGTTACGCATTGGAAAATCTTTAGTTGTTTGTTCGGGAAACAATGTTTCTTCATGATGCGGGTTGTTCTTATCCCAAAGAATGTAATTAACCTCGTGACCATTATGATGGTGCCAGACTTTGCTCGCTGGAGAAAAATCAAGCGAACCATCAGGCGCAGTATAACGAATAATTTCCGATTGATGATCTGTGCTACCCGCGTCAGGGCTATCTTGGAGCGCATAAAATTTTTCTGTTAAATATTCCTCGACAGTAAATCCCAATTTCGGTTTTTCGATGCGCTCTTTTTTCCCTCCGCTCCATTTATTATAGAAAATTTTATCCATAAAAGGCTGAACCGAGTGATCTAAACCGTTATCCTCCTCCAGGGAGGCTAATTTGACTCTTAAGGATACACCAGACTTTGTTACAAAATAGAAGGAATCGTCATCATATATTCCACTATCGCCAGAAGTAAAGATGTATTGCCAGGTGTCAAGGTTATCAAATAAGTATTTGAAAACTCTTAAAATTGTTTCTTGCGAGGTTAGTTTTTTTTGAAGATTGGTTGATAATGACTCGCGATTTAAACGGTCAATTTTTTTGTACTCTCTGATCTTTCTTCTGATTTCCGCTAAATTTTTCAGCTCTTGCGCCGGGATTATGTCTCTCGATTGCTCGCTTTGCTCCAGTTTCGCCTGGCGCTCGCGCTTTTGTTGGTCAAGAAATGCTAGTACCGCTGACATACCCATAGGATCTTGTTCGGAACTTTTTCCAGTCATTATATGAATCCTTTACTTTATTGTGTTATATCTTGCATCAACGCAAATTGCTTGTTCGCGGCTGACTTTTATTGGGTTTAAATCAATCTCTGAAATCTGGCTGTAATCACTCATTATTTGCGCCACGGCGACCAGAATGTTTTTTATGCCCGACAAATCTGCATTTTCACGAACTAAAATTTGTCCAATTTTAGTCTCTTTAATCATCTCGTCTAAATCTGCTTCTGTCAATGGTAAAATTCTGGCGGCTAGATCATCAAGATCCTCAACATAGACCCCGCCCCAACCAAAGGTAAGAATGATGCCCAAGTTTGGGTCGCGTTTGGCGCCAATAATAACCTCAAAAGGAAACTCCACCATCCGCTGGATTAAAACCGGGAATTGTACTTGGCGGATAGCTTGTTCAAGTGAAACCTTGTCAAAGATATTTAATTTAACCTTGCCTGCCTGTGCTTTATGTTCACCAAAAGTACCGACATTTTTTACCGCAACCGGAAAACCAATTCTAGTGACAATTTGATAAGCGACTTCGAAATTTGTGGCGTAGCCGAAAACCGGGATCGGAATATTGTAATTTTGGATTAATGAAAGCGGATCAGCTAATTTAGTGCTATCGCCTGGGTGCGGCTCGATTTCTACGAGGTATTTTTTCCGCCAAACATTCTGCCAATAATTGGTGATCTTTGAAAGAGCAAAAACTGCCAGTTCTGGGTCTTCGAAATGAGGGACGCACGAGCGTTGTAAAATTTCCAAGGCGCTAGCGACGCTTTGGTCGCCCAGAAAAGAAGCGACAATTGTTTTGGGCGAGGTGGAGTATTTTGCCAAAACCTCGGCGGTTTCATCTACCTCGGTGGCTGTCTGCGGAGTTAAGATGGTTAAAATTGAGGAAACTTGATCGTTTTTAACGGCTTCGGCCAACGCTAGGTCGTAATCTTGAGCTTTGGCCTCTCCAGTTAAATCCAGTGGATTATGGATCGAAGCAACCTTTGGTAGGGTTTTTTGGAGCTTTTTGGCAATTTGTTCATCAAGTTCGGGTAAAATCATTTTAGTACGAGCGGCCATGTCTGTAGCTAAAATACCCGGGCCACCAGCATTAGTAATGATCATCAAGCGCCTTGACCAAATTTGCGGTTCCGAGCTAAGAACCTGAATAATATTTAGCATATCCTCAATTGTTCTAGCCACGATTAAATTTGCTTGCGCAAAAATCGCTTTAGTAGTGTGCTCTGATCCGACCATAGCGGCTGTGTGCGAAAATGCCGCTTTAGCGCCTAGATTGGTTGTGCCGCCTTTTAAAATAATTACCGGCTTTTTTTCGGTAGCGCGGCGGCAAACTTCTAGAAACTTTTGGGGATTTCTAATTTCCTCTAAATACAGCACAATAATTTTAGTGGCTGGGTCATTGGTTAAATAGTCGATGATCTCGGATTCTTCAAGATCAACCTTATTGCCAAGGCTGACGAATTTAGCAAACCCAAATCCATATTTTTTAGCCCAGTCAAGCAGGGCTACGCCCAGCGCCCCTGATTGAAAAACCACAGAAACATCTCCGGGCGAAAGTTTCGGCGCCGCAAAAGTGGCGTTTAGATTAGAATCTACGTTAAAAATACCCAAACAATTTGGCCCGAGCACCCGAGTTGATGAGGATTTAATAATTTCTTGTAGCTTATCTTGAAGTTCCTTGCCCTTGGGCCCCATTTCGGCAAAGCCAGCCGAAATAATCACCGCATTTGCGACTTGTTTTTTAACGCATTCTGATAAAACTTGTGGCACAATGGCGGCGGGGACAATGATGATGGCTAAATCAACTGGGCCTGGAATGTCGGTTACTTTTAAGAAAGACGCTAAATTAAGGATTGGGCCGGGTTCGGGGTTTACTGGAAAAATTTTAGCCTTGGTGCCACCATTAATTAGGTTTTCTAAAATTTGGTATCCGAGTTTTTGTGGATGCCGAGAGGCGCCGATAACAGCGATAGAGCTGGGATTAAATAATTTGTCTAATTCATTTGTAATCATTCTGTCTCTTTTAATAATGAATGCCCTGTCATTTCCTTTGGTTTTGGAAGATCCAAAATTTCCAAGATAGTCGGGGCGATATCGGCCAGGGTGCTCTTGGTGGTCATAATTTTGGCTAATGAATTTGATCGGTTAATTAACGCCGATTGAACCAAATTTTTTCTATTTTTTGGGGAAACAACTATAAAGGGGACTGGATTCATGGTGTGAGACGTCTCTTCACTACTTAAACTTTTTTTAAGTTCAATCATTTGCTCGGCATTACCGTGGTCTGCTGTGATAATGGTGGTTCCGCCAGCCCTCACGTTAGCCTCGACTATCCTCCCGACTTGTTGATCAACAACCTGGATCGCTTGTCCGGTAGCAATAATATTGCCAGTATGCGCCACCATATCTACGTTGGCAAAATTAGCAACGATAAAATCATATTTATTTGATTTCAATCCATTTATAACAGCGTTAGCTACCGCAGGTGCAGACATCTCTGGCCGCTGGTCATACGAGGCCACATTAGGCGAGGAAATTATTTTACGCTCTTCGCCCGGCCACGGGTTTTCTTCGCCGCCATTAAAAAACGAGGTGATATGCGCCTGTTTTTGTGACTCAGCCACTTTTAATTGTCTAAAATTAGCCTTTGAAAGTACCTCACTAAGCGTGTTGGTATGAATTTTTTCCGGAAAAGCGACTTTAGCCGGTAATTCGCGTGCGTAACTGACAAATGTGGCAAAATAAAGATCATTAAATTTTTGAGGGCGCCAAAACATGTTGCCAAAATTTTGGTCTAAAAACATTCGCGTTAATTCTCTTGAGCGGTCCTCACGAAAATTAAAGAAAATTACCGCATCACCATTCTTAATGACATTTTGAGCGCCGTCTTTTTTTAACACTTTATTCGGCTCGATAAACTCATCGTTTTGGCCTAAATGATAATTAGAGGTAATTGCCTCGACAATAGTCTCTACGGGCTTAACGCTTCCTTTGCAAAGAACCTGATAATATTTTTTTATCCTGTTCCAGTTCTCGTCGCGATCCATCGCCCAGTGTCGGCCAGAAATTGAGCTAAAAGCACCAATTCCTAGTTCGGACATTTTATTTTGTATTTTTTCGACAAATCGCAGGGCATTTGTCGGCCCAGAATCGGTTCCGTCAGTAATGGCATCAATAAATACTCGATTAAAATCTTCCCTGTGGCAAAGATTTAAAAGGGCCAATAAATGATCAACGTGAGAGTGGACGCCTCCGTCAGAGATCAGCCCCAGCAAATGCAAATTAGATTTGTTGCGTTTAGCCCAATTAATGGCGCCCAGCAGGACCTCATTTTTATAAAACTGACGGCTGGTAATAGTTTTGTTAATCCGCCCTAAATTACTTTCGACAATACGACCAGATCCAATCATGGTATGGCCCAAATGTGAATCCCCAACAACCTCGCCACTACTAATAGCGCTTAAAGCTTGCAAGACTGCATGGGGATAATTTCTCCATAGCGCATCAATTCTCTTGGGATTGTTCATGGCTAGGGCATTTCCTCCCCAAGAAGGGGATAGGCCCCAGCCGTCGAGAATCAGCAATATTGTTGGGCCAAGTTTTGATTTCATCTTACTCCTTCGGTGTTAATAAGCTGTTACCAGTCATTTCACTTGGTTTTTCTAGACTCATGATATCTAAAATTGTTGGTGCAACATCTGATAAAATTAGATCATTTTGCGAAGACGCAACCCTTAGTGGACGCCGTAGGGCAGGATTTTTGCTAATTAGGATGAAAGGCACCGGATTGGTCGTGTGTTCAGTATATGGTTCGCCGTTGTCCAAATTAATCATTTGCTCGGCATTACCATGGTCGGCTGTAATAATTACAGTGTAACCACGATCAATTATTGGTGGAACAAGCTGGCCGATACATTTATCCACCGCTTCAACCGCTCTGATTGTGGCCTTGATGTTACCAGTGTGCCCAACCATATCAGCATTGGCAAAATTTACCACCGAAAAATCAAAATGTTTAAATTCTCCTAATAATTTTTTGGTTATTTCTGGCGCCGACATACTCGGCTTCAAATCAAAAGTAGGTACCTTTGGCGAGTTCACCATTAATTGATATTCTTTCGGCCAAACTCCTTCGCGGCCACCGTTGAAGAAAAAAGTTACGTGGGCGTATTTTTCTGTCTCCGCTAAATGAAATTGACTTAGGCCGTGTTCTGATAAAACCCTAGCCAGAGAATATTCTAGGTGCCTTAATTCAAAAACTATTTTTATTGCTGAATTTTTTACATATTCATCAAGGAAGGAAAATGTTGCAAAATACAAATTTGGAATTAGCCGTCGCGGAAAGTGGTAAAACTTATTTTCCACCAAAGCTCGAATAATTTGCCGCGCTCGATCCGCACGAAAGTTAAAGAAAATTAAAGAATCATTGGCCGAAACTGGACGGAAAGGTTTTTCTTTAGTGCTAAGCATGGTCGGTATAATAAACTCATCATTTTTGCCTTGACGATAATTTTCCGAAATAACTTTTTGAGCCGATTCCGAGACCGGGCCCTCGCCCTTGACTAAAACATCATAAGCTTTTTTGATCCTCTCCCAGTGGTGATCTCGATCCATGGCATAATAACGGCCCATTACAGAGGAAATTTGACCAACCCCAAGCACTGCAATTTTTTGTTCTAGCTCTGATAGATAAGACAAGGCTTTCATCGGGTCGGTGTCACGGCCATCAGTAATCACATGAATTCTAACATCCTGAATACCTTGTCTTTTAGCTAGTTCGAGCAGTGCGTAAAGATGTCCGTTAAAAGAATGGATACCACCGTCAGAGACAAGGCCGAATAAATGGAGAACAGACTTTTCTTTCTTAACGTGCTCGCAGGCTTGAACCAAAACTTTATTGGCAAAAAAACTGCCATTACCAATCAGCGATGTGATGCCTGGTAAGTTTTGGTAAACAATTTGGCCACAACCTAAATTCAAGTGCCCCACTTCAGAATTGCCCATTTCCTTGTGTGGCAGTCCGACTGCTTCTTCGGCCGCCCTAAGTGTTGTATGTGGATTTTCCTTCCAATATTTATCAATATTCGGGGTTCTAGCCATTTCAATAGCATTACCGCCCCACGCTGGCGCAACTCCCCAACCATCCAAAATAATTAGAACCACTTTATCGGCTAATTTCAAAATACCTCCGTTAAACTTTGGCCCGTAATTTCTGGAGTAGGCTTTAAGCCCATCCGATTAATAATTGTGGCTGTCACGTCGGCCAGTACGCCGACAGGCGGCTGAACCGCCCAGGCGATTTTTGTTTCCTGGCTCGGAGGCATCGTTGGCTTTTGTTTGTCTAAAAAAGCGAGAATAAAAGGAACAGGATTTGTTGTATGTTCTTTGTCAATCTCTTTAGTTTGTAGATTAATCATTTGTTCGGCATTGCCATGGTCTGCGGTTATAATTAAATCTGCCTGCGCGCCCAAAACGCCCGAAGCAAGTTGCCCGAGATTTTCGTCAATTACACTAATAGCCTTTTGGGTCGCTTTCATGTCGCCAGTGTGCCCAACCATGTCGGCGTTAGCATAGTTTAAAACCGTAAAGCCCGGTTTTTTTTTGGTAAAATAATCAAGAAACTTGCTGGTAATTTCCGCTGCTGACATCTCTGGCTTTTGATCAAAAGTGGCGACTTCTGACGATGGCACCAATAAACGCTCTTCCCCATTAAAAGGCTGTTCCCAGCCACCATTAAAAAAATATGTAACGTGGGCATATTTGGTGGTTTCAGCGATATGAAGTTGCGAAACATTATTTTTCTCAAGAATTTGTGCTAGCTGATTCTTGACTTTAGCCGCGAAAAACGCCACCTTGGTCGTGTTGCTCGGTTCATAGCCGTAGCTGGTAAAAGAGGTAAAAAATATATCGTGGCGGTCAATAATTTTCTCTGCCATTTGTCTAGAGCGGTCAGCGCGAAAGTTAAAACAAATAACAGCGTCTCCAGCTTTAATTCTGGGAACACCTCTCATGGCCACGGGCGAAATAAACTCATCGGTCTGGTTAAATTTATAGGCCTCATCCACGGCGGTTTCAATATTGGCCGCCTGAAGTTGGCCGCCGTTGAAAAGACAATCCAACGCCTTTTGGGTTCGGTCCCAATGCTTATCACGATCCATGGCCCAATAGCGGCCCATGAGAGAGGCGATTTGGCCTACCCCAGTTTCTTTGATGACATCATAGAGCTTGGGAATATCCTGCAAGAGAATTTTGGGCGCAGTATCGCGTCCATCGCTTATGAGGTGTAAATATACTTGCTTAAATTTTCTAATTTTCGCCATTCTCAAAAGAGCGAATAAGTGCTCCATATGCGAGTGGACACCACCAGAAGAATATAGCCCAACCAAATGCAGGCTAGTATTTTTGGCAATGGCATAGTCAAATGTTTGTATTAAGGCCTGATTGTTCAAAAAAAGCCCTTGATCAATAGCCTGATTAATTCTGGTTAAATCCTGAACTACGACTCTCCCTGTGCCGAGATTTAAATGACCTACCTCGGAATTTCCCATTTCGCCCCATTCTAGACCAACCTCCTCGCCCGAAGCGTGCAATGATGCATATGGAAAAGAGCCGATCAACTTGTCTAGATTCGGCGTCGGCGTTGATAAGATGGCGTTTCCTTCGACTTCGACCGACAAACCCCAACCATCTAAAACAACTAGAACCAATGGTCGCAAAACCCCTCCTGTTAAAACTTTACTGGGCTAATTCTTTGTCAATCTCCTTAAGCCGGTTATATTTAGCAACTCTTTCTGATGCATATGGCGCGCCAGACTTTAAAAATGGCGCTGCAGTCGCCACCGCAAGATCGGAAATAAAAGTATCCATGGTTTCCCCAGAACGGTGAGATAAAATATGCGTAAAATTGGCAACTTTCGCTTTGGCGATGACAGCCAAGGTTTCCGACAACGTCCCGACTTGATTGAGCTTAATAATAATGCCGTTGGCAACAAAATCATTAATCCCTTTTTGAAAACGTTTTTCATTGGTCACAAAGAGATCATCGCCAATTAATAAATAATCTTTTTGGCGTTGATCAAGCGCAAGTTTTAACTCGCCCCAGTGATCCCATTCGTTTTCCGCAAATGGATCTTCAAGAGAAAATATCTGATAGCGGTGAATCAGCGCCATAATGTCGTCCAGGGTCATTTGGCAATGGTTGCCAGCAACATCTAGGCCGATTTTAACGTGTTCAGGAATAGTTAATCCCTCTTCTTTAACGGCTTCTTCGATTAAGCGCAGCCCGTCCTCATCGTATTCAAGATTTGGTATAAACCCGCCTTCCAGGCCTACTTTGGTGCCCAAATCACCTTGAGACAAAATCTTTTTGAGTCTAGTCCAAATTCTCTCGCCAATCTCGAGGCTTGTTAAACAGAGAAATTCCTGAATGCAGGTTTTGCTTCCCTCGGCGTGCTTGCCACCCTCAATCATAACCATCATCGGCAGTGGTATCGCCGGCTTAATCTGTTGATTAGAAATTTTATTGTAGAGTTCGTTCAGATAACGGTATAAAGGCATTCGGGCCACCCCAGCCGCCGCTCTGGCAACCGCCAAAGAAACACCTAGAATGGCGTTAGCACCCAATTTGCTTTTGTTGGGCGTACCGTCGAGATCAATCATAATTTGGTCAATTTTGCCCTGTTCGGCGGGATTGGTGCCAACAAGTTTCGGCCCGATAACATCATTGACATTATTGATCGCTAAATTAGGTTCTATAGCAATCGCCTCAAAACTGCCGGTCGAAGTGCCGCTGGGGACAGAGTCAATGGCCATTTGGCCAGTGTCGGTCGTAACCTTGACTTCAATTGTATCCTTACCGCGCGAATCTAAAATTTTTCGCGCTTCTACATGCTTTATTTTAGACATTGCCCCTCCACGACTCTTTAACTATTTTCCTTCTTCATTTAGTTTATCTTTTAAGAAATTGATGATTTCAACTGGTTCTGGCGCTACATTGTTTAGGACAGCCAAATAATAGGCAATATAGTCGCCCAAGGCGATCATTTGAAAGGTCTCAGCCAAAATACTGCCAGATGGCTCGAGCATGACAGTCTCACATGGAATGCGGCGCTGACTGAAAATTTGCGTCATGATATTTTGGCGCAGTTTATTGCGCGGATGATTATATCTTGATTCCAGAATAAAAACAAAAACCTTCTGACCTAGATTCTCCGGATACTCCAGACCAACTAAAGAGTTGTGGTTCATTTCGGGAATTTCTTCAAAGTATGAAGTAGTTTTAGCGTGTTCATTAAAATGCTCTTTCCAGCGTTGCGCCACTGTTGTCAGAGGATCGGCCGCTAAAATAATCGGGATTCGGTTCGTCAGTTTTTGGGCTAGTATTTTAGCCTGGTTTCGATAAACCGGTACATCAATGTCAACTTTTTTTAAAAATCCCTTTAAGAGAATGAGTGCTTCCTCGATATCACTAGATTTAATTTCCAGTAAGCGAAGCTTGGAAAAAATCGCCAAAAGGCTGGTGAGCGAGTAACCCAAGGCCTGCCTGGGCTGAGAGCGATATTTAACTTCGTAATGAAGAGCCCTGTGGTTACTGCCAATCGAAGCGAGCATCCCGCCGGTTGAGATAGTGATTAATTTATCAGTTTTAGCCGCCGCCGCCTTAAAAGCCGCCAGCGTTTCCTCGGTGTAGCCAGAGTAGGAAACAGCGATGACCAAAGTGTTTTTATCCACCCAGGCGGGAATTGTGTAGTCGCGACAAGTTTCTATAATCATGGGACACTCGCGTCGAGCCATAGAAGAAATAATCGCCGCTCCGATTCCTGAGCCGCCGAGTCCCAAAATTAGAACATTTTTAGCGTTAACAAAAGATGTCGGGATAGCGATATTTTGCCAATCAGTCCAACATTTTTCGATCTGGTCGGGAAATTCCTGCATATTTTCTAAGATATTTTCTTTATCCAGTTTTTTGATCGCTTCAATATTATCTAAATTCGACATATTGACCTTTCTTCCCCTTATACACCAAAAATTGGTGCCTTTTGACCTCTGTATTTAATATACCAATTACAAAAGTATTACGCAAGAAGTAAAATACTAAAAAAACGCCCTTTGACGAATTTGGTGATCTACTCTTGCGGCGGCAAAGTACAGATAAAAAATAGAGGCGCCTCAATCAAGAAGCGCCTCCTGGCGGGCAATCGCTACCACTGCTGCTGCGGTTGCGAATATTCGTTTTTGGTCCTCAACTTTCTCTGTCTTCTCTGTAATCTCGTCGAGCAGCTGGTTTGGCCGAGGAATTCGAAATTGATGACTGGCTGGAAAACTCCCATCACTGAGTTGCAAGTTCGCCAGTCTGGCTGCCAGATCCCTGTCAACAAGACCGAGCCTTGCCTTCAAGAGCAGTGCCAAACCAATCTCAACAGGATCACTCCCGACAACTTCTCCGTTCATCCGGCAAGCTTCATAACGAACATACCAAGGTGTTTGCCACCAATAAGCTCGTGCATCGCCTTTCTCAAGACGATTTACAAGATAGTGGTTTGCTTTGGCTCGCGCCTGCTCGTCACGAATGACATGGACAGCAAGGGCTGTGACGCAGGGATGTGAGGCAGTCCAACCGCCTTCCGGATAGCCCATCATTGCTACCGCTTCCGGACGATAGGTCGCAATCCCGCCGTCTGCTTGCTGATGTGACAGCGCAAATGCTTCAGCCTTGTTGACTATCGTGTGATCGCTGAAACCTACCTTCATCAGAAACTGCAATACCCTTAAAGTACTATCCGCATCAGGTAC
>Ga0172374_1002612_pt1 | contig 11322 bp, 7 predicted proteins | sample LakKiv3m_FD_114536 | JGI IMG/M metagenome (GOLD analysis project Ga0172374, IMG submission 114536) | Freshwater microbial communities from Kabuno Bay, South-Kivu, Congo - kab_092012_10.3m | ecosystem: Environmental > Aquatic > Freshwater > Lake | place: Democratic Republic of the Congo... | reverse complement strand
TAGAAGGCGCCGGCCATGGCGCCGATGGAGGCGCTAATGGCAAAGGCCGTGACCTTGTACCTGATTAGATTGACGCCGGAGCATTGGGCGGCGATCTCATCTTCCCGTATGGCAAACCATGCGCGCCCAACGCGGGAGTCCTGGAGTCGTGTCACGACGACCAGGACGATCAGGAGCAGAATCAGAATGAGATAGAAGAACTCCCAGTCACGGGTCAGAGGATGGCCGAAGATGGAAGGGGGAGAGATGCCGGGAAGACCCATGGGGCCTCGGGTGAGCCAGAGTTCGTTACGGATGACCAGCACCACCAATTCGGAGAACCCGAAGGTGACGATGGCAAAATAATCTCCTGTCAGACGCAGGGTCGGAGCGCCCAGGAGGGTCCCCCAGAGCGCCCCGTTGAGCGCTGCCAGCGGGAGGATCAGCCACATGCTCATGTCATAGTGGATGGCCAGGAGCCCGGAGGTGTAGGCCCCGATCCCGTAAAAGCCCACGTACCCCAGATCCAGGAGCCCGGTGAATCCTGGAACGATGTTCAGGCCCAATGCCAGGATCATGTAGAGGACTGCTGTGGTCAATATCCTAAGAACGTAGTTAGTGGAGCCGCCCATGGGGAGCCAGGGGAGGAGGATGGCCAGTAGACCCAGGCCCAGGAAGAAAAGGCGGGGATGTTTTCCTAATCGCTCTAAATCCATTACGCCTTCTCCCCGATCTGTCTGCCGATAAGGCCGGCGGGTTTAAAGAGGATGACCGCTATCATGACCGCGTAAGAGATGCCGTCGCGATATTCCGATGAAATGTACCCGGCCCCGATCACCTCGGCGATTCCCAGTACGCCCCCTCCCAACATGGCGCCGGGAACGCTCCCGATCCCCCCTAAAACAGCAGCGGCAAAGGCCTTGATGCCGGCAATGTAGCCCATAGTGGGGAAGATGGCGTTGTAATAGAGGCCTACCAGTATCCCGGCCATACCGCCCATGGCCGATCCCACGGCAAAGGTAAAGGAGATCACCCGGTTGACGCCGATCCCCATGAGGGCCGAGGTGGTCTTGTCCTGGGACACCGCCCGCATGGCCGTGCCGATTCGGGTCCTGTGGATAACGAGATGAAGGATGGCCATGCTCACAATGGTGATAACCAGCATGAAGATCTGAAGCCACGATAAGGTGACATCGCCCACATTCCATGCCGTTTTGGAAAAAATCTCGGGTAGAACGTCGCGCGGATAAGATTTGATCTGGGATCCCCAGATCATCATGCCCAGGTTCTGAAGGAATATGGACATCCCGATGGCCGTGATGAGGGCGGCCAGCCGCGGGGCCTTTCGCAGGGGGCGGTAGGCGATGAAATCGAGGATAATGCCGAAACCGGAACAGATCAGGATGGTGAGGATGAATGCGGCAAGAAAGGGGAGACCGAGGACTGTTACCATGCTATAGGCCAGAAAGGCGCCCAACATGTAGATCTCGCCATGGGCGAAGTTGATCAACTGGATAACCCCGTAGACCATGGTGTACCCCACGGCGATGAGGGCGTACACCCCGCCCAGGGTAATGCCGTTTACCAACTGCTGGAGAAAAAGACTCGACTGATCGAGAAGACTGTCCACGGGTTCAGAGGTTCAAAGGTTCCAGGTTCAAAGGTTCAAGGGTTCAAGGGTTCAAGGGTTCAAGGGTTGGGAGGTTCATGGGGTTAGGGCTCAGGAACCGGTTCATTGATCCGATTTCCTTCTATTGCCACCATTCTCCACATAGTTAACTCTGAACGTTGAACCTTGAACCTCTGAACCTATTTTCACGGATCACTGCAACTGCTTTTCCGCGCTGACCCATTGGCCGTTTTTGATCTCCTTGACAAATGCGTCTTTGAGGCAGTCGCCGTTTTTGTCAAAATAGGTATTGCCGGCCACACCCTTGTAGGCCTTCTCCTTTGAATCGATGGAGGCCAGGTAATCCCGAATCTTGACCCTGTCCGGACCTGCCGCTGCAATGGCCTGGGCTGCGATGCCCACGCCGTCGTAGGCATTGGCGGCAAACCAATTGGGCTCCTTTCCATATTTCGCCTTGTAGGCCTTGATAAATCCGGCGGCCTGGGGACCGGCCTTGTCCGGGAGAAAAGGCGTTGTCACAAAGAGACCTTCTGCGTCCGGGTTCTTCAACATCAGGTCGTCATCCAGCCCGTCCGCCCCGAAAAAGGCCACGTTTTTCATGCCCAGGCCCCTGGCCTGCGACACAATCAGCGTTGCCTGAGGGGCATACCCGGGGATAAAGACGGCATCCGGCTTCATCATCTTGAACTTGGTGAGCTGGGGCTTGAAATCCGTGGTATCCGATGTATAGGCCTCTGTGCCCAGGACCTTGATGCCCAACTCCTTCGCCTCTTTCATGAATGCCAGCATCAGTCCCATGGAATAGTCATTAACCTCATAAAAGACCGCCACTTTTTGGAATCCTCTCGCCAGCTTTGCGTATTTGGCCAAAAAGAGCCCCTGAAAATCATCCTTGTAGACATTCCGGAAGTAGAAGGGACTCATCTTGCCGATGCTGACGTTGGTGGAGGCAGGGGATATGGCAGGGAGTTTGGCATCCCGGTATATGGGAAGGGCGGCCAGGGTGGCGGAGCTGCACAGATGTCCGATGACGATGGGGACCTTTGGATCATTGGCCAGTTTGGTGGCGACGGTGGCCGCCTCCTTGGGATCGCACAGTTCATCCTCCAATACGATCTCTACCCTGGTTCCGTTGATGCCCCCCGCGGCATTGATCTCTTCGCCCTTGAGGATCGCTGCATTTTTAATCCCCTCGCCGAATGAGGCCAACTGGCCGGTAAAGGCCGCCGCTACAGGGATCTTGATGGAATCCGCCCACGCGGCCCCGGTCAACAGGCACCAGGCAATCAAAAAACACGCGATTCTTTTCATAGGAGCCTCCTCCAGGATTTTAATTGACGATTGAAAAATGGCGCTGAGGTGTGAAGTGGGGAGTGGGGAGTTGAAAATGAAACTTCCTTTTTCAACTTCAGGCACTCCAGCCTCGTAACTCCAAACTCTTACGCCTTTCTTTTGCGCACTTTGTCCTTTATCCGGTTGATATGGCCTCGGCCCATCCCCTTGACCTCGCAGCCCAGCTCGAAATACCGTTCGATTTTGGCATCGTCCAGGATCCCGAAGCAATCCACCACCGCCAGGGGGCCGCCAGCCATTCGGACGACCTCGTCCGGATCGAGTTCCAAATAGGGCCGGTGTCGGACCGCCAAGACGACCGCATCGGACCCTTTCAGCGCCGATTCCAGGTCCGGGACCATGACAAAATCGGTCAGGTGTTCCTGGTTGCGGAAAAAGCGCGACCAACTGGCCCCCACCGCCGGGTAGGAATCCTGCTTTTCCAGTTCCCACCAGTGTTGAACATAGGGGTCATGGGCCCTGACATCGGCCCCCATTTCCGTCAGCTTTCGAACCACAATCTCGGAGCCGCTGTAACGGGTGTCCCCCACATCCTCCCGGTAGGAGACCCCAAGGAGGGCAATCTGGGAGGCGGCCACGATGCGTCCCATGTTTCTCAGGGCGTCGCGCACCAACTGGGCCGCATGGAGGGCCCGAGTGTCGTTGATATTAATGGCCTCAGGGGTGATCCTGAATATGTCGTTCTCAAATCCCATCAGGTGCTTGTAGGCCCAGATCCCCAACCCCCCGTCCTTGGGGAGACAATACCCGCCGATCCCGGGGCCCGGAAAAAGGATATTGCTGTGGGTAGGACGGACCTTGATGGCCTCGATCACCTTGACAATATCCACCCCGTTGGTCTCGGCAAAGAGGCTCCACTCGTTGAGAAAGGCCAGTATGGTGGCCCGGTAGCTGTTCTCTACGATCTTGCAGGTCTCGCTCTCAATGGGCCGGTCCAGCACGGTCAGGGGGAATTTGTCCACATTGAGGACATCGGAGAGAAATCGGGTTACCCGTTCTCTGCTCTCCGGGTTGATCCCACTGCACACCCGCCAGAAATCCCTCACTGACCGCACATATTCCCTGCCGGGCATGACCCTCTCGAAGCTGTGGGCCAGCATGGGTTCGTCCTCGATCCCCCGGGTCTTGAAACCTTTCTTGATAAGGGGGTAGGCCACGTATTCAGTGGTTCCCGGAGGGACAGTGGTTTCGATGAGGACCAGACAATGAGGAGAGATCTGTTTCCCGATAATCTTGAAGCTTTCCTCGAGGGCGCCGATCTCTGCATGGCCCTTCCTGAGATTGCCTAATTCTTCCTTGAGGAAATCGCACTGGACATCCACGATGAGGACGTCCGCCAACTTGAGGGCATCATAGGTGAAGGTGGCGGTAAGGGTCTTTTTTCGTGTGACGCATCGCTCGATCAGCGGGGCCACTTCAGGGTCTTCCGCCTTTACCGGGGAGATGCCGCGATTAAAGAGGGGGATCTTCCAGAAACTTCTGGGACTCGGCCGCTGCATGCCGATGACGAATTTGTTGGGTTTCCCGGTCTCCCTGTTCACCGAATCGGCCACAACGCCGGCCATGACCGCGCCCACGAACCCGAGGCCCATGACCACCACGATCTCGAACCCCTCATCGCGCCGGGCCTGCACGATATCTTTCAGCCTGCCGTATTCCAGCGTATAGTCTTCTTCCTGCGGCAGATCGAATCGCTCTCCATCCGGGCTGACAGAATATTCCATAGAAACGGGCCACCTCCTGTTGGCGCTATTCGCTATCTGTTAGTCGCTCGGTAACAGATAACGAAGCATCTATAAACGACCTCAAATGACGTGTGGGCATGGTTCCGCTGATAAGCGGGCTTACCTGACGATTAGTCGGCCTCTCTGACCAGCCGAAAACCGGTGGTTTGATATCTGTTGGCGGGATGACTGAAATTTCTGTTGGCACATCGGCATCTCTGCCAGGTACCGTACCAGCTTCCGCCTCTTCGCACCCTCTCAGATCCTGATCGGGGTCCTTGCGGGTCCACGACGGCCCCTTTTGGATACGGGCCATACCAGTCCTGACACCATTCCCAGACATTTCCTGGCATGTCATAGAGACCCCAAGCGTTCGGCGCGTAACTCTTGCCAGGCGCAGGCTGGTCTGTGGGGAGACCCTTCGATTGCACCGATTTCACGCAATCGGGGGTTTTCAGGGTGTTGTTGGCATACATGGCCTTGCTGCAATCGATGGCGTCCCCCCAGCCATAGACCGAGGCGTGCCCCCCCCTGCACGCGTATTCCCATTCCGCCTCTGTGGGGAGGCGGTAGACGCCCTCTTTGCGCGCATTCAATTTTTCTAAGAACTCCATACAGTCATCCCACGAAACGCTTGCCGCCGGCATATCGTCCGCTTCCTTCTTTTTGAAGAATAAGGGGCTTCCCATGATGGCCCGCCACTGCTTTACGGTCACTTCAGTCGTCTGCATATAAAAGGGCCTGCTGATGGTCGCCTTGTGTTCTACCTCATTGCTTCTTCGGCCCTGCTCATCTGCCGGGCTTCCCATAGTGAAGGACCCTGCCGGTATCAGCACAAAGGTCATGTCCAGGGAATTGGCAATACGTTCCTCTAATGCAGAAACATACAAGGGAAACAGTGAGATCAGGAGGCACCCTGCAAAAACCAGGGTCCAGACCTTTAGCGGATATCTCAACATCATCGTCATGGCCGCGCTACCTCCATTCATAATGAAACCTGCGTATATGGCCCTTCCTGCGCCCCAGGACGGGGGCTCGACGTCGAGAGGCGTGGGGAGCCTCTTCAACGGACCCGTTATGTATAGGGAGGAGAGGAGGGACGCGATAATCCCTTTGGATAAGGAAAGATAGCAAAAAAAATAGACAAGGGGAAGTGAAAAAATATCGGTCTACATCATCCTTGCGATGTCATCGAAACATCCCCGAATCCGCTTCCCGGCGGCTGCCAATTTCTCCGGCACAATTTTCAAGGTTTCGGGCTCTATAAAGAGGTCCTGATTGACCTCGACCTGAACCGCGAATTTACCCGTCTCAGCCAATGTGCGGCCGTAATGGGTGGTGATGAATCCCGCTGTATAGGGATCGTTTAGGGAGACGGAAAACCCCGCGTCCATAAAAACCTGTTTCATTACGCGTAAGGTCTCGACATCACAGGTCGTCGATCCCAAAAAGGGCGTGGGGTCGCCATGGTGATCGCCGTTATTGCTGAGGACAATGTCCTTCCGTTTCTTGCCGGCATCCGGGGCCTCGGAAGGACCGACGCCGTTGAGGGAGTGTCCGTCGAACAATCCTTTGATGTTCTCCTGTCCGAGGGCCTCTCTCAGCCGAAAATGATACGGCCAGTAATATCTCATGAGCAGGTCGTCGATCTGCTCACCGTCAGGGGCCATGCCCGGACGATAGACCGGCCGGCCGAAGTAGTCAACCCCAGCAATAACTCCCTTTGCATCTCTCCGCTCGGGATCCCGGTTCAAATCGACCACCAGCCTGCTCCAGCGGGCCGAGAGGATCTCTTTCGCATCCATGGACCCAAAAATCTCTCGTGTGCCCCAGTCCACGGAATCATCGATGTCATCATGGCTGAGGGCAAGGGCCGGTTTTATCGGATCCGGAATCCGGCCCGAACAATGGGGAATGGATATGACAAAAGGAAGCTTCACTGCGCATCTCCTTTCCGGAGGCTCAATACCGATGCATTCGTAAAAAGTCAAGACTTGGGGTTTTCCGTCATTCCTGCGAAGGCAGGAATCCAGTTCTTTCAATGGGTCCTATACCCCGGGTCCCAGCCTTGGCCGGGACAAGCTTCGCCTGGGTGAGGCCGTGCAGGACTTTTTACGAGACCATCAATACGGGATTCTGATGTTCGATAGGGCTTTCTTGTATTTTGTGCCTTGGCAACTGAGCATAGGTTTTTTGCCCAAAAACCGGATTGTTGGATCGCTGGCTAATCAACTCGCCCAAACCGATATGCGAAGATGCGAAGAGCAAGAAAACGTACGAAGTGAAGCATAATTTTCTGGTTTATGAAAGAAAAAACTGTTTCCTCGTACTCGAACTTCGAGACAGTCGGCGACGGGAACCTCATTTATAATTCAGGAACCCGTGCATCAGGTCGGGAAACCCCGATCCGCAACGCCAGTCAACTGTAAGTCTATTTCGAAGACACCCCGGTCTCTCTCGTAAAAAGGTAGAGGAGTCCTGCCAGCAGGCAACAACAGGCACACAGAATAAAGGAAGTCATGAAGGCCTCCGATCCTCGGGATGCCTCGGGGTAGAGGGACTGCATGAACATCCCCAGTCCCTGAAGAAAGAAGGCCGGCCCGATCATGGTGAAAAAATTGATTCCGGTCATGGCGGTCCCGGCCATCTCGATTGGCATCATCTCTCTGATGTGCACGTACATCAGCAATCCAGACGCCCTGATCAGCCCGAACGCGAAAAAGAGAATCACGAGGACCGCAAATCCCGTTCCGGCAGGGAGACCCGCCAGGAGTAACAAGATCAAAACGAGCAGCAGAAGACCCCCGGATGCCACCCCTTTTCTGGTCTTCAGGACCCTGTCCGAAAACGCCCCCCACAAGGGTCCCCCGGCAATGGCCCCGAGGTTCATGAGGAAGATCAGATGGCCCGTGTTCATGTCGCTCTGCCCCATAACCTCCATGAGGTAAGGACCTGCCCAGAGGGTCTGGAAGGCGGCGTAGATCCCATAGCTCACAAAGGTCCCTATGGAGATGATCCAGTAGTCCCTTGTTTTCATAAGGAGGGCCAGGCCGGCAAAGGCCTTGTCTGTACTCGAAGGGCCATTCTCACATTGGGCGGAAGCCCGGCTGGGAGGGGTGTCTCTCACCACCAGATAAAGGGCCAAAACAAGGAGGAGGTTGACCCCTGCAATAACCATAAAAGAGTGCCGCCATCCGATGGCATCCACCAGGAAAACCAGGGGCGAGGTTGCCGCCATGTTCCCCGCCATGCCTATGGAAAACACAACGCCGGTCAGGGTGCCAAAGGAGGAGGGCTTGAACCAGAGCGTGAGAAGCTTGAGGGTTCCCATGAGATTGCAGGCCATGCCAACGCCCAGGAGGATGCGGCCCACTACACCCATCCCCTGAGAATGGGCTATGGAGAAAAGGAGGGCGCCGCCGATTCCCACCAAAGAAAGCCCGGTCATCATCCGTCTGGCGCCGACCCTGTCCAAAAGAAGGCTGATTGGGATCTGGGTCAGGGCAAAGGCGTAGAAGAAGGCGGCGGTAATAGCGCCCAACCCTGCCGTATCCAAGGATAGGTCATTCAGAAGATCATCGGCAATGACCGCATTGGTAGCCCGGTAGAGCTGGGAAAGGAAGAAGTTCGCAGAGGTAATCAGAAAAATCAGCCAGCGACGGGGCATAGGTATCCTTAAATAAACCGTTCAGGTTCAAAAAGATGTTTGTCATATTGTTCATTTTCAGGAGTTGAAATGACACGGCCATATCCTATTATGCAGGGTCGTTGTGGAGCAACCCCTTTCTGGCTACAACAGGAAGGATTCAGATAGAGGAATGGAGGTTTTCCCGGCAGATGAAGCTCCTTGTCCATCGATTTTTTGTTGACAGCAACGGGTTTGTCTGCTTATAGTCGGACCCCATTCAGCCCCTTGATGAAATCGGCACACAGTGGAAAATGGGGTGGTGGTTATTGAGCGACACTTCTCAAGAATAATTATGATTGCGTAAAGCTGAAAAATCGGCAAAACGGGGTATGAACGTCGACGACCAACCAATGTGAGCACTAACATGCTGGTTTCGTAACGAGTCGGAACGTACGGGATTTTGACCACTGACATTAATCTTAACTGTTTACAATAATTAGCAATTCCTAAATTCCCGAATCCCTAACTTCATGTAACAAGAATCTGTCACTGTGGGAATCACCCATTAGATCACATGCGAGTCCCGATAAGTTCTTGGGTAATATGCCGCGTAACCTCGCATCTGAATCAAGGATGAAACATCTCCTTAAATTTCCGATTGGGATTCTTATCGTCTTTGCGGCAGCCTTCCCAGGTTGGGGGGGATGCATTGAATCGAATCAAGCGATTCATGCCGCTGATTCGGAAAAACGGGTTTCAATGACTGATTCTGGTAAGATCCCAATAGTCCCCGAGACAACGCTAACGCTTTTTGAGGATTCTGATGTAATCGCCTATGCTCGTATCGATACCGTCGAAGACAAGATTGAAATGGCGCCCCCCGGCCGACCCCAACCTGAGGTACTCATAACTTATCCAAAACAGCGCTGCACGGCCACTCTTTTATGGATACTCAAAGGGGATGTAGGGCTACAAAATGAGACCCTACGACTCGCCAAGGAAAGATCGAGGTTTTTCGTTTCCGAAAAGGAAAAGAGGGTCCTCTACTTGAAAAAGGAAGGCGATTTTTTCCATACCATAGATAAATTCGGGGGAGAACATCGCCTTGCGTCTGCCCTTTGCGACATCAGGAACTTGAAACAGGACACGGAAAGCGGTGGAATCGTGGCGTCGTTTAAGGGAAACGACACATCCTCACACCCTACTATCCACGTGCTGAAAGGGCGTCAAAAGACATCCCTCAAGATGAATGATGCTGCGTGGAAGCGATTTCTATTGAAAAGCTCGCCTATAGGCCAATTTGATACCTGCGAAATACCCCTTGAAAAAGGAACCTACACGGTACTTATGGAAATGGGCGATAATCTATTCTCCTATACACGACTGATAAATGGGTATTATGCATGTGTCAATGTAGGGGAATATCGATGGTGGGAACCCCTTTATTTTGCCCGCTGATTTCCCGCTATTGCTGGCTGTGTTGTGACAAAAAGGAACGAATATGTCTAACCCCCGGTTTAATGCGTTGCCGCCTGAAGACTTAAAAATGGGTGGTTCAATTTCGCTAACGGGCGTCTGTCGTCTGCTTTTTAGGCAAAACCTAAACCCGTCGATGGTTCATCGTCTGGAACAGGAACTCTTTAACATAGAGTACCCAAAGGCATTTAATAGAGAACAAGTGAGATCAAAAAAAGGAGGGTATCATGACAAATATAGTCAAAAAAGGTTTTTTGCTCGTCATCTGCCTGCTGTTTGTTTTTTCATCCGTTGCCTTTGCAGAGCCTGTCACGACAACGATTGCAGAAGCGGTAGGTTCCACTTTTTTGAAGGCACAGGATCCAGTTGAGCAGTCAATTCTTGACAAACGTAACGCACAGGGAGATACAGCACAACGTTATCAGGACCACTCTATTCTGAACGTTATAGAAATTAGAAATGAGGTCACAGGAGCTCTCCTGGCCTATGTCTTTGCATTGGAACCAAAAGGCTTTGTGGTCGTTTCACCGGACACGGATATCACGCCCATTATCGCCTATTCCTTTGAGGGGAATTTTAACTGGGAGGACTCGCCAGACAATGCCTTGTTGAATATCCTCAAATATGACATGCAACATCGTGTTGATGCGCTTCCTTCCATACCGGATGATCTCAAGAACAGGAACTATGACCTGTGGGCCAAATACTTTTTTGAAGACGCTGACTTTTCGAGTGATTTGACCGACTCGGCGACATACGGTCCGCTCCTCTCAACTACCTGGGACCAGAACTCTCCCTATAATGACTATTGCCCCATAGATCCAACTACAGGCCAGAGGAGTGCTGTGGGCTGTGTGGCGACGGCGATGGCCCAGATTGTCAACTACCATGCATGCACAACGTCTGTAACGTTCACCAGCGCTGACAACTACACGACGGACACAAGAAAAATTAATATAAACGCAAGTACCGCAAATATGTCGGGCATAAGCTATCCAGCCTCGAATGATACGGCTGCAAGGCTTTCCTATGCATGCGGCGTCTCTGTTCAAATGAACTATACCAGCGATGAATCAGGCGCGATGACTTCAGACGTGGCAAATGCACTTAAAAATAAATTTGGCTTTACATCGGCAACCGCATACGCGCCTCAGAGTGGTTACGACGTCCCTGTCCTCACAACTTTCTATGACAAGCTTAAAGATAATATCATGAATGGCAAGCCTGCTCAGCTTGCGATTGAATCAGATAGCGGGGGCCATTCGATCGTGTGTGATGGGTATAATTCAACTACCGGTCAGTATCACCTTAATTTCGGTTGGGGGAGCAGCTCCCCAACGCCTCCCTGGTGGTACACACTCCCATCAGGAATGCCTTCAGGGTATACTATCCTCAAATACGGGGTTTTGGATATCAAGTCCAGTTGCCATCCTTCCTGTCCTGAACTTCACACCTGGAATGGTGAGGCCTACGAGCTTGTGGGATCTCTTTACAGCCGGTCCCATTGTCCCGAAAGCGAATTCTTTCAGACG
>Ga0172374_1002609_pt1 | contig 11324 bp, 8 predicted proteins | sample LakKiv3m_FD_114536 | JGI IMG/M metagenome (GOLD analysis project Ga0172374, IMG submission 114536) | Freshwater microbial communities from Kabuno Bay, South-Kivu, Congo - kab_092012_10.3m | ecosystem: Environmental > Aquatic > Freshwater > Lake | place: Democratic Republic of the Congo... | reverse complement strand
TGGCCTGCTGGTATAGCGGCGGCAAGAACAAGTCGCCCCGGTCGAACGACACCTTGTTCGAGATCTGGCAGCGCGTTCGACGCGAGCCGGACGTGCCCATCACGCTCGTCGAGGGCACGTGCATGGCGTGCGATTGCTGCGACGGTTTTTGTCAGTCCAACGGCCGGTGCGTTCATTCGTGCGGGTTGATCCGCGATTACAAGAAAGACCTCGATGTCCTCCAAAAGCTCGGCCTGATGCCGGGCGCGACGATGAAGGCGCGCGAATTGTTCGCCCTGTTGTTCGAGCGCATCCCGTCCACGCGCGACATCTGCGCCTACGGCGATGGCATCGTCCGCTCCGAAGAATGGAGAATCTGTAACAGCCCCGACGGCGCTCCGGGCTACGTCGCCACACGACGAACCAGTATCTTCAGCTAAAGTCACGTGAAGAAAATGTTCCCGCCTTCGCCGAGGCTATGGCGGCCGAGCCGGTTTTGTTCCGGAGACGCAGTCGAAAGGTTTGACGCTGCTTCGCGCAAAACGTACTATCCGTACCCGCGGAGAAACCACAATGAAGACGAATCTTTTGATACTGTTGGTTGTGTTGGGCTGCTTGCCAGTTGACGCCGAGACTGCCGGGCTGAAGCAACTCCGTGAGACGCGCCAGCAACTCGCCCATCGCCAGCGGCGCGTCATCTTCAACAACGACGGCTGCGACTGCCTCTATTTCCCAAAGGACGAGAAGGCCACCGTCGAGAACTTCCTCGCCAAGCGCACAACACCGTTGCAGGGGACGCAGGTGGACACCATCTCCTACTGCACGATCAGTTCCGGGTTCAGCTTCTTCACGCACAACACGAAGGCCGGCGCGGTGCTCAAGCGACAATCCGGCGACTACGGTATCCGTCCTGACATGCGGAACATCACGCAGGAGTTGATAGACCAAGGCACCGACTGTTTGCAGGCTGTGCTGGAGTTCGCGCACAAGAGCAAGATGGAATGTTTCTGGTCCATGCGAATGAACGACACCCACGACGCCGCGTATCGGCCGGACAAACCATTCCTGCTTTATCCGCAATTGAAACTGGATCACCCCGAGTGGCTCGTCGGCGATCCCGTCAAACGCTCGCGGTACGGACGCTGGAGTTCGGTGGATTACGCGAGGCCGGAGATTCGTGACCTCGCGTTCCGATACATCGAGGAAGTGTGCCGCAACTACGACGTGGACGGCGTGGAACTCGATTTCTTCCGTCACCTCTGCTTCTTCAAGAGCACCGCCCACGGCGGCAAATCCAACGACGCCGAGCGCGACATGATGACCGGCCTGATCCGTCGCGTCCGCGCGATGACCGAGGAAGTCGGCCTCAAACGCGGCCGCCCGATTCTCATCATGGTACGCGCGACCGATTCAGTTGAGTTCAACCGCGACATGGGCCTCGATGTCGAGCGCTGGCTCAAGGAAGGTTTGGCCGATATGCTCGTCACGACCTGTTATTTCCGCCTGAACCCGTGGGAAACCAGCGTCGCGCTCGGCCACAAATACGGCGTGCCGGTCTATCCGTGCCTCAGCGACTCGCGCGTCAAAGGCGAAGGCCGTTTCAAGCGCGGCTCCGTCGAGAGCTATCGCGGGCAAGCGCTCGAAGCGTGGGCTGCCGGCGCGGACGGCATCCATCTTTTCAACCTCTTCGACGTGTTCGGGCCGCACTCGCCCGTCTTCAAGGAAGCCGGTGATCCGAAGGTGTTGCGAACACTCAACCGTCTCTACTTCGTCACTGTGCGCGACGGCAAACCCGACACGTGGCTGACCGGCGGATCGGAGCATCGAAACCTGCCCATTCTCACGCCCGCTTACGTGAAGGCGATCACAGCGAGCAAACCGTTGTCGGTTGACATGATGGTTGGCGAAGACTTCGACGCCAAGACCGAGGCGAAAGTGACCTTGCACGCGCAGATGCCGGCGTTGCGAAACGTCCGCGATGTGTCCGTGAAACTCAACGGCCACGAACTCACCGGCGGCAAACTCGTCAAGGACTGGCTCGACCTCAACGTCAACCCGACGTGGATCAAGAAGGGCGCGAACAGGATTGAGATTGCCGTTGATCCGCAACCGCCCGACGACGGCCAGTGGACGATTGCCTACGAAGCCGACAAACTGCCGGCCAAACCGTGGATGCGCGACACCGGCTCGCCACGCACCTCAGAACGATTCGCCAACGGCACGCTCGTCATCGCCGACCGCGGCATTGTTCCCGGCGATTTCCACTACTATCGTTATCCGTGGGGCGCTGACCCGGTCGGCAAATCCGTCGTCGAGGCGCGCGTCAAGGTCATCTCCGGCCTGAGTCGCATCATCATCAGCAACAGCTTGGCGCAAGAGCGGCTGGAGTTGTTCCCGGATCGCATCGAGTTATGGAGTCGCAAGACCATTCGCTACGCGATGGACACCACCAAGGACTTCCACGTCTATCGCATCGTGACGCAGGGCAAGAACGTCAAGGTCTATGTGGACGGCGAGCTTCGGCTCGACGGGTCCGGCGCCTACGTCAAAGACGGCGCCGGTCGCAATGAAATCTGTTTCGGCGCCTCCGACAGCACCAACGTCGGCGAAGCCTGCTGGGATTACGTTCGCGCCCGCGGAGGCGGCCAATCCTGTTACGATCTTGTGTTGGAGGTGTCATATCCAAAGCCATAATTACTTGATTGCTTGTGCCATCGCATTGGCAACCGTCGTCGCCGGCGAAGCCGCGCAATGGAGCGTGCCAGCCGGTGACGGCACGAATGACCAGACGGCGGTGTTCCAACGTCTACTGGACGAGGCCGGCAAAGCCGGCGGCGGCGGCGTGGAGGTGCCGGCGGGCAAGTACGTCATCAAAGGAACGTTGTCAGTGCCGGCGGGCGTGACGCTACAGGGAGTGTTGCGCGTGCCGCCGACGATTCAGCGCAAGAAGACAGGCGAGACGATTGGCTCGGTGTTGCTGGCGTACGCCGGACGTGGAAAGGAAGACGGCCCGCCGTTCATTCGTCTGGCTGGCAGCAACTCTGCCATCGCCGGGTTGATCATCAGCTATCCGGAGTGGAGCCAGAAGGACGTGCCGCCGGTGCCGTATCCGCCGTGTGTGTTGGCAGACCGCGTCGAGAACGTCGGTATTGAGAATTGTCTCTTTCTGAATCCTTACGAGGCAATTAAGCTGGTGCGCGCCGCCCGTCACTTGGTGCGCAACGTCACCGGCTACCCGATCAAGCGCGGCATCTACGTGGACGAGTGTTACGACATCGGCCACATCGAAAACGTCCACTTCTGGCCGTTCGGCGTTCACTACAAACCGGACGACCCGTATTGCCGGTGGATCAACATGAACGGCGTCGCTTTCGATCTTGCCCGCACCGACTGGCATTACGTGTTCAACACGTTCTGTTTCGGCTACGGTATCGGCTACAAGTTCTCCGAGTCCGCAAAGGGCAGCGCCAATGGCAACTTTCTCGGTCTCGGCGCCGACTCGTGCGAACGCGCAGTGGTCGTCGAACAGGCGCAGAAACCGGGATTGCTGATTACCAACGGCGAGTTCGTCGGCCGCTGGAGCAGCACCAACGCGGTGTGCGTCGAGATCGGCCCGAAAGCGGTTGGCAAAGTCAGTCTCGTGAACTGTTCGTTCTGGGGACCGATTGACCGTTGCGTCTGGATGCGGAGTGCCGCCGGGCAATTCACTGCGAGTGCTTGCCACTTCGTGGATTGGGATAACAGCGGTGCCAGCAACGCGGCCATCCAACTCGACGCCGGGCGCGCCATCGTGCAGGGCTGCACGTTTGAGCAGGAGGGAACGCATGTCCAGATTCAAGAACCGGTGAAGTCGGCGTTGCTGGTCGGGAACCAAGCATCCGGTGGTTTCGTTGCGGAAAACAATGCGGGGAATCGGACGCAGTTTGCCGCCAACGAATCAGGACCGGCAGAATGGACGGATGAGGCGAAGAAACATTACCGCGTGGTTATCGGCGCGGAAGGCGACGGACAATTTGTGCGTCGCTGGCACGGGCGCGAAGCTGGGTTTCGCTGGTCCACGGCAGAATCGCAGTTGCGCTTGCCGGTTGTTCCCAACGAACCATACACGCTGACGCTGAAGGTAAGCGTCCCAAAACCGGCAGTTTCACCGGAGGCGGGACTCTACTTGGATGGCAAACGCATCGCGTCGTTCGCGGCAGGTGCCAGCACGGTGAGCGTCGAGTTGCCGGCCTCACGCGCCCGTCAAGTCATCCTGAAAGTGGTTTGCGCGGGCTGGCAGCCATCCCGTGTCCACTCCGGCTCGAAGGACGACCGCACCTTGGGCGTCCGGTTGTCCGAGATCACGATGCAGGCGAAAACCGCCGGGCAACGCGTGTTTCAAGTGAACCAGTGATTGCACAGCGGTAACGGTCGCTTATAATGCCGGCCTATGAAGACTATGCTCTGCTGCGTCGTTGTCACGCTCTGCGCGACCGTCATGTTTGCTGCCTCCGCGAAACCTTCACGCTCACAGAAGAAGGATGTCACACTCGCGCCGCCCAAGAACCTCAAGACGAAACTCCCGCCCGGCTACACGATTCCCACCATTGATCTCGCCGGTGAGAAACATCGTCAGATCATCGTGGACCGCGAAGCAGGCCAGTATCTTGGCCATCCGACCACGGTCCTGCTCGAAGACAACAAGACGATGCTCATCGTGTATCCCAAGGGACACGGACGCGGCGCGATTGTCTATAAGCGCAGCAGCGACACGGGCCTGACGTGGAGCGAGCGGCTGCCGACGCCGGCGAATTGGGTCACGTCACTCGAAGTGCCGACGTTGCATCGCGTCGTGGACGCGATGGGGAAGAAACGGATCATCATGTTCAGCGGGTTGTATCCGATCCGGATGGCGGTCACGGAGGACGACGGCGCGAACTGGAGCGAATTGAAACCGATCGGCGATTTCGGCGGTGTGGTCACGATGGCAACGGTCATCGCCCTCAAGACGCCGGGACATTATCTCGCGTTTTTCCACGATGACGGGCGGTTCATCCGCGGCGGCAGCGAGGAGCGTTACCGCGTGAAGACGCCGCACAGCGATTACACTTCGGCGACAGCGAAGCCGTGGCGGTTCTGGGTCTATACGACGCTCTCGAAGGACGGCGGGTTGACGTGGAGCGTGCCCGCGCCGATTGCGATGTTGCCCGATGCGAGTCTTTGCGAGCCGGGCGCGCTGCGTTCGCCGGACGGCAAACAGATCGCAGTACTGCTGCGCGAGAACAGTCGCAAATACAATTCGTTCGTCATCTTCAGCAATGACGAGGGGCTTTCGTGGAGCGAACCGCGCGAGGTGCCCGCCGCGCTCACGGGCGACCGGCACACGGCGAAGTATGCGCCTGATGGCCGGTTGTTCATTTCGTTCCGCGACACAACGCACGTCAGCCCGACGAAGGGCGATTGGGTGGCGTGGGTCGGCACCTACGATGACATCGTGCAGGGGCGCGAAGGCCAGTATCGTGTGCGTCTCATGGACAACACAAAAGGCGCCGACTGCACGTATCCCGGCGTCGAGCTGTTGCCGGACGGCACGATTGTCACGACGACCTACGGGCATTGGACCGAAGGCGAGCCGGCGTACATCGTTAGCGTGCGGCTGAAGCTTTCCGAGTTGGATGAAAAGTTCAAACGCGGCGAGGTGATGAGATAACTGCCATTCGCATCGTTGGGCTTCTTCTCGTTCTCGGACATGGCGTTGTTGTTGCCGTCATTCCGACCAATCTTGTCGTCGAGGGCATTCCGCCCATTCCCGACATGCTCAAGTCCAATGTCGCGCCGTATCTGGCGCTGGGCGGCGCGAACTTCCGGGGCTGGCACACGGTGCGGCGCGAGGTTCTCGTGACCTCCCGTTTTGGCGATGTGACGCAACTGCATCGGATGACTGAGCCGTTGGGCAAACGCACGTCGTTGACGCGGTTCACCGAGCCGGTGAATTACGGTTGGTTCCAACCGCGCACGGGAAACACCCTCATCTTCCAAAGCGACAAGGGCGGCAACGAGCAGTACCAGTTCTACTCGTTGGACACCAGCGTCACCAACCGCCTGATCCGTCTGCTCACCGACGGCAAATCGCGCAACACCAGCCCGCGTTGGTCGCCGAGCGGGCAATGGTTCGCCTACGCCTCCACGCGCCGCAACAACAAGGACAACGACATCTTCATCGTCAATCCTTCCATCCCGAAGACCACGCGTTGCGTCCTGACCAACTCATCGCCCGCTTGGTCCGTTTCCGATTGGTCATCCGACGATACAAAGCTGCTGTTGCACCACGGCATCTCCGACACGCAGACTGAGCTTTGGTCGCTCGACGTCAAGACCGGCGCGCGCAAGCTGCTCACGAAGAAGGGCGAGAAGGTCTATTTCACGCACCCGCGTTTTGGCGACGGCGACACGGCGGTCTATGCGATGACCGACGATGAATCGGACTTCCTCACGCTCACGCGGCTCGACCTCAAGACCGGCAAACGTGAATGTCTCACCGCCGACATCCCATGGGACGTGGAGGACTTTGAGATTTCGCCGGACGGCAAACTGATCGCCTTCACCACCAACGAGGACGGCTTCAGTCGTCTGCACCTACTCGATCTCGCCAAGCGCCGGGAACTGCGCGTGCCGAGAATCCCCGGCGACCTCATCACTGGTCTCGCGTGGCACGAGAGCCGGCGCGAGCTGGGCTTCACGCTCAACGGCTCGCAAATTCCCAACGACGCGTATTCGTTCGATCTGGACAAGGGCATCATCACCCGCTGGACCAACCGCCCCGGCAAGACCGCGCTCAGACAGAAGTACTCCGAACCACAAATCCAAAAGATCAAGAGCTTCGACGGCCTCGTTATTTCCTCGCTCGTGTATCGGCCCGATCCGACAAAGTTTCCCGCTCCACGCCCCGTCATTGTCATCATCCACGGTGGCCCGTCCAGCCAATCGCGGCCGGGATTCCGCGGCAGCGCGAACTACTACCTCAACGAACTCGGCGTCGCCCTTGTGTATCCCAACGTGCGCGGCTCGCTCGGGTATGGACGCAAGTTCCTCACCCTCGACAACGGCTTCAAGCGCGAGGATTCCGTCAAGGACATCGGCTCCGTTCTCGAATGGATCCGGCGCGACCGCTCGTTTGACTCGAAACGTATCGCCGTGATGGGCGGGAGCTACGGCGGTTTCATGACGCTGGCGAGCATGGTGAGATTCAACAGCATCATCCGTTGCGGCGTGGACAACGTCGGCGTTGCCAACATCGCCACGTTCCTGCGCGACACCTCGGACTACCGGCGTGCCAACCGCCGGACTGAGTACGGCGACGAGCGCAAGTCCGACATGCGCGCCTTCCTCGACAGGATTTCGCCGGCCAACAATGCCGACAAAATCCGCGCGCCGTTGTTGATCGTGCAGGGCAAAAACGACCCGCGCGTGCCGGTGACGGAGGCGGAGCGGATGCGCGACGCGATCCGCAAGAACGGCGGCGCCGTCTGGTACCTGATGGCCACCGACGAAGGCCACGGCTTCAGCAAAAAACGCAACTCCGATTTCCAGTTCCACGCCACGGCGCTCTTCTTGCAGGAGCACCTGTTAAAGTAGTCATCACGCTCCGCGTGATGGTGTGGAGCAGGATCCTCACGCGGAGCGTGAGGACTACGCTCAGCGGTTCAAGGTCGGAGGCGGCAGCGCCGCGGGTTGCTTGCGCTGGCGCTGGACGGTTTCGAGTTTTTGGAGAATCTCCTTCAAGGTCGCGTTGTCAGGAAAGACCTTGAGGGCGTCTTGCATCACGGCGACCGCTTTGTCGAGCTGGCCGGTTTTCTCGAAGAGCGCGGCACGGTTGAAGTAGGCGGAGAGGTTTTTGGGGTCGAGTTCGATGACGCGCTGGTATTTTTCCAGCGCGGCGCCGACGTCGCCGGTGTTGGAAAGCAGCAGCGCCCAGTTGTAGAAGATCTGCGCGTTCTGCGGGGCGCCGGCGGCGGCCTGTTCCAGTTCGGCGATCGCGTCCTTGGGACGTTTCAGGTTCGAATAAACAACGGCACGGTTCAGGCGGACGAGGACGTTGGTGGACTCGATGATGGCGGCTTTGTTGAGCGGTTCGAGGGCGTCCTGGTAGCGTTTCAGGTTCAGCAGCGAGTTGCCCCAGTTGATGAAGATCATGACATTGTTCGGGTCGAGTTTCTCGGCGGCCTGAAGCTCGCTGATGGCGTCCTCGAACCGGCCGAGCCGGTCGAGGCAGTAGGACATGTTGATGTAGGTCGGCGCGAGGTTCGGGTCGTAGGAGGCGGAGCGGCGAAACTGTTCGAGCGCAGCCTCGAACTTGCCTTCGCCGACGAGCTTGAGGCCGTTGCTCTGGTGCGCGAGGGCGCGGGCCGTGTCGCGCTGCTGGACGGGGCGGACGTTTTGGAGCAGGTTGGAGTCCACCTGTGCGGGCGGCCGCGAAATACCGGCCACCGACAGCAGGCTGACAAAAAGCACAAAAACTCTCATTTGCACTGGTAAATTTAGCAGACTCGCGGTAATTATCGAGCAGTTTAGGCGAGACTTGCAACGTTTCACGTCATGAATCTGAGCTTCGGCTACAACACGAACGGGTTCGCCCATCACAAGCTGGAGGAGGCGCTGGAAGTCATTGCCGACTGCGGCTACCAAGGCGTCGCGCTCACGCTCGACAACTATCACTGCAACCCGTTCACCTCCGAGCCGGCCGACCTGATGCGGCTCGGCCAGGTGCTTGACCGGCTGCGGTTGCGCTGCGTCATCGAGACCGGCGCGCGCTACCTTCTGAATCCGCAACGCAAACATTACCCCACGCTGGTCAGCGCCGAAGGCCGGCAGATCCGGCTGGAGTTTTTGCGCCGGGCGGTTGACATCGCGGCGGAGTTGAACGCCGAGTGCGTCAGCTTCTGGTCGGGCGTCGCCGAGCCGGACGTGCCGGAACATCAGGCGTGGGACTGGCTCGTCACCGGATGCCTCCAGCTTGCCGACCACGCCAAACGCCGCGGCATCCAACTCGCGTTCGAGCCGGAACCGGGAATGTTGGTGGACGACACGGCAAAATTCGAGGTCCTCAAGAAACACCTGACCAGCGCGCGGTTTGGCTTGACGCTGGACATCGGCCACGTGTTCTGCACCGAGACGATCCCGTTCCGCCAAGTGTACGGCAAATTCGCCACGCTGATCCGCAACATCCACATCGAGGACATCCGCGACCGCAAACACCAGCACCTGATGTTCGGCGAGGGCGAACTGGATTTCGCCGCCATCCTCCGCGTGCTCGTCGAAAACAAATACACCGGCCTCATCAACGTCGAACTCTCCCGCGATAGCCATCGCGCGCCCGAAGTCGCGCGCCGCGCCATCGAGTTCCTCACTGCCACATGCCAGAAACTCTCCGCCGCCCCGTCGGCTACGCCCTGAACGTCTTTCCGTACCGCACGCTGGCTGAATTGTGGGCGTGCCTCGAAGGTGACGTTCTCAAACTGAAATCGCTCGCGTTTCCCGACGAGCCGTTCCCGATCGAGTTGCGCCTCTCCGAAAGCCTGCTGCGCGAACTCCGCGACACCGCGGCGCTCAAATCGTTCTGCGACGCCCACGGCCTCGCCCTCGTCACCATCAACGCCTTCGTCATGCCGGCGTTTCACGGCGAGCGCGTCAAGGAACGCGTTTATCTCCCCGCGTGGCACGAGTCCGATGCGCGCGTCCGTTTCACCAACGCCTGCCTCGATTTGTTCGCGCCAGACGCATCTATCAGTGTCCCGTTTGGCGCGCTCAAACCGGTGACGATGGCTGCGGTCGCTCCAAACATCTTGCGCTGTGCCGAACACGCCAAGGCGACCTGTGGAGTGGTCGCGCTCGAACCGGAGCCGGGTCTCTGCGTCGAGACCACGGCGGAAGTGGTCGAGTTCTTCGAACGGTTCGTGCCCGACGACCTGCGCCCGCATCTCGGCGTAAACTTTGATCTTTCGCATCAACTGGTTCAGTTTGAGGACTTGGCTGAGTCGGTCACCTTGCTGCAACGCCACGGCGTCTCCATCGCCAAGATCCACGTCTCCAACGCCGCCGAGATGACCGATTGGAAACCCTTCCACACCGACTCGATCTACCTCCATCAAGTCAGCGGCGCAGATGCCAGCGGACGAAAGATTTACTTCTCATTGGACTCGCCCGCGGCCCCGCCGCCAGCGGACATTCGCAAGTTTCGCATCCACTATCATTTGCCGGTCTGCCCGCCAGGAGACGGCTCGACGCTTGGCGAAGTCGAGCGTTTCCTGACTTCCATCCTTCCGATCATCCATCCGTCCATTCCCGCCATCATCGAGACCTACACGACGCGCGAAAATGTCGTGGAAACCGCTGCCCGCGAGGTGGTTTGGGTACGCGAAAAAATGTTCTTGTCTGTCCACGGGGCACAGGTATAGTACAACGCACAGATTGGAGGCAGTCATGAAGCTAACTCAAGTTATCGGAGTGTTGATGGCGGTGACGGTGATCGCAGTTTCGTCGGCTGTGGCCGCGCCCGTCGATTCCATTGAATCGGGCCGCACAGCGGCTTTGGCCAAGGTGGAAGGATTTCTCGGCGAGAAAGCCGTGGCCAAACAACTCACCTCGCTCGGCCTGACCCGCGACCAAGTCAGCAACCGCCTCGCCATGCTCAGCGACACCCAGATTGAACAGTTGGCCACCCAAGTGGATCAGATCCGCGCCGGTGGCGACATTCAGGGCGACTCGACCGGCGGAGGCGTGTTCGGCCAGCTCCTCAAACAAATCGGCGACTTCTTCTACAATATCTTTCAGATAGTATTCTTCTGGCGCGAACAGAGGTAACAAGTATTGGGTTCTCAACAGCCTGCTCCGCACTGCGCGGAGCAGGTTGCTTTGTTTTCTGTGAACCGAAGACGATTCACCGTGTGGGCGGCCAGCGTGGCCGCCTTTCTCCTGCCCTTGTGGTTCGTCCCGCATCGCTGGTGTGAGCGCGACAGCGCCGCCTGGTTCCGCGGCGACGAACAATTTCAGAGCCAACTCGCCCGCGGCGTCGAACGCCTCGTCACCAATCCGCTCAGCCGCGCCCACTTCAAGACCGGCAGCGCACAGTTCAATGGCGAATGGCTCTTCGGCACCTGCCTCATGGCCGGGTTCGGCTTCGGCCAGACCGCAAGCGAACACCCACAGTGGCGCGCCCGTTACCTCCCGCTCATGGAGTTCTGCATCGAACGCATCCTCAGCGCCGACGTCCGCGCCTTCGACCGCGAAATGTGGCGCAACGACCCGCTCGACACCCTCGACCGCGACACCGGCCAGGACCACGCCGCCTACCTCGGCTACTTCAATCT
>Ga0172374_1002605_pt1 | contig 11331 bp, 5 predicted proteins | sample LakKiv3m_FD_114536 | JGI IMG/M metagenome (GOLD analysis project Ga0172374, IMG submission 114536) | Freshwater microbial communities from Kabuno Bay, South-Kivu, Congo - kab_092012_10.3m | ecosystem: Environmental > Aquatic > Freshwater > Lake | place: Democratic Republic of the Congo... | reverse complement strand
GCCGCCTACCTGGGTCCCTGAGCTTGTCGAAGGGCCGAGCATGTGGCGAGCGAGCATCGTGCTGCCCGCGACGGCGACGGGCATGATCGCGACCGCCCCGCCGGGGATCAGGAAGCACAGCTGCGTCGCGACGCCGAAGCCGAGCACCCGGGCGCGATTCCCCGCGAACAGGGCGGCGCGGTCGGCCGGGCTGAGGTCGCGGGCGTCGAAGGCGCGACCGGTGAGCTCGCGCGCCAGCAGTCGACCGGTGAGCACGACACCGGCGATCGGCCCGAGGAAGCCGCCCACGGCCGGGATGAGTCCGATCAGCAGCACCAGGACCGCGATCAGCAGACCCAGCAGCACCAGCCGCAGGCCCTCGCCCAGCGTCGTCCAGAAGCTGCCGCCGTCGCCGGAGGGCGGGTCGCCGAGGTCGCCTTCGATCGCATGCCAGATGCGCTGGTAGAACGGGTCGCCGATGGTGAGGGTCAGCGCGCTGAAGACGACCGCCGCGAGGGCCAGGGCGGCGGCCACGACCACGAAGCCGACGGCCGCGCGCAGCAGCCCGCGCCACGGCTCGATCCACCCCTCGGCGAAGGGGGTGAGCCAGGCCGAGACCGACGGCATCCCCCACACCAGCGGCACGATCGCGGCGGCCAGCACGAGGAACGCGATGATCGCGGGGATGAGTCCGAGCGCCATGAGCCCGGGGCGCGTGCGCCACAGGCCGAATCCGCGCAGCAGGGTGCGGACGCCGGCCGCGAACTCTCGGATCATGGTCTCCAGCGTAGGCGTAGGCTCAGACCGCCTTGCGGAGCGTGAAGCCGCGGGGTGTCTGCACGAATCCGGCCTCCTGCAGCGCGAGCGCGAGCTCCGTGCCGTACACGCCCTCGCCGTTGACCTTCTCGACGGTCAGGGTGTCGAGGCGTCGGCTGCGGGCGGTCGCCGCGAGGTCGGTGGCTGCGGCGCGGAGCACCTCCCCGTCGTCGCTGAACGACAGCACCGTGCGGCCACCGCGCTCGAGCGAGAGCACGAGCGCGCCGTCGACGAGCACGACGAGGGCACCGGCCTTGCGCCCAGGGCGGTGCGACACCCCCTCGAGCTTGGGCCAGCCGAGTGCGGCACCGTACGGGTTCGCGGGATCGGTCGCCGCAAGCGTCACGGCCGTGCGCGGCGGCGGGTCGGCGAGGCCGGCGTAGGTGCGCAGCCGGTCGACCGTGCCCGAGGCGGCGAACTGGGCCGCGCCGAGCTTCTCGATCACATAGCCGCGGCGGCAGTGGCCGGCCTCCTCGAATCCGGCCAGCACGCGGTACGCCTGGGCGAAGCCGCCTGGCACGCCCTCGGCCTGCACCGCGCCCCGTGTGACGACGCCGTAGCGATCGAGCAGGAGCCCCGCGGTGACGGTCGCGCGGCGCGAGGCGTCCTTCTCGGTCTCGGGCAGCAGCGACCAGCGTCCGCCGATCGAGGCGGGGCGGGGAGCGGTGCGGGTGAGGGACATCCCGCGATAGGTACGGGCCCGCGGAGCCTTCCGCTTCACCTTGTGCGCCTGCGACCCGCCGGCGAGCAGCGAGCGGATCGGTGCGAAGGTGTCGTTCGTCACGTGCCCCGACCAGGTGAGCGACCACAGCGCCTCCAGCACGGACTGCTCGTTCTCCGCCGCGGTCATCTCCTTGAGCTGGGCGGCGAAGTACGCGCCGCCGATCCGCAGAGACTGGAGGATCCGCGCCTCGAGGGAGTCGACCGCGATCTCGGCCTCGGGCTCGGGCAGCGTGAACGGGGCGAGGTCGGCGGGGTGCAGCGACACCCAGCCGTCGCGCCCGGGGAGCGTCCCGTGTCCGGACCAGATCACCTCGCCCGCCGAGGTCAGCTCGTCCAGCATCGCGGGGGAGTAGTCGCGCACCCGGGACGGCAGGACGAGCGACTCCCACGCGCTCGCCGGGATCGGCACTCCGGCGAACTGCTCGATCACGGTGAGCACACCGTCGACGCCTTCCAGCGGCCGCCCGAGGTGCTGCCAGTCGGGCAGGAAGCGCGCATATGCCTCGGGGGACACCGGCTCGACGGATCCGCGGATCGCCGCGAGCGAGCGCATCCGGAGGCGGCGCAGCACCTCGGTGTCGCACCACTCCAGGTCGTCGCCGCTGCCGGCAGCCGTCGGCAGGAAGTAGCCGCTCGTGAGGCGGCCGGCGGTCTCGAGCCGCTGGAGCGTGTGTCGGGCGACCGCGGCGCCGAGACCGAAGCGGGCGGCGACGGAATCCGTCGTGAACGGACCGTGGGTGCGCGCGTGACGGGCGACCAGGTCGCCGAGCGGATCCGCGACGGGCTCGAGGAAGGCGACGGGGATGCCGGTGGGGAGGGCGGCGCCCAGCGCGTCCCGCAGCCGACCCGCGTCTTCGATCGCGGCCACACGGCTCGCGCCGGCGACCGTCACCGGGATGGCTCTGCGCGCCGCGATGAGCTGGTCGAGCAGCGCAGCGGCCGTCGCCCCGTCGGTCGAATCGGGGTCGAGGCGGGCCGCGACCTCCTCGGCGTCGAGCGGGCCGAGCATCCGCAGCAGGTCCGCCACGCCCTCGAGTCCGCGCGCGCGGCGGTCGGGATCGAGCCGCTGCGCCTCGCGCTCGAACTGCGCGATGACGTCGGGGTCGAGCAGTTCGCGCAGCTCGACCGTGCCGAGCAGCTCGCCCAGCAGGGCAGGGTCGACGGACAGCGCCGCCGCCCGGCGTTCGGCGAGCGGCGAGTCGCCCTCGTACATGAACGCGCCGACGTAGCCGAAGAGCAGATCGCGCGCGTAGGGCGAGGGTTGGCCCGGTTCGGTCTCGATCAGGCGGATGCGGCGGTCCGCGATCGAGGTGGCGAGCGTGCGGAGGGAGGGGAGGTCGTAGACGTCCTGCAGCACCTCGCGCAGCGTCTCCAGGATCACCGGGAAGGTGGGATGGCGCCGCGCGACCTCGAGCAGCTGCGCCGATCGCTGACGCTGCTGCCACAGCGGCGTGCGCTTGTTCGGATTCATGCGCGGCATCAGCAGGGCGCGAGCGGCGCACTCCCGGAAGCGCGAGGCGAACAGCGCGGACCCGCCCACCTCCTGCGTGACGAGGACCTCGAGCTCGTCCGGATCGAACACGAACAGCTCGGCACCCGGAGGCTCGGCTTCGGCATCGGGGATGCGCACGATGATGCCGTCGTCGCTCGCGACCGCGGAGCCCTCGACCCCGAGGCGCTCCCTGACGCGGGCGTTGATCGCCAGTGCCCACGGCGCGTGAACCTTCATGCCGTACGGGGAATGCAGGATGACGCGCCAGTCGCCGACCTCGTCGCGGCCGCGCTCGACGGTGAGGGTGCGGTCGGTGGGCAGGGTGCCCGTCGCCTCGCGCTGCTCGGTCAGATGGGCCATCAGGTTCGCGCGCGCCTGCTCGTCGAGACCGGCGTCGATCAGCCGCTGCTGCGCCTTCTCGGGGGCGGCGGACGACACCTCGCGGGAGAACGCGCCCAGCGCTTCGCCCAGCTCGAACGGTCGGCCGATGCCGTCGCCGTGCCAGAACGGCACCTTGCCCGGCTGTCCGTAGGCGGGGATCACGTTGACGCGATCGTGCGTGATCTCCGCGATCCGCCAGCTCGTGGTACCGAGCGTGAACACGTCGCCGACCCGCGACTCGTAGACCATCTCCTCGTCGAGCTCGCCAACGCGGGCTCCGGTGGACTCCCCGGCCACGAACACCCCGAACAGGCCGCGGTCGGGAATCGTGCCGCCGCTGGTGACCGCGATCCGCTGGGCGCCCGGTCGTCCCGTCAGCGTCCCGGCGTCGCGGTCCCACACGAGTCGAGGGCGCAGTTCCGCGAACTCGTCGGAGGGGAAGCGTCCGGCCAGCAGGTCGAGCGTCGCCTCGTACGCCGAACGGGGGAGCGCCTGGAAGGGGGCGGAGCGGCGGACCGTCTCGAACCACTCCTCGACGCTGATCGCGCCGAGCGCGCTCGCCGCGACGGTCTGCTGCGCGAGGATGTCGAGCGGATTGCGCGGCACCTGGATGGCCTCGATCTTGCCGGCCAGCATCCGCTCGGTGACGATCGCGGTGTGCAGCACGTCGCCGCGATGCTTCGGGAAGAGAGCCGCACGGCTGATCTCGCCCACCTGGTGACCGGCGCGGCCCACACGCTGCAGACCCGAGGCCGCCGAGGGCGGGGCCTCGACCTGGATGACCAGATCCACCGCGCCCATGTCGATGCCGAGCTCGAGGCTGCTGGTCGCGACGACGCAGCGCAGCACACCCGACTTCAGCTCCTCCTCCACCTGGGCGCGCTGCTCCTTGGAGACCGAGCCGTGGTGGGCCTTCGCCAGCACCGGGTCCGCACCGGCGGTCGCTCCGGCCTGCGCCATCATGGCCGCCGGCACGGTCGCCTCCGGCAGGGCCACGCCGATCCGCTCGGAGTAGATCTCGTTCAGTCGTCCGGTCAGCCTCTCGGCGAGCCGGCGGGAGTTGGCGAACACGATCGTCGAGTTGTTCTGCAGGATGCGGTCGACGATCGCCTCCTCCACGTGCGGCCACACCGATCCGGTGACCTCGGTGTACTCGGCGTCCTCCGCACGGAGCTCGGCCCCCGCGCCGGACGCGGCACCGGGAGGCGGCGGGGGATTGGTCATGTCGTCCATCGGCACGACGACGCCGAGCTCGAACGTCTTGGACGCCGGCGGTGCGACGATCTCCACGGGAGCCGCGCCGCCGAGGAACCGGGCCACCTCGTCGATCGGACGCACGGTGGCCGAGAGCCCGATGCGCTGCGCGGGCGGGACCGCACCGGACCCGTCAGCCCGTCCGAGGGTGGGTCCCTGCGCCTGTCGAAGGGCGTGTGCGGAGCGTAGCGCGTCGAGCCGTTCCAGGCTGACCGCGAGGTGCGCTCCGCGCTTGGTGGCCGCGACGGCGTGCACCTCGTCGATGATCACGGTGTGCACGTCGCGCAGGGTCTCGCCCGCGCGGCTCGTGAGCATGAGGTAGAGCGACTCGGGCGTCGTGATCAGGATGTCGGGCGGATCCGAGACGAGCTTGCGGCGATCGCTGGAGGTGGTGTCGCCGGAGCGGACCCCGACGGTGACGGCGGGGGCGTCGACGCCCAGCCGGCGCGCCGACTGCCCGATGCCGACCAGAGGCGAGCGGAGGTTGCGCTCCACGTCGACGCCGAGCGCCTTGAGCGGCGAGATGTAGAGGATGCGGGTGCGGGCGGCATCCTTCTTCGGCTCCTCGGGTGCGGCCATGCGCTCGCGGAAGACGCTGTCGATCGCCCACAGGAACGCGGACAGCGTCTTGCCCGAGCCGGTGGGCGCGACGACGAGCGCGTGCTTGCCCGCGGAGATCGCCTCCCAGGCTCCGGTCTGGGCGGGCGTGGGCGCGCTGAAGGCACCACGGAACCAGTCCTGCGTGGCCGGGGTGAAACGGTCGAGCACATCGCTCATCCCTCCATCATGCGTGCTGCCACCGACATCGGGGTCGTGACGCCGGACCTCGGGGCCGATGCTCCTGAGGCCCGGCGTCGTCGAAGCGGCTGATTCAGGAGCCGAGCGAGACCTCCTGAAGTCTCCCGTCGCCGTCGATCTCGAGTGTCAGGTCGAGGTCGAGCCGGCGCAGGAACGCGTCGTCATGGCTCACGACCAGCACAGCGCCCCGGTAGGCGCGCAGCGCCTCGACGAGCTGGTCGACCGTGTCGAGGTCGAGGTTGTTGGTCGGCTCGTCGAGCATCACGAGGTGCGGAGCGGGGTCGGCGAGCAACAGCTTCGCCAGCGCCACGCGGAAGCGCTCGCCGCCGGAGAGCGCTGCGACCGGGCGCTCCGCCGTGGCGCCGCGGATCAGGAACCGCGCGAGCCGGTTCCGGAGCTCCTTCTCGGGAACGTGCGGAGCCGCCGCGGCGATGTTCTCGAAGACGGAGCGATGCTCGTCGAGACCGTCCACCCGCTGCGGGAGGTACCCGATCAGGTCGGTGTGGGCCTCGGCGTGCAGGCCGCCCTCGAACGGGCGCGCATCCGCGACCAGCCGCTCCAGCAGGGTGGTCTTCCCGGCGCCGTTGCGCCCGATCAGGGCCACGCGCTCCGGGCCCTGGATCACCCAGGCCCGCTCCTCTTCCGCGATCGTCGCGATGCGTCGGCTGCGGGAGACCTGCGGGTCGGGCAGCTCGATCTTCATCGACGCGTCGGAGCGCACGCGGCGCCCCGCTTCGTCGAGGACGGACCTTGCCGCCTCCTCCTTGGCCCCGACCTCGATGCGCAGCTTGCCTGCCGAGACCTCCGCGGCCATCTTCCGACCATGGGCGACGATCTTCGGCACGCGCTTCTCGATCTCGGCCTTCTTGGCCGTCCGCGCACGGTGCGCGAGCTTGACCTCGGCCTCGATCCGCTGGCGCTTCTCCTTGCGGAGCGTCTGAGCGGCCGTGGCCTCGGCCTGCCTCGCGGCATCCTGCTCCGCATCCAGCCAGGCGCGCCACTCGGAGTAGGGGCCGCCGAACACGCTCAGCGTGCGGCCGTACAGCTCGGCGGTCTCGTCCATCAGCTCGAGCAGCGACAGGTCGTGGCTGACGACGATGAGCGTGCCCTTCCAGGCCTGCACCATCGCCGCGAGCTTCGCTCTGGCGTCGCGGTCGAGGTTGTTGGTCGGCTCGTCGAGGAGCGTGATCGGCGCGCGACGGAGCCGGATCCCGGCGATCGCGACGAGCACGGCCTCTCCTCCGGAGAGCTCGCCGACACGGCGATCGAGGAACTCCGGCGCGAGGCCGGCCTCGGCCAGGGCTGCCTCGGCGCGCGCCTCGATGTCCCAGTCGTCGCCGACGGCATCGAAGTGCGCGGGGTCGACGTCGCCGGCCGTGATGGCCCGGACGGCGTCGAGCGCCGCGGACACCCCGAGCAGCTCGGCGACCCGACGATCGACGTCGAGCGTGAGCTGCTGCGGCAGGTACGCGACCTCGCCCGAGGCGGTGACGAACCCGGACGTGGGTGCGAGCTCGCCGGCCATCAGCCGCAGCAGCGTGGACTTGCCTGCGCCGTTGCGTCCGACGAGGCCGGTGCGTCCGGAGCCGAACGCTCCGGACACCGCGTCGATGGCGGTCGTCCCGTCCGGCCAGGTATAGGTGAGTCGGTCGAGGATGACCGACGCGTGAAGGGGTGCGGGGTGTGACATGAGTGTCTCCTGTCAAGTGCGAGGGTGCGCTGACACCGAGCCCCAGGCGGTCCGTGAGGAGTCACAGGACGCGGGGGAGAGGGTCTGCCGTGGAGTCGGCGATCGTCGGGTCAGCGCGCGGAAAGAGGAGCGCGGAGGCGACGGATCAGATCAAAGGACTTCCAGACACGGCGGACAGGACTCCCCGACGATACCCGGGCGTGTCGGCGTTCCGCAACCCCGGGCGTGTCGCGCGCTCATCGCCGCGAAGGGCTCGCGCCGCGGATCACGATTCTCAGGCGGGGCGCGGGCCCTCTTCCTGATCCGCGCCGATCCCCTCGATCCACTTGGTGAGGAAGCGGTGCACGTCGGCGAGCTCCTCCTCGGAGATGCTGTGCGTGAGCCCGGTGTAGACCCGGCCGGAGAGGTCGGCGTGTCCAGGCAGCCACTGCGCGGTGTGGTCGACGAGTGCGGGCGGGATGACGTCGTCGTGCGTGCCGCGACCCCAGAAGACCGGAGGGCGCAGCTCGGTCAGCGTCTCGTCTCCGGGGAGGTCGCCCGGAGCCGCGTATCCGCTCAGGGCGACGACCGCGCCGAAGCGCTCCGGGGCGAGGCGCAGCGCCTGCAGCGACACGGCCGCACCCTGCGAGAAGCCGAGCAGCGCGACCGAGGGGGAATCGGCCGCCGCGGCATCGAGCCAGCGGAGGAACGCCTCGGCGGCGATCGTCACGGCCTCGGGGCTGCGGCCGTCGAGTCCGTCGATGGCGTACCAGGAGCGCCCGGGCATGGGCCACGGCGGGGCGAGGGGAGCGGCGACGGAGGCGACCGCGATGCCGGAGGGCAGATACGGGACGAGTCCGAACAGGTCGTGCTCGTCGGCGCCGTAGCCGTGCAGCAGCACGAGCAGCGGCATCCCTCCGCGGTCGGGGGAAGACCATCTGGTCGCGGTGTCGTCGATCGTCAGGTTCTCTGTCACACCGTCATCCTGCCAGCAGGCACGGACGTCGGAGCCGCCGGTGTCGGTGCGGAGGGACGGCTGGTAGAAAGGACACATGGCGGTGCGCACACCTGATCCCGATCCGGAGCCCGAAGACGAAGGTCTCGGAGCCTTCCCGGATGCGAACCCGCCCGCGCCGGGTGCGAACCCCGGCTGGCTGAGCGAGTTCGAGCTCGCCGAGGCGCGTCGCCGCCTGCCGATGCTCTACGTCGAGGCGATCCCCGTGCGCACGGACGGCTCAGGGCAGGTGACCGAGATCGGCATCCTGCTGCGCTCCACGCCGCTGGGCGAGATGACCCGCACGATCGTGTCCGGGCGGGTCCGCTTCGGCGAGACCATCCGCGACGCGCTGTTCCGGCACGTCGAGAACGACCTCGGCCCGATGGCCTTCCCGCTGCTGCCGCCGCAGCCGCTGCCCTTCACGGTCGCCGAGTACTTCCCGATCCCCGGGGTCAGCGCCTTCCACGACGACCGGCAGCACGCCGTGTCCCTGGCGTTCGTCGTGCCGGTGACCGGCACGTGCGAGCCGCGTCAGGACGCCCTCGAGGTCACCTGGTTCTCGCCGGAGGCCGCGGCATCGGATGCGGTCGCCGCCGAGATGGAGAGCGGTCGCGGCACCCTGGTCCGTCAGGCTCTGGCATACCTGGGGCTCCTGCGCTGACGCCGCGCCCGCGGGCGGGCGCGGTCAGGCCGAGGCGTCGCGGGTGAGCGGGGCCAGGGCGGCCACGAAGGCGTCGACGTCCGACTCCTCGGTGTCGAAACCGCACATCCAGCGGACCTCCTTGCGCGCCGCATCCCAGTCGTAGAAGCGGAACACGTCGCGGAGGCGATCGGCCACGCCCTCGGGGAGAGTGGCGAACACACCGTTGGCCTGCGTCGGCTGCGTGAACTCGACGCCGCGGATGGAGCCGTCGGCGATGCCCGCCTCGACCGCCGAGCGCAGGCGTGCGGCCATGGCGTTCGCGTGGCGGGCGTTGCGCAGCCACAGGTCGCCGTCGAGCAGCGCGATCAGCTGGGCCGAGACGAAGCGCATCTTCGACGAGAGCTGCATGTTGAACTTGCGGGCGTACTGCAGGCCGTCCGCAGCGTCCGGGTTCAGGACCACGATGGCCTCGCCGAGCATGGCGCCGTTCTTGGTGCCGCCGAAGGTGAGGACGTCCACCCCGGCGTCCCGCGTGAACGCGCGCAGCGGCAGGTCGAGCGCTGCCGCCGCGTTCGACAGTCGCGCGCCGTCGACGTGCAGCTTCATGCCGCGGGAGTGCGCGTGGTCGGCGATCGTGCGGATCTCGTCCGCGGTGTACAGGGTGCCGAGCTCGGTCGACTGCGTGATCGAGACGACCAGCGGCTGCGCCCGGTGCTCGTCGCCCCAGCCCCAGGCCTCGCGGTCGATGAGCTCCGGGGTGAGCTTGCCGTCGTCGGTGGGGACGGTGAGGAGCTTGAAGCCGCCGATCTTCTCCGGCGCTCCGCCCTCGTCGACGTTGATGTGCGCGGTCGATGCGGCGATCACGGCGCCCCAGCGCGGGAGCATGGACTGGAGACCGGTGACGTTCGCGCCGGTGCCGTTGAACACCGGGTAGGCCTGCGTGCCCTCGCCGAAGTGCTCCTGGAAGACCTCCTGGAGTCGCGCGGTGTACGCGTCCTCGCCGTAGGCGACCTGGTGGCCGCCGTTCGCCGCCGCTATGGCCGCCAGGACCTCGGGGTGGATGCCGGAGTAGTTGTCGCTGGCGAAGCCCCGGATCGCGGGGTCATGCTGGATGCTCACCGCTCAAGCCTAATCGCCCTACCGGATGTCCCCGGCCCGCTCTACCCTCGAAGCCATGGAGCGCACCGCAGCGAAGACGGCCTTCGCCAACGTCCTCGTCAACACGCTGATCGCCAACGTGACGACGAGCTTCCTCTGGTTCGCCCTCACGTTCTGGGTGTACATCGAGACGCAGTCGGTGCTGGCCACCGGCATCATCGGCGGCGCCTACATGCTGCTCGTGGCGTTCTTCGCGATGGTGTTCGGCACGATCGTCGACCGGCACCGCAAGCACCGCGTGATGCTGCTGTCGAGCGTGATCTCCGCCGCCGCCTTCCTGATCGCCGGGGTGCTGTACCTCTGGCAGCCGGAATCCGCGCTGCTGGACCTCGGCGGGCCGTGGTTCTGGCTGTTCGCCGGCGTGATCCTGTTCGGCGGTGTCATCGAGCAGCTGCGCAACATCGCGCTCTCCACCACGGTGACGCTGCTCGTGCCGGAGGAGAAGCGCGCGAACGCCAACGGTCTGGTCGGCACGGTGCAGGGACTGGCGTTCCTCGTCACGAGCGTGTTCTCCGGGCTGTCGATCGGCTTCCTCGGGATGGGCTGGACGCTGGGGATCGCGATCGTCGCGATGGCCCTCACATTCGCGCACCTGCTGTTCATCCGCATCCCGGAGGAGGAGCCGGAGGCCGACCCCGAGGCCAAGAGCGCGATCGACTTCCGCGGCAGCGTGCGGGCCATCCGCCTCGCGCCCGGCCTCTTCGCGCTGATCGTGTTCTCGACCTTCAACAACCTCATCGGCGGCGTCTACATGGCGCTCATGGACCCGTACGGCCTGACGCTCTTCGACGCGCAGATGTGGGGGTTCGCTCTCGCTTTCGCCTCCACGGGTTTCCTGATCGGCGGCGGACTCGTGGCGAAGTTCGGCCTCGGTGCGAAACCGGTGCGCACGATGCTGCTCGTCGTGATCGCGATGGGCCTGCTCGGCTCGGTGTTCATGCTGCGCGAGTGGTGGCCGCTGTACGTGGTCGGCATGTGGATCTACATGGCGCTGGTGCCGCCCGTCGAAGCGGCGGAGCAGACCGTGATCCAGAAGGTCGTCCCCTTCGCCCGACAGGGCCGGGTGTTCGGCACCGCGGCGGCCATGGAGGCTGCGGCCGCACCGGTCACGGCCTTCCTGATCGCCCCGATCGCCGAGTTCCTCGTGATCCCGTACATGAAGACGGCCGAGGGTCAGCGGCAATGGGGGTGGCTGCTCGGGGAGGGAGAGGCGAGGGGCATCGCCCTGATCTGCCTGTTCGCCGGACTCATCATGGTCGTCGCGGCGACGCTGGCGTTCTTCACCCGGTCCTATCGCAGGCTCACCGAGCTGTACGCCGAGGCGTCGGAGCAGGAGGTCGGGCCGGACGGTGACGCCGACGGTGATGCCGGTTCCGACGTCGCGGGGGAGGCGCCGTCGGACCGAGACCCGCGCCGGGAGG
>Ga0172374_1002600_pt1 | contig 11348 bp, 8 predicted proteins | sample LakKiv3m_FD_114536 | JGI IMG/M metagenome (GOLD analysis project Ga0172374, IMG submission 114536) | Freshwater microbial communities from Kabuno Bay, South-Kivu, Congo - kab_092012_10.3m | ecosystem: Environmental > Aquatic > Freshwater > Lake | place: Democratic Republic of the Congo... | reverse complement strand
TCCGTAGGCGTATTTCTCGTCTTTGATAATGCCTCAGAAAAAGTTGTTCTTACAATCCTCTCTGTCTCAGGAGAATCATTGACTCTTCTAAAAACATATCTATAAAGATCTGAAAAATACGCATCAAAAAGTATCAGGAACTTTTTAGAGTCCCCGGCCTTCATTTGATCCAAACATTGTTTTTCTACATACAAATCCATCTACATTGCCTTAAAGGGATTCTTTATGCCACACCGAAAGACTATTGTCAAGGATTTCCAAGGCAAAACACAAAGACAATCCATGTAAAAATCTTACGATGAAGTCTTTCTAATTTAATTTAGCCCTCTTTGAAGCGATTTTAATTAAAACTAAGGACAAAATAACACCAATTACACCTATGATGGAAAACGCCTTTTCCGCCCCAGCAACATCTGCTAAAAACCCAGATAAAATAGGTCCAACGACATATCCCATATTGGTAAAAAAGTCCTCCAGACTTTCAACTTCTTTTTCAACCTTTGGGACATCGGAAATATAATCAGCATAAGCTCCATTCACGGACGGATATGCGATAGAAATCATCACGGCAATTAAAAGAGTAAGAACTATTGTTAAAATTGGCAAATAAAGTGCGACGAAGAAAAATCCAGAAAGTAATATTGAAGCTATCAAAAATGACGCATAAGCAACTTTTAACTTTCCATATTTTTCAGTTAGTTTTCCAATAAACCATCCTGCAAACACAGAAGGAACTGAATATGCCGTCAAAAGAAGTCCATTAAATTCCCCTAATCCTAATTTTTCAGAATACAAAGGACCTATCGTCCAGAAAAAAGCATCCACCGTATATAGAAAAAATGTCAAAATAAGTGCAGGAAAAATATATTTCCCGATATTTCTCCACAAATGTAGTTCATTTAAAAAATTCATTGGGGGAACAACTACAGATTTTTCATCACTAGAGACAACTGCTCTCTTTCTCCTGGTAACAACAAGAAGTAAAATTAAAAATAAAAATCCGATAAATAAAAATACAGCGCTCCCCGCAAAAGTTTTCCAGTCAACAATCTCTACAATAAGCAAACTTGCAATAAGAGGAGCCACTATATATGCCAGAGATTTGAAAACTTGAATAATTCCAAAACTGATAGAATGTTCTTCTTTTTCAGTATATCGACTCACAAAATCAAATGTTCCAAAATTCACTAGATCATAATAAATGCCCCAAATTACCATTCCGAGCAAATACATTGGAATAATGGTTGCCTTCCATAAAACAAGTGGATAAAACGCCGAAACGATAAACATCGCCATAAAAACTCTTCTATAGTTTATGTTCTTAACAAATCTACACATCAAAAAATCAAATGCCGCCCCGGCAATAGAAGACGACCCGATAATAAGTCCCATAATAGTACTAGAAAATCCATGTTCGATTAAAATCAACGGAATAGAATAAGAAAGAATCGAATCAAAAATCGTCCAGAAAAAAATCATGACAGAAACAAGATAGAGAGTTTTGTGTGTTTCTCTGTATTGCTTGAGATGAAGGTATAGATGCCTGATCGATGACATATTAAAATCTTAAATATCCACACATTATACCAAATTTTCAGACATTAAGGAAGGTCAACGCTCATAAATAAGCCATTCCATCTCACAAAAACGACACTTGACGTCAATACACATTTATGGTATAAATATACCCCTATTTTTATTAATACTTTTATGACGCCACTTCCTGATCATCATGAAATTTCCAGAGAAATACGAGTAATCGTAGAGCCTGATGCTGCATCTACGGCTATCTCCGAAATCCCAAAAGAAATTATTCTAATAAATGACCCTGCAAAAATATTAGCAGTTATTGAACATGTACGAAGGCGCTCTGAAGAGATAGGGAGCTTAATTGGAGAAAGCCCTTTGTAAGATCTAGAAAGGTCTCTCGAAATCCTAGAAAATGTAACAGGAACAGAGGATACCCCTATTAAAACAATTGAAAACGTACGCGAACTTATATTTATTCAAGTAAAAACTCTATTATCCCTAATCATTGCCGCCGAAGCCGCAAAAAAAGCAAGATATGAAACAGAATCAATTAAAAGAAGAATGGAGCAAGTAGACAATTTAAACGTAGTTCTTGAAAAAGAAGCAGGAACCGACGAACTTACAAACTTATACAACAAACGCGGACTAAAAAAGAAAGGTAAAAAAATGTTTGAATATTGTAGGGAAAATGGAATCCCGTTATCGTGTTTATATATAGACATAGATTACTTCAAAATTATAAATGATAAGTTTGGCCATGAAGTGGGAGACGCCATTATCGCGGCATTTGCTGAAACAATTGCTTCTGAATTTCGTGAAAACGATATCGTGTTTCAGGCAAGAGCAAAACATGGGACAAAAAAAACCACCAGAAGAAGAAAAAGATACTAGAAGATTGTCAGTAGACGCCTCTTCGGTAATTGGAAAAGATGGTGGAGATGAAGTTGTTGTTTTAATGCCATACACAACACTGGAAGAGGCCGCTATGGCCGCAGAGCGTTTAAGAAAACGCATAGAAGCAATGAAGTTTTCTGTCGCAAAAAAGAACGGACACACTAAAATAATTACAGCAAATTTAACATGTACAATAGGAATTGCTCAGGCAGATTTTGAACAACAAGAGGCCGTAGAAGAGGTTAAGTCTTTCGCAGATGAAGCGCTGAAAGCCGGAAAAAGACACCACAGAAATATCGTATGTATAACTCCTCCAAAAAAAGAAGGTTTATTTTTCGATTTCCCTTACATAGATAACCCCACAAGAAAAATAATTAAAAAAGTTGGAAGATATGACCATACAGACGGAGAAGAAGATAGCGACCCTACAGAGGAAATAACATTAGAATATCCGGCGTTCGAAGACATTGGTCCATCAAAAAAATCCTAGTTTATTTTAACCCCCAGGGATACACACACACACAACGATTACGCACGATCATTTTGGTGGAGATGCCGGGAGTCGAACCCGGGTCCAGAGATGAGATACTCTTATGCCTACAATTTTAGTTTATTTTAAGTCTCGGATCTGTCGTAAAAAATAAACAAAAACAGACAGATCCAAACTTCATCGGTTTTCGAGAGTTTTGACCGAAGCGAAGGTCTAACTCCTTAGCCTGCAATATTACGCCCATACTGTATAGCAGACATCAACAATATGAACGAATCCGAAAAAAGTCGGATATTAAGCTAGAACAGGAACTGCTACTAAGCTTTCGCGTAGAGCAAGTCTCATTGCTAGCTCATTAATGCTTTTTTTAGCACTTATTTGCGCGCTGACAGTGTTTAGGAGAGGACAGCGCAACCCTCCAATTGCAACAAGAAGAATCTTTAGTCATCCTGTCGAATGCCAATACATCCCCACTTTTCAAAGAACTATTTTTTAGCTTGTTAATTAAAACACAAACATCCAAAAAAGTCGAGCCCCAAAATTTACAATTAAAAAGCCTATAATTCGGTGTTAGCCTTTCTTGCACCATGTTTCGCCTCTTCTCCCAATTTATTCACGGAGGCAAGTAGTCCATCAAACCACCTATCCCCTAAATCTCTAACGTTAATTTTTAATCGACTCCCGGATACCATCCATTTCGAATTAAATTCCAGAAGATTTATCACGTTTCCTGGTTTAACTTTCTTGGAAGTTTGTAAAACTATCTCTCTTTCTTTACTCATTGGAACAGCCTCTGCGCGAACATTCACAAGCCCTGCTTTCTTTGCAGAAATTTTTAATTCAATAACCTTAAATAAATTTGCAACTTCGACTGGAAGCTTTCCATAGTCTTCAATAAATTCTTCCATGATTTCTTTAAGACATGGTTTATTGTCAGCAGAAGACAATTTTTGATACGCGTTAATTTTGTCTTTAGATACAGGAATATATGTATCTGGAATATACGCCTGTATAGGCAATTCGATTGAGACATCCGTTATCTCTTCGGCTCCTTCAAGAATTCTTCCTTGTTTTAAATCTTCAACGGCTCTGTTTAACATTCGAATAAAATGCGCAACACCAACTACATTTATAACCCCGTGTTGATTTACTCCAAGAACGTCTCCGGCCCCACGAATTTCAAGATCTTTCATTGCAATTTGGAATCCACTTCCAAGATCACTAGCTTCCACGATAGCACGAAGCCTCTTCTTTGCTTCAAGTTTCAATCTTTGACCATGATATAGGAAATATGCGTAAGCCTGTTTCTTTCCACGTCCAACGCGTCCACGCAACTGATACAATTGAGCTAGTCCAAATTTTTCGGCAGCATTTACTATTAAAGTATTTGCATTTTCCAAATCAATTCCGTTTTCAATAATCGTAGAGCTCACTAACACATCGTATTTTTTTTCCTTAAAATCCATTACCCTGTCTTCTAAGTCTCCGCTCCCTAGCTTTCCATGCGCCACAATAAATCTTGCCTCTGGAACTAATGATTTTAATTTATCAGCGAAGCTGTCTATTGTTTGAACCCTGTTATGCAAAAAGTAAACTTGTCCTTCCCTTTGAATTTCACGAAGGATTGCTTCTCTTACTAAACTAGGAGAATACTTTCGAACTTCTGTAATAACAGGAAGCCTTCCGTATGGAGGCGTTGTTATTGTCGTAATATCGCGAAGCTTGTTTAAACAAATATTCAAAGTTCTAGGAATTGGTGTAGCAGTAAGAACAAGCACATCTACATTCTTTTTCATCTCGGTTAATTTTTCTTTTTGCTTAACGCCAAATCTTTGCTCCTCGTCAATAATTACAAGTCCCAAATTTTTAAATCCGACATCAGGTTGAAATAATCGATGAGTTCCTATAACAATATCGACTTCTCCTTTCTTTGCCCTCTCAATAGTTTGAGCCTGCTCTTTTGCACTTTTAAACCTACTTAGCATTTCTATTCTTACATTAAACGGCTCCATTCTTTTCCTGAAAGACTTGTAATGTTGATCCGCCAAAATTGTGATTGGCGAAATTAATGCAACTTGTTTTCCGTTTTGTACCGCCTTGAATGCCGCCCTCATCGCAACCTCTGTTTTCCCAAACCCAACGTCTCCGCATATCAAACGATCCATGGCAGTTTCTGTTTCCATGTCTTTTTTCACATCAATTATTGCTTTTATTTGGCCCGGGGTTTCTTCATACGGAAAAGTTTTTTCAAAGTCTAATTGATTAGCCGTATCTGGTTTAAATTTATGCCCTTTAGTCGCCTTTCTTTCTGCATAAAGCTTTAGAAGTTCTTTTGCAATTGCTTCTGTTTCTTTTCTAACCTTGCTTGTGATTGTGGTCCATTCGGCGCTTCCTAGTCTGGTTAATTTTGGCAAAGATTCATCTGATCCAATATATTTATTCACCTTGTCCGCCTGGTCAATTGGGACAAAAAGTTTGTCATTTTCTGCATATCCAAGTTTTAAATACTCCTTGGTAACATCGTCTATGGTTTTTTTATCTAATCCTAAAAATTTAGCAATCCCATGGTCTGAATGAACAACGTAATCCCCTACTTTTAGGCTAGTCAGGAAGTCGTCGAAAATTGTTTTATTTTGATTAGAATGTCTCTTTTCCTCTCTAATAAGAGAAATGTCCAGGTCTGACAATATTAATAATTTTTCTTTTGGGGTTTGGAATGATTGAGGAAACGTGTCCTCTTTATCAACTTCAATTAAAAATACTGAAGAGGCTGACAATTTTTCTTCGCTAATGCCTTCAGAAAATGGAACTTTTTGATCAAGCAAAAGCCCCCTAAGGTCATCAGGATTTTTAGTGAAAAATAGAATTTTCCACCCAGCACTTATTTTATCTCTTAGGTCGTTTGCTAGATCATAACCACTCCTATATTTAACTATTGATAAAAAATGAAGATGTTGATGATTCTCAAGGTCTTCATTAAAAGAGGTGAAAGAAATTGTATAACTTTTCTTCACGGCTTCTGCCATAAACTCATTCCATGTTTCATAATATTCGTCCACAACATCCAATTCGTCTTCGATAATCAACGTGTTGCTTTTAAAATAATCTGTAACGCTACTGGACTCTAATTGATACTCTGTAGGGAAAATATCTAATATTTTTTTGGTCTTTTTAATTTTTGAGTAGTCACTGGGGTCAAGTATGTTTACAGAATCTATATTGTTAAATCCGATATCAACTCTGTAAACATCGTCCGCACTTATAGGATAAACATAAATACTGTCTCCTTTTCTATAATATTGCCCTTTCTGTAAAACATTATCGTCCGTAACATCGTATCCGAGATTAACCAGTCCTTCTATTAAATTCACGACGTCGATTTGTTCCCCGGTTTTTATAGAAATTTTATTATCATCAAGGTGGTTTACGTCTGGAAAATTTTGAAGAAGTGATTCAAAATTAACAACAAAAATGGAATCCTTGTCTAAAAAAAGTTTTAAACAAAACTCTATTAAATCTTTCTTTTTTCTTTTTTCGAATTCAGAAAAACTTGTAGTTAAGGCCTTTTCTTCGTCTTTTTCTTTAGTATACAAAAAAACATTTTTATCACTCCATGTTTCTATCGCTCTTTTAACAATTATTTGTTCACTCCTGTCATTAACAATCCATAATAAATTTCCAACAGAAGACTGTGGGTTTCTTAATATATCGCTCAATATCATCGCTTTTGAAAAACTATTGCCGGCACCAGAATAGGTAACGTTTTTAAATCCTTTAAAAAGCTCTGTGGCTGAAGATAAGCCACTTTTTGGAAAGTGGGAAATGATATTTCTCATCTAATTTTTAAACTTTTAACGGCATTATTATGTAAACATAGCCGTCTCCTTTTAGCGGTTTTATAACCGCAGGAGAAACTTTATCGTTCATTAAAAATAGTATCTTGTCGTCACTTATGTATGTTAGCACATCTAATAGATATTGTGAATTTAATGCAATTTTATTATTTTCTCCTTTTATTTTTATTATTATTTCGGCTTTTTCTTCCCCAACCTTTGTTTCGTCGGAAGATATTAAAAATTTTCCGTCGTTTGTTGCGCTAAGTTTAACACTGTTATTGTTTTCCCTTGCAAATAAACTAACTCTTTTTAAAACAAGTGATAAATCTTCAACAGAAACTTCTATTTCTGTTTTACTTTCTTTTGGAATAATTTTCTCGTAATCTGGAAACTTTCCTTCAATAAGCCTAGAAATAAGCTCAATTTCTCCAGTAATAAACAATATTTGATTATTGGATATGTTTATTTTTACTTCCTTTGCTCCAGATTTTCCAAGAATTTTACCAAGCTCCATAAGTGTTTTTACTGGAATAATACAGGATAATTCGTCGGTGTTTTTCTTACTAAGTGCAACTTTTTTTTCGGCAAGTCTATAACTGTCTGTTGCTACAAGCTTCATTCCGTTCTCGTTCGCAATTAAATAAACACCAGATAAGACGGGCCTAGATGTGTTTAAGGAAGCAGCAAAAACGGTTTCTGTTATCGCCTCAACTAAATCATCAACCTTTAAAATTAATTCTTTGCTTTTTTCTATTTTTGGAATTAATGGAAATTCGTCAGCGCTAATACATTTTATTTTAGTATTAGATGTTGAAGATGTGATGTTTAAAGATAATCCCTCTGTAATATTGAGTTCGACTTTTTCGTCGTTTAATAATGAAATGTAGTTTGTTATTAATTTTGCTGGAACGGTTATAACGCCTTCACTTCTTACGTCTGCGTCAATTGAACAACTAATGGCAATCTCTAGGTTTGTAGATGAAAAATAAAGTTTTTTTCCTTCAGCTTTTAATAAAATATTATTTAAAACTGGCAGTGTGTTATTTGGACTTATTGCTTTATCAACAATATTTAAAGCTGTTTCTAAGTCCTTTTGAGTACAAAAAAGTTTCATATAAAAGTTTCTGTAATAAAATAAACCCTTCACTTATATTATAAAAAAAATTCAAAATAAGACAATATTAATAATATATTATATTAATAATATAGTTATTGTAGGGATTGCTTTTAATAAATAATATTGTAAAATAAAAAGCCTTAAACATAAGAAGAATAAAGGAAAAACAGGCTACTTTAATATAATAATAAAAAAATATACCAAAAAATGTATAAAAAATGTGCAAAACCTTGTTTTGAGAAAGAGAATAACGTATTCTTTGGGGGCTAATATTAAACAATTTAAGAGTTATTTATAAAAATTATGGAAAACTTATTAACAGAATTAGTAACCGGAGCAGGGGTAATAATTGCAAGCTTTTTTATAAGTTCGTTGTTTTTTAAAAAAAGAAAACTTTTTGACTTCGAAGAAGAAAAAAGAAAAGCAGAGGATTTAATAGAAAAAGGGAAAAAAGAAGCAGACAAGATTTTAAAGGAAACAAAAGAACAGATAATAAAAGTAAAAGAAGCTTATAGGCTAGATGTTGAAAAAAAAGAGGAAAGAATAAAAAAACTAGAAGAAGTATTAAATTATAGAGAAAAAACAACAGACAGAAAAGAAGACAAAATAAACGAACTAAGATTAAAAGTAGCTTCATATAAAGAGGCCCTCCAGACAATTCAAGAAGGGACAAAAAGAGTGGAAAAAGAAATAAAAGAAAAACTCTCAGCAAAAACAGGAATAACAACAACACAGTTAAAAGAAAATATATTAGAAGAATATAGAAGAAGCCTAGAGGAAAAAAACGAAGAGAACCTATCAAGAATAGAAGAAGAACTTAAAGAAAACGCAATAAAAACAGCAAAGAAAATCCTAGTAGATGTAATGCAAAGACTTTGTTCTCCTACATCAGTAGAAACAAAAGCAGTGTTAATAGAAGTTCCTAAAGATTACATAAAAGGAAAAATAGTTGGACGTGAAGGGAAAAACATAGAAGAGTTCGAAAAAACCCTAGACGTAGACATAATTTTCAACGATCTACCAAACACAATAAGCGTGTCTTCATACAATTTAGTAAACAGAAGAATTGCGGAAAAAGCCATTAATAAATTAATAAAACACAAGGCGGAAATAGACAAAAACACCGTACAAAAATCAATAAAAGAAGCAGAAAAAGAAATGGATCGAGAACTTTCAGAAATAGGCCAAGCGGCAGTAAACGCATTGGGCTTAAAAAACTTAGACCCAGAATTAGTGCGAACAATAGGAAGATTGCAGTTTAGAACAAGTTACGGGCAAAATATTATGAAGCATTCAATGGAGGTGGCGTGGGCAGCAGCAATGTTGGGAAGTGAATTGGGGTTAGATGTGAAAGTTTGCAAAATAGCGGGATTTTTACACGACTTAGGGAAGGCAATCGATCAAAATCCAGATGTTCAAGGGGCTCATGACTTTCTCACAAAAGAGCTAATGGAAAAATATAAATTTTCAGAAGCCGAAGTTCATGCTGCTTGGACTCATCACGAATCAGCTCCATTAAAAACACCAGAAGCCTTAATAGTAAAAGCAGCGGACGCCATTTCTGCAGGACGCCCAGGGGCAAGACAAGAATCAATAGAAAAATACATAGAAAGACTGCAAGCATTAGAAAGAACAGGGAATTCTTTTGAAGGAGTAAGTAATTCATTTGCAATATCTGCGGGAAGGGAGCTTCGCATAAACGTAGACCCAGAAAAAATCAAAGACGAATTAATGAAACCGCTTGCGGGAGAAATTGCAAAAAAAATAGAAAGAGAATTAAGTTATCCGGGAAAAATTAAAGTAAATGTAATTAGAAGAACAAAGCATACGGAAACAACAAAATAAATATTAATAAAACTAAGCCATGGAAGAAAACGGAAAATCTAAAAAAAGAAAAATAATCGATAAGCTTATCATGGGGGCAATTATAGGAGGCGCAATAGGATCGGTTGTAGGACTTTCAATTAAAAACAAGAGAGATAAGGGAAAAAAACTCATGGAACAAAACAGGGAGAAAGAGGGGCTAACCTCAGCTGGCGATAAAAAGAAAAATATAACGCTAAGAATATTAAAAAAAGCAGTAGGAGTTTTTGCTAGACAAAAAAAGGAAGATGTGAAAAAAATACCAACAGAAACGGAAAATTAAAATGAAAATAAGCATAAAAACAATAATAGTAACAGGCGTGTTGGCCGCTCTGGTATTAACGGCAACCATTTTTATAATAGAAACTCACCTAAGAGGACAATTTCCAAAAGGAACATATATTGCAGGCATTGACGTCTCAAGAAAAACTTCAGAAGAGGCAATGTCTTTATTAGACAAGAAAATTCAAATATACCTTACGTCTAATTTAGAAATAGAAATAAATGGTAAACAATTAACGGCAACTCCGCAAAATTTGGGGATAGAAATATTAAAGGAGGAAACTATAAATAAAGCAAAAGCAGTAGATGTAACAAAAATTCCTCTCTATACATATTTTTTTGAAGAATCAACAAAAAGAATAGACAATGAAACAGCAGTTTCAATAAACGATATTGAGTTAGAAGCCGGGCTGTCAAAAATAGGAGCAGAAGACATTCTTCCATTATCAGCAAATTACTATTTTAATGAAAATGGGAAGTTAGACATTTCAGAAGGCAGGAATGGAGAATACATAGACATAGCAAATTTAAAAAATCAATTAATAGATTCTGCACAAAAACTATCTCCGCAAAAAATAAAAATATCAACAACGACAGTTCCTCACGCAATAACAAAGGAACAGCTTGAGGGCCAAAAAGAAATCGTAAGAGGAATGCTAAAAAACACTCTGACTTTAATAGATCCAATCGCAAAAAGACCATATTATTTAAATTTAACAGAGCACTTGGACTGGATAAACTTTGTCCATAAACAGAAAATTCTACTAACTCCGTTTGGAAACAAATTCACATTAAGAATTCCAATATATAAACCACTAAACGACCTAGAGCCATTTGTTAAAAAATACAATTATGTTTCGATCGAATTAAATCAAGAAAAATTTAATAAATATTTGGACGAAACATTGTCAAAAAAATTAGATGTACCAGTAGATACAGTAAAAATATACAAAGACAAAGACGACAAAATAGTAATAGAAGGAAAAGGTGAAAACGGCTATAAAATAGAAAGAAACCTCCTTAAAAAATCGATAGAAATGGCCACGGAAAATGGAATAGATAGAATCACGATGCCTGTAATAGAAATGAAACCGGAAATCCAGGTTTCGGACGAATTAAAAGCCCTAGGAATTAAAGAAGTCTTGGCGGTCGGCAGAACGAGCTATTATGGATCACCGCAAAATAGAGTCTTTAACATAAAATTAGGAGCAGAAAAACTAAACGGAGCACTAATAGCACCAGATGAAACTTTTTCCTTTAATAAAAAAATAGGACCAGTGGATGGAAGACACGGATTTTTAGAAGAACTAGTAATTAAACCAGAAGGAATTGTCCC
>Ga0172374_1002599_pt1 | contig 11348 bp, 10 predicted proteins | sample LakKiv3m_FD_114536 | JGI IMG/M metagenome (GOLD analysis project Ga0172374, IMG submission 114536) | Freshwater microbial communities from Kabuno Bay, South-Kivu, Congo - kab_092012_10.3m | ecosystem: Environmental > Aquatic > Freshwater > Lake | place: Democratic Republic of the Congo... | reverse complement strand
GTTTTCTTTTGTGGCTCCTCCTGCCGCAAGCTCGTCCAACACTTCGTGAAGAAAAGAAGCAACCGGCGTGGGCCGAGAATGATCGTCAACCACCAACACGATTTTCTTGCCTTGCAATTTTCTGGACGCAAGTCTGTCAGAATCGATTGGGTTGATTAGCGCCTCTGTGCACGCGCCGGGGCGCGCAGGCTCGCTCTTGATCGGAACCAGTTCACCTAGTACTCGCCAGGAATCAGGCAACGGGATGCGTAGCTCATTATTGCCCCACGGAAGCCGGATAAGGTTGGCCATTTGTGAATTCTCCTGTGAATCTCGTCATCAAAGTAGAGTGGAATAACATCCTCCGCAATAAGGGAACCGGCGTCTTTGTCCGCAGCCGAGCTTTAGCCTGTCGGCAGCCCGCCGCTCTGGCTTGACGCGCAAATGTTTGTCAATATTACCAAAGACACCTAAACCTGCCAAGCCTCAGATCGGCCTCGGATCCGTCCTGCTTGTCGTACCCAATGGTGTCTGTAGTGTTTCTCTGAATTTCTGTCGGATTCAAAAACTGTATTTGAGGCATCCTCCATGACCGTTCGGGGCGCCTTTAAGATGTCAGCGCTTTTAAGGGATTAACGCCTCAGGCCGTCCTTTGTCATCGCCGACGTGATCGGGCATACAGTATATGGATTCCCATCTTCACCGAAATGATTGAGGGACTAGTGAATGGGATTCGCGTTTGCTTTCGAGAATCACCACATGGATGCAGCGGCATCCGGGGGTTGACGAAGCCAGGGGCATGTTGACATTCAGAAAAAAAATGATTTTTATCGGTAGAAGTGTTCAAATGAATGCAAAGGAAGAAGCAAGGATGACCAAAAAAACCGACCGACGAAATTTTTTGAAGACAGGACTTGCAGCCACGGCCGTATTGGCGGTGAACGGGCCAAGAGCTGTGCTAGGGGCTGAAGACAAAACGGCCTCTAGGTCTGAGATAGCGGATCTCGTCATAAGTAGAGGTAGTAGTCCTGCCGCTAACGCTAGGGCAGCGGTGGAGGGACTTGGAGGCATGACGCGTTTCGTCAAACCTGGCAACAAGGTTGTGATCAAACCAAACATGAGCTTTGCCAGCGGACCGGAAAGGGCATCGAACACTAATCCGATAGTGGTGCGGGAAGTTGCTTTGATGTGCATAGAGGCCGGCGCCGCCAGCGTAGCCGTCCTAGATAACGTCCTTAATTCCCCAAAAGATTGTCTCAAGATGTCGAAGATTCCGGAATTCCTAAAAGATGTCCCTAACACGACGGTAAGTATTGTGCAAAATAAGAGGTTTTTCCGCGAGGTTCCGGTCCCCAACGGCAACCAATTCAAATCAATGATGGCTGTCTCAGATGTACTGGATGCGGACGTCTTGATAGCCGTACCAGTCGGCAAGTCACACTCGGCTGCGGGCGTTAGCCTTGGCATGAAGGGGATGATGGGACTCATCCACGACCGACTCGCTTTTCATGGCCGCTACCACCTTCACGAAGCCATTGTGGACATGGTCACCGTTCTTAGACCGCACCTAACGGTTATCGATGGTACGCGGATACTCTCCACTGGAGGTCCTGGCGGCCCTGGCAAGATCATCCCGCTCGATCTTGTCCTCGCTTCACCGGACGTTGTCGCCGCAGACGCGCAGATGGTGGCCCTTGGGACTTGGTATGACAAGAAGATTCAGCCGCATCAGGTGCGCCATATTCGTCTCGCAGCAGCACGCGGCCTGGGAACCATGGATCTAGACAAACTGAACGTCAAGAACATATCATCATAATGCGATTTCAGCGGATTGCACAAGCCTTTTCTCTTGGCCTGTTTTGCCTCCTGCTCATTCTCGCTTCCTACCCTTATCCTGAAGGCATCCCGGCCGACCTGTTTCTTAGGCTCGATCCGTCCATTGCTGCGGTTACCACCGTCGCTGCCCGGGACCTACTACCTGCGTTCTGGCTCGCGTTGATCGTGGTCGCTACTGGTCTCTTCGCAGGGCGCATCTTCTGCGGCTACATTTGTCCCATGGGAGCGACTCTAGACTGTATTGAGACCCTTTTCAGGAGTGCCAGCAAACGGCCCCCTAGGGACAGCGGCCAGTCAATAAAAAGGTTTTCGCATAAGACAAAGTACGCTGTAATTCTTGTCATGATGGGCGCTGCAATCGGAGGTGTATCGCTTGTTTCTTGGGGTTCGCCTCTATCCCTCGCAACGCGCTTGTATGGGCTGGTTATCCATCCCATAGTGTTGTTTGCTGGAGATCAAATTCTTGATCTGACTATGCCGCTGTTAAAGTCCTTCCCCGATCTTGCCTACTGGTCCCTTCCGGCAAGGGTCTTTGCCTCAAACATGTTTGTGACGCTCCTGATAGTGGGAATTGCCGCCCTTGGCATCTGGCAGCCGCGCTTTTGGTGCAGAAATTTGTGTCCAGCAGGCGCTTTGTTGGCAATATTCTCGCGCAAGCCGCTTGTCAGACGCAGCGTGAGTGACGATTGCAACTCGTGCGGGCTGTGTGTCAGAACCTGCCCGACGGGCGCCATCAGCGATGACCCAAAGCATACCAGGTACTCTGAATGCATAGCATGTATGCAATGTAAAATCATCTGCCCTCAACATGCGATCTCCTTCTCATTGACCCCCCCGGCCCCGCAGGCCCCACCTGCTCTTAACTTGTCGAGGAGGGGTCTATTGTGGCCGCTTCTTGCGGGTCTATTCTCTGCGGGTCTCTTGAGAACCAATATTGCTCAACAGCGATCGGGGTCAAAAGAAAGGCCCCTGCGTGAGGCCGAATTGATACGCCCTCCGGGCGCCCTGCCGGAACCGGAGTTTCTGGCTCGGTGCGTGCGCTGCGGAGAATGTATGAAAGCCTGCCCAACCAACACGCTGCAGCCGGTATGGCTAAAAGCTGGGCTCGAAGGGATCTTCTCCCCTGTAATAACTCCAAGGTTAGCTGCCTGCGGCATTAACTGTAACGTCTGCGGCAAGGTGTGCCCCACAGGAGCTATCCGATCCCTCAGCCTAATTGAAAAGAATTATGCGAAGGTAGGAACAGCCTGGATAGAAAGACGTCACTGCCTCGTTTGGGAGCAAGACAAGAAATGCCTGGTCTGCGACGAAGTCTGCCCTTACAATGCTGTATCTTTCAGGCCCGTACCTGACAGGAAGAATGCTGTACCGTTTGTCATTGCTCAGCGGTGTACCGGCTGCGGCTGGTGTGAATCCAAGTGCCCTGTAGAAGGCGCGGCCGCCATTCGGGTAAATATAATAGGGGAAGTTCGGCTCAGTGAAGGGTCGTATGTGGAAAAAGCCAAAGAATACGGGTTTGTTTTTCGTACAAAAGACAATACTGTGGACTCGCTGGCCCCGGACACCTTCGACGAGTAGGGCCGCGCGGTTGGGGGAAGACAAATTTTTCGGATATTTTCAGGCCGAAGTGGATGCTGATACGGCAGCAGGACATTTTCAGAGACGAAGGGCTTGACATGGTTGCGTTAAAAGGATAAAAAATGTACTTTTATAGAGGAGCCACTTGCTGGCGTAGCTCAACCGGTAGAGCAGCTGATTTGTAATCAGCAGGTTGCGGGTTCGAGTCCCATCGCCAGCTCCACGTTGGAGGGGTTCCCGAGTGGCTAAAGGGGGCAGACTGTAAATCTGTTGGCGCAGCCTTCGGAGGTTCGAATCCTCCCCCCTCCACCATAAACATAATGGCCCGTCTAAAAAACGCGCCTGACGCGGGAATAGCTCAGTTGGTAGAGCGTCAGCCTTCCAAGCTGAACGTCGCGGGTTCGAGTCCCGTTTCCCGCTCCAAAGAGGATCAACACGTCGGGGCAGTATAGAGCGAGGCCCTGAGAGTGCAAAAAAAGGACGTAATCGGCCCACGTAGCTCAGTAGGTAGAGCACTTCCTTGGTAAGGAAGAGGTTCACCGGTTCGATCCCGGTCGTGGGCTCCATTAGAGAAACGACGAGCTATATGGCTTTGTTCGTCGGAAGCGGCGATCATCAATGCACACTAGTACGAAAATATTGACGAAAATGTTTCTGGTGACTGTTCAAGGAGGAGCCCATGGGCAAGGCGAAGTTTGAGCGAAGGAAGCCGCATGTGAATGTAGGGACGATAGGTCACATAGATCATGGTAAGACGACGTTGACGGCTGCGATAACGCGGATATTGTCGAAGAAGGGTTGGGCGGAGTATGTGCCGTTTGAGGAGATAGACAAGGCGCCGGAGGAGAAGGAGCGGGGGATAACGATAGCGACGGCGCATGTGGAGTATGAGACTGCGAATCGTCATTATGCGCATGTGGATTGTCCGGGTCATGCGGACTACATAAAGAATATGATAACGGGTGCGGCGCAGATGGATGGGGCGATATTGGTAGTGGGTGCGAATGATGGACCGATGCCCCAGACTCGGGAGCACATTTTATTGGCTCGTCAGGTAGGGGTGCCGTATATAGTTGTATTTTTGAACAAGGTGGACATGGTGGATGATCCGGAGCTTATAGAGTTGGTGGAGTTGGAGCTTCGGGAGTTGTTGAGTTCGTATGATTTTCCTGGAGACGAGATACCGATAGTGAAGGGTAGTGCGTTGAAGGCGTTGGAGTCTGGGGATCCGTCTAATTCTGATTGTCAGAGCATATTGGAGTTAATGGAGGCGGTGGACAAGTATATACCGGTACCAGTGCGTGAGGTTGACAAGCCGTTTTTGATGCCGGTGGAGGATGTGTTTAGCATATCTGGTCGAGGTACGGTGGTGACAGGTCGAGTGGAGCGGGGACAGATTCGGGTGAATGAAGAGGTAGAGATAGTAGGGATACGAGAGACGCGGAAGACGGTATGTACTGGGGTGGAGATGTTCCGGAAGGTATTGGATTCTGGGCAGGCTGGTGACAACGTGGGTTTGTTGTTACGAGGGATCAAGCGAGACGAGGTTGAGCGGGGTCAGGTGATATCTCAGCCTGGTTCGATAACGCCGCACACTGGATTTAAGGCGGAGACATATATATTGACGAAGGAAGAGGGAGGCCGCCACACGCCGTTTTTCAATGGATATCGTCCGCAGTTTTATTTTCGTACTACGGATGTGACGGGAGTGATCACGCTTCCGGAGGGAGTGGAGATGGTGATGCCTGGGGACAACGTGTCGTTGGAGGCCAAGTTGATCACGCCGATAGCGATGGAGAAGGAGCTTCGGTTTGCCATCAGAGAAGGTGGGCGAACCGTCGGCGCAGGCGTCATCTCCGAAATATTGGAGTAATCGGACAAAGCCATATTGCTTGGGATAAAAGTTTAAGCATTTGTGGCACCGCTCCGAATGGAGGCCATATAGATGAGAGACATCGTCACGCTTGCTTGCTCTGAATGCAAGAGGCGGAACTATACAACAACGAAGAACAAGAAGACAACTCCTGACAAGCTGCAATTCAAGAAGTATTGCCCATATTGCAGGTATCATACGGTTCACAAGGAGACGAAGTAGGACGGGAAATTCGCTGATCGGCACAGGCCAGTAGCTCAACGGCTAGAGCACCGGTCTCCAAAACCGGGGGTTGGGGGTTCGAATCCCTTCTGGCCTGCCAAGCTCGCTCTCCAAAACTGCGCCTAGGAATAACAACGAATGGACTAGGAAATGGACATAACCGAAACGGTAAAGACTTATATAGAAACGACTGTCCAATTCTTCCGGGAGGTAAAAGTCGAACTCCAGAAGGTGACTTTTCCAACTCGTCAGGAAACCATTGGGTCCACGTTGGTGGTTCTCGTCCTAACCATCATCATTGCGCTATATTTGGGATTTAGCGACTGGGCTTTGGCCAGAATCGTCCAGGTCCTGCTGCGCGCATGACGAATGGATTAGCCGCAGCACACCATGGTTGCTATGAGGGAGAAATATTCGTGGCACTACGCTGGTACGTCGTACACACGTATTCTGGATTTGAAAACAGGGTGAAAACCGCCTTGGAAGAGAAAGTCCGTGCTATTGGACTTACAGATCGTATTACCGATGTTCTTATCCCTTCCGAATCCGTGGTGGAACTAGTCAAAGGAGAAAGAAAAACCTCGAACAGGAAATTTTTCCCCGGCTACGTCCTGGTACGAATGGAGCTGGACGACCAGACCTGGCACGTGGTCAAGAATACGCCAAAGGTGACCGGTTTTATCGGATCCCGTACAGAGCCGGCAATTATTTCTGACGAAGAAGTCGAATTCATTAGAACTCAGATGGCCGAAGGCCAGGAAAAACCGAAGCCCAAGTACTCTTTCGAGAAAGGCGACTCAGTGCGGGTCGTTGACGGACCGTTTGTCAACTTCAATGGCACCGTAGAGGAAGTCAGGCCGGACAAGGGCAAACTCAGAGTCCTGGTAAGCATCTTCGGAAGACCGACGCCGGTGGAACTGGACTTTATCCAGGTGACAAAGAACTGAGGATCCGTGAGACGAGAAAAAAATATTATTGCAAGGAATGACGCTGCGTGCAGTAAACGCCGCTCTCTGAATGAGGAGTAAGACTCTATGGCAAAAAAGATAACAGCTTATGTAAAGCTCCAGATCATCGGCGGAGAAGCGAAGCCATCGCCGCCCGTCGGGCCTGCCCTAGGGCAGCACGGCGTGAACATCATGGAGTTCTGCAAAGCATTCAATGCACAAACACAAAATCAGGCCGGGGTGATTATTCCGGTGGTAATAACCATTTACGCGGACAGATCCTTTAGTTTTGTTTTGAAAACGCCCCCCGCGTCCTATCTATTGAAAAAAGCGGCTGGAATAGAAAAGGGCTCAGCCGAACCGAACAGGAACAAGGTTGCCAAATTGACTAGAGCCAAAATTGAGGAAATAGCCAAATTAAAAATGGTGGATCTCAATGCCAAGGATCTCGAAGGCGCGGTACGCATCATTATGGGGTCTGCACGAAGTCTTGGAATAGAAGTTGGTTAGAGGACGCCATGGCGAAGATACCTAAGAAGAAACAAGCAGCAAGACAAAAAGTCGATCGACTCAGGAAGTATCCTCTCCAAGAGGGGTTGGAGACAATATTATCGACCGCCCGCTCGAACTTTGATGAGTCGGTGGATGTTGCCGTGAATCTCGGTGTGGACCCCCGACATGCCGATCAAATGGTGAGGGGCACTTGTGTTTTGCCCCACGGCACCGGCAAGACGGTGAGAGTGCTCGTTTTTGCAAAAGGAGAAAAAGAAAAAGAAGCTCGAGACGCTGGGGCTGACCACGTAGGCGGTGAAGAGCTAGCCAAGCGCATTCAGGAAGGCTGGCTCGATTTTGATAAGGCAGTGGCTACGCCAGATATGATGGGCGTGGTGGGTAAACTCGGCAAAATCCTTGGACCGAGAGGTATGATGCCGAACCCCAAGGTTGGGACAGTCACCTTCGACGTCGGAAAGGCTGTCACCGAGCTAAAAGGCGGCAAAGTAGAATTCCGCGTCGAAAAAGCAGGTATCGTGCATTGTCCAGTCGGCAAGGTCTCTTTTGGGCCTGAAAAATTGGCAGATAATTTTAGGACATTGATGGAAAGCATCATAAGATTGAAACCTTCTACATCCAAGGGGGTCTATTTAAAAGGTGTTTCAATCTCAACTACCATGGGGCCAGGTCTCAAACTTGACCCGCAGGAGGTGCGCAATATAGTGAAATAGCGGGTGACGCTGGTGAAAATACCGGCGTCGAGGGTTCGATTATTAATATGCAATTCAAACCGTGTCGGAGACAGCAGGTGGGCAAATGGCGCTTAATGAGAGCCGGCTTAGACGTGGTCGAAAGTGAAAGGTATCTTTTGATAGTACGTCCTCCATTCGCTTCTGTTTCTCCGACCGAAAACGGGAGACCTTAGGTTGACGAAGGAAGAAAAAGAGAAACAGGTGGCATGGCTCAGGGAACAATTTCTCGGGGTCAAGGCGTTGTTCCTAACTGATTTCCAAGGTCTTACTGTTTCCGAAATGAATCAGTTGAGATCTGCACTGAGAAATCAGGGGATCAATCTCAAAGTCTGCAAGAACACATTGGTGCGGCGCGCGTACAAGGACACATCTGTGGCAATCATCGGACCTGACTTGGTAGGGCCGCGTGCGGCCGCGTGGACTCACACGGTGGACAATGTCCCTGCTATGGCCAAGATCCTGACAGATTTTTCCAAGACGCATCCAAAGTTCAGCATCATTAGGGGCATGTTAGACGGCAAGCTGGTGCAGCCTGCCGAGGTGGAAACGCTTTCTAAGCTTCCACCAAGGGAAGAGTTGCTAGGAATGCTGTTGGGTACCATGAAAGGGCCCATAAGGGCGTTTGTTAGCACGTTGGCTGCCTTGCCGCGGTCTTTCCTCAATGTCTTGAAGGCCATTGAGGAGAAAAAGTCTGCTGTCCCAGAGTCGTAGGCTGGATAAAAAGACCACAAATTATTCTTGCAGTTTTTCAGAAAGGCGAATATGAGGAGGGCGCTATGTCGGAAGTTACCAAAGAACAGGTAAAAGAATTTATTCGAAATATGTCGGTATTAGAACTCAGCCAGCTCGTTCACGAGTTGGAGGAGGAGTTCGGGGTCTCTGCGGCGGCGCCAGTGGCCGTGGCTGCGGTGGGAGCAGCAGCGGCTGGTGGAGATGCAGCCCCGGCTGAGGAAAAAACTGAATTCGACGTGATCTTGAAAGATTTTGGCGACAAGAAGATCCAGGTCATCAAGGTAGTACGTTCCTTGACGGATCTGGGATTGAAGGAAGCCAAAGACTTGGTGGAAGGTGTTCCTAAGCCGGTGAAAGAAGGTATCTCCAAAGAGGATGCCCTCAAGGCCAAAGCGGCTCTAGAGGAAGTCGGAGCTACGGTGGAGATCGTCTAACACTGTCCCAATGATCAAAGAACTTCAGACTCGGCCTGATCACAATCCGTGACAGGCCGTGTTTGAAGTTGTCGCAACGCCTCCCAACCATCATACTTTCAAGACGTCACCCAAAAAGGGGAGTATTAATGAGTTTTTCCGTGCACTCTCAGAGGCTTAGAAAGAATTTTGCTCGGATACCGCAAATCGCAGGCATCCCTAACCTCATTGAGATTCAGAAGCAGTCCTACGACAGGTTTCTGCAGGCAGACGTTGACCCAGATATTCGAGAAGACGTTGGACTGGAAGGGGTCTTCAGGTCGGTATTTCCAATAAAAGATTTTTCAGATACCGCCTCCCTCGAGTTCATTAGATATACGTTGGGAGAGGAGAAGTTCAGCGTTGAAGAATGTCTTCAGAAAGGGGTTACCTACGCCAAACCCCTAAAGATAACAGTACAGCTTATCGTTTGGGATGTGGATCCGGAAACCAATTCCCGGACAATCAGGGACGTAAAGGAGCAGGAGGTTTATTTCGGAGAAATTCCCGTAATGACTCCAAACGGTACCTTTATAATCAATGGTACTGAGCGAGTTATTGTCTCTCAGCTCCATAGGTCCCCTGGGATATTTTTCGACCATGATAAAGGCAAAACACACGCCAGCGGGAAGCTTCTGTATTCAGCCAGGATAATCCCGCTCAGGGGCTCGTGGATAGATTTAGAATTTGATCCCAAAGACCGCCTCTATGTTCGTATTGACAGACGCCGCAAGCTGCCCGTGACGGTCTTTTTGAAGGCATTGGGCTATTCCAGTGAGGAGATACTCAATTACTTCTATAGTAAACAAACTGTCTATCTCGGGGATGACGGTTTTAAGAGGAAGGTTGACGTAAAGCTACTTGAAGGCACCGTAGCTCCAGTGGATATCTACCCCGAGGATTCAGACGTGGTTCTCGTGCGTAGAAATAAAAAGATTACAAAATCCCACGTCAGAAAATTGCTAGGACGGAACATAGCTCCTCTCCCCATGAAGAAAGAGGAACTAATTGGAAAAGTAATTGCCAGGGACATCATAGACGAAAATACAGGTGAAGTGCTCGCTCAATGCAATCAAGAACTCACCGCGGATGATTTGGATCAGTTCCTGAGCAACTTGAAGAGTCGGAACATCAATCAATTTGACGCCTTATTCATAGAAGAACGCGTCGTCTCATCTTCTTTGCGGGACACCTTATTGGAAGACAAGATTGACGGTAAACCCAGCAAACTCATCGAAGATTTCAGGCGTCAATCTCCTGATTCGCCTCTGACCAACGAGACGCTAAATGCTCAGATAGAGATATACCGTCGCCTGAGGCCATCTAATCCCGCCACGGTAGAGATCAGCAACACGTTCTTCGGCAACTTGTTTTTCAAGACTGAATATTACGACTTGTCGCGTGTGGGTCGCCTGAAGCTCAACAAGAAACTTGGAATCTCGGAACAGGAGGCGTCTCTCAGTCTAAGGACCCTGCGATCGGAAGACATCATGTTGGCCGTGAAATACCTCCTGGAACTCAAAGAAGGCAAGAGCGATAGGGAGATTGACGATATCGACCACATGGGAAACCGGAGAGTGCGATCTGTAGGGGAGCTGCTGGAAAATCAATACCGTATAGGGCTGGTGCGCATGGAACGGGCCATCAAGGAACGCATGAGTCTCCAGGACGTGGAGACCCTGATGCCGCACGACTTGATCAACGCAAAACCAGTGACTGCGGTTGTTAAAGAATTCTTTGGCTCCTCGCAACTGTCTCAGTTCATGGATCAAACAAATCCACTCAGTGAGATCACCCACAAGCGGAGGCTGTCCGCCTTGGGGCCAGGGGGTTTGACCAGGGAGCGAGCCGGTTTTGAAGTTCGTGACGTTCATCCAACCCATTACGGCAGGATTTGCCCTATCGAAACGCCTGAAGGACCAAATATAGGTCTTATTGTGTCCTTATCCACGTACGCACGCGTCAACGAATTTGGGTTTATCGAGACTCCTTATAGACCCGTCGATAATAGGCAGGTCAAGGACGAAATCAAGTTTCTTACCGCCCTTGATGAAGAAAACCACGTTATTGTCCAGGCGAACGCTGATTTGGATAAACAAGGAAGGCTTAGGGCTGACTTAGTCTCCGTGCGCCACAAGGAAGGCGAATTCGCCATGGTTGACAGTTCAGAGGCAGACCTCATGGACGTCTCGCCGAATCAGTTGGTTTCTGTGGCCGCTTCCCTTATCCCATTCCTGGAAAACGATGATGCCAACAGAGCCCTCATGGGGTCTAATATGCAGAGACAGGCAGTGCCTCTTTTGACCACGGAAGCCCCTCTCATAGGTACGGGTATGGAGGAAGTTGTCGCCACCGATTCAGGCGTGACAGTCACCGCCAAGAGGGCTGGCATTGTTGACTCTGTTGATGCGACGAGGATCGTCATTCGGGCGACCGACTTTTCCAATGGAGAGTTGGACCCTGGCGTCGATATCTACAACCTCAT
>Ga0172374_1002598_pt1 | contig 11352 bp, 12 predicted proteins | sample LakKiv3m_FD_114536 | JGI IMG/M metagenome (GOLD analysis project Ga0172374, IMG submission 114536) | Freshwater microbial communities from Kabuno Bay, South-Kivu, Congo - kab_092012_10.3m | ecosystem: Environmental > Aquatic > Freshwater > Lake | place: Democratic Republic of the Congo... | reverse complement strand
TTCAAGTTGGAAAAGCTGGATGCACAGCACATAGGGGAGCGGCTACGCCCGCTGATAGACGCGGATGCGATTCTCTGTACTGACAGCGCAGGTGTCTACGCCCATTTCGCCAAGGTTGAAGGCATCACTCACCGACCGATTAACCCGAGCCAGAATCGACGGGTTGATGGTGCTTTTCACATCCAGAACGTGAATGCCTACGACAGCCGACTCAAGAGCTGGATGATTCCTTTTCATGGTGTGGCCACCAAGTACCTAACGAACTATCTGGGCTGGCGCCGCCTGCTTGAGCGCTACAAAACACAGCTCAACCCATTGATTTGCTTGAAAGAGGCGTTGGGGTATAGGGATATGCAACAGTTAACTCAGACATAGCCAACGAAAACCGCCGGCGGGCGCCGGCGGTTTCTTTGGATCACTCGCCCTTGAGCATGTGACCGCGTTCTTCCAGGTTGATGTGCCACTGCATGGCCTCACCCAGCAGATGCGGGGTCTGGCCACCTTTCTTGCAGGCATCCTCGAAGTACTTGTTCAGCGCATCGCGGTAGGACGGATGCACGCAGTTGTCGATGATCACGCGCGCACGTTCGCGCGGAGCCAGGCCACGCAGGTCTGCCAGGCCCTGCTCGGTCACCAGGATCTCCACGTCGTGCTCGGTGTGGTCGACGTGAGCAACCATCGGTACGACGCTGGAAATGTTGCCGCCCTTGGCGATCGACTTGGTCACGAAGATGGCCAGGTGGGCGTTACGCGCGAAGTCGCCCGAACCACCGATACCATTCATCATCTTGGTGCCGCCCACGTGGGTGGAGTTGACGTTACCGTAGATGTCGAACTCCAGCGCGGTGTTGATGCCGATGATGCCGAGACGGCGCACCAGCTCCGGATGGTTGGAGATTTCCTGCGGACGCAGCACCAGCTTGTCCTTGTACTTCTCCAGGTTACCGAACACGCGATCGTTGCAACGCTCGGAGAGCGTGATGGAGCAACCGGAAGCAAAGGTCATCTTACCGGCGTCGATCAGTTCGAAGGTGCAGTCCTGCAGTACTTCGGAATACATCACCAGGTCTTCGAACGGCGAGTCGATCAGACCACACATTACGGCGTTGGCGATGTTGCCGATACCGACCTGCATCGGGCCGAGGTTCTTGGCCATGCGACCGGCAGCCACTTCGCTCTTGAAGAACTCGACCAGGTGGTTGGCAATGGCCTGGGTTTCTTCGTCCGGCGGCGTGACGGTGGAGTAGGAGTCAGGCTGATTGGTGATCACGATCGCAGCGATCTTGGCCGGATCGACCGGAATAGCTGCGCTGCCGAGACGGTCATCGACCTTGGTCAGCGGGATCGGGCCACGATTCGGACGCTCGCCCGGGAAGTAGATATCGTGCAGGCCTTCAAGGTTCAGGTTGTGCGCCAGGTTCAGCTCGATGATCACCTGGTCGGCAAACATGGCCAGGTTGGCCGAGTTGCCCACGGAGGTGGTCGGCACGATGTGGCCCTGTTCGGTGATGCACAGCGCCTCGACGATGGTGACATCGGGACGCTTGATCTGATGGTTGCGCATCTGCTCCACGGTGTGCGACAGGTGCTGGTCGATGAACATGACCTCACCTGCGTTGATCGCCTTGCGCAGTACCGGGTCGGCCTGGAACGGCATGCGGCGGGCCAGCAGGCCGGCGGAAGCCATCTTGCCATCGAGATCGTTACCCAGGCTGGCACCGGTCACCAGGCTGATCTGCAGCTTCTCGTCCTTGGCACGGTCGATCAGCGCAAGGGGTACGGCCTTGGCTTCGCCCGCGCGGGTGAAGCCGCTCATGCCAACGGTCATGCCGTCGCGAATAAGGGAAGCAGCCTCTTGGGCGCTCATGACCTTGTTCTGCAGAGAGGACAAGCGGATGCGATCAGAATACATTTGAGCCTCGAACCAACGGACAATCAGGAAGGTCGCAGTCTATTACGTTTAAAAACGCTTGAGCCATCTACTAAGGTCGTAGAGAAAAACGACGCTTATGGCCGAATGTACGACTCAAGCGAAGCGCCACAAAAACTGCGGATATAAAAAAGCCGGACGACCTAGTGGCCTCCGGCTTTTCCTGCTCCAAGGAGCGATATGGTGGGTCGTGTAGGATTCGAACCTACGACCAATTGGTTAAAAGCCAACTGCTCTACCAACTGAGCTAACGACCCGATGCGGGGCGCATGATACTGATTTGATTGATGAAAACAAACTTTTTTTTGAAAAAATTTAGCCTTAGGCAGTGACGTAGGCAGACGCCCCGCCGAGAATGCCGGCCTCAGAAATAGCGTGTCGGGTCGGCCAGGCCAGCCTCGGCAAAACCAGCCGAACGCAATCTGCAGCTGTCGCACTTGCCACAGGCGCGACCGTCGTCATCCGCCTGATAGCACGAAACCGTCATCGCATAATCGACGCCCAGTCGACTTCCCTCCCGGACGATTTGCGCCTTGCTGAGGTTCTGCAATGGCGCCTGAATGCGGAACCCCTGCCCTTCGACCCCGGCCTTGGTCGCCAGATTGGCCATTCGCTCGAAGGCCGCAACGAATTCCGGGCGGCAATCGGGATAGCCGGAATAGTCCACCGCGTTGACACCAATGAAGATATCGCGGGCACCCAGCACTTCGGCCCAGCCCAGAGCCAACGACAGAAATACGGTATTGCGCGCCGGCACGTACGTCACGGGGATGCCTTCGCTGGGCGCCTCTGGTACATCGATACTCGTATCGGTCAGTGCCGAGCCGCCGATGCCGTTGAGGTTAAGACCGATGACCTTGTGCTCCACGACCGCCAGCTGCCTCGCGACGCGCTCGGCAGCCTGCAGCTCCGCTCGATGGCGCTGACCGTAATCGAAACTCATGGTGTAACAGGCATAGCCCTCGTCACGCGCCATGGCCACGACGGTCGCCGAATCAAGCCCACCGGACAGCAGGATGACTGCTTTCTTCTCGTTCATTTCGCGATACCTCAAAGGATGGCGGGCTTCAAGCTCAATGGCCAGGCGCATCGTTCCAGATGATCTTGTGCAGCTGGAGCTGCAACCGTACCGGCAGGTTGTCCGCGACGATCCAGTCCGCCAGCGCGCGGACATCGACCTGACCATGGCTGGGGGAGAACAGGACCTCGCCGGCCCGCCGGTCCAGCCCGTACTCGATCAACTTGGACACAGCCCAGTCGTAGTCCTCCCGGGAGCAGATGACGAACTTCACCTGATCGTTGCGGGTGAGATGGACGATGTTTTCATAGCGGTTGCGTCCGACTTCCGCCGAGCCTGGGGTTTTCAGGTCCACCACCCGACTGACGCGCTCATCCACCGGAGAAATGTCGAGCGCGCCGCTGGTTTCCAGTGAAACCTCGTACCCCGCATCGCAAAGTCGCTGCAGCAGCGGCACGCAATTGGGTTGAGCCAGCGGCTCGCCACCTGTCACGCAGACGTAACGCGGATTGTAGGCAGCGACACGCTCCAGGATGGCATCGAGGGCCATGAGCTCTCCGCCGCTGAACGCATAGGCGGTATCGCAGTACTGACAGCGCAGGGGACAGCCGGTGAGGCGAACGAACACCGTGGGCAATCCACTGGTGCGCGTCTCCCCCTGCAGCGAGTAGAAGATCTCGGTAATTCGCAGGGTCATATCAGCCACGGGCGTGACGGCTAAACAGGCCATCCGCCTCCGTTGCGGGAAATAGGGGCGGCGATTCTAACGAAAAAACCCACACTGTGGGCGGGTTTCGTTCGTTAACGCAGGCGAATTCAGCGATTGAGCTGGCGCTGTGCCAACTGCGCCGCGGACGTATTCGGGTACTGCGCGATGACCTGGCGCAAGATCCCCTGGGCCTTGTCGCGATTGCCCATGCGGATCTCTACATCGGCCAGCTTGTAAAGCGAGTCCGGCACCTTGCTGTGCTGCGGATAAGCCTGACTGACGCGGGCAAAAGCCTGGCCCGCGCCCTGCAGATCGCCCTTTGCCAGATTGACCTCACCCAGCCAATACTGCGCGTTGCCAGCGTACTGACTCTCCGGATACTTGCGCAGGAATGCAGCGAAAGCCTGGCTGGCCTTGTCGAAGTCCTTTGCCTTGATCAGGTCGAATGCGGCATCGTAATAGAGCTTCTCTTGCGCCGGATCACCCGAAGCGCTCTGCGACTTTCCGGACGAGGCAGTGGATGCACCGGCACCGCCCGCAGCCGCCGGTTCGCGTGACGGCGCCGACTGATTACTGGACGCCGCGGGCCCGCTGGACAAGCGCCGATCAAGATCCTGATAACGTTCCAGCCCCTCTTGTTGCAGGCGCTGGATCTGGTTCTGTTGTTCCTCGAGCATGCCGCGCAATTGCGCGATCTCTTCCTGCATCTGCTGCAGCTGCATGAAGAGCATGCCCTGCGCCGAAGATGGAGCAGCAGCTCCACCTCCGGCATAGGCACCGTCACCACTCGGCGCGGCCGTGGAATAACCGGAGCCGCCACTGGCGGCCCCCTGTTCGTAATCCACAACCGGCACTTGAGCCACCGCCATCAGCGGCAGGCCGAGCACTGTAAAAGTCAGAGCGTGGCGGTACTTGCGCATGACGAATTACTTACGCAGTTCGACGCGACGGTTCTGAGCCCAGGACTGCTCGTCGTTACCCATGGCAACCGGACGCTCTTCGCCGTAGGAAACCAGTTCCAGCTGAGCCGGGGAAACGCCCTGCAGAACCAGGTAGCGCTGAACGGCCTTGGAACGACGCTCGCCCAGAGCCATGTTGTACTCACGGGTACCACGCTCGTCGGTGTGGCCTTCCAGAACGACGCGAGCGCCGTTGCCTTTCAGGTCCTTGGCGTGAACGTCCAGAGCGCGCATGGCTTCCGGCTTCAGGTCGGAGCTGTCGTACTCGAAGTAGAAGGTGGTGATGGCGCGCAGAGCGGCTTCTTCGCTCATGCTGCCGTCGATGGCGCCCGAATCAGCACCGTAACCGGCATTCGGATCGATCGCGCCCGAACCTTCGCCCGAATCGTCGCCGCCTTTGGACGAACAACCGACAGCAACAGCCATGGCCAGAGCCAGAGCGGTGAACTTACCGAATTTCAGCATTTCCATGTGTAACAACCCCAGGTGTGTTTTTGGTTAAAAAGCGTTGATACCGCATCAGTTCAGGTAAGGGGACCAGGACGGCTCTCGGACTTCGCCTTGAGCTGTTGGAAGCGGGAGCCTAACGCGTCCGTTGATGGACACGAGCATCAAGACTCCCCGGCCCTGCTGGCGGGTGGCGTAGATTAGCATGGTGCCATTAGGCGCAACAGTGGGAGACTCATCCAGACTGGTATCCGAAAGTATCCGCAGGTTGCCGCGCTGCAGATCCTGCGCGGCGACCTTGAAGTTGGTGTAGCCATCCTGACGGTGAATCATGACCAGCGTCTTCTCGTCAGCCGAGAGTTTCGGGTTGGCGTTGTAGTTGCCGACGAAGGTTACGCGCTCGGCCGAGTTGCTACCCAGACGCTGCTTGTAGACCTGCGGCTTGCCTGCCCGGTCGGACGTGTAATAAATGGTCTGACCATCAGCGCCCCAGAAGGGTTCGGTATCGATGGCGTAGTGGTTGGTCAGGCGCTGCAGCTGACGCGAACCGAGATCCATCACATAGATCTCCGGGTTGCCGTCCTTGGACAGCACGAACGCCAGTCGATTGCCGTCCGGAGAAAACGCCGGGGCACCATTCAGGCCTTCGAAGTTGGTGATCTGCTCACGGCGGCCGGTGTCGATGTGCTGCACGAAGATGCGCGGACGCTTCTGCTCGAACGAGACATAGGCGATACGGCGGCCATCGGGCGAGTAACGCGGCGAGAGGATCGGCTCGCGCGATTGCAACAGGGTTACCGCCCGCGCACCGTCATAGTCCGAACGCTGCAGCGTGTAGCGGGTATTGGCGCCCCCCATGCGCTCGGCCGTGACATACAGCAGACGAGTGGAGAACGCGCCCTTGATGCCTGTCAGCTTCTCGAACGACTGATCCGCCGCATGGTGCGCCATATCGCGCAGCTGGTCCGGCGAACCGCCGACAGTGCCGCTCATCACCTGCTGCTCGGTGGTCACGTTGAACACTTCGTAGCGCGCTTGCAGCCGGCCGCCAGCGGGTTCGATGTTACCCACCATCACATACTGCGCACCCAGCGCTTTCCAGTCGCGATAGATGATCTCGCTGCCACGGGTCGGCATGCTGATCATGTTCTGCCGTGGAATCGGCTGGAAGATGCCGGTATTGCGCATGTCGTTACCGATGATCTCCGCCATGTCCTCTGGAAGCACGGTACCGCCCTGCCAGCCGAACGGGACGACGGCAATGGGGATGGCGCGATCGACGCCGCTGGTAACGACAATGTTTTTCTCCTGCGCCACTGCAATGCCTGCCAGGCAGCAGAGCAGGACAAGTAGACCTCGAAGGGAGTTGATCACAACGCAAGATCCTCAGGCGTGAATGTCATTTTGAATGACCGGTAAGGCTGGAATTCCTGCGGGCTCAGACCCTGCATTTCAGTCAGCCGACCGATGTTCTTGACTGCGGCAACCGCAGAGTTGTCGAACGGTACGTCACCGCTCGATCTCGACACACTGACATTGGTGATGGTGCCATCAGGCAGCATGTTTACCTGCAGCTGTACCGTCATGTTGTTCCGTGCAGACGGCGGACGAGTCCAGCCTTCTGCCGCGCGCAACCGAATCAGATCATCGAAGTTGCCGGCAACCTGATCGCCATGGGTATCGGCCATCGCCTGCTGGCGTTCGGTGGTATCGGACAGAAGCTCTGCCAGTGCCTGGGCCTTCTTGTCTTCGGCAGCCTTGCGCGCTGCTTCCGCCGCGGCCTTCTTCTTGGCTTCTTCGGCCGCCTTCTTCTTGGCCGCCTCGGCTGCCGCTTTCTTCTTGGCTTCTTCCGCCGCCTTCTTTTTGGCCTCTTCGGCGGCCTTCTTCTTGGCCTCCTCAGCCGCCTTCTTCTTGGCCAACTCCTCGGCGGCCTTCTTCTTCGCGATCTCGGCCTGCTTCTGCTGCTCTACCTTCTTCGCCTCTTCGGCTTTCTTGGCCGCAGCGGCCTTATCGGCAGCGGCTTTCGCCGCTTCGGCCTTTCGAGCCTCCTCGGCCTTCTTTTGTTCCGCAGCCTTCGCCGCAGCCTGCTTCTGCTGCTCGATCTTGCGCTGCTCCATCTGCTCGGCTTCGTACTGTTTGGCAGCCGTCTTCTTCGCCTCGCCGGCAATCTTCTGGTTGGTCTGCGTGGTCGCCTGGCTCTGGGACTTCAGCTGATAAAGCGTTGCCTGCACGATCGGCTTGGATGGCGGCAGCTCGGGCGTCATGGAAAAGCTGACGAACAGCATGCCGAAGATGATGACGTGCAGGCCGACCGCCAGCACGGTCGGCCAGAAATAGCTCTGCGAAGGTGACGAGTCACGCTGTTGCATCAAGGGGCCTCGGTGATCAGGCCGACATTGCCCACGCCGGCTTCCTGCAGGCCACCCATGGCGGCCATGACCGCCCCGTAGTCAACGGCGCGATCACCGCGGATGAACACCTGGGTGTCCGGACGCTGACGCATGATGGCGACCACGGCGCGGGTCATGTCTTCCAGCGCGACCGCCTCATTACCCTTGCTCTCGGTGTCGACTTCGCTGCCAACGTTCCAGTAATAGGTCTTGTCGGCCTTGATGGAGATGGTCAACACCTGCTTGTCGTTGTCCTGCGGCAAGGCCTCGCTGCTGACCTTGGGCAGATCGACCTTGACGCCCTGGTTAAGCATTGGCGCCGTCACCATGAAGATGACCAGCAGCACCAGCATCACATCGATGTAGGGCACCACGTTCATCTCGGCGACGGGCTTGCGTCTATTGCGGATTCTGGCCATGGCCGTGGGCCTCAGTCTTCGGTGGTGTGAACTTTGCGGTGAAGGATGGCCTGGAACTCATCGGCGAAGGTGTAGTAACGGCCGATGAGCATCTCGCCACGAGCCGAGAAGCGGTTGTAGGCAATCACCGCCGGAATTGCGGCGAACAGACCGATCGCTGTAGCGATCAGGGCTTCGGCGATGCCGGGCGCTACGGTGGCCAGCGTGGCCTGCTGCACCTGAGCCAAACCACGGAAGGAGTTCATGATCCCCCAGACGGTACCGAACAGACCGATGTAAGGGCTGGTGGAACCGACGGTGGCGAGAAACGGCAGGCTCTGCTCGAGCTTTTCCTCTTCACGGGAAATGGCGACCCGCATAGCGCGGTTGACACCGTCCATCACGGCGTCCGGATCTACGCCCTGCTGCTGGCGCAGCCGGGAAAACTCCTTGAAACCGGCACGAAAGATCTGCTCGACACCCGAGTCAGGGTCGGGATTGCTGCCTGCCTGGCGATACAGCTTGGACAGATCGATGCCCGACCAGAAGCGCTCTTCGAAGGCATCCAGCGACCGCTTGGCAGCGCGCAGCATGTTGCCGCGCTGGAAAATCAGGATCCATGAGGTCACCGAAGCGCCTACAAGTATCAGCATGACCAGCTGCACCACGAAGCTGGCGTTGCTGATCAGGCTCCACATGGACATATGATCGACGTTGGCTTCCACGCTTACTCTCCTGCAGGGGATAGACCCGAGCCAGCGAAGGCATCACGCAGCGCTTCGGGAATGGCTCGGGGTTTCAAACTTTCGGCACGTACGCAGGCCACGAGGACCTGCCCTTCACACAGCAGAACGTCATCGAGCGCACGCCGCACCTGCTGACGGAAACGCAGGCTGGCACGATTGAGCTCGACCACCTCGGCGGTCACCAGCAGCTCGTCATCCAGGCGCGCCGGGGCTCGATAACGCGCCTCGACCGAATGCACGACGAACAGCAAGTCCTCACCGGCTAGCTGCGACTGGGCGAATCCCAGGCTGCGCAACCGCTCGGTACGAGCTCGCTCCATGAATTTGAGGTAGTTGACGTAATAGACGATGCCACCCGCATCGGTGTCCTCGTAATAGACTCGACAGCGGTGGGTGAAGATTTCAGCTCCGGCTTGCGCGCGCATACTAGTGCTCGGCCCTGCAAATGCCAATCGGGTAACAGAACAATATTTTCTTCAAACTATGTCGCCTTCGAACAGGTCCGGTGTCGGCGGCTCGTTCATGCGTTTGGGCAAGTTGAGGCCGAAGTGCAGATAGGCATGGCGCGTCACCACGCGACCGCGCGGCGTACGCATGATGTAGCCCTGCTGGATCAGGTACGGCTCGAGCACGTCCTCGATGGTGTGGCGCTCCTCGCTGATCGCCGCGGCAAGGCTGTCGATGCCCACCGGGCCACCATCGAACTTCTCGATCAGCGTCAGCAGCAGGCGACGATCCTGATGATCGAACCCGCGCTCATCGACATCCAGCATGTTCAGCGCAAGGTCAGCGATCTGCCGGGTGATCTCACCCTTGCCGCGCACCTGAGCGAAGTCACGAACCCGGCGCAGCAGACGATTGGCGATGCGCGGCGTGCCGCGCGCGCGACGGGCGATTTCAAACGCGCCCTCGGGTTCGGTTGGCAGCCCGAGGATTCCGGCCGACCGCCTGACGATCGTGGCCAGATCCTCGGTGGAGTAGAACTCCAGACGCTGGACGATACCGAAGCGGTCGCGTAGTGGATTGGTCAGCATGCCGGCCCGCGTCGTGGCGCCGACCAGGGTGAACGGCGGCAGATCGAGCTTGATCGAACGCGCCGCCGGCCCTTCGCCGATCATGATATCGAGCTGGAAGTCCTCCATCGCCGGATACAGCACCTCCTCGACGATCGGCGAGAGGCGATGGATCTCGTCGACGAACAGCACGTCGCCGGCTTCCAGGTTGGTCAGCAAAGCGGCCAGGTCGCCCGGCCGCTCGAGGACAGGACCAGAAGTACTCTTGATCGACACGCCCATTTCTTCGGCAATGATGTTCGCCAGGGTGGTCTTGCCCAACCCGGGCGGACCGAAGATCAGAGTATGGTCGAGCGCTTCCTGGCGCCCTTTCGCGGCGCGGATGAATAGATCCATCTGCTCGCGCACGACCGGCTGGCCAATGTACTCCGCGAGCTTCAGGGGGCGAATGGCGCGATCCAACTGCTCGTCGCGATCGCGACTGCTGGCCGTGACGATACGATCCGCTTCGATCATGGTTTACACCATGCCCTTGAGGGCGCGGCGAATCATCTCTTCACTGCTCAAATTCTCTTCCTGTATGGCGGACACTGCCCGGCTGGCCTCCTGGGGCTTGAAGCCCAGGGAAATCAAAGCGCTGACCGCATCATTCTCGGCGCTTGTGACTGCCGTTTTGCTCCCAGGTTCAACTACCAGGGTCGCGATGGCCGGCATGCTTTCCCACGCCTTGAAGCGGTCCTTCAGCTCAACCAGCAGTCGTTCGGCGGTCTTCTTGCCGACACCAGGTATGCGCACCAGCACCGAGGTATCCTGCGCCTGAACGCACCGCACCAGCTCATCGACCTCCAGCCCCGACATGAGCGCCAAAGCCAACTTGGGTCCCACGCCGTTCAGCCGGATCAGCTCGCGAAATAGCTCACGCTCGCGTTTCTCGGCGAACCCATAAAGCAGCTGCGCGTCTTCACGCACCACCAGATGGGTGTGCAGAGTCACCGGCTCGCCGACCGCTGGCAGGCGATAAAGCGTAGTCATCGGCACCTCGACTTCATAGCCGATGCCGTTGACGTCGAGAATCATGTGAGGCGGTTGCTTTTCCGCCAGCGTGCCGCGCAAACGTCCGATCAAACCTGCTTCCTCCAGTGCCCGACGATGCCGGGTCCTTTCTTTTTGCGACTATTCGCAAGGCTACAGCCGCAGCCGCCCGCCTCTTCGCTTGGCACCGATCAGCCCATGAGGGACCAGGCTCTGTCGGTGATGCGCATGGCACAGGGCGATGGCCAAGGCGTCCGAGGCATCAATCTGCGGCTTCTCCAGCAGCTTGAGCAGATGCATGACCATCATCTGCACCTGCTGCTTGTCCGCGCCGCCAGTGCCGGCGATGGCCTGCTTGACCTGCGTGGCGGTGTACTCGGCGATCAGCAGTCCCGCCTCGGCCCCCGCGACGATGGCAGCACCGCGGGCCTGCCCCAGCTTGAGCGCCGAATCGGCGTTACGGGCCATGAACACCTGCTCGATTCCCATGGTCACCGGACCATAGGTGCGAATGACTTCGCTGACGCCACTGAATACGGCGCGCAAGCGCTCCGACAGCTCGCCGCTGCCGGTGCGAATGCAGCCCGAAGCGACGTACTCGCAACCACGACCGGTATCTCGGACGACGCCGTAGCCGGTGATTCGAGAGCCCGGATCGATACCCAAAATCAGCGTCATGCCTTGGCCGTGCTGTCTATTTATCCAGTGGC
>Ga0172374_1002596_pt1 | contig 11358 bp, 12 predicted proteins | sample LakKiv3m_FD_114536 | JGI IMG/M metagenome (GOLD analysis project Ga0172374, IMG submission 114536) | Freshwater microbial communities from Kabuno Bay, South-Kivu, Congo - kab_092012_10.3m | ecosystem: Environmental > Aquatic > Freshwater > Lake | place: Democratic Republic of the Congo... | reverse complement strand
TCACCGAGTGGATCGCCCGGGCGATGGGCACGCCCGGCTTCCTCGTCGCGCTCTCGCTGTTCTGTGCGGCGTGGCTCGCCTGGAACACGCTCATGCCCGTCGAGCTCCGGTTCGACTCCGCGGCCAACGGCTTCACGGCGTTGACGCTCATGCTCTCGCTGCAGGCGTCGTACGCCGCGCCCCTGATCCTGCTCGCGCAGAACCGGCAGGACGACCGCGACCGCGTGCAGATCGAGCAGGACCGCCAGCGCGCCGAGCGCAACCTCGCCGACACCGAGTACCTCGCCCGCGAGATCGTCGCCCTGCGCATGGCCCTCGAGGAGCGCAATGCGCAGGCGGTGACCCGCGACGTGCTGCGGCACGAGCTGCGCGCCCTGCTCGCCGACCTCGACGACGAGCCGCCCGCCGAGGCCGCAGGAGACACCAGGACGGGCCCGATCACCCGGCCACGGCGACCGCGAGCATGAGCGCGGCCGACCGCGTCCGTGCGGCCGTCGGCGCCGTCTCCGATCCGGAGCTGCGCCGCCCCATCGGCGAACTCGACATGCTGCGCGACATCACGGTCGATGGCGGCAGGGCGACGGTCGGCATCGTCCTCACGATCGTCGGGTGCCCCGCGGCCGACCGGATCGAGTCCGATGTCCGGCGTGCCGCGGCATCCGTCGACGGCATCGCCGAGGTCGACGTCGAGGTCGGCGTGATGACGCCCGCGGAGCGCGCCGCGCTCACCGAGAAGCTGCGCGACGGACGACCGGCACGACAGATGCCGTTCGGCCCCGATTCGCTCACCAGGGTCATCCTCGTCTCGAGCGGCAAGGGCGGGGTCGGCAAGTCCACGCTCACCGCGAACCTCGCCGTCGCGCTGGCCGCTCAGGGGCTCGCGGTGGGACTCGTCGACGCCGATGTCCATGGATTCTCCATCCCGGGACTGCTCGGCATCCCCGCCGGCACCCAGCCCACCCGCGTCGACGACCTCATGCTCCCCCCGGTCGCCCACGACGTGAAGACGGTCTCGATCGGCATGTTCCTGCGGGACGACGAGGCCGTGGTCGCCTGGCGCGGACCCATGCTGCACCGCACCGTGCAGCAGTTCCTCACCGACGTGTTCTTCGGCGACATCGACGTGCTGCTCATCGACATGCCTCCGGGCACCGGCGATGTCGCGATCTCGATCGGGCAGCTCCTGCCGCACGCCGAGGTGCTCGTCGTGACCACTCCGCAGTCCGCGGCGTCCGATGTCGCCATCCGCAGCGGTCTGGTCGCCCGGCAGACCGGTCAGCGCGTGATCGGCGTCGTCGAGAACATGGCCGCCCTCACGCTGCCCGACGGCACGACCGTCGACCTGTTCGGATCCGGTGGCGGAGCCGAGGTGGCCGCCGCGCTCTCGCAGGCCGGTGACGATGTGCCGCTGCTCGCCTCCGTGCCGCTCAGTCCCGCCCTGCGCGCAGGCGGCGATGCCGGCGTCCCGGTCGTCCTCGGCGCGCCCGAGGATGCCGCGGCGAAGCAGATCGACGCCCTTGCGCTCCGGCTCGCGCGCCAGGGCCGGCGGCTGCCCGGCCGGTCGCTGCCGATCACGGTGACGAGGGCCTCCGCGGACGAGTCGTGAAAGACTCATGAGGTGACTGCCGATTCCCCCGCACGCACCGCCGTCGTGGATGCCGAGATGATCCGCGGAATGACGACGGATGCCGTGATCTACACGCTCACACGTCCGCTCGCCGTGATCGCGTACACGGCGCTGATCGCGGCGTTCGTCGTCAACGCGATCGTCCTGGGGATGGTCGGGGGCGATCACGAGCAGACGACGACGCTGACCTGGACCATGCTCGCGATCGCCGCTCTGATCGTCGCGTCGATCATCTTCACGAGGGCCTCGACGCGCCGTGCCATCAGCACGACGATGCCGCCGGGATCCGTGGTCCGTGTCGAGGTGGGCGAGGAGTCGCTCAAGGCGGTCTCCAAAGCCGGGGTCTCCGACGTCCGCTATGCGACGTTCCGATCCGTGCACGTCGGAAGGCATGCGGCGCTGCTGCGCCTGCGCGGAACATCGGTCGTGACGGTCCTGCCGCGGGTCGTGCTCAGCGACGAGGACGTCGCGCTGCTGAAGTCCAGGATCTGACGGACAGGGCCGTGCGCACAGATCGGCTCAGGTGGCCTCGAGGTCGAACGGCGGCGGAGAATCGCGGGTGAACTCGGGCCGGGTCTTGAGCGGGCCCGGGCTCGGAGCGGTGACGGCGGGCGCCGGCGCCACGGCCGTCGAGGCTGCCGTCGCGGGCGCTGCGGGCGCGTCCTCGAGCAGGGCGTCGCGGATGATCCGCCGCGGGTCGTACTGCCTCGGGTCGAGTTTGCGCCAGTCGACCTCGTCCATCTCCGGGCCGAGCTCGTCGCGCATCCGCGTGCGCGTGTCCCGCAGGTACTCCCCTGCCTTGCGGACGAACCCGGCGAACGCCTCGGCCGCCTTCGGCAGCCGCTCAGGACCGATGATGACCGCGGCGATCACACCGATGAGAAAGAGCTTCTCGATGGTGAGGCCGAAATCCATGTAGACAGGCTACCCGCCGCGCCTGACGGTCAAGAACCCGACGTGCGAATACCCTGGGAACCGGAGGATACGGCCATGAGCGAGAACGACGCGAACGCACGATACATCCGCGAGGCGGTCATCGAGCCCGCGCACATCGCGCGCGCCCGCACGCATGCGCAAGAGCTCGGCGTCGCATCGGTGAGCCCCGCCGTCGGGGCGCAGCTCGCGGTGCTCGCCGCGACGACGGATGCCCGATCGATCGTCGAGATCGGCACCGGAGCCGGCGTCTCCGGCCTGTGGATGCTGCGCGGAGCTCCGCGCGCCGTCCTGACCTCGATCGACAACGAGCCCGAGCACCTCGCGGCGGCGCGGCGCGGTTTCGCCGAGGCGAAGGTCCCCGCTACCCGCGCCCGGTTCATCACCGGGCGCGCAGCCGAGGTGCTGCCGCGTATGAACGAGGGGGCGTACGACATCGTCCTCGTCGATGCCGACCCCGAGAACGTCATCGAGTACGTCGAGCACGGGCTGCGTCTGGCCCGCACCGGAGGCGTGGTCGCCGTGCCCCGGATCCTCGCGGGCGGGCGGGCGGCAGATCCGGTGCAGCGCGACGCCGTCACCAGTGCGTACCGGTCGCTGATCCAGGAGACGCAGGAGTCCCCCGCCGTGCTGGCGGCGATCTCGACCGCCGGCGAGGGTCTGCTGCAGCTCGTCAGCCTCAGCACCGACTGATCCCGAACACGCAGCTGCGCCCCGAGCGGATGCCCGGGGCGCAGCTGGTTTCCGCTCGGTCAGTCGAGGAGGCCGCCCAGCATCGAGTCGACATCGCCGGAGACATCGCCGACGAGATCGTCGACCTCGGCGCCGATGTCGCCGACGGAGACACCGGAGTCGTTACCGGATCCCACGGCGTTGTCGTTGGCGTTGCCGGAACCGACGTCATTGCCGGAGACGTCGTTGCCGGAGCCGACGGGCGCGTCGATCGGGGCCGTCACGTCGTTGCCGGATCCGACCGGGGCCGAGACCTCGTTGCCGGACGCGACCGGGGTGTCGTTGCCCGAGAGCACCGGGCTGTCGCTGACCAGCGGCCCGTCGACCACAGGCCCGTCGACGAGGCCAGTGTCGTTCCCGCTGGCGAGAACCGTGTCGCCCAACCAAGCCTGAAGGCCCTCGATCGAGCTCATGAAGTCGGTCGCCGTCGTGGTGGAGGTTGTTTCCTGCGTGCTGTCCGAGGACTCTGCGGCGGTGGCCGGCAGTGCGAAGCCTGCGATCGCGAGGGCCGCTGCGCTCGCGCCCGCCGTGCTGAGGAGTCCGAATCGTGTCATCTTGCGCATGATGTTCCTTTCCGTTCCGTGCGACATTCGCCGCACAATGAGTCGTTCGGACCCGGTGCGGAATCGGATGGGATCGTCTTCGAACAGCCCTGGACGACGACGAAGGGCGACGGATCCGAGGATCCGCCACCCTTCAGGGTGAAAACCTGAGTCTCAGCTCACGACGCCGGCGAGGACGTCGTGCAGCTCCTTCGCCTCTTCGTCGTTGACCGAGACGACAAGGCGACCGCCGCCTTCGAGGGGAACGCGCACGATGATGAGTCGTCCCTCTTTCACGGCCTCCATGGGTCCGTCTCCGGTCCTCGGCTTCATCGCTGCCATCGTGGCTCCCTTTCCCTCGGTGGTATGCATCAAGTTTATCGGTACACTTCCGCCTCGGTGCGCGCCCAGGGGGAATACCTCGTGAACACCGCCCCACCGACGTTCAGGGGACCTGCCAGAACGTGTTCCCGTTGGCGTACATCTGATCGATCCACAGCCATTGACCGGCGATGCACAGCGCGAGCACGGCCCATCGATACGTCCTCGACCGCGGGACGGCAAGCGCGCCGGCGAGCGGGGTGAGCGGCATCAGCAGCCGGAACGTGCTGGACTGCGGGAAGAACACCGCGAGCAGGTACAGCAGATAGCTCGCGCCCCACAGCCGCAGGTCGGCGCCGAGCCAGCGCACCTGCGGTAGCAGCAGCAGAGCGGCTGCTGCCGCGAGCACGAGCACGACGAGGGCGACGATTCCCCACGCCCCGGACATCCCCCACTGGAGGAACCAGAACTGAGCCGCCTGGATCCAGCCGTCGAAGGGCACGAAGGCGGCCTCGCCGACGCCCCAGTTGCGACGCCAGGCCAGTTCGGTCGCGAGATAGGCGCCGGGATCCCCGGTGACGAGACCCGCGATCTCCTGCCAGGCGAACCCCGTGGCCGTCGCCAGCGCTCCGAGGGCGATGATGTGGACGACGTCGCGGGGCGGCAGCGCTTCGCGACGACGACGGACCCAGCGCAGCATGCCGTGCAGCCCGAGGTACAGCGCGAAGGCGAGGATGCCGGGTCGCGTGAACGCCATGACGGGGATGAGCGCGTACAGCCAGCCGTAGCGATGGCGCCCGACCAGATCGAGCGCGATGAGCAGGAGGAGCACGAACAGCACTTCGGCGTACCCGACCTGGAAGAGTGCGGCAAGCGGTCCCCAGGCGAAGAAGGCGACAGCCCACATGCTCGCCGAGTTCCCGATCCGCGGGCGCAGCAGCCTGTGCAGTGCCACGCAGGCGAAGAATCCGGCCACGAGGGAGATCAGCAGCGCGCCCGCGCCCCACGAGCCGAATGGCGCCCCGACGATCTGAGCGGCGTATGCGTACACGGGCATGAACGCCCACGCGTTCTCTGCGACCTGGCCCGTCTCGGTCAGTGGCAGCGTCTGCGGGTAGCCCTCCCACGCGACGAGCCAGTACCACTGGGCGTCCCAGCCGACGATGAAGCTGCCGATGCCCGCATTCTCGCCGAATCGGGATGCCGCATCCGACCGCTCGGCGGCGAGCAGGAGGAGACCGGTGGTCCCCAGACGAGCGAGCACGTAGACGATGCCGATCCTGGCGACGGTGGACAGCCGCGCCCAGCGCCGCGCGGCGCCGATCAGCGCGCGGTGAGCCACGCGCGCAGACCTCGCTCGACCGCGTCGATCTGCTCGAGCGGCACGCGCTCCTCGTCGTGGTGAGCCAGATGCGGGTCGCCAGGACCGTAGTTCACCGCGGGGATGCCGAGCGCGCTGAACCGCGCGACGTCGGTCCAGCCGTACTTGGGCCGGGGAATCGCCCCGACTGCGGCCACGAACTGCTGCGCGATGGGGGCATCCAGTCCCGGGCGGGCACCGTCGGCGGCATCCGTGATCTCGACTTCGAAACCGTCCAGGACACCGCGCAGGTGGGCTTCGGCATCGGCGGCGGTCTTGCTGGGCGCGAACCGGTAGTTGACCTCGACCTCGCACAGATCCGGGATGACATTGCCGGCCACCCCACCGCCGATGCGCACGGCGCTCAGGCTCTCGCGGTAGGCCAGTCCCTCGACCTGGACCTCCTTGGCCCGGTACTCGGCGAGCCGGGTGAGGATGGGCGCCGCGGCGTGGATGGCGTTCTCGCCCACCCACGCTCTGGCGCTGTGCGCGCGGACGCCGTGCGTGCGCACCATCGCTCGCAGCGTGCCGTTGCATCCGCCCTCGACCTCGCCGTTCGACGGCTCGCCGAGGATCGCGAAGTCCGCGGCGAACAGCTCGGGTCGGTCCGCCGAGAGGAGGTTCAGTCCGTTGAGGGATGCCGCGACCTCTTCGTTGTCGTACCACATCCAGGTGATGTCGACCGCGGGCTCGGTGATCTCGGCGGCGAGCTTCAGCTGCACGGCGACCCCGGCCTTCATGTCGACCGTGCCGCGCCCCCACAGGTGCGGGATGCCGTCGATGTCGACGGTGCGCGTGGGAAGGTTCGCGTTGATCGGCACGGTGTCGATGTGACCGGCGATCACCACGCGCTGCGGGCGGCCGAGACTCGTGCGCCCGACGATCGTGTTGCCGTGGCGGATGACCTCGAGGTGCGGCAGCGGGGCGACTGCGGCCTCGATCGCATCGGCGAGGGACGCCTCGTCGCCGGAGACGCTGGGGATGTCGCAGATCGCGCGCGTGAGGTCGACGGAGGACGAGGTCAGGTCGAGCGTCATGAACCCAGCCTACGGCGAAGCACGCGAGCGGACCGCGGTAGCGTGGAGGCATGAGCAACGCGCGCACCGTCTGGGGCATCGGCCTGTCCACCATCGCCGGGGACGGCACGGTGCTGGACGCCTGGTACCCGCACATCGGGACCGGCTCGGTCATGGAGGCGAAGCTCGGCGAGCTCGAGGAGCACGCCGGCGCCGATGAGCGCCGCAATGTGACGATCGAGACCGTGCAGCTGCAGATCGACCTGGATGCCGCCCCGGCATCCACCGTCGACGCCTACCTGCGCCTTCACGCGCTGTCGCACCTGCTCGTGCGGCCGAACGAGCTCAACCTCGACGGCATCTTCGGGCACCTGCCCAACGTCGCGTGGACGAACGCCGGACCGATGCATCCCGACGATGCCGCGCGCCTGCAGGCGCAGATGCGCCGGCACAGCATCCAGGTGCAGGGGCTGGACAAGTTCCCCCGGCTCACCGACTACGTCCAGCCCGCGGGCGTCCGCATCGCCGATGCGTCACGCGTGCGCCTCGGCGCCCACCTCTCCCCCGGCACGACCGTGATGCACGAGGGCTTCGTGAACTTCAACGCCGGAACTCTGGGCGCCTCGATGGTCGAGGGCCGCATCTCGCAGGGTGTCGTCGTCGGCGAGGGCAGCGACATCGGCGGCGGAGCATCCATCATGGGCACGCTCTCCGGTGGCGGCACCGTGCGCATCTCGATCGGTGCTCGCACGCTCCTCGGCGCCAACTCCGGGCTGGGCATCGCCCTGGGCGATGACTGCATCCTCGAAGCCGGCGTGTACATCACGGCCGGGTCGAAGGTGGTGCTCGTCGACGGGCCCGAGACGGCCGAGGGTGGCAAGCGCATCGTCAAGGCCGCCGAGCTCAGCGGCCGCAACGGACTGCTGTTCTGGCGCAACTCCGTCACCGGCGCGATCGAGGCGAAGCAGCGTGAGGGTGTGGGCGTCACGCTCAACGAGGCTCTGCACGCCTGAGGGACCGCGCGCCCTCGCTCTGCTAGTCTTAGGAGGTTGCCCGGTACCGGGCGACTGCGTCGTCGACACGGGGTCCACCCAGACCGAAGCGAGCTGTAGAGCTCCTCCACCAGTTGGCGTTTCGAACGGCGAACCTCTGCGCACCTCCTGTGCGCGGTCGCCCATCCCACTATTCGCGCACGAGTCATCGTGCGCTGACGGAGTACATCCATGCCCACCTTCCTTGAACTCGGCGTGCCCGCACGCCTCGCCGACGTGCTCGCCGCCGACGGCAAGACCGAGGCGTTCGCCATCCATCGCGACACCCTCCCCGATTCCCTGGCCGGACGCGACCTGCTCGGCCGCGGCCGCACCGGCAGCGGCAAGACCATCGCGTTCGCCCTGCCGCTCGTGGCCCGCCTGGCCGCGTCGCAGAAGCGCACCCGCGCCCAGCACCCCCGCGGTCTCGTGCTCGCCCCGACCCGTGAGCTCGCGACCCAGATCGCGGCCACCGTGGCCCCGCTCGCGAAGGCCGCAGGCCTCACCGTCACGACGATCTTCGGCGGCGTCAGCCAGCGCCCGCAGGAGCAGGCGCTGCGCGGCGGCGTCGACATCGTCGTCGCCTGCCCCGGCCGGCTCGAGGACCTCATGAAGCAGAAGCTCGTCTCGCTGGACTCGGTCGAGGTCGCAGTGCTCGACGAGGCCGACCACATGGCGGACCTCGGGTTCCTCCCCGGTGTCACCCGCATCCTCGCCGCGACCCCGACCGGCGGACAGCGCCTGCTGTTCAGCGCGACGCTGGACCGCGGCATCGACGCGCTCGCGAAGCGCTTCCTCTCGAACCCCGTCAGTCACGAGGTGGACGAGGCGAGCGTCCCGGTGGGTGAGATGACGCACCGCGTGCTGGTGACCACGTCCACCGAGCACAAGACGGTGCTCGTGCGCGAGCTCGCCGCCGGCACCGGTCGCCGCATCCTGTTCACGCGCACCAAGCATCAGGCGAAGAAGCTCGCCAAGACGCTGACCGCAGCCGGCATCCCCGCCGTCGACCTGCACGGAAACCTGTCTCAGAACGCCCGTGAGCGCAACCTCAGCGCCTTCTCGGCCGACCCGGCCGACGGCGGCGTCCGCGTGCTCGTCGCCACCGACGTCGCCGCTCGCGGCGTGCATGTCGACAATGTCGACCTCGTCGTCCACGTCGACCCGCCGATGGAGCACAAGGCGTACCTGCACCGCTCCGGCCGCACCGCGCGCGCGGGAGCTGCGGGTACCGTCGTCACCGTCGTGCTGCCCGAGCAGCGCCGCGACGTGAAGGACCTGTTGCGCAAGGCCCAGATCACCGCCGACCTCGAGCAGGTCGACGCCGCGATCGTCGAGGAGCTCGTCCCCGAGCGCGCCCCGCACGTCAAGCCGGCACCGGTGCAGCCGCAGCAGCGTCAGCAGCCGAAGAAGCCTCGTCAGCCCCAGCAGGGCGGCTCCCCCGCTGCCGGCTCGCCGGCCCGTCGCCGTCGTCGCCCGCAGCACGGCGGTCAGGCGCAGAACGGCCAGGGGCAGCCCGCTGCTCAGGGTCAGCACTCGGGCGGCGGACAGCGCTCGGGTCAGCAGAACCGCATCCAGGTCGGCCAGCGCGTCGACACGCGTCGTCCGCGCCGGGCGCAGGGCGGCGGCTCGCAGGGCCGCTGAGCCTCCGTCGCTCGCGTCAGCCGGCCAGCGCGCTGGCGCGAGCGGTGGCGTGCTCGTCGTCGGAGATCACTCCCCGTGCGTGCAGGTCATCGAGTTCTGCGAGGCGTTCCTCGAGGGGGCGCTGCGGAGAGCCTGCCGGTCGCATCAGCTCGCTGCGCATCACCTGAGCCGTGATGTCGGTCTGCATCGTCAACGGGTCGTACCCGGCGTTCTTCGCCGCTCGTGCGTTGCGAACCGCCACCACGATGATGAAGATCACCGCAGCGACGAAAAGAACACCGAAAGCGACGAAGGCGATGTCCATGAAACCGGGCATCTCGTCGAACAGCAGTTCGTCCATGCCGAAATCCTAACCGACCACGACGGAAATCAGTGCAATCAGCGGGTCTGGAACGTGCGCTCCGGCGACCCCGTGTACAGCTGCTGCGGGCGGCCGATCTTGGTCTGCTTGTCGAGGTTCAGCTCGCGCCACTGGGCGAGCCAGCCCGGCAGGCGACCGATCGCGAACAGCACGGTGAACATGCGGGTCGGGAAGCCCATCGCCTTGTAGATCACGCCGGTGTAGAAATCGACGTTCGGGTAGAGGCGGCGCTCCTTGAAGTAGTCGTCCGCGAGGGCGATCTCCTCGAGCTCCTTGGCCAGGTCGAGCAGCGGATCGGTCACGCCGAGCTCGCGCAGCACCTCATCTGCGGCCTCCTTGACGAGCTTGGCGCGCGGGTCGTAGTTCTTGTAGACCCGGTGGCCGAAGCCCATGAGCTTGACGCCCTCTTCCTTGTTCTTCACGCGCTCGACGAAGCGCTGAACGCCCTGACCCGAGTCGCGGATCTCGGCGAGCATGCTCAGCACGGCCTCGTTGGCGCCGCCGTGCAGCGGACCCGAGAGCGCCTGGATGCCGGCGGAGATCGAGGCGAACTGGTTGGCTCCGGTCGAGCCGACCAGGCGCACCGTCGAGGTCGACGCGTTCTGCTCGTGGTCCTCGTGGAGGATCAGCAGCAGCTCGAGGGCCTTCGACATCACCGGGTTGATCTCGTAGGGCTCCGAGTGCACGCCGAAGTTGAGCTTGAGGAAGTTGTCGACGAAGCTCAGCGAGTTGTCGGGGTACAGGAAGGCCTGACCCACGCTCTTCTTGTGCGCGTACGCCGCGATCACGGGGAGCTTGGCGAGCATGCGGACCATGTTCAGCTCGACGTGCTCGGGGTTGTTCGGGTCGGTCTGGCCCTCGTAGTAGGTCGAGAGCGCGGCGACCGCGGACGACAGCACCGACATGGGGTGCGCGGTGTGCGGAAGAGCGGAGAAGAAGTGCTTGAGGTCCTCGTGGAGGAGGGTGTGACGACGGATGCGGTCGTCGAAGTCCTCGAGCTCGGCGGGCGTGGGCAGTTCGCCGTAGATGAGCAGCCAGGCGACCTCGAGATACGTGCAGTTCTTGGCGATCTGCTCGATCGGGTAGCCGCGGTAGCGCAGGATCCCCTGGTCGCCGTCGATGAACGTGATCTCGGACTTCGTGGATGCCGTGTTGACGAACCCGTAGTCGAGGCCCGTGTAGCCGGTCTGTTTGGTCAGCGTCGAGAAGTCGATGCTGTCAGCGCCTGCCGTGCCGCGCAGAATAGGGAATTCGGCAGTGGTCTCGCCGATCGTGAGAGTGGCCTTCGTCTGCTGGTCTCCCGCTGCACTCACGCGGACCTCCTTGTACGTGTACGCGACCGTGGTCGGTCGAAATCGTCCTGTTGGTCGGATAGATCGAGGGGCGATGCACGGCGCAGGGCGCCTGGCCGGGTGACGACCGAATCGCCTTTACAGCCTAGTCGTCAGATCGGCCTACTGTGACATCCGCCAAGAGATGAGCGGATTCAGCATCGGGAATCTACAGTCGTGCGCCGCGCAGGCGTCGAGCGCCTTCGGCGATCCGCTCCAGCGGGGCTGTGAGCGCGAGGCGCACGTGCTGCGCAGCATCTGCCCCGTAGAAGGGTCCAGGGCCCGCCAGGATGCCGAGGTCGGCGAGCCTGCCCATCGATTCCCAGGCATCCCTGCCCTCGGTGGCCCAGAGGTACAGCCCGGCTTCGGAGCCGTCGATCCGGAACCCGGCCTCCTGCAGCGCGGGGCGCAGCAGGTCGCGGCGGGCGCGGTACAACTCCTTCTGCGCTGCGACATGCTC
>Ga0172374_1002595_pt1 | contig 11362 bp, 8 predicted proteins | sample LakKiv3m_FD_114536 | JGI IMG/M metagenome (GOLD analysis project Ga0172374, IMG submission 114536) | Freshwater microbial communities from Kabuno Bay, South-Kivu, Congo - kab_092012_10.3m | ecosystem: Environmental > Aquatic > Freshwater > Lake | place: Democratic Republic of the Congo... | reverse complement strand
TCGCCGCTCGGCTCGTCGCCCGACCAGCAGCAGGCGCAGTTGACATCGCAGGTGCAGACCTCGAGCAGGCTGCCGTGCACTTCGTAGGACATCGTCGAACCCCCGTGTGTTCGTTTCCCCAACGGCGCGGTCCCGACGACGGCGCCAGAACCGAAAGAGTACTCAAGTCCTGGGTGCGAATGGGTCCAACGACCCATTCTGCGCGAGTCGTGGAACTCGCGACCGATGGCTGACGACCTCCTCCACATGAGCAGCACCACCCTCACCTCGACCACTGCGGTGTTCGAGCTCGTCCGCTACGTCGACGGCAAGGCCGTGCCGTACACGCCCTACCGCAGCGATTGCGCCGGATGCTGCGCGCCGGTGGCCGCCGTGGCCACGCGCAGCTGCTGCGGCGGCAGCTGACACGCCGTCGCTAGGGTGCCCGTCGTGGGCACGCACCAGCACGACCATCACCAGCACCAGCACGGCCATCACCAGCACGGCCATCACGACGACGCGTTCGACTGGGATGCAATGGCCGATCGGCTCGCACTCGACGCGGCGATCGTGGAGCCCATCACCCGCCAGGTGATCACGGAGCTCCAGGGATCGTTCACCCACGTGCTCGACGTCGGATGCGGCCCGGGCGCCGTTGCGATGACGATCGCCGAGTTGGCCCCGAACGCCACGGTCACCGCGCTCGATTCGTCGACACCGCTGCTGCAGCGGGTGCAGGCCCGCGCCACGAGCGCCGGCGTCGCCCACCGACTGCACGCGGTCGAGGGCGACCTCGAGCACGAACTCCCCCCGCTGCCTGCCGCCGACCTGGTGTGGGCCGGCATGGTGCTGCACCACGTGAGCCAACCGGTCGCCACACTGCAGCGGCTGCACCGTCAACTCGTCCCCGGCGGCACGCTCGCGATGATGGAGTTCGGCCGCGCACCCTCGGTGCTGCGCGACGACGATCCGCTCGTCACCTCCGGCACGTGGTCGCGGTTCCAGGCCGCCACCACCGCCTCGCTGAACGAGCGACTCGGCCTCGACCCGGTCGCGGTCGACTGGCCCGCGCTGCTCGCAGTGGCCGGGTTCGCCGACGTCACCGACCGCAACCTCGAGGCCGCGCACCCCACTCCGCCCAGCGCCACGGTGCGCGCCTGGCTGGTGCCGCACGTCGAGCGCGGGGTCGAGATGGCGGGCGACCGACTCGAGGCTGGCGACGCGGCGGCGCTGCTCGCGTTCGCCGCCACCGTGCCCCACCGAGACGACCTCGCCGTGGTGGCCCGTCGCCGCATCGTCACTGCCCGCCGCACCGCCGACTGACACCACACGCCACCAGCACAGTTGTGCACAAAACCGTCCACCGCGCGCTACGTTGGCCAGCGGTGGATGCCCACGCAGCTCCCGGTGCGCCCGCTCCCCTGCCGTCGTTCGTGGCGGAGCTGGCGTCGTCGATCCCCGCCGCCGTGGGGCTCATCGACGCGGCCGGCTACGTGGTGTGGGCCAACGACGAGTGCCGCGAGCTGTTCGCGTGGGACACGGCGGCCCACCCCCGGTTGCACCTCAGCGACGTCCTCGCCCCCGAGGTGCTCGCGTTCGCCCACGACACCCAGGTGAAGATGCAGCGCGGCGAGCTCACCGAACTGCGCGTGCAGTCGCGGTTCTCACGACTCGACGGCACCCACTTCGAGGCCCACACCCGCGGCAACGTCGTCCGCTTCGGGCCCGATGGCGAGATGGGCATGCTCGGGGTCGTCACCCCCATCGCCGGCACCACGTTCGATCATCCCTATCGCCGCGCGCTCGATCAGCAGCGTGAGCTGATCTGCGAGTGGGCACTCGACGGCACCATCATGTACTGCAACCGCGCGTACCGCGACTACTTCGGGTTCGACGAGTCGGTGCTCGGCCACAACCTGAACGAGTTCGTCGAGGCCGACGGCGAGACCGACGCCGACGCCACCATGGCCAGGTTCGAGGCGGGCGAGCGCACCGTCGTGGTGATGCGCCACTACGACGACGGGCGCACCATCGAGTGGGCCAACACGCTCGTGCGTTCCGACCACGGCGCGCCGGTCTCGGTGCTCGCCGTCGGACGTGACGCCACCGACCGTCTTGCGGCCGAAGCCGCACTGCGTCGCAACGAAGAGCGGTTCCGCACGATGGTCACCTACATCTGGGACTCCATCCTGTTGCTCGACCGCGAGGGCCGCCTGGTCGACGCGACGTCGACCTACCGCGCCGACCTCGATCATCCGCCGGAGTTCTGGGAACACACGTCGCTGTTCGACGTGCTGCACCCCGACGACCGCGACGCTGCGGCGCTCGCGCTGATGTCGCTCATCGAGCGCGGCCCCCAGGCCGAGGCCTGGATGGAGCTGCGTGCGCGCCGCCACGACGGCTCGTACACCTGGCTCGAGCTCAACGCAGCGAACCTGCTCGACGATCCGGCCGTGAACGCCGTCATCCTCACGGTGCGCAACGTGGAGCGACGCAAGCAGATCGAGCGCGAGCTCGCCGAACGCCACGCCGAGGCCGAGGCCGCGCTGCGCCGCCGGGTGGGCTTCGTCGCACAGGTGAGCCACGAACTGCGCAACCCGCTCCACGGCATGCTCGGCCTCAGCGAGCTGCTCGCGAACGCCGACCTCCCCTCGTCGCTCGCCGACGCAGCGTGGGCGCTGTATCGCCAGTCCACCACGATGCGGCGAATCGTCGACGACCTGCTCGACGTGGCGCAGCTCGAGGTGGGCAACCTCAGCGTCACCGTCGAGCGCGTCGACGCGCAGTTCGTGTTCAACGACACCTCGGTGGTGGCGCGTGAGATCGCCCGTCCAGGGGTGGAGGTGATCACCGTCGACCCACCCGCCGAACAGCGCTTCGTGATGGCCGACCCCGACCGGGTGCGACAGGCCGTGGCCAACCTGCTGTCGAACGCGTGCAAGCACACCGAGCGCGGATGGGTTCGCATCGAGGCCTCGCCCGGCGGCGCGCCCGGCACCGCCCGCATCACGGTGAGCGACACCGGCTCGGGCATCGAGGCCGGCGAGGTCGCCCGCCTGTTCCAGCCGTACGAGCGTGGCGTGCGCGAGGGCACGCCAGGCGTGGGCCTGGGCCTGGCCATCGTGAAGGGCACCATCGAGGCCATGGGTGGCACCGTCGGCGGCGCACCACGCGAGGGAGGCGGCTCGCAGTTCTGGATCGAGCTGCCACTGTCCCTCGCCGCAGTCGACACACCCGTGCGACCGGCCGCGGTCACGAGCGCCGACACCGACCGGTTCCCGTTCCGAGTGCTCGTCGTCGACGACGACCCCGTGAACCAACTCGTCGCGACGTTGCAACTGCAGCAACTCGGTGCCGAGGTCACCACCGCGTCGAGCGGCGAGGAGGGCTGGGGCCTGCTCCAGGTGAACCGGTTCGACGTGGCGTTCATCGACGTGCAGATGCCCGGCATGAACGGCCTCGACCTCGTGCGCCTCACCCACTCGCTGCCCGAGCCGAAGCCGCTGACGGCCATCATGACCGCCAGCGCCACGGCGGCCGACCAGCAGGCCGCCATCGACGCCGGCGCCGACACGTTCGTCACCAAGCCGGCCACCGCTGCCGACATCCGCACGGTGCTGCAGCAGCGACTGCACTCGTTGTCGAACCGCCCGAACCCCTGAGCCCCCGACTCGCAGGGGTGCGTCAGCAGGTGGCGAGTTCGGCCTGCGCGGCGGGCACCTCGGCACCGTCGATGGCGCGGCGCCAGTTGCGCGCCCGCAGCGTGAACAGCCAGAAGCCGACGAGGCCGATGACCGCGCCCGCACCGAACGCGACGCGCATGCTGAACGAGTCGCCGAGGATGCCGATGAACAGCAGGCCGCTGCCGTACGACACGCCGAGCGTCGCCTGCATGAGCGACATCACCCGACCGCGACTGGCCGGCGGTGCGTCGCGCTGGATGACGGCCGAGAGCGCGATGAACATCGACGACCACCCACCACCGAGCACCATCGCCACGGCGATGACCCACGCCAGGTTCGGCGACAGCGCGTACGACGCCAGTGCCACCGACACCGCGATGGCCAACCAGCCGACGATGGTGGAGCGGCCGTACCTCGCCGCGAGCATGGTGACGAGGATGCCACCGATGATGGCGCCGATGCCCTGCGCCGAGGCGACGATGCCCACCATGCCGGTGCCGCCGGCGAAGGTGCCCTGCACGTAGATGGGGATGAGCCCCATGAACGGCACCACGGTGGTGTTGAACAACGCCAGCATCACCAGCGCGTGCCAGCAGCCGGGCGTGGACCGCATCGCCCGGGCACCGGCAAGCAGACGCTCCTTCACCGTGCCCACCGCACCGTGCGGGCGGAACGGGCGACGCACGAGCGACACCGCTGCTGCCATCACCACGAACGAGAACGCGTTGAACCCGATGGTCCAGGCCGGACCGACGGCGAGCACCATCGCCGAACCGAGGACCGGGCCGATGACGCGACCGCTGTTCCAGGAGTACACGCCGAGCGACACCATCTGCATCAGCTCGTCGGCGGGCACGAGGTCGGGCTGCATCGCGGCATACGACGGCGCGCCCGTGGCACCCGCGGCACTGCCGACGAGGATGAGCAACGTGAGCACCCACGGCGTGCGCACGCCGAGGCCGAGGGTGACGGCGAGCGCGGTGGTGACCGTGGCCTGTGCCACGAGTGCCACGGCGAACACCTTGCGCCGGTCGTAGCGATCGGCGATCAGCCCGCCGACCGGCGATGCGATGCCCTGCGGCGCGAACGTGGCGAGGGCCACGAGGCCCGTCTGCACGGCGCTGCCCGTGCCGGCCGCCACGAGGCTGCCGACCACGATGAGCTGCACCCAGGTGCCGATGTCGCTGATGACCGCCGCGCCCCACAGCAGGCGCACGGCTCGATGGCGCAGGGGGACGAACGGATGGTTGCTCACGACAAGCAACAGGCTACCCACGCACCGTCGCCGGTGCCGTGTGGTTATCGTGCGTCGTCCGACACACCCGTGCCGCGAACGGCGGCCTCGACGATGGCCCGCAGGTGCGGCCACGCAGCCTTGAACCCGGGGTGCAGCGGCCGGCTCATCACCTGGTCGAGCGGCACCCAGGCGACGGCGTCGGTCTCGAAGTTCATCGACGCACCGAACGTAGCGTGCACCTCGAGCACCACGGTGGTGTACGTCCAGTCGTCGGCGGGAGCGAACACGTACTCGCCCAGTTCGCGGTGGTCGGCGGGGATGTCGCCCACTTCCTCGGATGCCTCGCGCAGCGCCGCCTCGAACGGCGTCTCGCCCTCGTCGATCGCGCCGCCGGCACAGCTCCACGTGCCGCCCTCGTGCGCCATCGCGGACCGCTGCTGCAGCATCACCAACGGACCCTGCACGTCGTCGAACAGCAGGAACAGCACCCCGGCCGCGCCGAACACGCCCCAGCGCACGTGCCCGTCGGAGCAGCGCATGAACCCGTCACCCGATCGGCGGTGCCACATGGGCGCCGACCCTACGGCACGGTGCAGCCCGAGTGGGTACTCGCACCCCCCGGGCGAGTACCCACCCCGGCCGATCAGGTGCGGGCCCGGCGAGGCGAGCGACGCAAGGAGAGGACGAGATAGCCGATGTCGAGCAACAGCAGGCCTGCGATGAGCTGCACGAGCATGCTGCCCGTGGAGCCGGTGACCACCAGCTCACCCGCCAGCGTGGTGCTGGTGGCGACCGGGCCGCCCGACTCGACCACCGTGGTGGTGGTGGCCGTGCTCTGACCGACGGCAAGGCTGCTCACGAATGCCCCACCCGACGTCGGCTTGCACACGAACACCACCGGGCTCGGCAGTCCGATGCTGACGCTCACGTTCGCCCCGTACATCGAGAAGTCCATCTTCCCGCTGCGCGCCGTCCACTGCATGTCGGCGACGGTGAAGCTCACCGTGGCCGGCTTCGCGGTGCCGTCGGGGTTGGTGGTGACGGGGATGTTGAGGTTGATCTTCGCCGAGTCCTGCGTGGTCTGCAGCGTGTTGGTGCCGGTGATGGCGAGGTCGAGCGTGCCCTTGATGGTGGACCCGGGAGCGATGAGACCGAAGTTGATGCCCGTCTGGAACACGCTCGCAGGGATGGTGACCTTCCACGCCATCTTCGAGAGCGTGAACGTCGTGTCGGCGTCGACCTGCGCCGGCGCGGTGCCGGAGCCGTCGAAGCTGAGTTGGCTGAGGTCGGGTGTGACGCTGTTCTTGCACGACGTCGCATAGGTGGCCGAGCCGGTGACCGGCCCCGGCAACGTGGTGGTGGTGGCCGGCACGGTCGTGGTGGTCGCGGCCACGGTGGTACCAGGGGCCGTCGTACCCGGTGCGGTGGTACCAGGGGCCGTGGTGCCCGGTGCGGTGGTGCCCGGTGCCGTCGTGCCGGTGGCGCTGGTGGTGGTGGCGCCACCGCCGTCGACCGTGACCGTGGCGAACGGACCCGCCGTTGCCGGCGTGAACGTGGCACCGCCGACCGCCGACGTTCCGGCCTGGCAGTCGAAGTTCGCCTTGATGAGTCCACCCGCCACCTGGGCGCTGATGAACACGCCACCCTGCGGGCTCACGGCACCGGGGCCGACCTGGCCGGCGGCGATGGTGGGCAGGGTGCCCGGAGGGCCCTGGGCGAAGGCGATGTTGCCGCCGAGGGGCGTCCACGTGGTGTCGGGCAGCGAGAGGTTCAGGTTCAACGGCGTCGCCGTCTCGTCGCCGTTGCCGGGGATGCCGTTCGGATCGGTGATCGTGGTGGTGACCGACGCCGTGAACGTGACCACCTGTGCGACTTCGGCCGTGTTGGAACCGGCGAGCGACACCCAGCCCTTCACCGGGATGGTGTTCGCACCAACGGTGAGCAACCCGAGGTTGTAGCCGGAGACGAGCAGCGTCGCGGGCACGGCGGCGGCGAAGTTGACACCACTCAGAGTGACCACACCGCCACCGACGCTCGCCGGGTTCGGAGTGCCACTCCCCGTGAGCGAAATGGTGATGTCGCTGAACGTGCCGGTCGCGTTGCTCTTGCAGGCGTTCGTCGCCGACGCCGCGTCGACGGTGCGACGCGACGGGCCGACGATGACGGCCGCGACGAGCGCGAACGACAGCACGACCAGCAAAATCAAGGCCCCCCGCTGGTGGCTGCGCATGATCGATTCCCCTTGGTGTGGCTCGGATGCCCGCGTCCCCACGACGAGCAGGGCGTCACCTCACCACGCCACCAGGCCCGATGTCAAGACTGACGACCAACGTCGTACCGTCAAGTTCCCCGCAAGGGGGGCTTGACGAGCGGACCGATCGACCTGGTATGTTGCCGCCAAGCCCACCACGTTCCGTGGCGAGCGACAGCCACGGGAGGGGACGTCGGCAGACGGCTCGTGGAAACGGAGCAAGGCAACGTGCAGCAAGACGGTCCACCGTGCTTGCGTTTCGTCGTATCCAGAGGTCCGTCGACACTTCCCTCCACTGTGGTGCCCATCCGAGCCACCAACATCGAACCAGGGAGTGATCCTCTTGCAATCCACCACCAGGCGCAGAGGCGCCTACGCAGCGATCGCAGGCCTGCTGGCTGCGGTCGTCGCCGTGGGTGCCAGCACGGGCGCGGCGCAAGCCGCACCGGGCACCCTCGCCACCATGAACACCTGCCAGAACAACGCGAACGGCAACTGGGCCGACATCCAGTGGACGCTCTCGGGCACGGCTGCGCCGAACCCGCAGACGCTCGGCTCGGGTGACGTCACGTTGTCCGGCGCCACCATCGTCGGCGAGATCCCGGCGGCCATCCTGGTGGCCGGTTACAACCTCGGCGTGCTCACCACGGGCGCCAATGCCATCCCGACGAAGATCTGGGTGGCCCGCTCGGCCACCAACGTCGACCTCGGCGGCGGCACGAAGGGCACGGCCACGCGCGTCGACCTGCTCGACCTGCCGACCCAGCTGTTCACCACCATCACCGACCCCGATGGCGTCCCCGGCGGCACCGGCCCCGGTGGCGCCGACGAGACGGCGACACCGATCTCGGTCAGCCAGCCGCTGCCCGATTGGACCGTCACCCCGCTCGGCGGCAACGTGAACTTCTCGCAGAGCACGCCCGGCGCCATCGGCCCGCTGCCCATCGGTGCGCCGTTGCCGGCTGGCGGCTTTGCGGATGTCGCCACGGCCGGCAGCATCTTCACCCAGTCCGTCGTCGCCGGCGGTCTCATCAAGGTGAACTTCGACTGCCAGCCCGGCACCACCACGCTCGCCGTGCCGCCCGCCACGCAGAACACCCCGGTGCCTGCCGCGAGCATCAGCCCGTTCGAGGTGGGCGAGGTCGTCGCCCCGCCGACGGCCCCGACCTGCACCAACGAGAGCGTCAGCGTGGGCGTCGGTCAGACGGCCACCGTCGACCTGCGTGACAACTGCGAGGACGTCAACGAGGCACAGGGTGGCGGCTCGCCGTTCACCTACACCCTCGGTCCGGTCTCTGCCGGCACCCTCGACGCCACCGCCACCAACGGCGTGTACACGTACACCGCGCCGGCCACCGATCCGGGCGCACCCGTGGTGGTCACGTTCACCGCGACCGACTCGACCGGCCTCACCAGCGCCGCCGGCTCCACCATCAGCGCCACGGTGCTCGCCAACCAGTGCGACGCCACGGCCGAGACCTGCGATCTCACCCAGATCGTCGCCCAGCCGGTCGTCGGCACCACGATGACCATGTCGAAGGTGCCCGGCGCCATCGTCATGTCGCCCGTGGTGTTGAACGGCAGCGAGCAGGTGTCCACCGGTGCCCTGAACACCATCACCGTCACCAACGCCCGTGGTACGGCGGCCGCCTGGTCGGTCACCGCCTATGTCACCGACCTCGGTGCGGCGGGTGCTCGTACGTTCGAGCCCCTCCCCGGTGTCGTGGTGCCGCTGTGCTCGCTGGCCGGTGCCGGTCCGTTCGCCGCCAGCCCGACGTTCGCCGCCACCATCGACAGCGAGCGCCTGTGCATCCCCGGCGACAACCTCGGCTGGACCCCGGCTGCGGCCGTGGCGCACAACGACATCCCCGGTGATGTCGCCGCCGTCACGCCCGGTGCCGCCAGCGCCGCCTCGCCGGCTGAATGGCTCGCCGCCCTCGTGGCCGCGGGCAACACCGCCGACCCCGCGCAGGGTGTCGACGGTCTCGGTGGTCTGCTCGGTGCCAAGACGCTGTGCTCGGCACCGGTGAACCAGTCGGGTGGCACGTTCACCTGCAATGCCTCCCTGTACCTCGGTGTCCCGGCCTCGGCCGGCGCCGGTACGTACACGGGTGGTCTCGTGCTGACGCTCGCCTGACCTCGGTCGGGCGAACGCCACACAACCTGTACACACCAACTCGAGCGGGTGGGATCCCGGGCAACCGGGGTTCCACCCGCTCCCCATTGCAAGAACAAGGACGGGAAGCAGACGTGGAGCTCGGACGGAAGCGGCACCACTTTCGACGCACCATCGCCGTGGCGTTCGCGTTGGTGCTGGGCACCACGTCGATCACGTCGGCAGCACCGGTCGGGCCGGTCGGCTCACGCCCGGCGGCGCCACCGATCGACGAGACGTCGACCGACTCGCCCGGCAGCTTCGCCGTGCAGCCGTCGAGCGACAACGGCCCGGGCGGACGCGACTTCTTCATCTACACCCTGAAGGTGGGCGAGCTCTACGGCGACACCGTCGCGATCTCGAACCTCGGCACCGAGCCCGCCACCTTCGTCATCTACGCCACCGACGCGGTGAACACATCCGACGGTTCGTTCAGCCTCCTGCGGGAAGAGGAGGAACCCACCGACGTGGGGACCTGGGTGGAACTCGGCGCCACGCAATGGACCGTCGAGCCCGGCACCTTCGTCAACATCCCGTTCAGCATCGCCGTGCCCGACGACGCGGCCGCCGGCGACCACGTCGGCGCGATCGTCGCGCAGAAGATCGACGACCCCGACAACCCCGACGATGGCATCGGGCTCGACGTGCGTGTTCGTGTGGGCGCTCGCATCTACGTGCGCGTCGACGGCCCGGTGAACCCATCGCTGGCGATCGACCGTTTCGACGTGATCTACGACGCGCCACCCACGCCGTTCGGCACGAGCAACGCCAAGATCGTCTACACACTCACCAACACCGGCGACATCCGTCTGGCGCCGATCGCGAACCTCGAACTGTCGGGTGTGTTCGGCCTGGGCTCCTCGACGCTGCCCGAGCGACAGATCCCCGAGTTGCTGCCGGGCGGGTCGATCGAGATCGCCGAGACGGTGCTCGATGTGCGACCGTGGATGCGCCTCACCGCCGACCTCGAGGTGACGGCGGAGGAAGGCGCCGTGTTGGTGCAGTCATCGATCACCCAGTGGGCAGTGCCGTGGCTGACCGTGATCATCCTCGGTGTCGTGGTGCTGGCGCTCGTCGTGTGGCGCATCGTCGCCCGCCGTCGGAAGCGGGCCGCTGCCTGATGCGTCACCTGCGCGGTGCCGTGGTGCGGCGTGTGGTCGCGGGCATGACGCTCGCGGCACTCGCCCTCGCGGGCCCCAGCGCGGCGGCGCCACCCGATACCGATGCCGCGACAGCGAGCGACGAACCCGTCATCGAGGTGGTCGACAGCTCGGTCATCGGCGACTCCCTGGTGCCCGGCCAGACCTTCAAGATCGAGGGCAGCGGCTGGCCGGCGAACGTACTGGTGCAGCTCGAGGTGTGCGGCGCCGAGGCACGGTCGGGCTCGTCCGACTGCGACGTCGCGAGCGCCCAGGTGGTCGCGTCGGGCGACGACGGCACCCTGCGCGGACGCGTGCCCGTGGTCATCCCGCCATCACCGTGCCCGTGTGTCGTTCGCGCGCTCAGTCAGACCGGCACCGCAACCGCCACCGCACCGGTGGAGATCCCAGGGGCCCCGTCGAGCCATCCCGGCGACGGCACCGTGGTGGCGCCCGCGCTCCGCCGACTCGAGGTGGAGAACGTCTCGCTCGACGGCGACGACACCTGGCGCACCTGGCTCGGGGCCGGCCCCCAGCGAACGTTCGAGTTCGAGGTGGTCAACACCGGCAGCGTGCCGGTCAGCGACGCCACGGTCATCCTCACCGCAGGGCCGATCGACTCGCCGAACGGGTTCGTGCCACCGGTGCGGCTCGATCGGATGGAGGTCGGCGAGCGCCGCGCCGTGTCGGTGCCCATCCAGTTCCCGGCGCTCTCGTGGGGCGAGCAGCAGGTCCGCGCCGTCATCAACGGCACCTCGGCGCCCGTGGCCTTCGCCGCCACCACCACGTCGTACCCGTGGCTGCTCGTCATCGTGCCGAGCGTGCTGCTGTTGCAGTTGCTGCTCGTTGCGGTGCGCAACATCGTCCGCCGACGGCTCCACGCCGACGACTCGCCACCCGTGGTCGCCGACCCCAACG
>Ga0172374_1002592_pt1 | contig 11366 bp, 11 predicted proteins | sample LakKiv3m_FD_114536 | JGI IMG/M metagenome (GOLD analysis project Ga0172374, IMG submission 114536) | Freshwater microbial communities from Kabuno Bay, South-Kivu, Congo - kab_092012_10.3m | ecosystem: Environmental > Aquatic > Freshwater > Lake | place: Democratic Republic of the Congo... | reverse complement strand
CGTTGGCGTGGGTCGGTCGCTGGGGCTAAACGAAGCTTAAGTTTTAGCTCTTTCTCCTTCTTTGTTTTTAATTTTGCTATTATAGAGCTGGTGCAAGGTTGTCTCGTTGGCCAGTTTAATGTTCTAAACTATTGCCCTAATAGCCGCTATGCTTATACAATATAGTTGATAAGATTTAACATTTTTAAAATAGGTGGGCTTAATGTGAAAACACGAGTTGCAATAAATGGGTTTGGCAGAATAGGTAGAAACGCCTTCAAAATTGCTTTTGATCGCAGTGATGTAGAGATTGTGGCAATTAACGATTTAACAGATACAAAAACGCTGGCGCATCTCCTAAAACACGACAGTAATTACGGAACCTATGGACATAAAGTAAGCTATGACGATACAAACATTATTGTTAACGATGTACCAATAAAAGTATTGGCCGAAAAAGAACCATCGGCACTACCTTGGAAAGATTTGAGCATTGATGTAGTGATAGAATCAACCGGCTTTTTTGTTGATCCTGCCAAAGCCCGGGCACATATCACCGCCGGCGCAAAGAAAGTTGTAATCTCGGCTCCTGCCAAAGGCGATGGCGCGACGACGATAGTATTAGGCGTAAACGAAGATAAGCTTGCCTCGGCCGAAGATATTATTTCTAATGCTAGCTGTACGACTAATTGCATCACACCCGTGGCGGCCGTTTTAGAGACTGAATTTGGCATTGAAAAAGCTATGATGACGACGGTGCACAGCTATACTGCTAGCCAAAAATTGCAAGATGCGCCAGCCAAAGACCTGCGCGAAGCCCGTAATGCGTCCGAAAACATTGTGCCTACAACTACCGGCGCTTCAATTGCGGCGGCTAAAGCCCTGCCGGCGCTGGAAGGCATCTTCGGCGGGTTATCCATAAGAGTGCCAACACCAGTTGTGTCATTGTGCGATTTTGTAATAATTACTAAAAAACTGGTTACAGTTGAAGCTGTTAATGAGGCATTCAAAAACGCCGCCAAGGAGCCCTTTTACCAAGGAATCTTGGATGTAACAGAGGAAGAACTTGTCAGTAGCGACTTTATCGGCAATAGCCATTCGGCAATTGTTGACCTAAAATTAACGGCCGTGGTGGCTGGCAATATGCTAAAAGTTGTGGCTTGGTATGACAATGAATGGGGCTATTCCAACAGATTAGTTGAAGTCGTTGCCGACGCCGGTAAATTATTAAAAAGCGAGACTGCCATACCCGTTATGCAAAGCTAGGAGATTTAGCTTATGAAAATATATATCGGAGCGGACCACGGCGGATTTTATCTCAAACAACGATTGTTAGACTTTTTGCGGTGTAATAAATACATTGTTGTAGACGAAGGAGATAAAACTCTAGACATTGATGATGATTATCCGCAGTTTGCCGCTAAAGTTGCCGCAAAAGTATTGTCAAGTAAAGACGCCGATCCGCGAGGCATACTGGTATGTACGGGCGCTCAAGGTATGGCAATGGCGGCTAATCGCTACAAGGGGATTAGGGCGGCTGTGGTGTGGGACGCATTAGAGGCGCGAATGACTCGTAATGACAACGATAGTAACGTGCTGTGTTTATCGGCTAAATTGTTTAAGAAAAACCTAAAACGCGTTGAAGCAGTTGTTGAAGCTTGGCTTAATACGCCGTTTAGCGAAGCTACTAGACACAAACGACGCATTGGCCAGCTTGATGAGCTAGGATAATTTATGGCCGACGACTTAACAGAAATTTGCCCAACAGTTACCGCCACAAACGCCCATACGTTTCGTCAGCAGATGGAGCGTGTCGCGCCGTTTGCCAGACGTGTCCACATAGATTTAATGGATGGCATTTTTGCGCCCAGAAAGTCTTTGTCGCCGTCGGAAGTCTGGTGGCCTGCCGGCGTGAAAGCCGATATTCATTTGATGTTTCAGAATCCTGCCAAACAGCTAGACACAATCATTAATCTTCGGCCAGATTTAATAATTATTCATGCTGAAGCTGATGGTAATTTTTTTGAAATAGCCCAGCGTATAAAGAAAGCCAAAATAAATGTTGGGTTGGCGCTGTTAAAACAGACATCAGTTATTGAAATTGAATTGGCCTTAAGCGTAATAGACCATGTTCTGGTTTTTAGCGGAAACCTGGGCTATCAAGGAGGCAGCCAAGCCGAGCTTAACCAACTGACAAAAATTAAATCACTAAGGATTTTAAAAAGCGACTTAGAAATCGGCTGGGATGGCGGGGTTACAGAACATAATATTAGACAATTGGCGGACAGTAGTGTAGACGTGCTTAATGTCGGTGGTTACATCCAAAGAGCTGAAGACGCGGGTAGTGCATATGCTAAACTTATGAAGTTAATAACAAAAGTTTAATAATGAGTACTAAATTTTCTTTAGAAGAGCTTGAATTAAAGGCAAACGATATCCGCCAGGATATTATCAAAATGCTAGAGTGCGCCGGTAGTGGCCACTCGGCTGGTCCGTTAGGACTAGCCGATATTTTCAGCGCTCTGTACTTTGACGTTTTAAAGCATAATCCAGCAAAACCAAACTGGAATCAACGCGATATCTTATTACTTAGTAACGGCCATTGCGCCCCAGTTTTATATGCCACAATGGCGCACGCTGGCTATTTTGATAAAAAAGAGCTTTTGACGCTACGTAAATTTAATTCGCGGCTTCAAGGGCATCCAGAAAGACAACGTTTACCAGGGCTAGAAAATACTAGCGGTCCACTTGGCTGTGGGCTTAGTCAGGCATGCGGTATGGCTCTTGCTATGCGAATGAACAAAGATAAATTCCGCTGGATTTACGTTGTTATGGGAGATGGCGAGCAAGATGAGGGAAATATTTGGGAAGGCGCAATGCTGGCAAGCAAGTACAAGATTAGTAACATTATTTGCATTAGTGACCGCAATAACATTCAGATTGACGGGCCGACCGAGACTGTAATGCCGTTAGAAGATTTACACGCCAAATGGGAGTCCTTTGGCTGGTACGTTATAGAGGTTGATGGGAACAACATAGAAGCAGTGATTGACGCTTGCGCGATGGCTAAAGCAGTTGTCGAAAAGCCGGTTATGATAATTGCTCATACAGTGCCAGGTAAGGGTGTGGATTTTATGGAATACGACTTTCATTGGCATGGCGTGCCGCCTAACCATGAGGAAGCTATAAAAGCTCTACACGAGCTTCGAACTCTGCAAGGCAAGATTAGGAGCGAGCATGAATGAATCGATTAATATAGAGGATGTAGATTCTGGCAAAATTATTTCTGAACCGATGAAAATTGGATATAGCCGAGGATTAGCTGAAGCCGGCCGAAAAAATGAAAATGTGGTTGCCGTGTCATCTGATGTGGCTGGCTCAACTGGTACGGAAGCTTTTGCAAAAGAATTTCCGGAGCGATTCATTGAAGTTGGCGTGGCCGAGCAAAACCTGGTAACTGTGGGTTCTGGATTAGCGGCAATGGGTAAAATGCCATTTGTAGCGGCTTACGGAGCATTTAGCCCGGGTAGAAATTGGGAGCAAATCAGAACTACCATATGCTTAAACGACAGGCCTGTAAAAATTGTTGGTACGCACGTTGGCTTGTCTGATGCGCCGGACGGCGCCACCCATCAGATGCTTGAGGATATTGCGCTGATGAGAGTATTGCCAAATATGACCGTAATTGCTCCTTGCGATAGTATTGAAGCTGCCAAGGCGACTATTGCTTTAGCAAATTACAACCATCCGGCCTATATGCGGATAGCCCGCGACGATACGCCAATTATAACCACGCCCAAAACGGCGTTTCAGATTGGAAAAGCTTACGTCTGGGCAGAGGGCAAAGATATTACAATTATTTCGACCGGTAGAATGACTTATCACGCCTTGCAAGCGGCCGAGAAATTATACAAAGATGGTATTGACCTAGAAGTAATTCACTGTCCAACTATCAAACCACTGGACGCCGTCACAATTTTACATAGTGTTAAAAAGACAGGTTTAGTTATTACAGCCGAAGAGGCCCAAATTAATGGCGGACTTGGCGGAGTAGTGTCAGAGCTACTGGGCGAAGAACACCCTGTGCCTATAAAGCGAATAGGAATGCGAGACCATTTTGGAGAATCCGGCAGTCCGGAAGAACTATTTGAACATTTTGGATTGACCGCAAACCATATTTGCTTGGCTGCACATGAGATGATAAGCAAATACAAGAAAGAAGAAAAGTAGTGTCATTAACATTAAAACAGACTAGAGAAAATTGCCAAGCTGCTCGCTGGGCTATGCAAAGAGCACGCGAACAACACTTTGCTTTGGGTGCTTTTAACCTTGATAACCAAGATATTTTAAAAGCGGCCGTAAGAGCTGCTAAGTCAAAAAACGCTCCAATCCTTGTGGAAGTTAGCCAGGGCGAAGTAGATTCTATGGGAGTAGATAATGTTCGCGATATGGTAGATAATTATAAGGAAGAATATGGGGTAGAAGTTTATGTTAACTTGGATCATAGCCCTTCGGTTGCCGCGGCAATTGCAGGCATAGAAGCCGGTTTTGAATTTATTCATATTGATATAAGTTTAGCCAGAAAAGAGGCAACGCTGGAAGAAATAATTACCGAAACAAAACAGGTAGTAGAATATGCCAGATTAACAGGTGCGCTTGTAGAAAGTGAACCGCATTATTTTGGCGGCAGTTCAAACCTATATAAAGAAAAAATTGATTATCAAGAAATCAAGAAAACTTTTACCAAGCCGAATGATGCAAAGAGTTTTGTTGATGCCACCGGCATAGATACTTTTGCGGCTGCCATTGGCAACTTACACGGAAAATATCCAGTACCAAAAAAACTCGATCTTGAATTATTAAAAGAAATTAGAAAAACTATAGATTGTAATATTAGCTTGCACGGTGGAAGCGGAACGCCTGGTCATTATTTTGTAAACGCCGTTAAAATAGGCGTTACGAAAATTAACATAAACGCTGACATGAGGGTGATATATCGAAAAACCCTCGAAAAAGTATTAAAAGACAACCCTGGTGAGTACGCGATAGTGAAGCTTATGGACAAAGTGATTGATGCTGTGCAGGCGGTAGTTGAAGAAAAGATTGACGCATTTAACGCCAGCGGAAAAGCGGTAATAAATTAGTTTATATATAAGCGATGTTTTATAATGACATTAAGCAGTAGCAATATAATAATAAAAATGAAACGGATAAGTAATGCCAATTTCACTTCTACAAATGCAGGCAAATTGCCAAAAAGCCAGAACCGCAATGTCTCGGGCTAGGTCCGAACATTTCGCACTTGGTGCCTTTAACCTTGATAACCAGGAAACGCTAATTGCGGTATCCAGAGCTGCTAAGGCTAAAAATGCTCCTGTTTTAGTGGAAATTAGCAAGGGCGAAGTGGATATGTTAGGGCTGGAAAATGTGCGCGATATGGTGGACAATTATCGGGCCGAGTTTGGCATAGAGATGTATATTAACCTTGATCACTCGCCTTCGGTAGAAGACGCCATAAATGGCATCAATGCTGGCTTTGAATTTATTCATATTGACATTTCCCAGGCCAATCATGAGGCGTCGGACAAAGAAATAATTAATTGTACCAAGCAGGTGGTTGAGGCTGCCAAAAAAACCGGCGCACTAGTAGAAAGCGAGCCACATTATTTTGGTGGTAGCTCAAACTTACATACCGAGATGATAGATTACGAGGAAATAAAAAATACATTTTCTACACCAGAAGGCGCTAGGGCATTTGTAACGGCGACTGGCATAGATACTTTCGCGGCGGCAATTGGTAATTTACATGGTCAATATCCGGCGCCAAAGGTGCTTGATTTGGCTTTGCTTGAGCAAATACGCGGTGCAATAGATTGTAATATTAGTTTGCACGGGGGTAGCGGTACGCCTGGCCATTATTTTGTAGATGCCGTAAAAATTGGCGTATCAAAAGTTAATATCAATTCCGATATGCGAGTTGCCTATCGCAAAACATTAGAAAAAGTCTTGGCTGACAACCCGACCGAGTTTGCAGTAATAAAACTTATGGACAAGGTAATTGAGGCGGTACAAGCGGTGGTGGAAAGCAAAATTAATATGTTTAATAGCGCCGGTAAAGCCAGTGTGTAAGTGGCTTGTGCTTAGTTGTTAAAGTATGGCACAATTAATACGATGAATAAAATAGATGTAATTTCGGTTGGCGATGTTGTAACAGATGCATTTATACGGCTGTTTGAAGACAAAGCACACGTTTATGCTAACGAGCAGGGTGATTGGCTGGCTATGCCTTACGGCACAAAAGTTCCGTTTGAACATAGCGAAGTTATTGAAGCGGTTGGAAATGCATCAAATGCCGCAGTTAGCTTCGCGAGGCTAGGATTAAAAAGCGCGTTTATGACTAATGTCGGCGAAGATAAGTACGGCCGTGATATTATTCGGGAACTTCATAAAAACAAAGTTAATACCTGCTTTGTGCGAATTAACGCCGATAAAATTAGTAATTATCACTTTGTACTTTGGTACAAAGAAGAACGCACAATTTTAATTAAACATGAGGAATACGACTACTACTGGCCACACTTACACCCAAAGGAAATTCCTTCGTGGCTTTACTTTAGCTCAATTGCCAAAAATTCGTTGGACTTTCATGATGATTTGGCCGATTGGCTGGAACAACATAGCGATGTAAAACTGGCCTTACAGCCTGGTACGTTTCAGATAGAATTTGGCGCCAAAAGGTTACATCGCTTGTATAAAAGAACCGATATATTATTATTAAACCGTGAAGAGGCCGTTTTGGTCGGTGGTGGCGACCATAAAGATGTAAATAATTTGATAGATCATTTGCACGCGCTGGGGCCAAAAATAGTGGTTATAACAGACGGGCACGATGGCGCTTATGCCAGTGACGGCTCTGTAAGGTTCAAGATGCCGCCGTATCCCGATCCCAAACCGCCGTTTGAGCGAACCGGTGCCGGCGACGCCTTCTCGTCTACCTTTGTGGCGGAAATTATAAAAGGCAACACCATAGAAGGAGCTCTACAGTTTGCGCCGATCAATTCAATGAACGTTGTGCAATACGTTGGCGCTAGAAAGGGACTACTGTCCCACAACGAGCTCGAAGAACTGTTAAAAAAAGCTCCGGCGTGGTACAAACCTACTTCGTTTTAGATTTTTGCTGTTGAAATTCATAATCGCTTAAGCTGTAATTTGCACTACGTAGAATATCAAAACCACTGGCAATCGTTAGAGCCATCTCACCGATTCTCATTGCCCTGATTATTTTAGGATGTTTTTCCCCAATAGGTGATAATTGTAAAAATGTTGTAAAATTAATCCATCCGGTTTTATATTTTCCAAGATCCCGAGCTTTTGCGTCCAACTTTTTTTCTCTAAGTTCGTCTCTCTTTTTTCCTACTAAATAATCTCTAAACCTATTAACAAATGCACTAATTGCGGTAACTGGATCACTATCTTTAATTGCTAAGATTGATTCTGTACTATATGTAATAACCTCATCGGATTCAATATCTAGTTTAGCCCCCTTTGCAGTAGGACCGTCAGGCTGGCGACGAGCTATCCATCCGTCAACTTTATCAGCCATAGCCACACCGGCAAAACCTAGTGCTCTGTACCAAGAATGTGTTTCTACATCAGATGATACTGCTAAATTACCGACAATTGCTCCTGCCATAGCGACTCTTGCATAGGTCACTGTTTCTGCAGATTTTCTATATACCTCTACCGGTAATTTCATAAAAGAAATGATACTTACATACTGTCAAATATGCAAGCGTTAGCTTTGTTTACCGATCTGGATAATGTTATGCTTATGTTAATATGAACAAAGCTTATTATGAGTAGAGTGCTATCTAATTTATTGGGCGCAAAAGAGCCATCCTTTACTATGACGCTTCGCAGTCTTGAAGCAGCTAGCGGTGCACCGGCGGTTGATATTCGACTGAGTAGTGATATTTCAAGTAAAATCACCAAAAAAATTCGTGAGCTAGGACTAAGTTCAAAAGATGTAAATGGCAAAGAACTGTATTATAGCTTGCAGAAACTAATACAAAAGCACGATAAGTTTATAGTAAAAGCAATTGGCGGGACTGACCCTTCGGATGTGCAAGATTTGTTGCCAAAAATAGTTGCTACAATAGAAAAACTTCCCCTGCAAAAGAACTGCTGGGCGATAAAACATAGCGTGGCAAAACGTTTGCTTAAAAATCTGCCTCCCAAAAAAATAATGAATCAGCTTGGCTATAAATCAATAGATTCTATGTTAAAGCGGGAGAACATTAACGAATTACTTGGCGCGCTTCGTTTTGCTGAATCGCCAACTTGGCTAAAAAAATTTATTAGCACTTACAAAAAACTAGCGCCAAGTGATTTTGAGTCCCGTCAGATATGTATTATTTGTTTATCAAATAGGCGTTGGAGTGAGCTGTCTAAAGAATATGTATATAAAACGCACTACAATATAACTCACTTAAAGGAGATGGGTGTGATTGCTGTATTGCCGTTGCCATTAGACAGATTAAGAGGTATTTGCATAACATTGTTGTCGCTCATATTGCACTACATTAATGAAATACGTTTATACAGCGCATATTTTAAATTGCAACAAGTTAAGCCAAACTTTGGTGATATTATTACGAAAACTTTGATGGAAGATTGCAACGAGGCGGTTAAATTAGCTAAACAGCCAATTCACTGGCGGGTGATACAGCGCCACTACGGCTCACTTGATAATAATCGTCTACCTGACGTTTTTGCTCCGCATATCCAAAGCGAGGATTTGGAGTGGCATCAAGTAGAAGATGTTTTATATAGGGTTGAACCGGCCTTAAAGTTTTGGGAAAACTTGGATTTTGTTGGAGTTACTTACGACGGCTGGCCGGTTTCTTTTAATTTAATTGATAACGCTATTTGTTATACTAATAATCTGCCGTATGGCAAACAAAGTGTAGCTCGGCTAAGAAATTGCCTTAAAGATGAGTTGTATAAACGCTATCTTGAACAAGATATGCTAAAACAACAGGTAATAGATCAGCTTGATATGGAGATAGAAGAAATACCAGAAATAACAGAAATTCAAGCTATTGGGCCGGAAGGGATTTTATAAAATGTATCAAATTTGCGTATCTGGTTCAGCCAAAGGTTCCGCATCAGAAAGAGGCAAACGGCTCGGCGACGAAATAGGCGAGATTATTGCCAAGAGCGGGCATGCTCTCTTGACTGGAGCAACCACCGGGATTCCTTACAGTGCAGCCAAGGCATACAAAAAAGCCGGCGGTTTAATGAGCCTAGGCATCAGCCCAGCTGCCAGTAAAATTGAACATATTATGAAGTATCATTTGCCAACCAGACCTTTTGACGTGATTTTATACAGCGGATTGCATTATGTTGGGAGAGATGAACTACTAATTAATTCTAGCGATGGTGTGATAAGCATTGGCGGTAGACTGGGTACATTGCACGAAGCTACAATCGCAATAGAGACTACAACGCCGATTGCTTTTTTGGACGGTGCCGGTGGTACTGGCAGTTATATCAAGGACATCATCAAAACATCTGGCGAAAAGGTAGAAAGTGTGCTTTATGGAGATAACCCTAAAGAATTGTTTGATCGGCTGATTGCAGTTATTGACAAAGAACATAAGGGATACGCGAATCTCTACGAACAGTAGGCGCTCGGTCTTTATAGTTGGTAGACAGCGCTTTAGTGCCACTGGCACTGCGCTAGCAAACTGTCTCCAACTACAAAACCTTGCTTGACTAATGGATTAGTCACCTGGGCTGGTACAATTAATGGATGGCTAAATTTAAGTTAAAGAGTAATTATAGGGCAACTGGTGATCAGCCGGCGGCCATTCGAGCTTTGACTGCTGGATTACAAAAAGGTGTAAAAGAGCAAACTCTACTTGGGGTAACCGGCAGCGGCAAAACTTTTACAATGGCAAATGTTATTCAAAATGTCCAGAAGCCAACGCTAGTGCTTAGCCACAACAAAACATTAGGAGCTCAGCTTTATAGCGAATTTAAGCAGTATTTTCCAGACAACGCTGTGCATTATTTTGTGAGCTATTTTGATTATTATCAGCCGGAGGCCTACATTCCACGGAGTGACACCTATATAGAGAAAGACAGCGCCATAAACGAAGAGATTGATCGATTGCGCCACGCCGCGACTGGTGCGCTACTAACTCGCCGCGACGTCATAATTGTGGCCAGCGTCAGTTGCATTTATGGCATTGGCTCAGTAGAAGATTACGCTAATCTGTCCGTAAAGATTAAAACTGGCGAACGCCGTGTTAGAGATAAATTACTTCGCCAGCTAACCGACATACAATACCGGCGAAATGATATTACTTTTGAGCGTGGCACATTTAGGGTGCGGGGTGATGTAATAGATATTTTTCCAGCTGGGGAGGAAGTGGCCTACCGCGTGCAACTAGACGCCGATGAGGTAGAAAAAATTACCAAAATTAACCCGCTAACTGGCGAAATTTTGGGTAAAATTGCCGAAATTAGAGTTTTTCCGAGTAGCCACTATGTAACTCCACAGGAAAAGCTAAGACTAGCGTTAGAAAAGATTCGCACCGAGCTAAACGAAAGATCAAATTACTTTAAGAAAAATGGCAAATTGATAGAGCAACAGCGCATAAATCAGCGCACCAAATTTGATCTGGAAATGATGGAAGAAACCGGATTTGTAAAAGGTATAGAAAATTATAGCCGATATCTAACCAATCGCCAGCCCGGCGAGCAACCAGCCACGCTACTTGATTACTTTCCAGATGATTTCCTGATGTTTGTGGACGAATCGCATATGACAATGCCCCAAGTGCGGGGAATGTATAACGGCGATCGGGCGCGCAAAGAAGTGTTGGTAGAGCACGGTTTTCGCTTGCCCAGCGCGCTGGATAATCGGCCATTGACTTTTACGGAATTTGAAAAACATTTCAATAAGGTAATCTATGCTAGCGCTACGCCGGCTGACTATGAGCTGTCCAGATGTCCTAAACCAATTGAACAGGTTAATCGCCCAACTGGCTTACTGGATCCGCAAATTGAGGTTCGACCGATTGAGGGCCAGATAGATGATTTAATTGCCGAAATTCACACCACCGTGGATAAGCGCCAACGAGTATTGGTAACGACATTGACAAAGCGTATGGCGGAAGATTTAACCGACTATTTGAAAGAATTGAACATCAAAGTTACTTATTTACACAGCGACGTAGAAACATTAGAGCGCACCGATATTTTGCGGGATTTACGGCTGGGCGTGTACGACGTGGTGGTGGGAATAAACCTGTTACGCGAGGGGCTGGACCTTCCCGAAGTTAGTCTAGTGGCAATTTTAGACGCCGATAAAGAGGGCT
>Ga0172374_1002591_pt1 | contig 11369 bp, 6 predicted proteins | sample LakKiv3m_FD_114536 | JGI IMG/M metagenome (GOLD analysis project Ga0172374, IMG submission 114536) | Freshwater microbial communities from Kabuno Bay, South-Kivu, Congo - kab_092012_10.3m | ecosystem: Environmental > Aquatic > Freshwater > Lake | place: Democratic Republic of the Congo... | reverse complement strand
TGGATTGGTACAACTTATATTCTCCCCTTCAATACCGTCAGCTTATCGAGCAATACCAGGTCTACACGACACCGCGGATTTTTGTGCTGGACTCCGACAGGAAGATTGCCGGCAAAGATCTGGCCGTTGAGCAAATAAAGCCATTCATTGAGCAGATCAGGGCTTCTCGCTCAGAAAGGCATTAATGCCTGATCACCACGACTTTTTGAGTAAAGCGATAGTCATCAATCTTCAGGCTGACCAGGTAAATGCCCGATGCAGGCGGGTGAATTTGCAGTTCAATAAGATTGCCCGAACGGGCGAGATCCGACATCACCTTCTGGCCTTTCAGGTTGAAAACCGAAACACCGGCCGTGTTATAAACCAGATGCCCAAGGTCCAAGGAAAAACTACCTTCGTTAGAATTAGGCACGATCCGGATTTCCTGTTCATAGGTATCCGTCAAGTAGGTAGTTTCAAGGGAAATGTCGAGCGATGAATGAATGCCGGCCAGGTCGGTTATTGACAGCCACTGATTGTTCCTGACAGCGAAGGCCGTGCTGGCGCCATCTTTACCACGGTCGACCGACATGGCAGAACAGAAGGTTCCATTCTCCCAGGGCTTTATTTCAAAACCGGCATAGGCTACCTGGTCTTTTAGAAAGCTTTCAGGGCTTTTGAACCAGCAGGTTATACGGGTGCCAGGTTCCTTGTCGTTCAGCAAGATGGAATCCCGGTGCATTTCTTTCCTGTCAGAATCCCAGACAACCAATGGAAGGTAATAAACGGAATCCCAAAGGGAGATTTTCTCAAGGGCGATAGTAAGGCCCGTGATCATCCTGGCCGTATCACCCGTATTCCGGAACTCTTCCGCATATGCCGTGATTCCTTCGCTGTTGGAGCCGGGACAGTAACCCTGGCTTCCGAGGGTCAGGTATCCGGTATGATCAACCGATGAGACGTTGGAGAAACTAACCGGTTTATAAATGATCACATCCGGTAAAACTTTAATCCGGTTGTAATGGATCAGGGTATAAGTGTTATCGATAAATTCAACCTCTTGTTTTACTGTGAATTCGCCAGCATTTGTGAATGAAAGCACAACAGGTTCCAACCCCGGTGCCATGGAAGGCTCAGCACCGGTCACATTCCAGGTGACCGACAGCGGTTCCCCACGACTGGCATCTGTGAGAGTGATGGCACGGCCACGGACTACCCGGTTTTCGCTGATCCAGCCTCCGGGGCAATCGAAGACCTTGACCGTTTGCCTAATGGAATCCGCCCCCTCGGGGTTCTGCACCTTCAGTGTGATTGTGTAGAGCCCTGTCTGCGTAAAAACCACGGGACCGGGGTCCTGGCCTGACAATAACTCCTGATCAGCACCCGGAATGGTCCAGGTCCAGGAAACCGGGCTTCCCGTTGAGTGATCGGCCAGATAGACATTCTTACCCGGGTGAATAATTTCAGGCCTGACTTCAAAATTGGCCAGAGGTTTTCCGCCGCTGTACGGATCATATCCATTCATAACCTGCGCCCCTGTCTGGCCAGGATCAAGCCAGCATTTCAACTGATCGGAGGAATCGGGATATTTGTCCCAACTGATGGAGATCTTTTGAAAATAATCATTGAAGTTATAATCGCAGCTGGCATCCCCACCGGTCAGATCCCCGACAATCCGGTGATCGGAATTGAACAGGGGTGAACCGGATGAGCCACCTTCCGTTGTCCCAAGGTCCCATTGACTGATCAACCAATGCGTATTGCTATCGTAGCCGCCGCCGAAATCTCCTGTTACAACCCGGTGATACGATTTGGAAATCTTTTTGACATCACCGGCAGGATGGTGGATGCAGGTGACGGAATCCAGATAGATGACCACCCTGCGGTCCCAACCTGCATAATAAGGTTCATAATTCTTAGGGGGTGCGGTATTCAGTTCAACCAGGCTGAAATCCAACTTGCCCGTGGTTGCCAGCAGCCAGGAACCTGAAAGTGAGAATTGCAGCGAGCCTGTTCCTGAGCCACAATCCGGTTTTTCGTAACGGAAATAAAAAACGGATTGCTGGGCATGCCATTCAACACCGATACAATGATTTGCGGTGAAAAGCAGTGGCCTGCCATCAATGGCCGTGTTATTGATCAGAGCTCCTGAACACAACAATGTTCCTCCCCTTATAAATTTTACGACCGATCTTTTTTCGATCTGCCAATCAGCCCCGGCAGGACAATTTATATCTACATTGCATGAACCCGAATGATCCATCACTTCGTACCCGAAAAAACCTCTGAAGTCATGGCTGACCTGCATAATCTCAATGGCCGGTTTAAAATCAGGAAAAGCCGGGAGATCCAGTTCGATGATGATCCGGTCACCGGGGACCGGCATGGTTGGGAAGACTCCAGAACGGGTTTCATTGTCACGGGTAAAGGCACCCCTGACCACCTTGTAATCCTGAGAATAAAGATACAAGGCTGCTCCTGCAGGAATATGAAATTTCCTGAAGATCAGGTTAATTGAACGAGCTCCTTGAGATTCTACTGCCAGTCTCCATATGCGTGACCCATCGCTGAATTCTTCCCACAATCCATCCCTGCTATCCGATAGGGAAACGTTAATCGGATAGGCGAAAACGCTTGATTTCAGGCGATCGGAAAACTGGTTCAGATACTCATTCCTTGCCTGAGGGGTGACGTTTGGCAACCGGAGGATTTCAAGTGCCTGCTTAAGGTCTCTTTCCCGGCTCCACGGGATACCCGGATACTCTACCTGGGCCAGCAACGCACAGGAGAATATCGAGAATAGAAGGGAAAGGCAGATCTTTCTCATGTATGACCGTTTCCGGATTCCCGACAAATGTAGCGATTAATGGAGGCACGCCAAGAACTCAGAAACAAGTTCCTCAATTAAACACTACGCGGTTCGGCCCGATACCCACTTCGATCGAATCGATGAGTGATCCGGCCGGATCATACCGGAGCAACCAACCATTGGCAGTAAAGGTGGGTGCACTGAGACCGTAAATAAGGTCCGTTTCGGGATCAATACCGAAACCGTAGAATATACCCTGGATCAGAGGCACGTCAAGTGCCGTTGAAGCATTGCAGTCCATCTGGTAAACTCCTCCGGATTCAAGATAATAAATGGTTGAACCGTCGGAAGACACACCCAGGCTCATCGGCCAGAAGTAATCTCCCGTCATTCCGACAGGTATGGAGCGGATCGTGGAACCTGTTTGAACATCTATAACCTCAATCGAGGATCCGGTTTCTTCCGCTAGGGTCCAACCCTCCCACACGATTTTACCCTTGCAGAGAACCCAGAGGTTATCTTTTCCATCCAAAACCATATCCGTGGGGTTATAACCGGTTTGCCAGGTCCAGGCCACTTCATCCGAGCGGGAATCAATGACAGTGATCGTACTGTCGTTTCCCCACCCTCCTGAATTGGCAACCAGGACTAAATTGCCATATCGTAAAAGATGCTCAGGCCCAAATCCGCACTGCAAGGAATCCGTTATCTGTAATAAATCGGTGTCAACAACATAAATGGTTCCGGAAAAATTCCCATCCGACAGGTAACCTTTATTATCGCTGACCGGCAGGAAGAACCTGGGGTAACTCAACCCGTCAATGATCCCCAGTGATTCAAACGTGTTCAAATCGACGACCTCCAACTTCTGTGAATTATTGACCACGATAAATCCCTTATTTCCGTGGACAGACATGGACTGGACCACATCACCAAGCGATCTGCCGTTTATCAACTCAAAAATATGATTGACCATTTTAATGGAATCCGGATCGAAATAGCTGACCGATCCGTTGCTGTTGCCGAATCCTCCTTCATTGGTTATAAAAACTCCGTGACGATAGCCTGTATCCGCAGGTTTATCAGGGTTATCCTTGTCACAGGATGGGAGCAAGGCTAGGAGTACAGACAAGCAAACGACAGAGCTAATCCTTTTCATGGTCTTGCAGGGTTTGGTTAAACATATATATTGCTGATAGATAAAAAGAGATGCCAGGTGATGGGTAGGCACGCACCATCTCATAAGAGCAATTGAACAAATTCAAAACGGTAAATGACAATTTCAACAGGCCCGTGCTGAACACGAACTTATAGCTGACCTGAGCATCAACAAGATGGTACGGATTGAGATCAAGCCAGGGATCATGGTCATCGGTCGAAAACCTTCGGCCGGTGAACCGGTAGGTCAGATTGCTTTCGAACCCCGACACGCCAAAGGAACCTGTTGCCTGCAAGAGATGCAACGGCACATAGGGCAACTGCCGGTCTAATCGGCTGACAACCTCAGGTTGAGTAAAATCAAGGCTTTCCGTATAAGAATACATGGCCCGGAAAGCTACCCTGTTCATGCCTGCCGAATAGCGGACAGACAAATCCGATTCGATGCCCTGTGCCCTGACTTTCCTTACATTCAGCGGAGACCAATAAGTGCCGGTCGGAACCCATTGTATCCAGTTGTTGACATCCTGGAAATAAGCCGTCAGTGAGATCTCCGTCTGAAGCGGTATATTAAAGCTTTTGGCCCAGCTTATGCCCAGGTCACAGCCGGTACCGGTTTCAGCAAGGAGTTCAGGATTGCCACCGGGGATCCAGTAACGTTCATTAATGGTCGGCAGTCTGAATTTATTGGAAACCATTGTCAAGAATGTGATGCCTGTTTTTTTTGATCGGTACCGGGCATTAATGGAATAGAGGGTCTTCAAGCCTGTTTTGGTACCTATTATCTCCCTCAAATCGAGACTGGCAAAAAAGTTATTTTTCCCGAACCCTCCTGAGACGAACAGTGAACCGCGGTATTCTTCGATCTGCGCGGTGAACGAACTGCCCGTGGCGGTAAGCCGCTCAAAATCGGTTCCCCCCTCAATCCGGATATTCTGGGTCACGTTCCAGCGACTGCTGATGCCAACCGGCAAGTAGGTCGTTTGAATTCCGGACCACCTGACCAGTGGATCTTCCTGAACTGGTGTTTCCTGATAATACAAGGAGTCCGTAAGCCAGGCACAGGTAATCTCAAGAGTATGCTTTGAGGTATAGCGGTTGAGTCGCGTGAAGATCCTGCCCGAGTAGTCCTGCTGGTTGGAAAGCCATCTGGGCCGGCTGCTCATGGCATTAGGGAGATCCTTGTCGCGGTATTGAAACCAGCTTCCTGAATGAATGATCCACTTGTTTCCCAACCGGATAAACAGGTTCTGCTGAAGCCCGGCGGTAAATAAGGTATCATTTTCCCTCAGCTCCCTCGGATTTTCAGGCTTGAATGCATTCCGGTATGGATAATTATTGGGACTTGTTTGCGCGAATCCTGCCGCCTGGTATTGCCACCAGCGGTTGCCGGTCCGGAAACCGGCCCCGCCCCGTGCATGTCCCCAGGATCCTAATTCTGTATAGACATTAAAAGACACTTTATTGTCCCAGTCAGGTTTATTGATCAGGTTTAGCGATCCGCCGAAGGTTCCGCTGCCGAACAGGGAGCCCGGAACTCCGTAAATGATCTCGAGTGCATCAGCCAGATTGGACGATACCAGGGAAAGATCAATGATCCCGGTCGTCGGGCTGTTTATTGGAATGCCGTTCCAGTTGATCTGGGTGTGCGAGGGAGAGGTTCCCCGCATCCTGATGGATGTCAATGAGCCCTGACCGCCATATTGAGTGATATTCAGGTTGGTTTCCCGTTTGATCACGCTGGCCAAATCATCTCCGTAGTATTTTGTTTTTAAAATGGTATCCAGAGTCAAGCTGTGCATTTCCGATAACCTTTCCGATTTCCTCAAACCCATAATCCGGATCTCTTGAAGCGGAAAATCGACCGATTGTCCACGGGAACCGATTCCGGTCGTCAAGGCGGCAGCCAGTAGAAAAAATCTTGCGAAAATGAAACTGTTGATTCTGTGCATACAGTCTTTCGGTTTATTCCGAACCTACAGATAATTACCCGCACAGGCAGGTCTTCTGACTTACTCCCTGCTCCTGGCGCCTTCCCATCCCTTTCGGAACAGTGGCGGGTTGCCAGTGCAGTTACCGGAGATCACAGCAGCGGAAACTGTCCAGGATTTGAACCTGATTCCCTTTTCTTGTCTTTACCGGTTGGCAAAAACAAACCTGTACCTTGCAAAAATAGTTATATTTAGCTAACGCTTCGGACTTAACCGGAAAAGTGACCTGGTTTTTTATAAACAACCTTCAGGCATGGAGCAGAATTCTGTATATGAGCGGATTAAACAACTTAGAAAAGACCTGGAGTTGCATAACTTCCGGTACTATGTCCTGAACGATCCCCTGGTGACGGATTATGAATATGACAGGTTGATGGAGGAGCTGATCCGTTTGGAACAGGATCATCCTGAATTTGCCGATCCGTTTTCACCCTCGGTCAGGATCGGAGACGACCGGAATCAGGAGTTTACACAGCGGGAGCATGCAACGGCCATGTTTTCTCTCAGCAATTCATACCAGCTGGAGGAAATATATGATTTTGACCAGCGGATCAGGAAAAGTGTCGGAGGACCGGTCGAATATGTTTGCGAGCTCAAATTTGACGGAGCTGCTATCAGTCTTACTTATGAAAATGGCAAATTGCTGCGCGCAGTGACCCGTGGTGATGGATTGGTAGGAGACGATGTCACTTCCAATGTTAAAACCATCCGCAGCATTCCGCTGATATTGAAGGGTGAAGATTACCCCACCCTTTTCGAAATCCGGGGAGAAATCATCCTTTTCAGGAAAGTTTTTGACCAGCTGAATGCCGAAAGGATGGAAGACGGCGATGTTCCCTTTGCCAACCCCAGGAACGCGACTGCGGGTACGCTTAAATTGCAAAACTCCTCAGTTGTTGCCCGACGCCGTCTCGATTGTTTTCTGTACAGCCTGTCAGGCAGGGAACTCCCTGCAAGAACACAATGGGGTAACCTGGAATGGGCCAGGAAAACAGGATTCAGAATATCGGAACATATCGAAGTGCATGACTCGATTGAAGGAGTTTTCACTTTCATAGAAAAATGGTCGACCGGCAGGAAACAATTACCCTTTGATACGGACGGAGCGGTAATTAAAGTGAATTCCCTGGAACAGCAGGCAGAACTCGGCTTCACTGCAAAGAATCCACGGTGGGCTATCGCATTTAAGTATCCTCCGGAAAAGGCTGAAACAACCCTTTTGTCTGTGGATTTCCAGGTAGGAAGAACAGGGGCCGTAACACCCGTCGCAAACCTGGAACCGGTATTTCTGGGAGGGACAACTGTTAAACGTGCATCCTTGCACAATGCCGACCAGATTGCGTTGCTGGACCTTCACCTGGGTGACCGGGTTATAATAGAAAAAGGAGGGGAAATTATCCCTAAAATAACGGGAGTCAATAAATCCGGCAGGGATCTTCTTGCTGTCCCGGTTCAATTCATTTCCATTTGTCCCGAATGTTCCACTCCTCTTTCCAAGGATCCCGGAGAAGCCAGGCATTATTGTCCAAACGAAGACGGCTGTCCACCCCAGATCAAGGGGCGGATCGGGCACTTCATCAGCCGCAAGGCCATGGGAATTGACGGTTTAGGCCAGGAAACGGTTGACCAGCTGTATCAGGAGGGACTCATGAGCAGGATCACTGATCTTTACCATCTGACTGTCGATCAGCTTCTCAGCCTTGACCGCTTTGCGGAAAAATCGGCAACCAACCTGATCACGGCCATCGAAGCTTCAAAGCAAGTCCCTTTTGAAAAAGTGTTGTATGCCATAGGGATACGGTACGTAGGAGAAACTGTAGCTAAAAAGTTGGCCCGGACGATGGTCAGCATAGACCGGATCATGGCTGCTTCCGCTGAGGAACTTCTAGAAGTCCCTGAAGTGGGTGAGAAAATTGCCGACAGCATAATTACTTTTTTTTCCAGGGAGAAGAACAAACTTCTGATTGAGGAAATGAGAGCGACCGGATTACAGATGCATGCCCAGATCGTCAAGGCTGACCGGCAGAATCTCCCGCTTAGCGGCAAAACCATTGTCATTTCTGGTACTTTCAACAAACTGAGCAGGGAGGCGATCAAGGAACTGATCGAACAAAACGGTGGCAGGAGCTCATCTTCAGTGACATCGAAAACCAGTTTCATTGTGGCCGGGCAAAACATGGGTCCGGAGAAAATGAAAAAAGCGGAAAACCTAAAAATACCCCTGGTCACTGAAGATGAGCTGCTAAAGATGGTTGGAAATGAATCTCAATGGACCCTTTTCTGATCGGGGCGCAACGGGTCTGCTGATCTTTTTTTAAGTTTGCGACATCATGGTGACATTCATTCAACGCATATTTTTAAAGCCTGGCATGGTCTCTCATTTCCAGCATTCAAGGGACCAAAAGGCGTTTGTCAGCCTCAATGAAGCAACCTCCGTTGGTATCCTGGCTGATTTAAGGGTGTCTGGAAATTTGCCGGTTGTGGTTCACTTCGCCCGATCCGTTCATAAACCCAGCCGGAGATGTCATATCCTCCTGATCATACCGGACAAGAGAAAAGAACTCAATCCTCTCAATTACGAGAAGCAATTCCCGGGAATGCCGGTAGAATTGGTCTGTCAGGATGAAATGAATATCTTCAAGGTTCCAAGGAAAGATTTGACCCATCACTTCACGGTTAACAAGTATGATATTGTTTTCTACCTGGAAACCGGATCCAATTTTTCGCTGGAATCAATCTTCTATCACACCCATTCAAAAATGTATGCCGGGGCATCAGGCTTATGCAGCGGTTATTTTGATTTCGAGATTGACCTTGCAGATCGCCCCGAAATGTCCCATCTGACTGAAAACCTGCTTAAATACCTGCAGAAAGTCCCGGAAAAGCAGGAAAGTAACATTCAGGAATCCGATAAATTCACACTATTCTGATTATGAGCGATATCCGATTTCGAGGAGCCGGCGTTGCGCTTGTCACTCCATTCACATCCACAGGAGAGGTGGACTACCCGGCACTGGAACGGGTGACTCTGCACACCATCAATCAGGGAATTGACTTTTTGGTGGTTCTTGGCACTACGGCAGAAACCCCAACTCTAAGTACCGAGGAAAAAGACAGGATCATCCAGACCATTCTCAGGGTAAACTCGGGGCGAAAGCCCGTTGTTCTGGGCATTGGCGGGAATGATACGGCCGCAGTCATCAGACAAGTCCGGGCTCTTTCCATTTCCGGCATCGACGGCATACTTACGGTTGCTCCTTATTATAACAAACCCAACCAGACAGGACTGCTGCGCCATTTCGAAGCGATCGGGTCGATAAGTCCTCTTCCGGTCATCATTTATAATGTACCGGGTCGGACCGGCTGCAGCATTTCGGCTGACACCACATTAAAGCTGGCCTCTGATGTCCCCAAAATCATCGCAACCAAGGAAGCCAGTGGAAATCTCGAACAGATCATGGTCATCTTAAGGGATCGGCCCGAGGGATTCATTGTCCTGTCGGGCGACGACAGCTTGACCCTTCCGTTGATGAGCTTGGGAGCTGAAGGTGTGATATCCGTTGCGGCAAACCTCTGGCCAGATAAAATGAGCCGAATGGTGCATCTCGCACTCGAAGGGCAAATAGCAGAAGCCAGAACCCTGCATTTCGAAATGCTGGAGCTGATATCTCTGATATTTGCCGAGGGCAGCCCCTCAGGGATCAAAGCGGCATTGAATGCAACCGGTATCTGCGGCAACAGCCTGCGTTTGCCGTTAGTCCCGGTTTCCGCCGCCTTGCAGAAAAAAATAGAATCCTGCCTGTAACGTCCCGGATACAATATAAAAAAGGCTGCCTTCAGGGGCAGCCTTTTGTGTTCAGGCACGGGAAGCCAGTTCAGGCCTGCCGTGGCATTGTTTATACTTTTTCCCGCTTCCGCAGGGACAGGGATCATTTCTGCCTATCTTCTTTTCCACCCTCACAGGTTGTACCTGGTTCCTTGGCTGCGGGGGCGGTCCGCCCTGGCCGGTCGCGGATCCGGGGCTGTAATTGGGCATGTCGGTTTTGCTGGTCTGGTATTTACTCATGTCAAGCTTCTGGCGGGCATGTGCTTCTTTTACCTGCTCAGGTTCCTGGAAAGGAATCTTGCCTTTCATGAGCATGGATATCACTTCACGGTTAACCCGGTCGATCATGTCTTTAAACAGGTCAAAAGATTCAAGCTTGTATATCAGGAGAGGATCCTTTTGCTCATAGGTCGCATTTTGTACCGACTGTTTCAAATCGTCCATTTCCCGGAGATGTTCCTTCCAGGCCTCATCAATGGTGGCAAGAATAACGGATTTCGAAAAAGCCTTGACCAATTCCTTGTTTTTGGATTCGTAGGCTTTTTTAAGGTTAGTGGTGACATTCAGGGTTTTCTGGCCATCTGAAATGGGTACCAGAATATTCTCATACTGATGCGATGCCCTTTCATAAACATCTTTGATAACCGGCCAGGCTTGTTGGGCCATGATCTGGTTTTTGGCATCGAACGACTTGATCAGCCTTTCGGAAAGTAATTCTGCGATATGATCCGGGCGGTTCTCATGGAATTCAGCTTCAGCTACCGGTGTATCAATGGCCAGGAAACGAATCAGATCCAGCCTGAAATTATCGAAGTCTTCCACGGATTTATTCTCTTCCGCAATAGTTCCTGCCAGGTCATTCATCATGTTCAGGATGTCCATTTCTATTCGCTCACCGTAGAGCGCATGCCTTCTTCGGCTATAAACCACTTCGCGCTGGTTGTTCATGACGTCGTCATATTCCAGCAACCGCTTGCGGATGCCGAAGTTGTTTTCTTCGACTTTCCGCTGAGCCCTTTCAATGGACTTTGTGATCATGGAATGCTGGATTACCTCACCCTCCTTAAGACCGAGGCGGTCCATCATTTTAGCGATCCGGTCTGAACCGAAAAGCCTCATAAGGTCATCTTCAAGGGAAACGAAAAACTGGGAACTTCCCGGGTCGCCCTGGCGACCCGATCGTCCACGCAACTGCCGGTCAACCCTGCGTGATTCATGCCGCTCCGTCCCGATAATGGCCAGACCTCCGGCATCCCTGACGCTCGGATGAAGCTTTATATCCGTACCGCGACCGGCCATGTTGGTGGCAATGGTTACCGCACAGGGTTGGCCGGCATGCAGGACAATTTCAGCCTCTCTCTGGTGCAACTTGGCATTCAAAACATTATGCTTGATGCCTTTGATTTTCAGCATCCTGCTTAATAGTTCAGATATCTCAACGGATGTAGTACCCACCAGCACGGCTCTGCCTGCCTCGACCAATCGGACGATTTCTTCAATTACCGCACTGTATTTTTCGCGTTTGGTTTTGTATACCAGGTCTTCCCGGTCTTCCCTGATGACCGGACGATTGGTCGGTGTAACAATTACTTCCAGCTTATAGATG
>Ga0172374_1002590_pt1 | contig 11373 bp, 7 predicted proteins | sample LakKiv3m_FD_114536 | JGI IMG/M metagenome (GOLD analysis project Ga0172374, IMG submission 114536) | Freshwater microbial communities from Kabuno Bay, South-Kivu, Congo - kab_092012_10.3m | ecosystem: Environmental > Aquatic > Freshwater > Lake | place: Democratic Republic of the Congo... | reverse complement strand
CAATCCTTCATTTCACTTTTCCGGACTGGTAACCCCGTCAACTTCTGTTGTTTTTGAGCTATCTTCACACCAGCTTGAATTCATCAGCCGTTCCCCTCATATTTCAATAATCCTGAATCTTTTCCAGGAACATCTTGATGCCTATCCGTCGTATGAAGCATATCAGGAAGCGAAGCTGAACATCGCAAAATACCAGGGGGAAAAGGATTTTCTTATTTACAATGCCGATGATCCGGTAATCAGCAGTCATATGGCTGGTTATACCGGTCAACAGCAGCTTATGCCTTTCTCAACGGTGGAATTACCGGTACCCGGAGCATACATTCGCAAGGGATATATTTGTTTTTCAGATGAAATGGGTGAAAAGCAGGTCTGGAAAATTCATCAGGACCGCTTTCTGAGAGGAGAGCACAACCTGAAAAATATTATTGCAGCGGTTAGTGCAACAATGATCCTCGGGCTGCCGGAGGAAATCATAGCAGAAGGAATTTCAACCTTCAAAGGACTCGAACACAGGCTTGAATATGTTGGAGAATACGGTCATATTCATTTTTATAATGACTCTATTGCTACAGTCCCCGAAGCATGTATTGAAGCTATCAGGGCAATTCCGGGTATCGATACCCTGATCGCCGGTGGTTTCGACCGGGGGATTGACTATTCGCTGCTTGCCGGATTTGTTAAAACATCCGGCGTACGTAACCTGATCCTTGTCGGAGCTGCCGGTCGCCGGATAGGCGAAGAACTTGCAAAAATTTCAACCGAAGGGAAAAAGATATTTTTCATAAACCGGTTTGATGATTTCCGTGATATTGCCTTCCGTGAAACAAAACCCGGACTTGCCTGCCTGCTTTCACCGGCTGCCGCCAGCTATGATGAGTTCAACAATTTTGAGGAACGCGGTAAAAGGTTCAGGGAATTAGTAAAAAATAAATAGAGAAACAGCAATGGGTAAATTGTTTTGGTTGTTGCTGGCTGGTTTGATTAATCCGGTTCCGGTGATTGGTCAGGGTTCCGATTACAATACTATGGTCAGGAATTATATTAACCGTTTCAGCGATATTGCCGTTAAAGAGATGATACTTTACCGGATACCCGCCAGCGTCACCCTTGCCCAGGGTATCATCGAATCGAATGCCGGTCAGAGCCGGCTTGCAGTGGCAGCCAATAACCATTTTGGAATAAAATGCCACAACGATTGGTTTGGAAAAAAATATTACCAGGACGATGATGTGGCTGACGAATGTTTCCGGAAGTATGACAATCCTGAAGAATCGTTTCGCGATCACTCCTATATTTTAACCCAGCGGAACCGTTATCAGGCTCTTTTTAACCTTGATGTTGATGATTACCGGGGATGGGCAAAAGGCTTGAAATCGGCAGGATATGCAACCAATCCCCAGTATGCTGAGCTTCTGATAAAGACCATTGAAAATTATGCATTATACAACTTTGACAGCGGCAATTTTCAGACAGCCTTTGGCGATACTCTGGAAGAGTCTGAAGATATTTCAAGGCTCGCATTGCTTAGCAGATTCGAGATTATCGGAGAGGGACCGAACCACCGGAGACTCTATATGAATAATAACCTTAAGCTGACCATCACGAAAAAAGGAGATTATATTGAGGCAATATCCAGAGATTTCGATATACCGGTCAGGCGTTTAATCAGGTACAACGACCTGCCTGAGCAGCCAGTTATTACACAAGGGCAAATCATTTACCTTGAATCCAAACGAAGAAAGTCCGCATCAAAAGTACATAAGGTGCAGGCGGGTGAAAACAGTTATCAGATATCGCAACTCTATGGGATCAAATTACATTTGCTCAGGCAACGCAATAATCTTTCACGCGGGACGGAACCTGTACCAGGTACCGTGCTAATACTTCGTTAGCCGGTAGTTTTTAACGAATTTTCCCGAACCTACAACGAGATTCATCTCCCGTTGTGATTCAACATGGCCTATTTCAAAAGGTGTATTACCCCTGATACCCGGTCCTAATTCACGGAATCCGTATTTATCAAACAGGTACAACTCGTTTGTCTCCGGTGAAACCATTCCGAAGAATACCTTATGGTCGGGAGTGCGTATCACGAAAGGAGGTGCAATGATTTCACGGCGGAAACCGTATGAATAGATGAATTTATACGATTTGCTATAATAGTAAAGGTTGTTTTTATCAAAGAAAATGAATTCGGGATATCCATTCCCGTTTATATCTTCATAAAAGAAGTAATGGGAAGGACTGAATAAATTCAAGGTAACCTCAGCCGTTTTTCCATTATCCTGAATAAAGATCACTTTACCATCAGGATCGGAAGTTATAAGGACTCCTTTTTTTGCCGATCTGTTATTAAAGAATCCTGAATTCACTGAATGCTGAAATCTTGGACTCAGGTTAATGCTTGGATTACCGGTTTTATCAGTGATGATTGTACTCCCGTGGTTTCCCGAGATGATCAGATGGTCGGTGTGGCCGATTACCACATGTTTTACGGGTTGAGTTATCTCTTCATTCAGGCCCGGTCTTTCCCAGTCAGGGGCAGATCTGCCTCTGAGCGTGAAATTATATACATGGTGATCCTGGAAAGCCACCAGTATCCTGTAGTCATGGTTTTTTTTATAATCAAGAAGAGTCAGGCCATTTGTTGCATGGGCCGGAAACCGCATAGGAAAATTTTCGGCAAGCTCGCCATCGCATCTTACAAGATAAAGGTGTGAATCGGTGTTGAATAGCAGGTACAGTGAATCGACGGGGCTCAACCTGACAGGATGGATCGTTCCAAGGATTTTACCCATCACCGGGATTTTCCACCTGATATGACCATCAGCATTGATGAGATAGACATTATTCATAATGTCGGAGGCAACCACATAGTTCGCGATCCGGTCGCTGATTATTTCCGGCGACCCCTGAAGACTGGTATCGAGAGCAGTTTTCCATTGCAACGGTCCTTCCTGGTTCTGGTTTGGATTGAAACGAAGGAAAAAGCTGGAATAGAAGATCCCCTCCTGGTTGTTGAACTGGAAGGCCACCGACTCGAATTTTTTGATACTGTCCATGACCGGATTAAGCTGAGCGTTCAGATCATCATTGAGCGATCCCTTAACTGTCATTATCGAGTTCCTGGTGTTGAAATAGCAATAAACATTTGCTTTATCAGGAATATCGCCTGAGAAGTCGCTGTAATCTTTACTTTTTTCGAGCGTATTACCGGCAAGGTATTCATCAATCAGGAATTCAAGCGATTTACGGTCAGGACCGAAGATCACATAATCTTTCAGGAATATGCAGTATCTGGCTTCGATTTTATTAAACAGCTCTCCGAAAAGGGCAGGTAGAATGGAGGGAAGATTCAGTCCTAAGATCTTATGACCTTTATAGATAATTGAGTCGGATTTCAATCCAAGGGTGTCGGTGAGCCTGAGCAGGGAAATCCTGGTCACGGTGGTGTCATTTGTCCTGAGAGCTGCAAAGGATAACGAATTTTCAAAAGAACCGCTACCTTCTTTGATGAATGTACACCCCTGGTTACCGAGCCATACCCTGAAAAACCGGGCAGGATCGATGGGATGTTGACTTAAAAAAGAGGAAAGGGCGTTATTTTCATTAGTAAAACTTTCATTTCTCAGATTGCGTTCCATTACCCTTCGCATATATTCTCCGGGATCCTGCCATCCATAGTAAGTAAAATATGAAACCGAAACAGGAATTACGGAAGTGATTTCGACTTTCTGAGGATTCTGATCTGAGAAAAGGGATAAAAAATGAAAATTGGAATCAGGGGCTACGGTAAAACCGTTAAGCATAAGCTCATCCTTCTTAATGATCAGGTCGAGACCGCTCCAGTCGGCAAATTTCGCCACCCTTAGTAAACCAGGAAGAAATTCATCGCGGGTGACTTTCGAGAGCACGAGAGAAAAATAACGGTAGTTGACATAGATATTTGCATCAACTTTTTTACCGGTCGTGGATTCGACCTTACGGAAGCCTGCAGAAGCCAATGTCGGCGAGTTCAGACACAGACGGTCGATGGCTCTTTTGACAAGATCCGAGCGGAAACTGCCCATAAAGACCCCTTTCAGAATCCCGAAATAGAACGGAGCCTTATCTTCCTGAGCCTGTATACGGTGTATCCGTGTCCCGGCATAGGGTGTTTCAATGATACTTGACTTCGGATCGGTTATACTTTTTATAAATTCCAGGATACCTGACTCTGGATCCGGTCCCTGGACTGTTGTAAGATAAAGTGTGCCGAAAGAACTCCGTCCGCTGACCGTAACGGCAATCAGGAGGTTTTGTTGCTTTAGAATTTCATTGATTGTGGAATTCTTTCGTCTGGCGGAATCAAGTACCTGGATCTCATCGCGGATAGCACTGATCCCAGGGAACCGCGTTAATTCCTTCCACAGAAGATTTGACCGGTTGAAGTCTTCCCACAAGGTTCCCGCCTTGTTGAGTTTAACGATCAGGGCGGTATTCTCGGGAATAGCATTGAACGGAGACTCTGCCGGACGGCGGAGTTTCTTATAAATAAGATACCCGGTATATGAAAACCCTGCAATCATAATAAATGCTGATAATAAATACAGGGTAATGCGGACTTTTTTCATTAAGGGATTCCCGTGGAAAAAACGGATCAAAGGTAGATAAAAATGATAACTGATAATGGATTAATGATATTCGACAAATGTTTATAAGGGTACTCAGAATGTAAGTTTCAGTTGTTCATTGAGCCTGTAACTCCTGCGGTGATATGGAGTAATACCATGGATTGAAATTGCATCCCTGTGTTTTCTGCACGGATATCCTTTGTTATGATCCCAGTCATAATCAGGAAATTCCTGATGGAGGCGTTCCATATATTCATCCCGGTATGTCTTGGCAAGCACCGAAGCGGCCGCAATTGAAAGATAGAGGCCGTCGCCTTTGACAATACATATGTGCGGAATCCTCTTGTAAGGAGTGAACCGATTCCCGTCGATCAGCAGCAACTGAGGAATATTTTCAAGCTGAGCGATGGCATTGTGCATGGCTAAAAAAGAAGCTTTAAGGATATTGATCTTATCAATGGTTCCGGCATCTATGCTGGAGACTGCCCAGGAAACTGATTCTGCCTCTATGATGCTCCGGAGCTCAATACGGCGTTTTTCTGTAAGCTTCTTGGAATCGTTCAGCAGGCCGTTCCGGTAACCTTTTGGTAATATGACCGCTGCTGCGAACACAGCCCCGGCAAGACAACCTCTTCCGGCCTCATCACAACCGGCTTCAATCAATGTATCGGTATATTGAGTCAGGAGCATAGGCTCATTTTTCACTCATTGACGGGAACACCTCATGGACAACAAGATTATTGGCCAGTATTAATAAAAAATAGATAATCAGTAATAATTCAATCCTGACCGGTTTTTTGATCGGCAACAACGCACAGGTTATGACGAGGGCAAATGCAGGAGCAGCAATTACTGGGTGATAGACAGCCATCGAACCTGAAAAACTGAAAGAAAGAATAGAGAAGAGTATTATCCAGAGAAATAAATTGATCTTTGCACGTATCTCGACTGTCTTTTCAATGGGTCTGCTCTTAAATATGAAGAATCCGTATATAGTAAGCATCAGAGTTAATCCGCCAAGGATATGAAAATCGTACTGAAATGGATTCGGAAAGCTAAAAACCTTGTAAATAAAAACAGCATACTCATTAACCTTTTCAGGTAGATTGTCTTTCCAGAAATAAAATGCTGCAAGATAAAGATAGGGTGTAAGCAATCCGATTAAAAAAGATACCCATTGCCGCCATTTCCCTGACCGGAACAGGATAAAGCTGATAATAACAAGTCCGAACCAGAGAAGAAATGGGATATAGAACATGGATGTGACCGAGATGAAGAAGCCGGCTGCAAAAGTCCGGTCGAGATGTTCCGGTTTTTTATACGAGATAAGCAGATTATACATGATGACCAGGAGAAACAGAACTGAGATATTAACCGGATTCAGGATCAAAATCTCGGGATAAAAGCTCATCAGGATTATGAAGACAAGAGCGGAGAGGGTGGAGTTCTTAAGTACAAGTTCATGTTTATTAAGGATAAGATTAAACCAGAACATTTCAACAAGGACGAGTAAAAACCCAAGGATCACTGCAAGGCGAGGTACAGGATCAAGCAGATCATAAATCAGGGTATAGAGAGGAACCGGTCCATAGGGTACAGGCAGCGAAGGCGGTTCAAAGAATGCCCTTAACCAGAGCGATAATCCTATCACGCCGGTCGCCAGGTACTGTGAAAAAAAACTCGACTTGAAAAATTTTATAAACACGTGTTACCAGGGTATCAAGTAACTTTTTTTACAGGTCAAAGCCGATATCGTGTCGAAGATATTTGCCTTCGAATGAAATTTTTTCTGCGTTCCGGTATGATTGATCCAATGCCTCCTTTAAGGAATTACCGAAGGAAGTTACTGCCAGAACTCTTCCACCTGCCGTGAGAAGCCGGTTACTTCCGGGCTGAAATGTTGTACCGGAATGGAAAACCAGGCTGCCGGAAACTTCATCCTCATTAAAAATCTCCTTTCCTTTCTCATATTTTCCGGGATATCCGCCTGAAGCCAGCATTACGGTTGCGGTAAACCTCGGGTCGATCTCAATAGTTTCGGATTCCATTCGCCGGCGGGGTATTGCCATGAACAGTTTTACCAGATCGTTTTTAATTCTGGGAAGCACCGATTCTGCCTCAGGATCTCCCATCCGGCAGTTGTACTCGATAACGAAAGGGTTGCCGCCGGCATTCATCAGGCCGAAGAAGATAAATCCCCAATAATCTATACCCTCATTTCTGAGTCCCCTGATAGTGGGTTTTATTATCTGTGATTCGACTTTGCCGGAAAAAGCTTTATCTGCAAATGGAACCGGTGAGACTGATCCCATCCCGCCTGTGTTCGGTCCGGTGTCGCCTTCTCCGATCTTTTTATAATCCTTAGCCTCAGGAAGTATCTTATACGACAATCCGTCGGTAAGGACAAACACGGAAACTTCTATTCCTTTAAGGAATTCTTCGATAATCACTTTTTGTGAGGCTTTCCCGAATTTTGAGTTCTGCAGCATTTCACGCAGCTCCAGGACAGCCTCTTCCAGATCATGGCAAATAATAACCCCTTTCCCTGCTGCAAGTCCATCGGCTTTCAAAACATAAGGCGGATTAAGCTCACGGAGAAACGCGATTCCGTCGCCGATCGAATCCCTGTTAAACGTACGGTAACGGGCTGTGGGGATGCCGTATTTATTCATAAAATGCTTGGCAAAGTCCTTGCTTCCTTCAAGGCGGGCAGCGTCTTTCATGGGACCGATCACAGGTATTGATAGAAGCCTGGGATCTTTCCTGAAAAAATCATGGATGCCGTTGACCAGTGGATCTTCCGGTCCGACAACTACCATATCGATACCATTGCTAATCACAACCTCCCTGATATTCGGAAAGTCGTCGGGAGGGACAGGGATATTTTTCCCCAATCCTGATGTCCCTGCGTTCCCGGGTGCAATGAACAGATTTTTAAGCACGGAGCTTTGAGAAAGTTTCCAGGCCAGTGCGTGTTCCCTGCCACCTGATCCGAGCAAGAGGATGTTCATGGCGGATCAGTATTTTGCTGCTTTTTCAATTGATTCCCATAGCCGGTCGGCTGTCTTTTGCCATGAGAAAAGATCCTTTCTCCTCCGTCCGCGGATGATCAGATCCTGGCGCAGGCTTTCATACTGCGATACTTTATAAAGGGCATCGGCGATGGATTCATGACTGAAGGGATTGATCTGCAGGGCGGCATCACCGGCAACTTCAGGCATTGAAGTGACATTGGATGTAATGACAGGCGTGTCGCACCGGTAAGCTTCAATTATAGGTATTCCGAAACCCTCGAAATAAGAGATGTAGGTAAGTGCAAGGGCGGCGCCAAGAACTTTTGAGAGCTCATCCATTTCGAGCCTCCCGGTAAAAATGACATCATCGGAAAAATTCATCCGGTTATAGGCCACGTCGATATCATATGTCCACCATTTCCTTGCGCCGACGATAAGAAGTTTTATATCGGAGGGAGTAGACTTTTTAAACAGGTCGAATGCCTTGAAAAGGTTCACAAGGTTCTTCCGGGGATGAAGGGATCCGATAAAAACGAAGTAGGGCTGACCCTTTGCATATTTAAGCCTCACAGGCTTCTTTTCAGTTTCCGTAAGGGGATGGAATGCATCGCTGGCGCCGTCATAAACGATATCGATCTTATCGGCATTGACATGATATTGTTTTACGATGTCCTCTTTTGAGAAGGCTGAAACTGTTGCGATCCTGACAGCCTTCCGGGCATATTTAGGGAAATATGATTTGTAATACCGCCTGGTCCAGAATGGTATGTCCTCCGGATAATGTTCAAAATTCAGATCGTGGAAAACCGCCATTGATCTTATTTTGCTCTTCAGTGAAAGAAAACCGTCGGGAGAGATAAAAAGGTCAGGTTTCAGTCTGTCAAGGAGCTTTGGCAGGGCGATTTCAAACCAGGTGTAGTAGAGAACAGGATGCCTTGCCTGCGGAAACTGAATGATGGGCGTGACGTTATCCGAGAAAATGAATCCGGGATCATATTCCCTGTCGAAAATAAAATAAAAATGGTGCTCCGGGTGTTGTGTTGTGATACGTTTGAACGCTTCAAATGTAAACCAGCCGATCCCTTCCAGTTTATTTTGTATTAGCAATCGAGTATTGACAGCGATTTCCATCAATAATTTTTTAACTTTGTGGCAAATATCAGAATATTTTTTGAATCTATTTCCCTCATGCAACGGAAATTCCTAACCAATCTTGGTTTACTTCTTTTTCTTAATCTTCTGATCAAACCTTTCTGGGTTTTCGGGATTGACCGGACGGTTCAGAACATCACCAATGTCGGGGATTATGGTTTCTATTTTATCATTTTCAACTTTTCATTTCTATTTAACATCCTGCTCGATCTTGGCGTTACATATTTCAACAACCGCAATATCGCCCAGAACCACCATTTGCTCAATAAACATTTCTCCGGGATACTGGTGCTGAAAATTTTACTTGCAATCGTTTACGCCGTTGTGACTTTCGCCGTTGCACTTATTCTGAAATTCAAAGGGGACGAACTGCGGATGTTAGGCATTCTGTGTTTTAACCAGTTTCTGATATCTTTTATCCTCTACCTGCGTTCCAATATCTCCGGACTACTCTATTTCCGTACCGACAGTTTTCTATCGGTGTTGGACCGTTTCCTGATGATTATTTTCTGCGGGATCCTTATCTGGGGCAATGTAACTTCCACCCCTTTCCAGATAATGTGGTTTGTATATTCCCAGACTGCGGCCTATGCCATCACTGCTATTATTGCCTTTCTCATCGTCGTTGAAAAATCGGGATTTAAAAAACTTTCATGGAGCTGGCCTTTCATCCTGCTGATCGTAAAAAAAAGTCTGCCGTTTGCCTTGCTATTCCTGCTTATGGCCTTTAACAGCCGTATGGACCCAGTCATGCTTGGCTTGCTGTTACCCGGAAAAATGGGTCATGAACAGGCTGATATTTATGCACACGGGTTCCGTGTCCTTGATGCCGTAACTATGATAGCCTATCTGTTTTCGGTTCTTCTGATACCTATTTTTGCAAAAATGTTGAAGAACAGCGAATCCATTGAAAAAATGGTGAAGCTCTCTTTTACCATTATCATCACCCTTGCCGTCATCGTTGCCATGAGCTGTCTTTTTTACAGCCAGGAGATCATGGCATTGTTATATATAAAAAATGTTGAGGCTTCCAGCGGTGTTTTCTCACTTCTCATCACAAGTTTCATAGCTATCTCAACATCTTACATTTTTTCAACCTTACTTACATCGAACGGAAACCTGAAACTGTTGAACATAGTTGCCTTCTGCGGGGTTATTGTGAATCTCAGTCTGAACATTATCCTGGTACCGAAACTTCTTGCTGTCGGATCGGCAGTGGCAGCGCTTGTTACCCAGTTTGTAACCGCCACAATGCATGTGATCATAGTACAGGTCATTTTCCGCTTTAAAATCAATTACAGATATCTTCTGACCCTGTTTTTATTTATTATCGGAGTGATAACCTTCAACATGTTGTCGCAGTTATTTGTTATTCGTCTCAGTTTTATCCCTGCAAACGTCGCATGGCTGCCTAATTTTACGATCATGCTCGCCTGTTCGATCCTTCTTGCCAGCCTCCTCCGGTTACTCAGTATCAACTCCCTGATAAAGATCCTGCGGGGAAATGGGGCATGAGTGCGACTTTGCCTGTAACTTCCACTTGAACTTTCCGTATAATTGCCTACATTTGACAAAATTTTTGCGATATTGAAAAAAAAACAGATACTTTCCATATGTCCGAAGAAATCAAAAGGAGTGAAGAATTTGATTCCTCCAATCTGGTAATTTTCCTGTACAAATGGCGTAAACCGTTGTTTATTGTGATGGTTGCCGCCATTGTGGGATCCTGGTTCTTTTCCTTACCCTGGTTCATTACCCCGAAGTTCAAATCAACGGTGATTCTCTACCCCGCAGGTTCAAGTTCAGTCTCCAAAGCGCTGCTTGGAGAAAAAGGCGGAAAAAATGAGGATTTAACAGCATTCGGGGAGGATGAACAAGCCGAACAGTTGCTTCAGATCCTGAATTCCAACAAGATCCGTGATAAGGTTATCTGGAAGTTCAACCTTATGAAGCATTATGGTATTGACAGCACTTCAAAAATCAAATTTTCGAAACTCTTTAAGGAATATGAGAACAATATAAGTTTCCGGAGAACTGAATTCATGGCGGTTCAGATCTCGGTTTATGATGAAGAACCTCAGATGGCTGCCGACATCGCAAACAACATCGCCTCACTTCTCGACTCAGCCAAAAATGATATGCAGCGTCAGCGTTCGGTCGCAGGATTCAAGGTAGTTGAGACCGAATACAAAGCCTTACAGGCTGAAGTCAGCCAGATTGTGGATTCCCTGGTCAGACTCGGAGGCCTGGGCGTGAACGATGTGGAATATCAGTCGCAGGTACTGAATCAGCAGATGGCTATTTCAATCATGAACGGAAATAAAGCCGCACAGTCGGCATTGCAGAAAAAACTTGATATTCTGGGTAAATACGGAGGCATTTATATGTCGCTTAAAAATGCGCTGGAATTTAAAACCGAGCAACTTACCCTGCTTCAGGCCAAATATAAGGAGGCTAAAGTCGATGCTGAAGAAAACCTGCCACAGAAGTTTATCGTAAGCGATGCGTTTAAAGCAGAAAGAAAATCTTATCCGATACGCTGGCTAATAATATCGGTGTCGACATTTGCGGCGTTGTTTCTCGCTATCATT
>Ga0172374_1002589_pt1 | contig 11373 bp, 4 predicted proteins | sample LakKiv3m_FD_114536 | JGI IMG/M metagenome (GOLD analysis project Ga0172374, IMG submission 114536) | Freshwater microbial communities from Kabuno Bay, South-Kivu, Congo - kab_092012_10.3m | ecosystem: Environmental > Aquatic > Freshwater > Lake | place: Democratic Republic of the Congo... | reverse complement strand
TTCCGCCGCGCGCCTTCTTGGCCAGGGTGGTGGTGAAGCGGTCCGGCGCCTCGGCCCTGATCGCCTCGGACACAGCCTTGGCGAAGGCCTTGTTCTGCTCCCAGGTCACGCGGGAACGGCCGTCAGCGCGGATCGGCGCGACCACATGAAGGCCCTTGCCGCCCGTCGTCTTGACGAAGGGCTTGAGGCCCAGCGCCTCCAGCTTGGCCTTCACCACAAGAGAGGCCGCGATCACGTCGTCGAAGCCCAATCCCACGTCGGGGTCCAGGTCGAAGGTGATCTGCTCCGGCGTCTCGGGATCGCCCGGCTTGCAGCCCCAGGGATGCAATTCCAGCCCTCCCGACTGGGCGACGGCGGCCAGGCCGCCCACATCGACGACGGCGACATAGGGCGTGCGCGCCTTCACATCGATCAACTTCAGACGAGGGTTCGATCCGGTCATGGCGTGGCGCTGGAAGAAAACCTCGCCTTCTATGCCGTCCGGGGCGCGGATGATCGACGTGGGTCGGTCAGCCACATGGGGCAGCAGGCGCTCGGCCGCCGCCTCGTAATAGCGCGCCAAGTCGGCCTTGGTGATGGGCGGACGACCTTCGCTCGCCGGCCACAGCACCTTGTCAGGGCTGGAGATGACGACGCCCGCCACCATGACCTTGCCGCCCTTTTTCGACGTCGACGGCGACGCGGGCGGCTGGGGCGACTCGGTGACGTCCTCAGCGATCTTGTCGTCGCGCAGGCCCTTGAAGGCCGCCTGCCGCAATGAACCTGACTCGGTGTAGCCGCCGTGCTCGATCTCGGCGACCAGCCTGGGTTTCACCCAATGGACGTCCTTGCCGCCGTCGGGCGCGCCTGCGCCGGTGAAGGGGCTCTTGTCCGCCGCCTCGGCCTTCAACGCGGGGATCAGCAACCGCGTCGCCGCCTCGCCGAAGCCCGTCCCGACGCGCCCGAGGTATTTCAACCCGCCCTTCTCGCGCACCCCGACCAGCAACGACCGGAACCGACGGCCGCCCTCCGACGACCAGCCGCCGATGACGACCTCGTCGCGCCCCCGGCACTTCGACTTGACCCAGGTCGAGGACCGCCCGGCGTGATAGGGCGCGTCCAGCTTCTTGGAGATCACGCCCTCCAGATGCATCCGGCAGGCGCTTTCCAGCACCGCCTGCCCCGTCGAGGCGAAGTGCTCGACGTAGCGAAGACGCCCTCCAGCCTTGGCGCCGAGGCGGTCGATATAGGCCTGCAATCGCGCCTTGCGGTGCGACAGCGGCAGCTTACGCAGATCCTCCGCCCCCTCGAACAGCAGGTCGAAGGCGAAATAGACCAGCCGCCCCGTCTCTCCCTCGGATATCGCCGCCTGCAGGGCGCTGAAGTCCGGCATGTCATCCTCGTCCAGGGCGCACAATTCGCCGTCGATCACCGCATCGGGCCAACCGGCCGCATCCGCCGCCAGCTCAGGGAAGCGATCGGTCCAGTCCAGGCCCTTGCGGGTCCGCAGCACCGCCTGACCGCCGCCGACCCCGATCTGCAGCCGATAGCCGTCGAACTTGATCTCATGCGCCCAACCAGCCGCCGAGGGCGGATGATCGACCGCCTTGCACAGCTGGATCGGCACGAAGGCGTGCGGCTGCTTCGCCTTGGACGCCGCCTTGGACGGCGCGGGCATCGGCGGCGCCTTGCGGCGGGTCGGCTTGGAGGAGGTCCATTGCGCGTCCCCCTCGGCGATCTGGGCCAGCGAGCGGCCGGTCGTCACCGAGGCGTCGATCTCGGCCAGGGCGTCGCCCTCGCCAGCCACGGCGTATGCGTCCTTCTCCTTCAGCAGCAGCCAGTTGTTGCGCTTGGACGGCTTGCCCCGATCGCTCTTCAGCCGGATCAGCGCCCATTTGCCTTTCAGTCGCTCGCCGTGAAGGATCATCTTGATCTGGCCGCGCGCCCAGGCGGCCTCCAGGTCCGGCTCCTGCGGCTCCCAGGTTCCGGCATCCCACAGCTGCACCGTGCCCGCGCCGTAGTTGCCCGCCGGGATCGTCCCTTCAAAGTCGCCATAGTCGAGCGGATGGTCCTCGACCTCCACCGCCAGGCGCTTGACCGACGGGTCGCGCGACGGGGCCTTGGTCACGGCCCAGGACTTCAGCACCCCGTCCCCCTCGATGCGGAAGTCGTAGTGCAGTCGGGTCGCCGCATGGCGCTGGATTACGAAGCGCCGCGCGCCGTCTCCGGCCCGCTTGGCGCCCTTGGGTTCCGGCGTCTGCTCGAAACGCCGCTTGGCCTGATAGGTCTTCAGCTCGCCGCGCATGGGCGATTAATCCGCCCGCGAGGAAACCGTTGCGCGGGGAGCTGGCGGCGATCAGACGCCCGTGATCGTCCCATCGGCGCGGCTCACGCCGACCCGCTTCAACGTCGTGACCTCGAACGGCTTGGCGAAGATGGTCGAGACCTGCATCAGGGCCGCCTCGGCCCGGTCCTCGGTCAGGGTCAAAAGGATGAAGCCCTTGGCCGACTGGTCGCAGAAGCGCACCTCGTCATTCGCCTGCATCAGCGCCGCGCCCAGGGGGAAGCCGCCGATGGCGTCGCCGATCGAGGGGCTGGAGACCGCGCTGGTCCCGAACTCGACCGCCCGGCGCGCGCCGCCGGCGTCCTTCAGCTCATTGACCCAGAAGGCGTGGCTGTCCCCGGCCAGGACGATGGGCTGCACCCCCGCCTCGGCGAAGGCGGCGTAGAGACGCTCGCGCCCGGCCGGATAACCGTCCCAGGCGTCGAGGTTGAACGGCAGGCCCATCTTGAACAGGAACAGGGCCTGTTCGAACTGGTCGCGATAGGCTTCGGGGATCTGGGCCATCAGGCCCTGAACCTGAGCCTCCGTCACGGTGCGCGACACGTCGGGACCGGCCACGCGCGCCATGACGACCTGATTGCCCAGCACCTGCCACGGACGGCCCTTGGCCTTGGAAGCGGCCAGTTCGCGCTTCAGCCAGTCGCGCTGCTCGGCGCCCATCAGATCGCGGGCAGGATCGTTCAGCTTGGCGCGGAAGGCGTCCAGGTCCAGCACCGGCTCGCCGTCGGGGCCGTCCTTGGCGGTCAGATCCCTGTCATAGGCCAGCGGTTCGGTGCGGCCGGTCAGACGGGTCTCGACCATCATCAGGCTGGCCAGATCGCCGAAGTGGAAGCTGCGGTGGATCGCCTCCTTCAGCGCGCCGGGCGCGGCCTCGCGAATCGGCATCCACTCATAATAGGCCTTCAGCGCCGCCGCCTTGCGTTGGGCGAAGTCGCCTTCAGTCTCGGGCTGATGGTTTTCGGCGCCGTGCAGCCAGGCGTCGTTGGCCGTTTCGTGATCGTCCCAGACGCAGATGAAGGGCGCGCGGGCATGGGCGGCCTGAAGGTCGGCGTCGCGCTTGTACTGGGCGTGGCGCAGCCGATAGTCGGTCAGGGAGACGATCTCGTGCGCCGGTTCGGGCACGCGACCCAGCTTCGGCCCCGTCGCCATGCCATAGGCGTCGGAATCCGCCCCGTATTCGTAGATGTAGTCGCCCAGGTGGACCACGGCGTCGAGGGTCGGCAGGGCGGCGATCGACTCATAGACGTTGAACAGGCCGCCGGGGTGCAACTGGCACGACACCACCGCCAGATTGACCGGCGTGATCCCCTCCGCCGCCAGAGTGCGGGTGCGGCCCATGGGCGAGCGCGTCTCGCCCACAGCGAAGTCGTAGCGATAGTCGCGGCCGGGGCGCAGGCCCGCCGCGTCGACCTTGACCGTATAGTCGCGTTCAGGCCCCGTCTCGAACCGGCCCGAGGCGACGACGCGGTCGCCCTGCCCGTCCAGCACGCGCCAGGCGACCGAGACCGGCCCGACATGACCGTCCGCCGGGGTGACGCGCGTCCACAGGATCACCCGGTCGGTCGCCGGATCGCCCGAGGCCACGCCGTGGGCGAAGACGACGGCGACAGCTTCGCCCGTCGGGACCGTGGCGCAGCCCGCCGCCGCGCCTGCGCCGAACAGACCCAGAAGGCCGCGACGGTTCATGGTCATGGCTCTGATCCTCAGTAGCGCAGGGTGAAGGCGACGCCGTAGCTGGCGCCCCGCCCGGAGATGAAGGTCGGCAGGCCCAGCGCATCGCCGGTGTTGCCCGCGTCCTTGATGTATTCCTCGTCCAGAATGTTGTCGCCGAAGGCCTCGACGCCCCAGTTCCCCGACGACGGGGCGTAGCGCACCCGCAGGTTCAGCAGGCCGTAGCCGTCCTGATATTCGTCCTGCACGGTGTCGGCGACGAAGTTGCCGGTCTGCAGCTCCGGGCGGTCGTTGTCGTCATCGAAGAAGACCTTGGACTGCCAGGTGTAGGTCGGCTGGACCTCGATGGTCCCGGTCTCGACCGGCAGACGCCAGGTCGCCCCGATGGAGGCCATGTGGTCCGGCGACAGGCGGAAGCGGTTGCCGTCGCGCGCGCCCCCGTCGAAGCGCGAGTGGTTGTAGCCGTAGGTGCCGAACAGATCGAAGGTCGGCGTTGCCGCGAAGGCGACCTGGCCCTCAAACCCATAGGCGTTGGCCTTGCCCGCATTGACAGTGACGAAGCGGGTGCCGTCCTGCTCGGTCGTCTGGAAGTTGTCGTAGGCGTAGTGGAACACCGCCCCGTCCAGACGCAGGCGGCGATCCATCAGCGCTGTCTTGTAGCCGACCTCGAAGCTGTCGACGGTCTCGGCGGGGATGACTTCAAAGGTCGGGGCGCCCAGCGGAACGGACGGGCCGCGCACCTCCAGCACCTCGGGGCGACGGCCGCGCGCATAGTTGGCGTAGAGGCTGGCGTCGTCCGACAGGGCGTAGCGCGCCGTCAGACGCCAGGTGAAGCCGTCGTCCTCGTGATCCGCCTGAATCAGGTCGCCGTTACCAGCAGTCGGCTGGGCGGTCAGGGCGAACAACGGCAGACCCGAAGCTGCGGGCAGATTGGCCGCGCCCGGCGTCGCCAAGCCCGTCAGGATGGCCGTGATCTGCTGCTGCAGCCGCTGAGCGCCGGCCAGGTCGCCGGCCTGGGCCAGACGTTGCGCCTGCACGCCGAGCGTCTGCACCGCCACCAGGCCGCCAGCGATGGAGCGGCCGTTCAGCACCGCCGCCGAATAACCCGTCGTCTTGTCGTCGCGCGTCCAGCGCACCCCGCCCGAGAACTCCAGACGATCGGTCGCCTTGAAGGTCAGGTCGCCGAACAGATCATAGGAGGTCAGGTCGGCCCGGTTCGTCGCCGTCTCGATGTGGGCGGGCTTCAGATTACCGACGATGCCGGGGATCAGCGGATGCGCCGCAGCGGGCAGCATGGACTGCAGGATGCCGCCCATCAGCAACGGCGTCGGCGCGGCGTAGAACATCTTCAGACGCTGATCGCCCAGCGGCGTCGCCAGTTGCAGCAGGGCCAGGCGCTCGTCGAACTGGGTCGGCATCCGCTGGAAGCCTTCCTCGTTGAAATAGCCGGCGCCGACGAAACCCGAGAAGCGGCCGCCGTTGTCGAAGTTCAGTCGGAACTCCTGGCTCCGCTGTTCGCCATAGGCGTGCTCGGCCGCCGTCAGCAGCGGCAGCGACGTGCCGTCCGGATCGAACACCTCGGTCGAGTCGAACTGACGATAGGCCGTGGTCGAGTTCAGCGTCAGCGACGGCGACAGATCCCACTTCACCAGGCCCGTCACGCCCCAGACCTCGCGATCCAGCCCAAGGCCGACGCCCCCGTCGAAATCGGCGCCCGGCGTCAGGGCCGCCCCGTCCCAAGGCGCACGCCCGCCCAGGGAGGCGCCCGTCCTCGGGTCGAACGGATCATAGGCGATCGACTTGAACGAAGTCCCGCTGGCCGAATCCGTCTGATAGTTGGCGATCAGATCGGCGCGCAGATTGTCGGTCGGCGCCCAGGCGCCCGACAGGCGCAGCGCCTTGGTCTCGATCGAGTTGTAATCCTCGCCGCCCAGCAGGTTCTCGACCGCGCCGCCGCGCGTCTTCATCCGCGCCGCCAGGCGCAGGGCGCCGGTCTCGCCGACGGGCGCGTTCACGAAACCCTCGACCGCGCGATAGTCCAGGTCGCCCGCCTCGATGCGGGCGCCGGCGTCGAACTGGCCCGGACGGGCGCGGTTCTGCACCAGATTGACCGCGCCGATCAGGGCGCCGCGGCCATAGAGGGTCGACTGCGGCCCCTTGGCCACCTCGACCCGCTCCATGTCGAACAGTTCGACATAGGAGCCGCGCGACTTGGAGATCGACACCCCGTCCTGGAACACCGACACGCGCGGCTCGGCGGTGGCGGCGCCCGAGTCCGAGGTGATGCCGCGCATCACGAAGCCCGGATTGTTCGGCGATTGGTTCTGCACCAGGAAGCCCGGCACGAAGGCCGACAGCTGGTCGAACTCCTGCACGCCCAGGTTTTCCAGGAAGTCGCCGCTATAGGCCGTCAGGGCGAAGGGCACCTCGATCGGATCCTGGGCGCGCAGTTGGGCCGTCACCACGATGTCGTCCACGGCGGTCGTCGTCTCGCCCGGCGAAACGCTCTGGGCATGGGCGGCGCTGGCCGCCATCAGGCCCGCGACGGCGGCGCCCACCAGAAATCCACGCTTGAGGCTGATCGGCTTCATGGTCTTACCCCCTGAGAAAGCAGGGCAGACCTAAAGACGCTGAATGTCGTGGGCGCGACGCGGCGATCACGGGCGAATGAAGCTGCAACGGCGGATGCGCGAAATTCCCTCGCCCTACGGCGTATCTTTCGGACCCGCGCGCGGATGACAAAAGCCCCCGCAGCCGGCGCTGCGGGGGCTTTCGTGTCGGTCGCTCTTAGAAGCGGGCGGTCACGCTCAGCGTCACCGTGCGCGGCGGGCCGTAGAAGCCGATGACCGAGTCCCCGGTAATGGCGCCGGGGAAGTTGTAGCCGCCGGCGCGATAGCGTTCGTCGCCCAGGTTGCGGCCCGCCAGACTGACGCGATAACGCGCGTCGGGCGAGGTCCACATCAGGGTGGCGTCATACAGCCAGTAAGATCCCTGATCGAGCAGCGGGATCGGCGTCTCGAACATCTGGGTCGCCCCGCGATAGGCGGCGGTCGGCGTGAAGATCACCGAGCCGCGATCGCCCAGGTCGAAGCTGTACGGCAGGGCGAGGCTGGCGGTCCAATCCGGCGTGTTCTGGAAATGGCGCTGATCGGCCATGTTCTCGCGCTTGCCGGTCAACGGGTTCAGGGTGACGAAGTCGTTGAACTTGGCGTCCAGATAACCCAGCGTCAGGCGCGGGATGAAGCCGTCGGTGATCCGCGCGCTGGCCTCCAGCTCCCAGCCCCAGATCTCGCTGGACCCCGCGTTGTCGACATAGCTGACGACCGAGGTGGGCGGGATGAAGAACTGCGAGGTGATCTGCTGGTCGGTGTATTCCGACTTGAACAGGGCCGTGGCGAAGTTGATGCGGCGATCCAGCAGCGAGCCCTTCAGACCGATCTCATAGGTGTCGACCAGTTCGGGCTGATAGCCGTTGACCGTCTCGGGATAGAGGCTGGCGTCGCCGCGCATGTCGAAGCCGCCCGACTTGAAGCCTCGCCCGTAAGAGGCGTAGCCCGTCAGTTCCGGCGTGAACTTATAGCTGGCGCTGACCCGCGGCGTGAACTCCGAATAGGTGTCCGAGTTGGTGTAGTCGGTCGAGGGCGGACCAGCCGGAATGGCGCTGCTGTTGCCGAAGAAGGGGCTCTTCACGCCCAGATAGTTCTGGCGCAGCTGATCGACGCTCTTCTTGTCGCGGGTCCAGCGGCCGCCGACCGACAGCGACAGTTGGTCCGTCACATCGTAGCTGAAGTCGGCGAAGACGGCGAAGCTCTCGGTGTCGACCTTGCCCCCGGTGAAGGTCGTCAGGCCCGCCGGCAGCCCCGGCCCCATGCTGGGATACAGACCGATGACGGTGTCGAAGGCGCCCTCGGCCGAGGCGTCCATGTAGAAGACGCCCGCCACGCCCTGCCAGCGTTCGCCCTGGAACAGCAGCTGGAATTCCTGGGTGAACTGGCTGTCGGCGTAGTAGCCGGGAATGTCGAGGATCGGCTGCGGCAGGCCGTCGAAGTCGATGCCGTCGCCCTTGGTGTCGCCGTCGCGCCAGGCCGTGACCGACTTCAGCGTCACCGCGTCGTTGACGTTCCACTCGCCGGTCAGCGACAGGCCGCGCGTGCGCACATAGCCGTCGTCGCCGATGCCCGCGCGGGTGTCATAGACGTCATCCGTCGTCGGCGCCTTCAGACGATAGCCGTGGCGGGCGTTGGACTCGTCCTCGGTGATGTCGCCCGCCAGGCGGAAGAACAGATCGTCGCGCGGCGTCCACTCGACGCTCAACCGGCCCGCCGTGACGTCCTTGTTGTAGTGCTCGGCCCCGGTGTTCAGGTTCGTGCCGTAGCCGTCGCGGGTATAGCGCGCGATCGCGCCGCCGATCCGCAGGGTCTCGGTGATCGGCGCCGAGCCGGAGGCGATCAGATCGACCTGATTATAGCTGCCGTAGGCGCCCTTCAGCGTCAGTTCCGGGTCCGGCCCCAGGCGCTTGGTGACGTATTTGATCGCCCCGCCGATGGTGTTGCGGCCGTAAAGCGTGCCCTGCGGCCCGCGCAGGACTTCCAGCCGCTCGATGTCGAAGATGTCCAGCACCGCGCCCTGCGGGCGGGCCACATAGACGTCGTCGACATAGAGGCCGACGCCCGGCTCGAAGCCCCACAGCGGGTCTTGCTGGCCAACGCCGCGAATGAAGGTCGTCAGGGTCGAATTGGTGCCGCGCGCCACCTGAACCGTGGCGTTCGGCGTCTGCGCCTGCAAGGTGGTGATGTCCGCCGCGCCGGTCTGTTCCAGGCGCTCGCTGGTGACGGCGGTCACGGCGACCGGCACGTCCTTCAAGCTCTCCTCCCGGCGGCGCGCGGTGACGACGACGTCGTCCACGTTCGAGGCCTGCTCGGTCTCCGCCGTCTGCTGGGCCAAGGTCGGCGCCGCGCACAGCGAGGCGGTGATGAAGGCGCTGGTCATCAGCGCCAGACGCAACTGTCCTGTCGATCGCATTCTCGTTTCCTCTCCACGCGCGGTCGTTTGCTCGCCGCTGATCTGTGTTGGAGCGACGGTGATCCGCGAAAGGCCTCGCTGTCAACATCATTCATTCTTGCATGAATGATGTTTCACGAAGCGGCTCGACAGCCGAACGCGCATTCTTCATTCTCAAATGAACGAGTGCGGCGAAGATCGCGCCTGAAGGGACGAAACATGGATCAGCTCCACCAAGGCGCGGCGCACCCCGTCGCGCACACGCCGTCGGGCGCTCTGCGGGGTCGTCGCGAAGGCCCGGCGAACGTCTTTCGCGGCGTGCCCTACGCCGCCGCGCCGATCGACGAACTGCGTTGGCGGGCCCCTCGCCCCTTCCCGGCATGGGAGGGCGTGCGCGAAGCCGCCGCCTTCGGTCCCTCGGCGCCCCAGGCGGGACCGGCGGACGTGGCCGACATCGTCGCCATCGGCGGCGCGCCCGAGCCTACCGGCGAGGACTGCCTGACGCTGAACCTCTGGGCGCCGGTCGAGACGACAGCCCCGGCGCCGATCATGGTCTGGCTGCACGGCGGCTCGAACCGGATGGGCGCGGGCTCCCTGCCCTTCTATGACGGCGCCGCCTTCGCCCGCGACGGCGTGATGCTGGTCAGCGTCAACTACCGCCTGGGCCAGCTCGGCTTCTTCGCCCATCCGGCGCTGACGGCCGAGGCGCCCGCAGACGAGCCCCTGGGCAACCAGGCCCTGCTGGATCAGATCGCGGCGCTGGAATGGGTGCGCGACCACGCCGCCAGCTTCGGCGGCGACCCGGCCAACGTCACCCTGTTCGGAGAATCCGCCGGAGGCCTCGACATCCTGGCCCTGATGACGGCCAAGCGGGCGCGCGGTCTGTTCCACAAGGCCGTCGTCCAGTCCGGCGGCGGCTGGCTGCCCGCCACGCCGCTGAAGACCGCCCAGGCGCGCGGCGTCGCCGCAGCAACCGCCCTCGGCCTGAGCGCCCCAGACGCCGCCGCCCTGCGCGCCGTCGCGCCCGAGCGGCTGACCGCCATCGAAGGCGCTTTCGGCCCCGTGATCGACGACCGCCTGCTGGACCGCGACCCGATCAGCGCCTTCGCTCGGGGCGATTTCGCCGACGTGCCGCTGATGATCGGGGTCAACAGCGGCGAGGATTCCCTGCTCAACTACGGCGGCGGACTGGAACGGTTCGGCAAGCTGATCAAGCCGAACGCCGCCCTCGCTCGCCTCTATCCGCAGGCGAGCGGCGATGAGGAGCAACTGATCCGCCACGGCTTCCGCGACTTCGCCTTCGCCGCCCCCGCGCGCTGGATCGCATCGCGCCCGCGCAAGTCGAAGGCATGGCTCTATGCTTTTGATTATGTAGAAGAAGCACGACGCGACACCATGCCCCGCGCCGCCCACGCCGCCGAGATCTTCCACGTCTTCGAGACCCTGGGCCATCGCCCCGACGGCGCCCCGCCCGCAACCGAAGCCGACCGCGCCGTCAGCGCCGCCATGCACGCCCGCTGGGTCGCCTTCGCCAGGACAGGCGCGCCGGGCGCCGACTGGCCCGTCTACGCCCCCGCCGACGACGCCTGGATGGTGTTCAACGCCACGCCCGGCGGCGAGGTGAAGCGCGCCTGGTGGAAGGCGGCGCTGGACCACCATGCGCGCAAGGGCAAGCTGCTGATCCTCTTGATGCGGATACGTGATCGTTTGCGGCGGATGTTCGGGTAAGCTGCGCCCATGACCACAACCGAGTCCAAGCCGCGCGCCAAGGCGTCCGCGAAGCCCAAGGCGCCGCCCAAGCCTAAGGCCCAACGCCGCGAGGAAACGACCACCCGAATCCTGGACGTGGCCGAAGCCCTGTTCGCGCGCGACGGCCTGCACGGCGTCACCCTGAAGGCGGTGGCCAAGGAGGCGGGCGTCGATACGGCCCTGCTGCACTATTATTTCGACGACAAGAACCGGTTGTTCTCGACCGTCTTCGGCCGCCGCGCCGAGGTGGTGAACACCCTGCGCCTGGACAGCCTGGACCGCTATGAGGCCGAACACGGCGACGCCATGACCGTCAGCGGCGCCATCGACGCCTTCCTGCGTCCTCTGTTCGTCCTGTTCGAGAGCGGAGACCGCGCCTGGCTGAATTACGCGGCCCTGGTCGCTCAGGTGAACAACACCCCGGCCTGGGGCGGCGACACCATGCATCAGCATTTCGACCCGGTGATCCACCGCTTCATTGACGTCCTGAGGCGCATCGCGCCTGACGCCACCGAGCGACAGATCTATTGGTTCTATCACCTGCTGTCGGGGTCGCTGACCCTGTCCCTGGCGCAGACAGGGCGCATCGACTTCCTGTCATGCGGCCTGTGCAAGTCGTCGGAAATGAC